>ERZ773139.3-NODE-3-length-356757-cov-22.139615_pt1 | contig 356757 bp, 327 predicted proteins | sample MGYA00580854_ERZ773139 | MGnify/ENA primary metagenome ERZ773139 (study PRJEB29015, sample SAMEA2737809) | human gut metagenome | biome: human gut; feature: human-associated habitat; material: faeces | place: China | collected 2012 ...
ATTTTGAAGTTGATTGAGAACGGTGCATTTGATTTGAGCCAAATCCAAGAATAATCTGCAAATTTCATATACTAAGAACTTGGTGGATACCTATTCCTATGCGCATGAAAGACGGTAGTACAGTTGCACTTTTTAACGAAAGGCACACCTTTTAACGATTTATACGAGGGGTGTGCATTTGGTATCAGAATTGGTCACTACTTTCAAGAAAAGACCTTGACGGATGTATGTCCGCAGGGTCTTTTCTTTTTTCGTTTTTCCCTCGCTTTATGACTTTTAATAGACAAAGTGCCCTGCCCAGGGCGGTGTTCTGCCGGATGGGGCATTTTGCTGCTTGACTTTCGATAGGGCTATCCCGTATAATGAGAGTCCGACTGTAAGAATGGGGGATTTTTTTATATGTCTAAGTCAAAAAATGCAAAGCGCTTCGGCACCCGTTGGGGCTTTATCTTAGCGTCCGTGGGTTCGGCCGTGGGTATGGCCAATGTGTGGGGCTTTCCCAACAAAATGGGCCAGAACGGCGGCGGGGCGTTTTTGCTGATCTATTTATTGTTTGTCGTGCTGTTCGGCTGCATTGCGCTGCCGGCGGAATTTGCTGTGGGCCGCTGGGCCGGCACCGGCACCCTGGGCTCTTATGCCCGCGCCTGGCGCTCCCGCAGTCCCAAGGCGGAGAAGGCCGGGGGCGCCCTTGGGTGGCTGCCGCTGGCCGGGTCTATGTGCATTGCCATCGGCTATGCGGTAATCGTCAGCTACGTGCTCAAGGCGCTGGTGGATTCGGTCACCGGCACGCTAATGACGGTGGATACCGCCAGCTGGTTTCAGGCTTTCTCTACAAAGGATTTTTCTGTGGTACCGTACCATATCATCGTGGTGGTGGGCACGCTGCTGACCCTGCTGCTGGGTGCCAACAGCATTGAAAAGACCAATAAAGTGATGATGCCGCTGTTTTTTATCATTTTCTTGGTGCTGGCGGTGCGTGTAGCGCTGCTGCCCGGTGCGGCGGTCGGCTATCGGTTTATGCTCACGCCCCATTGGGACGCTTTAAAGGATCCTAAGGTTTGGATCAGCGCCATGGGACAGGCTTTCTTTTCCTTGTCCGTCACCGGCAGCGGTATGATTGCTTACGGCGCCTATTTGTCCAAAGAGGAGGATGTGGTAGGTGTTGCTCGCCATACGGCACTGTTTGATACCATTGCGGCGCTGGTGGCGTCCTTGGTGATTATTCCCGCGTGCTTCTCTTACGGGCTGGATGTGGGGGCAGGCCCCGGTCTGCTGTTTGTGACCCTGCCGGAGATCCTGCAGGACATTCCCATGGGCCGTCTGTTTGCGGTGATTCTTTATGTGGCAATGATTTTTGCCGGGGTCAGCTCCCTGCAAAATATGTTTGAGGCTGTGGCGGAGTCTCTGCTTCATCGATTTCCCAAGCTGAGCCGCAAGGTGGTGCTGGTACTGCTGGCGGTGGTGTGCCTGGGCGCAGGGATCGGGATGGAGACCATCTCTAAATGGGGACCGTGGATGGACCTGGTGTCGATTTATATTATCCCCATCGGCGCCACCCTGGGCGCTGTGTCCTGGTTCTTTATTATGAAGAAGGACGATCTGCTGGCGGCGGTGAATACCGGCAGTGGTAAGCGCCATGGTGCGCTTTGGTATAATGTGGGCCGTTTTGTCTATGTTCCCCTGGCAGCGCTGCTGTGCGGGGTGGCACTGATCGCGCATGTGGCGTTTTAACGTTGCATAAAGTGAACGCAAAATCGGAGAATTTGCATTTTTAGTCTTTACTATCACGCATTAGTGTGCTAAAATAATTGCAGATTTCAATTTGGAGGCCATTATGGGACTGAATTTGCATAATAAGAATTTGGACTTTTTGTTTAAGGCTGTGCTGGCGCTGGAGAATGTAGAGGAGTGTTACGATTTCTTTGAGGATCTGTGCACCGTGCAGGAGCTCAACGCCATCAGCCAGCGCATTGTGGTGGCAAAAATGCTGTCCGAGAAATGCGTATATACGGATATTGTCAACGAGACCGGTGCGTCTACCGCCACCATCAGCCGGGTGAACCGCTCTTTGCAGTACGGCTGCGATGGGTATGACAAGATCTTTGAGCGGATCGACCGGCAAGAGCAGGGCAATGATGAATCCGTATGATGCCTGGGCGCAGGTCTATGACCACCTGACGGAAAATGTGGAGTATGAAGCCAGAAGTGCGTACATTTCCGGCTTCTTTTTGCAATATGGGGTAGAACCGGGGGCACAGGTGCTGGATCTGGCCTGCGGCACCGGCAGTATCAGCCGCTGCCTTTTGGAGCGGGGCTACCGGGTTACCGGGGTGGATCTGTCTGCGGATATGCTCACCATTGCCCAAAGCAAGTGCCCGGAAGGCGCATTTTATCGGGCGTCCATGACGGAATATTCTGCCCCGGCGCAGTTTGATGCCTGCGTGTGTTTGCTGGACAGTATCAATCACTTAACGGCTTTGTCTGATGTGGAAGATTGCTTTTGCCGTGTGGCGGAGAATTTACGCCCCGGCGGGCTGTTTCTGTTTGATGTGAATACGGTTTATAAGCACCGGCAGGTGCTGGCAGGGCAGACCTTTGTGTTTGATGAAGAAGATTATTATTTGGTGTGGGACAATGAGGCACTGGACGATACGGCAGTGCGGGTGCTCATCGACCTGTTTTGCTATAACGGCGAGAGTTATGACCGCTTAAGCGACAGCTTTATCGAGCGGGCCTATACCCATCGGCAGCTAACGGCGGCACTCTCGGAATTTGAGATTTTGGGTCGCTATGCGGAGCTGACCACAGACGCCCCCGGGCCGGAGACCCAGCGGGTGTTTTATGTTTGCAAGAGAAAGGAATAATGCCATGGGCAAGATCGTAAGATATATCACAGAGGACGGCAGCGCCTTTATTTTGGCGGCGGATACCACGGATATTGCCGCTCGGGCGGAGCAGATTCACCACACCTCTGCCGTGACCACAGCGGCTTTAGGCCGCCTGCTGACGGCGGCGTCTATGATGGGCGATATGCTCAAGGGCGCGGACGACAGCGTGACCCTGCGCATGAACGGCGGTGGACCGGCAGGTTCGCTGATCGCTGTGTCGGACAGCAAGGGCAATCCACGGGGCTATGTGCAAAACCCGGTGGTGGAGCTGCCGCTGAACGACAAGGGTAAGCTGGATGTGCGGGGCGCCGTAGGTACGGACGGCTATCTGTATGTAATGAAAGATGTGGGGCTAAAGGAGCCGTATGTGGGTCAGACCGCCATTGTCAGCGGCGAGATCGCCGAGGATATTACCAATTATTTTGCCGTGTCCGAGCAGACCCCTTCTGTGTGCGCCTTGGGCGTGCTGGTGAACCCGGACCTGACCGTGCAATGCGCCGGCGGCTTTTTGATCCAGTTGTTGCCCGGCTGCCCGGAGGAGACCATCTCTGCGATTGAGACGGCCATTGATTCTATTCCACCGGTGACCACCATGCTGGCACAGGGGCTGACGGTAGACGAGATTGCCGCCAAGGCTATGGGCACCTTGAAAATTGACAAACTGGACGAATATCCCATTGCCTATCGCTGCAACTGCTCCCGGGAGCGGGTGGAGACGGCGCTGCTCACTGCAGGGGAAGAAGAACTGCGCCAGATGATCGACGCAGGGGAGGATATTCAGGTGGAATGCCACTTCTGCGACAAGACGTACAGCTTCACACCGGAGCAGTTAAACGACCTGCTAAAAAAATCCAAATAAAATTGAAAAAAGGTGTTGACTTTTCGGGAAAGTTATTGTATTATATAACCCGTCGCTGATGGCGACACCTTGTGGAAGTTTAGCTCAGCTGGGAGAGCATCTGCCTTACAAGCAGAGGGTCACAGGTTCGAGCCCTGTAACTTCCACCACAGATGGCCCGGTAGTTCAGCTGGTTAGAACGCCAGCCTGTCACGCTGGAGGTCGACGGTTCGAGCCCGTTCCGGGTCGCCATTTGTGCTTCTGTAGCTCAGTCGGTAGAGCAGAGGACTGAAAATCCTCGTGTCGATGGTTCGATTCCGTCCGGAAGCACCATATCTGCGGATTTAGCTCATCTGGTAGAGCGCCACCTTGCCAAGGTGGAGGTAGCGAGTTCGAGTCTCGTAATCCGCTCCATCGGGCACTTTGTATTCTACATTGTGCCCATTCTTTTCCCGGCACCATAGCCAAGTGGTAAGGCAGAGGCCTGCAAAGCCTTTATGCCCCAGTTCAAATCTGGGTGGTGCCTCCAATAAAGCGGCAAGTCTTTATGAGACCTGCCGCTTTTTCTTTTCCATATTCATCTGCTTATTTTTGCTTTCCCGGCACACCTGTGCCGGGATTTTTTGCTTTTATTTGGAAAGCGGGGAAGTGCTGCGCAAGGACGATAGCGTTCTCATCTCTCCCGGGTGGGAAGTTGCAACAAAAAGAAAAGACACTAAGGAAAAAACCTCAGTGTCTTTTGGCGCAGAAGGAGAGACTCGACAGGGCGCTGCCCTGTCTGTTCGCTGCGCGAACGATCCCATTGTATGTCCCTTTTTGCTGCGCAAAAAGATGGACGGTAGCGTTCTCGTCTCTCCCAGGTGGAAAGTTGCAAACAAAAAGAAAAGACACTAAGGAAAAAACCTCAGTGTCTTTTGGCGCAGAAGGAGAGACTCGAACTCTCGCGCCGGTTGCCCGACCTACGCCCTTAGCAGGGGCGCCTCGTCACCAACTTGAGTACTTCTGCATACTGTGTTGTAACTTGTGCTAAACCGCTGTCAAGTTTTATCATCAAAGAGCCATGCTCCTTGTGTGATACCGAATGGCGGAGAGAGTGGGATTCGAACCCACGGTGCCTTGCGACACGACGGTTTTCAAGACCGCTCCGTTATGACCACTTCGGTACCTCTCCGTTTGTGCTTTGATATAATAGCATACCCGGGCGGGCCTTGTCAAGCAAAAAAGTGAAAAAACACCGTTTGTGACAGGGCAGAAAAGTTTTTTCAAAAAATGGAAAAAGGGTGTTGAAATTTCCAAACAGATGTGTTATAGTATTTGCACGCGATGAGAAAGCCGTTCAGGCACATGCGCAGGTGTAGTTCAATGGTAGAATGTCAGCTTCCCAAGCTGAACACGAGGGTTCGATTCCCTTCACCTGCTCCACGGAAAATATAGAGGTATAGCTCAGTTGGTTAGAGCGCTCGCTTCACATGCGAGAGGTCGTGGGTTCGAATCCCTCTATCTCTACCATATAACCGTCTTGCACTGCAAGACGGTTTCTTCATATTTACAGATAAAGGACGATGCGTTTTGCGGAACAGAACATTTGACCTGTTCAAATGGGCAGCGGCGCTGTTTGTGCTGCTGCTCCATGTGCCGTTTCCCGGCGATGTGGGTGGCACGGTGCGTATGTTTGCCCGGTGGGCGGTGCCGTTTTTCTTTATGGTATCCGGCTATTTTACATACGGTGCGGTGCAGCGAGAGGATGCCGGTCGGCTGGTGCACCGCATGCGGCGACTTTTGCGCATTTTTGTTCCGGCGGCCGGATTTTACGCGCTTTGGTGTTGCTTTTTGCTTAGTGACAAAACCCCGGCGGCCTTTTTTAAGAGCCATTATGCGATGAAAAATGTGGTTTCGTTCTTCCTGCTGAACAACACCCAATCCAAGCCGCACCTGTGGTTTATTCCGGCGCTGATTTACTGCTACGGCGTGGTGCTGCTTTTAATGAAAATGCACAGAACCCACTGGTTGCGGTGGGCGCCGCTGCTGCTGTTGGTGCCGTTGGTGCTTGGTGAAGTGGTGGTGGGTATACTCCACCGAGAGGTGGCTGCCCAGTACAGCCGAAATGCTTGGTTTACCGGTTTGCCCTGTTTTGCATTGGGTTTGCTGTTTAAGGAAGCAGAGACACAGATCAAGCGCCTGGGTCGCAAGTGGCCGGCGCTTGGTGTGTTGGTGGGCTTAGTACTGTCTGTTTTGGAATATCGGTATTTGAACGATAGCGCCGATATGTATTTAGGTCCATTGGTGGCTGCGGTCAGCTTGTTTTTGCTGGCCCAGAATGTGACTTGCACCTGGGAAAATCCCTTTGTGCTGTACGCCGAGGGGTCTGCGTTGGCGATCTACATTTTGCACCCGGCGCTGCGGAATCTGGCCCAGCGGCAGCTGCTGCCCTGGTGGGGTGTGCGCGGCGTGGCGGCAGATTGGCTGTTGCCGGTACTGACCTTGGCGCTGGCGCTGCTGGCTGCGGGAATCTGGTTGTGGCTTAAGGGCCTTTGGAATAAACGAAAAACCAGGCAAGTGACACCTTGACCGGGCGTGTAAAAAGAGAGAAGAGGAAGCAATATGAAAAGTGAGAAAGGCCAAAGCCTGGTGATGGTGGGCGTGGCGCTGTTTTTATTGGCAGGGCTGTGCCTGTATCTCGGTTTATCCCAGCCGAAGATCTCCTCCGGCGTGCTGGTTGAAACACCGACGACAGCGGTGCAATCCGGTACCACGACGCGGTCGGCTGCCGCCACCGTTGGTCGATCCGCTGCAAGCAGCACGGCAACGGTTGCGCAAACCACCGCTTCCGGCAACGCGGGCACAGTCAGCTACCCGGTGAACCTGAACACGGCTACTTTTGAGGAATTGACTGCCATTCAAGGTATCGGTGACCAAAGAGCGGCGGCGATTTTGGCCTATCGGGAGCAGATTGGCAAATATACTTCTGTGGAACAGATCAAAGATATTCGCGGTATCGGTGACGGGTTGTATGCCAAGATCGCACCGTACCTGACCGTATGAACCCGGCGCTGGAGCGGGTGCTGCGGTGGTTCTTTCCCCGTCGTTGCGCTCTGTGCGGCACGGTGGTGGCGCTGGATGAACCCCTTTGCCCGGAGTGCCAAAAGGTGCGTCCCATTGCCCGGCCCAAGTGCCTGCTGTGCGGTCGTTCCAAGAAAGACTGTACCTGCAAGGGTAAGCACCATGAATACGCCGGGGTCACCGCGCCCTTTGTGTATCGGGACAGCTTGGTGACGGCTATTCATAACTTGAAGTTCTACGATTTTCCCATGCTGGCGGATTATATGGGCGACTGTATGGCTGCCGCTGTGCGCGTGGATTTCGCCGATGTGGCCTTTGACTATGTGGCAGCTGTGCCCTTGGGCAGGCGCCGCCGCAGAAAACGCGGTTATAATCAAGCGGAACTGCTGGCCCGCCGAGTGGCAGGGGCGTTGCACATTCCCTATGCGGATCTGCTGGAGAAGGTGCGCAACAATCCGGCGCAACGCAAGCAGAACGCCCGCAGTCGGCGGGTGAATGTGTACGGCGCGTATGCGGTGATCGACGACAGCGCGCTATGGAACAAGACCGTCCTGCTTATTGACGATGTAAAGACCACCGGCGCTACGCTGAACGAATGCGCCAAAATGCTGCGTATGCACGGCGCCAAGGCGGTATATGCGGCAACGGTGGCTATTGCGTAGTTCGGATCATGCGCAAAAGGCGTGGCTCACCGTGCAGTCGGGCGGCCGGTACGATTGGCATTGACAATCTGCGCCGGATTTGATATAGTGAAGTAAATTTGGTCGTTTAACCATAAATTTTAGATTATTTATTAACTGGAGGAATTCTCTTTGGACATACCCCTTGGGTGGCAACTTTTTATTCAGGTTATTTTGATTGCGGTCAACGCCGTTTTTGCCAGCGCGGAGATCGCAATCGTTTCTATGAACGAGTTGAAGCTGGAAAAGCTGGCGGAGGACGGCAACCGCAGAGCGAAGCGGCTGCGTAAGCTGACGGAAAAGCCGGCGGGCTTTCTCGCCACCATTCAGATCGCCATTACCCTGTCCGGCTTTTTGGGCAGCGCCTTTGCGGCGGACAACTTCTCCGATGTGATTGTGCGCTGGTTGGTGGACGATTTGGGCGTGCAGATCAAAGAAAGCACGCTGAATACCATTGCCGTGATCGTCATTACCATCATTCTGTCTTATGTGACGCTGGTATTTGGCGAACTGGTGCCCAAACGGGTGGCAATGAAAAAGACCCAGCAGATCTCCCTGGGTGTGTCCGGGCTGATCTATGTGTCTTCTAAATTCTTTGCCCCGCTGGTGTGGTTGCTCACTGCCTCTACCAATCTGGTGCTGCGCATTCTGCGCATTGACCCGAATGGGGACGATGAAGAGGTGTCGGAAGAAGAAATCCGTATGCTGGTAGATGTGGGCGGTCAAAAGGGTATTTTTGACAAGACCGAGCAGAAGATGATTGTCAATGTTTTTGAGTTTGACGACAAGGACGCCGGCGAGTTTTCTACCCATCGCAAGGATATTCAGGCGCTGGATATTGACGACGATGTGACCACCTGGGAGAAAGTGATCTCCGCCAGTACCCATAGTCTGTACCCGGTGTTCAAGGGCTCTATCGATAATGTGGTGGCCGTGCTGGATTCCAAAAAGTTCTTCCGTATTGCTGACAAGACCCGCGCTGCGGTGAAAAAGGATGCTTTTGTGCAGCCTATTTATGTGCCGGAGACCATGAAGATCGACGTGCTCTTTGAACTGATGCAAAAGAGCCACAACCACTTTGCCGTGGTGCTGGACGAGTACGGCGGTACCGTGGGTATTATCACCATGAACGACCTGCTGGAACAACTGGTAGGCGACCTGGATAACGACCAGGAGCTGCCCAACGCCCAGCCGGATGTGGTGCCTTTGACTGACCGCTCCTGGAAGATCAAGGGCGGCGTGTCCCTGGACGATGTGGCGGAGTTGACCGGGCTGGAACTGCCGGTGGATACTTACGAAACCCTCAGCGGCTACATTTTCGGCCTGTACTGCACCATTCCCAAGGATGGCAGCAAGTTTGATGTGGAGACGGAGGACCTGGAAATTCAGGTGCTGGATGTGCGTAAGCACACGGTGGCTTCCTGTATTTTGACGCTCAAGGAAAAAGAAGAGGCGCAGCCACAGGAATAATGCACAAAAAGTGCGGCAAGCTGTACGAACAGTTTGCCGTATTTTTTTGATTTTTCTGCTGCCTGCGTATTGCAAATAATAGGGGAATACTGTAAAATTAAGACAGAAAAGATGAAGGAGCTGCCTATGGATATCGCCAGACAAAAGGAGATCGCACAAACTGTGACCGCAGGCAAGGCTGTATTGGGTATGGAGTTCGGCTCCACCCGCATTAAGGCGGTGCTGTTGGATGCGCATAATCGGATTATTGCTCAGGGTCACCACCTGTGGGAGAATCAAATGGTGGACGGTTTGTGGTCTTACAGCCAGGCGGCTATAATCGCCGGTATGCAGGACTGCTATGCCGCCTTGGCAGCAGATGTAAAGGCGGTTTGCGGCGCGGAGCTGACCCATCTGGCAGGGGCGGGGATCAGCGCCATGATGCACGGCTATTTGGCCTTTGACAGTAGCGATCGGCTGCTGGTGCCCTTTCGCACCTGGCGCAACACCAATACAGGCGCTGCGGCGGAAAAGCTGACGGCGCTGTTCAACTTTAATATTCCCCTGCGGTGGAGTGTGGCTCATTTGTACCAGTGCGTGCTGGACGGAGAGCCACATTTGCAGCAGCTTTCATCCATGAATACCTTGGCCGGGTATGTGCATTACTTGCTTACCGGTCGGCGGGTATTGGGTGTGGGCGATGCTGCCGGTATGTTTCCCATAGACCCGGCTACCGGGCAGTATGATGCAAAAATGCTGGCAGCCTTTGACCGGCTGGTGGCGGACAAGAACTACCCTTGGACTTTGGCGGATTTGCTGCCGGAGATTTTGCCGGTGGGTACGCCCGCGGGCACCCTGACCCCGGCAGGGGCGGCGCTGCTGGATCCCAGCGGTACCTTGCAGCCCGGCGCGGTCTTTTGCCCCCCGGAGGGGGACGCGGGCACCGGTATGGTGGCCACCAACAGCGTAGCGCCCGGCACCGGGAATGTGTCTGCCGGCACTTCTGTTTTTGCTATGGTGGTTTTGGATCGGCCGCTTGCCCGGGTGCACCGGGAAATTGATATGGTTACCACCCCTTGCGGTCACCCGGTGGCAATGGTGCACGCCAATAACTGTTCGTCCCAGGTGAATGTGATTGCCGGTTTGCTGCGGGATTTTGCCGCAGCTATGGGGCAGTCTGTGCCGGACGGCAAGATCTATGATTTTTTGTTTAACAGCGCTGTGAACGGTGCGCCGGATTGTGATGGGATTGTTACTTATGGCTACACCTCCGGCGAGAGTATTTTGAATTTGGATGCCGGGCGACCGTTGACGGTGCGTCGGGCAGACAGCACGGTGAATTGGCCCAATCTGATGCGCAGCAACCTGTGCGGTGCCTTGGCGGCGCTGAAAGTGGGTATGGATATTCTGACTCGGGACGAGCAGGTGCCCTTGCAGCGAATTTACGGCCACGGCGGGTTCTTTACCACCCCGCAGGTGGGGCAGCGGCTGCTGGCCTCCGCTTTGGCGGCGCCGGTTACTGTGATGGAGACAGCCGGTTCCGGCGGCTCCTGGGGTATGGCGCTGCTGGCGGCCTATATGCTGCAGCGGCAGAACGGAGAGCGTTTGGCTGCCTTCCTGGAGCGGCAGGTATTTGCCTGCTGTCAAACGGTGACGGTGGAGCCTACGGCGCAGGATGTGGCGAATTTTGACGCCTATATGCAAGCATTCCACGCAGCCCTGGACTTAGAGCGCCGGGCGGCAGAGGGAGAATAAAAGCAGATGTTAGAAGCATTAAAAGAACAAGTTTACCAAGCCAATATGGATCTGGTGCGCTACAATTTGGTGGTGCTTACCTGGGGCAATGTGTCGGCCATCGACCGGGAACGGGGGTTGTTTGTCATAAAACCCTCCGGCGTGCCATATAGTGAATTGACCCCGGCGGATATGGTGGTTATGGATCTGGCCGGCAACCGGGTAGAGGGGGAGTTGAATCCCTCGTCCGACACCCCCACCCATTTGGCGTTATATAAGGCGTTCCCGGAGATCGGGGGCATTACCCACACCCATTCTTCCTGGGCCTGTGCGTGGGCGCAAGCCGGGCGGGACATACCGGCCTACGGCACTACCCACGCGGATTTTGCCTACGGCGACATACCCTGTGCCCGTGGTCTGACAGAGGATGAGGTCAACACGGCGTATGAGGCCAATACCGGTCGGGTGATCGTGGAAGAGTTCCGCCGGCGCGGCCTGGATCCGGGGGCGTTTCCCGGTGTGCTGGTGCAGCGCCACGGCCCCTTTACCTGGGGCAAGAGCGCGGCCGCCTCTGTGGAGAACGCGCTGATCTTGGAAGAAATCGCCAAAATGGCCAGCCGCACCGAGTGCATTGCCGGGGAGCGACCCATTGGAATTGAATCTTACCTGCTGGATAAGCATTATCTGCGCAAGCACGGCGCCAATGCTTATTACGGACAGAAAAAATAACAGAAAAGAGGAGAGTTTTTATGAAAAAACTGTTTAGCCTGACCTTGAGCCTACTGATGCTCATTGCCTGCTCCCTGGGTACGGTGTCTGCCTTTGCGGCAGAGGGAGAGGAGCCGACCCCCGTGGACCTGCGGGATTGCACTGTGACCTTGCAGTACGCTTCTACTACCTACACCGGTAAGGCTCTGCGCCCCACGGTGAAGGTACAGTATAACGATATTGCCCTGGTCCAGGGGCAGGATTACAAGGTGCAGTACAGCGCCAATACCGCCTGCGGCACCGCCCAGGTAAAGTTGACCGGCACCGGCGATTATACCGGCGCAGTGAGCCGCAGCTTTAAGATCCTGCCCGGTCGGGTGACCGGTATGTCCACCAGCCGGACCACCACCACCATTACTATTAACTGGAAGCAGGTACCCGGCGCTGCCGTGTATCGGGTGTATCAGTCTACTTCTGCAAACGGCAATTACAGCAAGGTTGCCACTGTCAGCGGCACCAAGGCCAAAATCAGCAAGCTGTCTGCCGGTAAAAAATACTATTTCAAGATTGCTGCCTGCGGCAAAAAGGACGGCTCCTACGCCGGTCCCCTCAGCGCGGTATTGAATACCGGCACCCGTCCCTCCACCGTGTCGATAAAGAGCGTGACCAAGTCCGGCACGAATTTGAAGATCCGGTGGAACAAGGTAACCTGCTCCGGTTATGAAGTGCGTTACAGCACGGATAAGAAGATGAAAAAGGGCGTTAAGACAGTGAAGATCACCAAGTCCTCCGCCACTTCCACGACCATCAAGAAAATCAAAAAGGGCAGTACATACTATGCCCAGGTGCGGGCGTACCTGTCCTTTCCCAACAAGGTGTACAACGGCAGTTACAGCAAGGTGACCAGCTCCAGCTACTCCAACCTGTATGCCAGCTATTCTTCCAAGTATGTGAATAATAAGAACCGCACCACCAATCTGCGCCTTGCCAGCAAGGCCATTGACGGCACCGTGATCCAGCCGGGACAGACCTTTTCCTTTAATAAAGTTGTAGGTAAGCGCACCAAGAGCCGTGGTTATAAAGAGGCCTATGTGTTCAGCGGCAGCGGCACGGTTATGGGCGTTGGCGGCGGTATCTGCCAGGTGGCTTCCACCATGTTTAATACCGCACTGCTTGCCAATGTGTCTATTGTGGAGCGGCACCAGCACAGCCAGCGGGTTACCTATGTGCCCCTGGGTCGGGACGCAGCCATTATGTGGGGCTCTCAGAACTTTCGCTGGAAGAACAATACCGGTATGCCCATTAAGATCAAAATGAGCGTAAAGGACGGTACCATCTCCTGCAAGTTCTACACCAGTAAGGAGGCAAAGCCCAAAAAGGTGAGCCTGAAAGTGAGCCAGCGCGGCAAAAACTTTACCTTGCGCCGGTATGTAGGCGGCAAGGTGAATTACACTGCCAAGTCTAAATACTAATAAAAAGCGGCTATACCGATTTTTCGTCGGTATAGCCGTTTTTTCGTCCGCCTGTTCGTAGTAGAATAGGGGTGCGATTATTTGTGTTTGGTGTATTCCTGCACCGCCAAGGCATCGCACCGCTCGTTATAGGGGTGGCCGGCGTGACCCTTGACCCAGTTAAAGGTGACGGTGTGGGTCTGCAACAGGGGCAGCAGCTGCTGCCACAGGTCAACATTCAGCGCCGGTTTGCCGTCTGCCTTGCGCCAGCCCTTGCGCTGCCAGCCGTAGACCCAGCCTTTGGTCACCGCGTCGCATACATATTTGGAGTCGGTGGTCAGGGTCACCAGGCAAGGCTCTCTTAAGGCTGCCAGGGCACGGATCACCGCCGTCAGTTCCATACGGTTGTTGGTAGTTTCCGCTTCAAAGCCGCTCATTTCTTTTTCCGTACCGTTATACACCAGTACAGCGCCCCAGCCGCCTTTGCCCGGGTTGCCGGAGCAGGCGCCGTCGGTATAAATGCTCACTTTTTTCATAAATATTACCTCGCCGGGATATTTTAGCACGCTTTGTGGCAATAATCAATACAGCGTGGCAAAATCCGTACACCGGTCCGGGGCCACTTGACATTTGGCGTTATTTATTTTATGATATATGCAATTTGTGATGTTCGGAAAACTATATTTAACAGGAGGAATCAAATCGAATGATCAATCAGAATAAGTCTGACGGTAAGGCTGCTTCCGGAAAACGGAATTCCAAGAAGCGCTACACATACCGCAGACCGGTAAAGAAAGGCGCTCCGCGGCAGAAAAAGCCGGAGGAGTCTGTTCATATTGCATTTTTAGGCGGTATGAATGAGATCGGCAAGAACATGACGCTTTATGAATACAAGGACGATATGTTCATTGTGGACTGCGGTCTGGCATTCCCTACATCGGATCTGCCGGGCGTGGACTTGGTGATCCCGGATTTTACCTATGTAGAAAAAAACAGACACAAAATCAAGGGCGTATTGGTGACCCACGGCCACGAGGACCATATCGGCGGTCTGGCATTCCTGCTCAAGCGGATCAATGTGCCCATCTATGCCACTAAGCTGACCATCGGCCTGATCCAGGGCAAGCTCAAGGAGCACGGCCTGCTGAACAAGGCCAAACTGGTGGAAATTCGCCCCCGGGACAACATCACTCTGGGTGCCTTTAATATTGAATTTATCCATGTGAACCACTCCATTCCGGACGCGGTAGGTCTTGCCATCCGCTGCCCGGCAGGCGTGATTATCCAAACCGGCGACTTTAAGATCGATACCACCCCGGTAGACGGAGATATGATCGATCTGGCTCGCTTCGCCGAGTATGGCAAAAAAGGCGTTTTGGCACTGCTTTCCGATTCCACAAATGCAGAGCGCCCCGGCTATACCATGAGCGAGCGCAAGGTGGGCGAGAGCTTTGAGCAGCTGTTCCGCAAGGCACACAATAAGCGCATTGTGGTGGCGACCTTTGCTTCCAATATCCACCGGGTGCAGCAGATTATTGATGTGGCCCAGTCCAGAGGGCGTAAGGTGGCCGTGACCGGCCGTAGCTTGGAAAATTTGGTTCAGGTGGGCCAGGATCTGGGTTACCTGAATGTGCCGGAGAATATTCTCATTCCCATTGACGCCATTAAGCGTTACCCGGACGATAAACTGGTGATTATTACCACCGGCAGCCAGGGCGAGCCCATGTCCGCCTTGACTCGGATTGCCTTTGGCGAGCACCGCAAGGTGAATATCGGTCCCAACGACTATGTGATCATTTCCGCCACGCCCATTCCCGGCAACGAGAAGATGGTGGGCAATGTGGTCAACGAGCTGATGAAGCACAATGTAGAGGTGATCTACGAAAAGATGTACGAGGTGCATGTCAGCGGCCATGCCTGTCAGGAAGAACTGAAATTGATGATGGGTATTGTTAAGCCTCAGTATTTCATTCCCGTGCACGGCGAGCAAAAGCACCTGCAAAAGCACGCTGGGCTGGCTATGTCCATGGGCTATGATATGAAGCACATTTACCTGGGCAATATCGGCGAAAAAATCTCTCTAAGCAAGACGGAGATGAAGCAGATCGAGACTGTGCCTGCCGGCGAAGTGTATGTAGACGGCTTGGGCGTGGGCGATGTGGGCAATATTGTTTTGAACGACCGTAAGCACCTGTCCCAGGACGGCATTATCATTGTGGTGGCCACTTTGGACGCGGAGACCGGCGATGTGGTCAGCGGCCCGGATGTCGTGTCCCGCGGATTTGTCTATGTGAAGGAGAACGAAGACCTGATGAACAAGGCCCGCGACCTGGCTTGCCATGTGATCTACGATTACTACGATGTGAAGGGTCGGGATTGGAACACCGTTAAGTCCAAACTGCGGGATGAAATCTCCCACCTGATGTATGAAAAGACCAAGCGCAGCCCCATGGTGCTGCCCATTTTGATGGAGATTTAAGGAGAAGCGTATGAAAGTCATTTTGAAACAAGATGTAAAAGCGCTGGGCAAAAAAGGCGATTTAGTAAATGCCTCAGACGGCTACGCCCGCAACTTTCTCTTTCCCAAGGGGTTGGCGGTAGAGGCCAATGCCACCGCTATGAACGAGTTTAACTCTAAGGAAACGGCCAAGAAGTTCCACAAAGCCGAGGAAGTGAAAGCAGCCACCGCCGACGCACAGAAGCTGGAGGGCAAGACCTTTCATCTGAAAGCCAAGGCCGGTGCCAACGGCAAGCTGTTCGGCTCTGTCACCTCTAAGGATGTGGCGGCGCAGATCAAAAAGGATCTGGGCGTGGAGATTGACAAGCGCAAGATCGTGATGGATGACATTAAGACTTTTGGTACCGTACAGGCAGAAGTGAAAGTCTATGCCGGGATTACGGCAAAGATCCTTGTACAGGTGACCGAGGCATAAGAGAAATCCAACCAACATAAACGGTGATGAAAATGGCGGAAGCAACAACGACCGGCGGCGTGGCGCTGCCGTACAATTTAGAGGCGGAACAAAGCGTATTGGGCTGTATTCTGCTGAATTCCGGCTGTATGGAGGAGGTGCTGATGCACCTGAAGGCAGAGAGCTTTTATCTGCCTCAACACCGAGCCATCTTTGGCGCCATGCTGTCCATGTACACCTCTTCCCAGGCCAATATTGACCCGGTACTGATTGCCGATGTGCTGGCCAAAGAGGGACATTACGATGTGGCAGGCGGCAGGGAGTACCTGGTGCAGCTGGCAAACAGTGTGCCCTCTACGGCCAATGTAGCCAGCTATGCCAAGATCGTGAAGGAGCAGTTTTATCTCCGAACCCTGATCCAAACGGCTCGGGAGATCATGGACGATGCGGCCAGCGGTGAAGGCGACGCCTCCTCTATCTTAGACGCGGCAGAGCAAAAGATCTATGATATTCGACAGGGTAAGGACACCGGCGGTCCCACCAAGGTCAGCGAGGTGATCGTCAACGGCGTGTATGACCGCCTGGGCAAGCTCACCGGCGAGGACAAAGAAAAATATAAGGGCATTCCCACCGGCTTCGGTCTGCTGGATACTTACATTACCGGCTTGAATAAGTCGGACTTTATCCTGATCGGCGCCCGCCCGGCTATGGGTAAGACCAGTTTTGCCCTGAACCTGGCGTCCAATGTGTCCATGATGGCGCGCAAAAAGTGCGTGTTCTTTAGCTTGGAGATGACCAAGGAGCAGTTGGCAGAGCGTTTGCTGGCGTCCCAGGCAGGTGTGCCCAGCCATAAGCTGCGCACCGGCGAGCTGGACAACGACGAGTGGGTGCGCCTGGGCAATGCTGCCGGTCAGTTTAATGATGTAGAGTTGTATTTGGACGATACTTCCTCTATCACTGTGCCGGAGATCAAGTCCCGGGTGCGGCGCATGAAAGATGTGGATGTGATTATGATCGACTATCTGGGCTTGATCAAATCCGCCACCCGCAAGGAAAACCGTGTGCAGGAGGTGTCCGAGATTACCCGCCAGCTGAAAATGCTGGCTAAGGATCTGATGATCCCGGTGATCTGCTGTGCCCAGTTGGCCCGTAGTACCGAGGGGCGAGGCAAGAGCCATAAGCCCCAGCTGTCCGACCTGCGAGAGTCCGGCTCCATTGAGCAGGACGCGGATATTGTGATGTTCCTCTACCGTGAGGACTACTATCGCAGCGAGGTGGATGAGGACAAGCAGGACGACATCGACGAGAACCATACGGAGCTGATCGTGGCCAAGAACCGTCACGGCGCTACCGGCACCATTGAGATGACCTTTGATAAGGAATTCACCCGCTTCCGTGCGGTGGACAAGACAGCCAATGCATTCTGATTTGTTTGACCGGATTGACCGGACGGTAACGGAACACAATATGCTGTGCCCGGAGGACCGGGTGGTGGCAGCAGTGTCCGGTGGGGCGGACTCCATGTTATTGCTTCACTACCTGCTCAGCCGCAGGGAACGGTGGCAGCTGCAGATCACCGTTGCCCATGTGGAGCACGGCATTCGGGGCGAAAGCTCCCGGGCGGACGCTGCCTTTGTGCGGGATTTTTGCGCCCGGCAGCATTTGTCTTATTTTGAAAAAGCAATCGACGCACCCGGAGAGGCCAAGGCTGCCGGTATGGGCATAGAGGCCTATGCCCGGCAAGCGCGGTATGCCTTTTTTCAGTCGCTGGACTGTGATCGGATCGCCACGGCGCACACGCTTTCGGATTCTGTGGAAACCATGCTGTTCCGCTTGGCTCGGGGCACCGGGCTGCGAGGACTCACCGGCATTGCGCCGGTGCGGGGCAAGATTATTCGTCCGTTGCTGGACTGCACCGGAGAGGAAGTGCGGGCGGCATGCACGGCGCTGCATATCGACTATCGGATCGACGAGAGTAACGCCGATGAGCGGTACAGCCGCAATGCCATTCGCCATACGCTGGTGCCGGATTTTGACCGGGTGCACCCGGGCTTTATGCAAAATGCTGCCCGTACCTTGCAGAATTTGCAAGCGGACGAAGCCTATTTGCAGGCGCAGACTGCCGAACTTTTACAGGCGGCAAGAACTTTAAACGGTTTGCAAACGGCGGTACTTACTGCCGCACCGCTGCCCTTGCGCCGTCGGGCCGTGACCGCTTACTTAGAAGAAAAGCACTTCCCGGTGGATGCGCTGCACTTGGCGCAGCTGGATGATGTGCTGCAAACCGGCGGACGGCTGCAGCTGCCCGGCGGATTTGCCCATGTACAGCGTGGGGTGCTGACTTTGGAAGCGGCAGGTGCGCCACCGGCGGCAGCAATTGCTTATGAACAAATCGTGGTATCTGTTGCGGAATTTTTAACGATTCGTGAATTATCGCAAATAAAAATTGATTTTTATTGCGACTATGATAAAATAACAGGCAGTGTTCGCTTTCGGCAGCGGCAGGCAGGGGATCGCATTTCTCCCGCCGGGCGCGGGTGCAGCAAATCGCTGAAGAAGCTCTATTGCGAATACCGCGTGCCCCACAGTCGGCGCGCTCTGCCCCTGGTGGCGGAGGACGATTTGGGGATCATCGCCGTGGCAGGTTGCTGCTGCGATCAGCGCGTCGGGGTGGACGCCACCACCCGGAGCGTGCTTTATGTAGTTTCCCATACGGAGGACTGATAGATGAATAATATGGCAAAAAATTGGAAGTCCATTCTGTTTTATATCCTGATCCCGGTGCTTTTGATCGGGGCAGTATGGTATTTGTCTTCTAATCAATCCGGCACAGAGGTGCAATACTCCCAAGTGGTGCAGATGTTTGAAGAGAACCAGGTGAAGGATTTTTCCCTGGATCTGTCCAGCGGCGCACTGACCTACAAGACCTTTAAGGACCCGGAGAAGGAGCAGCGCTACACCGTGCCTAATGTGTCGCTCTTTTTGGACGATGTGAAGGATAATGTAGACGCGTATAACGCCAAGCAAACCAATAATAAGAACCGCATTACTTATAACTACAAAAAGGGCGCTTCCGGCAACTGGTTCACCAGTATGCTGCCGTCGCTTATTATGCTCATTGCTATTGTGGGCCTTGGGTTCTATGCGTTCCGGCGGATGAACAACGCCATGATGAACGACACCAACAAGACGCTGGGCTTTGGCAAGATCCGCGCCAAGACCTTGGTGGAGGACGAAAAGCGCAAGACCACATTTCAGGATGTGGCCGGTTGTGATGAGGAAAAGGGCGAGCTGGAGGAGATCGTGGAGTTCTTAAAGAACCCGGACAGCTTTACCGCACTGGGCGCCCGTATTCCCAGAGGCGTGCTGCTGGTGGGTCCTCCCGGTACCGGTAAAACTTTGCTGGCCCGTGCTGTGGCCGGTGAGGCCGGCGCACCGTTTTTGTCCATTTCCGGCTCTGACTTTGTAGAGATGTATGTGGGCGTGGGTGCTTCTCGTGTGCGTGACCTGTTTGAGCAGGCCAAGAAGAAAGCACCGGCCATTGTATTCATTGATGAGATTGATGCTGTGGGCCGCCACAGAGGTGCCGGCACCGGCGGCGGTAATGATGAGCGGGAGCAGACCTTGAACCAGTTGCTGGTAGAGATGGACGGCTTTGGCACCAACAGCGGTATTATCGTGATGGCTGCCACCAACCGGCCGGATGTACTGGATCCGGCGCTGCTGCGCCCCGGTCGTTTTGACCGCCAGATTACCGTGAATCGACCGGATGCACAGGGCCGTGAGGACATTTTGAAAGTCCATTCCCGCAACAAGCCTTTGGGTCCGGATGTGGATTTGAAAGAAGTGGCTAAGGACACCATCGGCTTTACCGGTGCGGACTTGGAAAACCTGCTCAACGAGGCTGCTTTGCTGGCTGTGCGCCGCAAGAAGAAAGCGCTGACTATGGCGGAAATTAACGACGCCTCCTCCCGTGTGCAAATGGGCACGGAGAAAAAGAGCCATAAATATTCCAAGAAGGCCAAGCGCCTGACCGCTTACCACGAGGCCGGCCACGCTGTGGCAGCCTACTATGTAGAGGGTCACGACCCGGTGAAGGAAATTTCTATTATTCCCCGAGGTCTGGGTGCCGGCGGTTATACATGGTACACCCCGCAAGAGGAAAATTACAATTCCAAAAAGGAGATGCTGGACGATCTGATCTCCATGTTGGGCGGTCGTGTGGCCGAGGCGTTGGCGCTGGGGGATATTTCTACCGGTGCGTCCAACGACTTGCAGCGCGCCACCCAAATTTGTCGGGACATGGTGGCCAAGTACGGTATGAGCGAGGTGCTGGGTCCGGCTGTATTCAGCGATGAGAACGACGAGGTATTCCTTGGCAAGGACTTTGGCCATGTAAACAATTACAGCGAGGCGACCTCTGCCAAGATTGATGCAGAGATTGAGCGGATGATGCGCCACGCTTACAGCCAGACGGAAGAGATCTTAAAGAACCATTACGAGAAGCTGGAGCTGGTGGCGGAGACCCTGCTGCAAAAAGAGAAGCTTACCGGCGAGATGTTTGCCCAGCTGATGGAAAACGGCAAGCTGGACGAACCGGAAGCCCAACCCACAGAAGAACCGGAAGCCCCTGCGGCAGAAACACAGACCGCCGAAGACGCAAATCCGGTACCTGCGCCGGAGGGCGGAGACGCACCGGCAGCGGAAGCGACAAATGCCCCGGCAGACCCTGCACCGGAAGCGCCCAAATCCGACCGATAACCCCAAGAAAAGACAGTTACTTACCGGTAGCTGTCTTTTTTCATTTCTTGACATTTCCACAAGATATTGTATAATATCAACGACTAAAGACAATTTATCGGAGGGAAAAGCATGGCGAAAAAAGCCACCTACGGCAACGAAAGCATTAAGTCCCTGCGTGGTGCAGACCGTGTGCGAAAGCGCCCGGCTGTGATTTTCGGCTCGGACGGGTTAGAGGGCTGTGAGCATTCCATCTTTGAAATTATGAGCAACTCCATAGACGAGGCCAGAGAGGGGCGCGGCAATCGGATCGTGGTGACCCGCTACCTGGACGGCTCCTATGAAGTGCAGGACTTTGGCAGCGGTATTCCTGTGGATTACAACAAGAACGAGCAGCGAGAGAACTGGGAGCTGCTGTTTTGCGAGATGTACGCCGGGTCCAAATATGATAACGCCGGCGGCGCAGGCAGTTATGAGTTTTCCCTGGGCCTCAACGGCCTGGGGCTTTGCGCCACCCAGTATGCGTCGGAATATATGGATGCGGAAATTCACCGGGACGGCTATTGCTATACCCTGCATTTTGAAAAGGGCGAGAATATCGGTGGCCTGCACAAGGAGCCGTACCAAAAGCGCGATACCGGCTCCCGCATTCGCTGGAAGCCGGATATTCAGGTGTTTACGGATATTAACATTCCCCGAGATTGGTTCGTATCCACGATGAAGCGCCAGGCCATCGTTAATGACGGCGTGCACTTTGTGCTCAAGGAGGAGACCGCCGGCGGCAAGTTCGACACCACTGAATTTTGTTACCAAAACGGTATTCAGGACTATGTGGCGGAGCTGGCAGGGGACACCGCTTTTACCACACCCCAATACTGGGAGTGTGAGCGGGTGGGCCGCGACCGTGCGGATCTTAATGACTATAAGTTGAAGATCAAGGCGGCGGTGTGCTTTTCGCTGAAAACCCAGCTGAAAGAGTATTACCACAACTCCAGCTTTTTGGAGCACGGCGGCTCGCCGGAAAAGGCCTTTCGCAGTGCTTTTGTGAGCCAGATCAATGCCTATCTGAAAGCCAATAACAAGTACGCCAAATCAGATGGTCAGATCAATATTCAGGATGTGGAGGACTGCGTGATCTTTGTGGTGTCCTCCTTCTCCACCAACACTTCTTACGAGAACCAAACCAAAAAGGCGATCACCAATAAGTTTATTCAGGAGGCGATGACCGACTTCTTCCGCAGATCCCTGGAAGTGTACTTTATTGAGAACAAGATGGAGGCGGAGAAGATCGCCAACCAGGTGCTGGTAAATATGCGCGCCCGGGTAAAGGCGGAGAACACCCGCAAAACCTTAAAAACCACCTTGCAGTCCAAGATGGATATGACCAACCGCATTCAAAAGTTTGTGGACTGCCGCTCCAAGGATGTAAGCGAGCGAGAGGTGTTTATTGTAGAGGGCGACTCTGCATTGGGTGCCTGCAAGCAGGCCCGGGACGCCCGGTTCCAGGCGGTGATCCCGGTGCGCGGCAAGATCCTCAACTGCTTAAAGTCCGAGTATGACAAGATCTTTAAGAACGACATTATTACCGACCTGATCAAGGTGCTGGGCTGCGGCGTGGAAGTGCGCTCCAAGGCTGCCAAGGATCTGTCCGCCTTTGATATGGACAACCTACGGTGGAACAAAGTGCTTATCTGCACCGATGCGGATGTGGACGGTTTTCAGATCCGTACCTTGATTTTGACGATGATCTATCGCCTGATGCCCAAACTGATCCAGGCAGGCAAGGTGTATATCGCCGAGTCTCCGCTGTACGAGGTGACCTGCAAGGGCCAGACCTATTTTGCCTACAATGAAGTGGAGATGGACCAGATCAAGGCAGAGATCGGCGACGCGCCCTATACCGTGCAGCGGTCCAAAGGTCTTGGTGAAAACGAGGCAGAGATGATGGCTCTGACCACCATGAACCCGGCCACCCGCCGCATTATCCAGGTGACTCCGTCAGATGCAGAGGAGACCTCCAAGTTCTTTGACCTGCTGCTGGGAGACAACCTGGAGGGTCGCAAAGAATATATTGCAGACTACGGCTACCTGTACCTGGACGCCGCAGATGTAAGCTAAGGAGGGGCGTCCATTGCCAAAGAAGAAAAAGGACCAGCGCCCGGTTGCCGGGAAGCTGGACGAAAATGTGCATATCAAAGGTGCCGGCACTGTGCAGACGGAGCCTATTGTGGACACCCTGAAGAGCAACTATATGCCCTACGCCATGAGCGTGATCCTCTCCCGCGCCTTGCCGGAGATCGACGGCTTTAAGCCCTCCCACCGCAAGCTGCTTTACACTATGTACAATATGAAGCTGCTTACCGGCGGCTTTATTAAGAGCGCCAACATTGTGGGGCGCACCATGCAGCTGAACCCCCACGGGGATGCGGCCATTTACGACACCATGATCCGCCTGTCCCGGGGCAATGAGAGCCTGCTGTATCCCTATGTGGAGTCTAAAGGTAACTTCGGTAAAGCTTACAGCAAAAATATGATGTACGCTGCCTCCCGTTACACAGAGGCTAAGCTGGCGCCCATTTGCCGGGAGCTGTTTGACGACATTAACAAGGACACGGTGGACTTTGTAGACAACTACGACAACACCATGAAAGAGCCGACTTTGCTGCCGGTGACCTTTCCGTCCATTCTCTGTAATGTGACCACCGGCATCGCCGTAGGTATGGCCTCATCCATCGCTTCTTTTAACTTAAAGGAAGTGTGCGACACCACCATTGCCCTGATCAAAAACCCGGCCCATGTAATCGCAGACACCCTGCTGGCGCCGGATTTTGTAGGCGGCGGCTATATTCTCTATAATAAGCCGGAGCTGGACAAAATTTACGACACCGGCCGCGGCTCTGTGCGGGTGCGTGCCAAGTACACCTATGACAAAAAATACAACTGCATTGATGTAACGGAGATTCCGCCAACCACCACCGCCGAGGCGATTATTGACAAGATCGTGGAGCTGGTCAAGACCAACAAAGTGCGGGAGATCAGCGATATTCGAGACGAAACGGATCTGACCGGTCTGAAGATCACCATTGACCTGAAGCGGGGCGTAAATGCAGACGACCTGATGCTGCGGCTTTATAAGATGACGCCCTTAGAGGACAGCTTCAGCTGCAACTTCAATGTGCTGGTGGACGGCAAGCCCAAGGTCTACGGCGTACGGGAGCTGTTGATGGCGTGGATCGACTTCCGCCTGGAATGTGTGCGCCGCCGCCTGACCTTTATGCTGAACAAAAAGCGGGACCAGCTGCATTTACTCAAGGGTCTGTCCAAAATTCTGTTGGATATTGACAAGGCGATTAAGATCGTCCGGGAGACCAAGGCAGAGGTCGATGTGGTGCCCAATTTGATGATCGGCTTTGGCATTGACGAGACCCAGGCGGAATATGTGGCGGAGATCAAGCTGCGCCACTTGAATCGGGAGTATATTCTTAAGCGCATTCAAGATATTGAGAATTTGGAGAATGAGATCGCCCAGCTGGAGGAAGTGCTCTCCAGCCAAAACAAGATGAAAAAAGTAATCGTGGGCGAGTTGCAGGCGGTAGCCCAGAAGTACGACACCGGCCGCCGTTCGGAAATTCTTTACGATGTGCAGGAGGCTGCGCCGGAGACGGAGCAGGAGGCGCCGGACTACCCGGTGACTGTGTTCCTTTCTGCCGAGGGGTATTTGAAGAAGATCAAGACCGCCAACCTGCGCTTGAGCGGCGAGCAAAAGCTCAAGGAGGGGGACACCATGCTCCGAGAGGAGGAAGCCTCCAACAGGGATGAACTGCTGTTCTTTACCAACCACCACCAGGTGTACAAGTCCCGCTTATCTGACTTTGAGGACGGCAAAGCATCCCAGCTGGGCGAGTATGTGGCCGGTAAATTGGAAATGGAAGAGGACGAGCAGCCGGTATACATGGCGCTGCTCCACGAATATAAGGGCTATATGCTCTTTGCCTTTGAGAACGGCAAGTTCGCCAAAGTGGATGTGGTTGCCTACCAGACCAAGACCAACCGCAAGAAACTCTTGAATGCCTATTCTGCCAAGTCACCCTTGGCAGCGGCTATGTATATTCCGGAGGATACGGAAGTGGTGCTGTGCTCTGACAGCGGGCGCAAGCTGCTGCTGAATACCGGCGGCGTGCTGGCCAAATCCACGAAGGACACCATTGGTATTTCTGCTATGACCTTAAAGAAAAATAAAAAGGTCACCGGTATGTACCTGTACAAAGAAGGCGAGTTTGAAAAGCCCTGGCGCTACCGTGCCAAAAATCTGCCGGCAGCGGGCGCACTGCCCTCGGCGGCGGACATTGGCGAGCAGCTGACCTTTTGATCCGGCGTGATTGCATAAATAACGGGTCGATTTTCCATCGACCTGTAAAAACCGGCGGCAAACGCCCTATGTAAACCCGCTGCAAGGCAGCGGAGGCAGCAAAGGCAAACGCACTCTCTTTGTTGCCGTTTATAGTGTGCGTGCCGTCGCGCCTTTGTATGCCAGTAAATTGTTGGTAAAAAGGGGTTGCATTTCTCGTAGTGCTATGCTATAATGCTGAAGTAAATTATGAGCGGAGGAAGTTTTCATGCTTTGGTATCATTACGTTTTCGGCGCAGTGCTGATTTTGGCGTCGATTATTATAACTATCGTTGTATTGATGCAGGAGGGTCGTTCCCAGAACTTGTCCGGTGCTATCGCCGGCGGTGCAGAGACCTTTTTGGGCAAATCCAAGGGCAGAACGATTGAGGCAAAGTTAGAAAAAATCACAAAATGGCTGATCGTGGCTTTCTTTGTGATTGTGCTTGCTGCATTTCTCATCTTCCTGTTTGTCGGATAAGCAAACGCAGAGATAACCTTGCCGCGTGCAAGGTTATTTTTTTTGCAGTCACCCCAATGAATGAACGAGAACGAACATGAACTTTGTAATTTTTGATTTAGAATGGAATAATGCCTACAACTATAAGGCACAGACCGGTATGAATGAGATCATAGAGATCGGCGCTGTGATGCTGGATGAACGGCTGCAAATTGTAGATACTTTTAAGCAGCTGATTCTGCCCAAGGTATCTAAGCGGCTTACCGGTCGGTTTAAGGATTTGACCCACATTACCCCGGATGAGGTGAAGCAAAACGGCATTCCTTTTGAGGAAGCTTTTCGGGACTTTGCCCGCTGGAGTGGGGCGGACAACTGTGTGTTTATGAGCTGGTCGGACAGCGATCTGTATGTGCTGGCCGGCAACTACAAGTATTTTAGCCAGCGTGCCCATGTACCGTTTATGCAGCGGTATGCGGACGCGCAAAAGTACTGTATGCGCTTCTTAACCGATAATCCCAACAACAACCAGATCAGCCTGGCCCACTGTGCCGAGAAGTTCCAAATCTCTGTGGAGGAGGAGAATCTGCACCGGGCGCTGGAGGACTGCTATGTGGCCGCCGCCTGTTTTAAGAAAGTGTATGATCCGGCACTGTTTGAGCCGTATATTTGTGACTGCTCCGGGGATTATTTTGAGCGGCTGCTGTACAAGCCCTATTACCTGCGCCACGCCATTTGCCGTGGGTTCGATCTTCGACAGCAAAAGTTTCAGTGCCCCCGTTGCCATAAAGAACTGCAAATGCTGCGTCCCTTTGAATTTTCCAACAACGCCTTTAAGAACTGGGGTGAGTGTCGGGATTGCGGCACCAAATATTGGGTGCAGCTGCGTGCCAAGCAAATGTACGATCATGTGCAGATCAGCAAGAAGGTGCAGCCCATGAGCCGCAAGCGTTCCCGGGCCATGGATCGGGAAAACGGCCGTACGAAAGCACCGAGCAAGAGCGACAAGAAAGCAAAAAATTCTTAATTTATTCATAATTTGCTTTATTTATTTTAATCTTTGTAGTATAATTATTAAAATATAAAATGGGTCTGTTCGACCCGATCACCCATACATACGAACGACTTAGGAGGTATGTGCGTGGCGAATAAAGATTATGACGATCTGCTGCGTTCGTTTATGAACAACTCGTCTAAGGCTTATGACGAGGACCGGCACGCGGTAGAAAAGCAGGCGCAGCAGGCGCCCGTACAGAGGAATGCAGCGGCGGACCGTGCGGCGCGGCATAAGAAAGAGCAGCAGATGGAGAACCGCCTGGCTGCCAAAAAGCGCAAGAAGGCAAGCAAGCCACCCAAAGAGAGTACCCCTGCCCGCAAGTTAGGCAAGGTGCTGCTGGGCTGCCTGATGGTTATTTGCGTGGTGGGCATTGTGTGCTGCTCCGTGCTGTTTATTTACGGTTACAGCGTGGTTCATGGCGACAAGGTCTTTGACCTGACCGAGCAGAAGTACAGCCAAAATATGACCTCTTTCATCTACGGCACAGACAAGAACGGCAAGACTGTGGAGATCACCCGCCTGCATGGAGAAGAAAACCGCATTTGGGTGGACATGGACGATATGAGCCCCTATATGCCCAAGGCATTTGTGGCCGGTGAGGACAAGCGCTTTTATGAGCACCATGGTGTGGACTGGGTGCGTACCATCGGCGTGTTTGTCAAGCCCACCAACTTTGGTCAGGGCGGTTCCACCATTACGCAGCAGTTGATCAAGAACTTAACGGACGAAAACCAGGTGACCTTTATCCGTAAGTTTAACGAGATCTTGCAGGCGCTGAACCTGGAGCGCAATTACAGCAAAGACGAGATCATTGAGGCGTACTTGAACACGGTGTACCTGTCCAATGGCTGCTACGGTGTGAAGACCGCCGCAGAGAAGTACTTTGGCAAGGACATTAAGGATCTGAATGCGGCGGAGTGTGCCAGTCTGGCAGCCATTACCAAGGCGCCGTCCACCTATGATCCCTTGAATGACCCTAAGGCCAATAAGAAACGGCAGGAGTACTTCCTGGAGGCCATGTATAAAGAGGGCTCCATTTCTAAAGACGAGTACGAGAGCGCCAAGAGTTATAAGCTGGTATTTACCAACAGCAAAGAATATAAAGGCTCTAAGGTCAAAGCCAAGAGCACCAAAAAGGCACAGACCGTCAACAGCTATTATGTGGATCATGTGATTACCTCCGTGATTGAGGACCTGCAAAAGAACGGCTACACTTACAAGAAAGCCAAGAATATGGTCTACGGCGGCGGACTGAAAATCTACACTGCCATTGATTTTGATGTGCAGAAAGCACTGGAAAATGTGTACGAGAACTACAAACGCATGCCGGACGAGACTGTCCAGGGTGCGATGGTAGTAATGGACTACAACGGCCGCGTTTTAGGCTTGGTGGGCGGCACCGGAAAGAAGAAAGTCAATTTGGGACTGAACCGCGCTACCATGTCCAAGCGACAGCCCGGTTCTACCATTAAGCCTCTGTCTGTGTACGGACCGGCGCTCGAAAAGAGCTTGCAGGACGAGAACACTGATATTTACTGGTCTACAATGATTAAAGACGCCCCGCTGAAGGTGGTGGACGGCAAACCCTGGCCCACCAACCAGGGCGGCGGTTACAGCGGCAGCACCGTTACCTTGCAGTACGGCCTTGCCCAGTCTAAAAACACCATCTCCGCCCGCACGCTGGATATGATCAGTGACGCCGGCGCGGTGGATTACTCTCTGGACTTTATCAGCAATCGGTTCCACATCAGCACGCTGGACAGCGTGAAGGACTGCGACTACGCACCTATGGCTACCGGCGGTGTGACCAACGGTGTAACCGTGCTGGAGATGACCGCGGCCTACGCCACTTTTGGCAATGGCGGCTACTACTACGAGCCGTACTGCTACACGAAGATCGAGGATGTGCAGGGCAATGTGGTGTTGCAAAAGCAGCCGGAAAAGACCAAAGAGTCCGCGCTGTCTGAGAATACCGCCTGGGTGATGAACAAGTTACTGCAAACGGTTATGACCGCCGGCACCGGTACTCCTTACAAGTTGTCCGGTATTCAGTGCTTCGGCAAGACCGGTACCACTACGGACGATAAGGACCGCTGGTTTATGGGCGGCACGCCGGACTTTGTGGCCGGCGTATGGTACGGCTATGACCAGCCCAAGGAGATCTACTACGGTTTGTCCGGTAACCCCTCCGGTACTTTGTGGAAGACGGTGATGTCCGCCGTGTATGACAAGCTGGACAGCGATCAGTATAAAACCAAGTTTGAGGAGCCGGAAGGCATCGTACAGCGTTCCTATTGCCCCTCCTGTGGCAAGCTGCGCAGCGGCACCGGCGTGTACGGCTGGTACGATGTGAACAACCTGCCCGGCAACTGCTCCGGCGGCCACGGCTATTCCACCGGCGAGAGCAGCGGCTCCGGCAGATCCGGCAATTCCGGCAGTTCCGGCAAGACCACCACTGCGGCAGACGGCGAGAATACCACAGCCGCCGGCGGCGAGACCACCGCAGCCCAGAAGCCGCAGACCTCTGCACCGGCAGAGCCAAAGCCCACCAAGGCCGATGAGGGCGACGGCGAATGAGCGCCACCCGCTTTATCGTTGTGCGCCACTGCGAGGCACAGGGGAATATCCGCCGGGTGTTTAACGGTATCACGGACGGCGACATTACCGAGAATGGTGCCCGCCAGCTGGATCTGCTGGCTGCGCGTATGGCAGGGGAGCGCTTTGATGTGATTTATTCCAGCCCCTTGCGCCGCAGCGTGAAGACCGCCCGGGCCTGCAATCGCGCCCACGGGTTGCCTATCCACATACTGAACAGCCTGATCGAGATCAACGGCGGGATGTTTGAGGGTCTGCCCTTTGCGGACTTTCCCAAATGCTATCCCAGGGAGAGTGCCTTGTGGAATGACGAACCCCATGCCTTTGCCATAGAAAAAGGGGAGTCTATGCAGCAGGTGTTTGACCGTATGCGAGACGCGGTGCTGCTGCTCGCCGCCCGCCATCCGGGCAAGACCGTATTGCTGGCCTCCCACGGCTGTGCCATTCGCAATCTGCTGTGCTGGGCACACGGTTGGCCCATTGAGCGGCTGAACGATGTGAACTGGGGTGAAAACACCTGTGTGTCCGTTTTAGAAGTAGATGAAAGCGGCACACCCCGCTTGCTGCTGGAGAATGACGCTTCTCATTTACCGGCGGACTGCGCTACCTTGGGCAAGCAGGACTGGTGGCGGCCGGAGTACCGGCACGACCCTTTTGGAAGATAATAAACACAAACGGAGCGAAAGCGATCAACAAGGTATGGATCCTTTCGCTCTTTTTTACAGGAAGGAGAACCGCTATGCGAATGATGGCTGTGGACTACGGCGATGTGCGCACCGGCGTGGCCTTTTGCGATGTGCGGGAGATGCTGGCCACCGCCTATGACACGGTGGAGGAGCGCTACGCGCCGAAGCTGGCCGAGAAACTGGCGGCTCTTGCCAAGGCAGAGAAAGCAGAGCAGATCGTTGTGGGGCTGCCCCGGAATATGGACGGCAGCTATGGCTATCGGTGCGACGCCTGCCGCCGCCTGGGCGATTTGCTATCAGAGCTTACCGGACTTCCGGTGGTGTACCAGGACGAGCGCCTGACTACGGTGCTGGCCTATGACCTGCTGTCTGCGGGCAATGTGCATGGCAAAAAAAGCAAGAAGCAGGTGGACGCTGTGTCTGCCAGCGTGATCTTGCAGTCTTATTTGGACAGTCACCGCTAAACCGCGCCTTAGCGGATAGAGAGCACCGGCGCTGCGTATAGATGTAGCGGTGGTGCTTTTGGAATGGACGGTGGGTCGCACACGGTTGCGACTGGATTATTCGTTTTTTTGGATATTGACTTTTGCCGCCTGGGCACAGAACGAATTGCTGTGGCAGGTGCTGCTGTTCTCCGTGCTCCACGAGTGCGGGCACTTGACGGTGCTTTGCGCCCTGGGATTGCAGCCCAGGCAGCTGCGTTTGTCCTTTTACGGTATGGCGCTGCGGTATGACCGGGTGCTGGATCGGCGGCGAGAGACGGCGGTGCTTTTTGGCGGCCCGGCGGTGAATCTGATCTTGTGGGTGCTGCTGCGGAACCCGGCCAACGGAGCGCTGTTTCTTCTGAATATGCTGCCTATTTTTCCGCTGGACGGGGGACGGCTGGCGGCGCTTTGGCTGCCCCACAGATTGACGGTAGTGCTCAATGCGCTGGTGCTGGCTGCGCTTACCGGGCTGGGCGGCTATGTGCTGTATCGGGGCGGCGGGGTGTCGCTCCTGGGAATCAGCCTGTATTTAATGCTATCAAATTTGAGGTCTGTATGAGAAAAGAGATTGAAAAACTGTTACAATCGGTGCAAAAACCGGCCCGCTATGCCGGTGGCGAACTGAACAGCGTAATGAAAGATAAAAGTAAAGTGGCGCTGCGCTATGCCTTTTGTTTTCCGGATACTTATGAGATCGGTATGAGCCACTTGGGAATGAAAATCCTTTACGGCGTCGCCAACGCGCGGGAGGACACTTGGTGCGAGCGGGTGTTTGCCCCGGCGGACGATATGGAGGCGCTGATGCGCGCCAACGGCGAACCGCTGTTTGCCCTGGAAAGCGGCGACCCGATCAAGGACTTTGATATGATCGGCTTTACCATGCAGTACGAGCTGTCTTATACCAATATTCTGAATATGCTGGATCTGGCGTGGGTGCCTTTGCGTGCCGTGGATCGAAAGTCGCTGACCCCCATTGTGGCCTTTGGCGGCCCCTGCGCCTGCAACCCGGAGCCGGTGGCGGAGTTTGCGGACATCATCTTCCTGGGCGAAGGGGAAGAGACCACCAATACGGTTCTGGATCTGCTGAAAGAATGTAAAGAGAGCGGCAAGAGTAAGCAAGAGTTTTTGGAAGCAGCCATGCACATTCAGGGCATTTATGTGCCGTCTTTTTATGAGGACAGCTACAACCCGGACGGCACCCTGCGCGCCCTGACCCCCACCCACGGAGCACCGGCAACGGTGAAGAAGTCCATTGTGTCCGATATGAACAAGTGCTATTACCCGGACAGCTTTGTGGTGCCGTTTATTGATATTGTCCACGACCGGGCAGTGGAAGAAATTTTTCGGGGCTGTATTCGCGGCTGCCGCTTTTGTCAGGCCGGATTTATCTATCGCCCCATTCGGGAGAAGAGTGTAGAGACCATCAACCGTCAGTCCAAGGCGTTGATCGACTCTACCGGGTATGATGAGCTGTCCTTGTGCTCTCTGTCCACCTCCGACCACAGCTGCGTCAACGAAATGCTCACCTCCCTGATTGACTGGACCGTGCGAGACAAGATCAATTTGTCCCTGCCCAGTCTGCGGGTGGATAACTTTAGCGACGAGCTGGTGGACAAGCTGTCCAAAGTGCGCCGCAGCGGGCTGACATTTGCCCCGGAGGCGGGCACCCAACGTATGCGGGATGTGATCAACAAGAATGTGACGGAAGAAGAAGTGCTGCGCACCTGTACCAAGGCCTTTGCCGGCGGCTGGACTTCCGTGAAGCTGTATTTTATGATGGGGCTGCCCACGGAAACCATGGAGGATATTGCCGGTATCGCTCAGCTGGCGGGCAAGGTGGTAGACGCCTACTATAACACGCCGGAGCACAAGAAAGGCTGCGCTGTCAGCGTGTCCGTGTCCTGCGCGTCCTTTATTCCCAAGCCCTTTACGCCCTTCCAGTGGGAGCCGGAGGACACCATGACCTCCTTAAGGGCCAAGCAGGCCCACTTGTTGGAGAGTGTGCCCAGCCGCAAAATCCGCGTGTCCTACCATGAAACGCCCACCTCACTTTTAGAGGGCGTGCTGGCGCGGGGAGATCGGCGGCTGTCCAAGGTGCTGCTGCGGGCTTTTGAACTGGGCTGCAAGTTCGATTCTTGGGACGATCACTTCAACTTTGACGCCTGGATGCAGGCTTTTGAAGAATGCGGGCTGGACCCGGACTTCTATACCAAGCGGCGGCGCCCCTTTGAGGAGCTGCTGCCCTGGGATCATTTGGATTACGGCGTGTCTCGCAAGTTCCTGGAACTGGAGAACAAGCGGGCGCACCAAAATGTGACCACGCCCCATTGCCGGATCCGCTGTGCTGGGTGCGGCGCCAACAAACTCAACGGAGGACATTGCGATGCAAGACCAAAAGTGGCACGAGATACGACTGCGGTTCAGTAAAACCGGGCGGGCCAAGTACATTGGTCACCTGGATGTGAATCGGGTTATGTCCAGAGCCTTGCGCCGGGCGGGGATTCCCTTGTGGTTCACCGAAGGGTATAACCCCCACGCTTATATGCGCTTTTCGCTGCCTTTGTCCTTGGGGGTGGAGAGTGCCTGCGAGAGTATGGATATTCGATTGATAGAGCCTATGGAGCCTCTGGAGGTGCAGCGGCGCATGAACGCTGCCCTACCGCCGGATATTCAAATTGAAGATGTGTTTTGCGACTTTCGGGACTGTACGGAGATTGCCTTTTCCGATTATGACTTTACCCTGGCTTTTGACGATAATGCCGCAGCTGCGGAAAAGCTGCAGGCCGTATTGGACGCACCGCAGATTCTGGCGCTGAAGAAGGGCAAGGTAGGTCGCAAGCGGGTGATGAAGGAAGTGGATATTAAGACCTTTATTGACCGGTACCGTGTGGAGCTGACCCCTCAGGGAGTGATGCTGCACCTGCGCTTGGCAGCCGGGCAGGAGAAAAATCTGAATCCTACGCTGCTGTGCGACACGCTGCTGCGCTTGGTGGAACTGCCATGGGAATGGAAGCGAATTTACCGACTGGACCTGCTGGATAAAGAATATCAGCCCTTTCAGTAAAAAACACTTGCTTTTTTGCACCGAGTGTGCTAATATACTAACGCATTTATTCCGTTGCGCTTCTTGCAACGAGCGAAATGCTCTGCGTTACAGGCATAACGAGGGTGGTCCTCTGGCAGATCTCTGTTAAGAACACCTCATAAATAAGAAGGAGGTTGTTATTGATGAACGCACTTGATTTGATTGCTCAGGGCAGCATGAAAGAAGAAACACCTAAATTCCAGATTGGTGATACCGTTAAGGTTGCCGTAAAGATCCGCGAGGGTTCTCGTGAGCGTATCCAGATGTTTGAGGGTACTGTGATTGCTATTAAAGGTTCCGGTATCAGCAAGACCTTTACCGTGCGTCGCCTTTCTTACGGCGTAGGTATTGAGCGTGTATTCCCGCTGCATTCTCCCAATGTGGAGAGCGTGCAGGTGATCCGCTCCGGTAAGGTTCGTCGCGCAAAGCTGTATTACCTGCGTGACCGTGTGGGTAAGGCTGCTAAGGTGAAGGAGAACTTGCAGAGAGATAACGCTGCAAAGACTGCCGACGCTGAGTAAGACACATAAAAAATGCTTCTGTTACCTTGGTGACAGGAGCTTTTTTATTTGCCTTTTTCCACGGTGTATGGTAAACTGGGGGCAGTAAGTAAGGACAGGTAAAGACAATGGCTGATTTTCAAAAACAAAAGGTACAGTGGTTCCCGGGCCACATGGCAAAGACGCGGCGCCAGATCAAGGAAATGCTGCCTCTGGTGGACGGGGTGGTGGAACTGCTGGACGCCCGCGTGCCGTATAGCTCCGCCAACCCGGAGTTAGACACTTTGGTGCGGGGCAAGCCCCGGATCGTGCTGCTGAATAAATGCGATGTGGCAGACCCGGCGGCCACCAAGCGCTGGATTGCTGCCTTTGAGGCGCAGGGCAAAACTGCCCTGGCAGTGGATTGCCGCAGCGGCAAGGGACTGTCCGCCTTTTTGCCCACGGTGCAGCAAGTGCTGAAAAAGACCATTGAGAAGAATACCCAGCGAGGTATGGCCGGCAAGCCACTGCGGCTGATGGTGGTGGGTATTCCCAACACCGGCAAAAGCTCCTTTATCAACCGTATGGCCGGTAAAAACCGTGCCAAGGTGGCCGACAAGGCCGGTGTTACCCGGCAAAATCAGTGGTTCGCTGTGGGCGGCGGCATTGAGCTGCTGGACACCCCCGGCGTGCTGTGGCCTAAGTTTGACGATCCGGAAGTAGGGGATCGGCTGGCGTTTATCGGCTCTGTAAAAGATGAAGTAACAGACCTGGAGACCTTGACCTGCCGTTTGCTGGAGGTACTGGGGCGCACCAGACCCCAGGCCATTATCCAGCGATACGGCATTGAGTTGGACGAGTATATGCAGGGCTGGGAAATACTGGAAGCCATCGGCCGCAAGCGCGGCTTTTTAATGCGGGGCGGCGAGATCGACTATAACCGGTCCGCAGTGATTGTGGCGGATGAATTTAGAGGAGGAAAGCTGGGGCGAATGACCCTGGAACTGCCGGAATGATGGAATGGACAGCATTTGAAGATCAGGCCCGCGCAGAGGGCTACACTTGCATCTGTGGTATTGATGAAGCCGGGCGAGGTCCTTTGGCAGGTCCGGTGTACGCGGCGGCGGTGGTGCTCCGCCCGGGGCAGGTGATTGAGGGGGTCAACGACTCCAAAAAGCTCAGCGAAAAAAAGCGGGAGGCCCTGTTTGACACCATTTGCAGCCAGTGCGCCGCCTATGGGATCGGATCCGCCACAGAAAAAGAAATTGATGAGATCAATATTCTCAACGCCACTTACCTTGCCATGCAGCGGGCGGTAGCCGCTCTGCCGGTGCAGCCGGACTGCGCTTTGGTAGACGGCAACCGTGCCCCTGACTTGCCCTTGGAGGTGCGCACGATCATTAAGGGCGACGCCCAAAGTGCCAGCATTGCGGCAGCGTCTATTTTGGCTAAGGTCAGCCGGGATCGCTATATGCTGCAAATGGCGGAGAAATACCCGCAATACGCTTTTGAAAAGCACAAGGGCTACGGCACCAAGCTGCATTATGAACGGCTGGAGCAGTACGGGATCAGCCCCATTCACCGGCTGTCGTTCCTGAAGAAATGGATGAACCGATGATCCGGCCGGAATACTACGGCAAGTACGGCGAGCTGGAGGCTGCCCGGTACTTGCAAAAGCAGGGCTATAAGCTTTATGATGTGAACTTCCGCTGCCGTTTTGGCGAGATCGACCTAATATGTACCAAGGGGCGGTATTTGGTGTTTGTGGAGGTCAAAACCCGCAGTCAGGGTGCCATTGCCGACCCGGCGGAATTCGTGGACCAATACAAGCAGGAGCGGATCATTCAAACCGCCAAGCTGTTTTTGGCCCAAAATCCAACGAAAAAGCAGCCCAGATTTGATGTAATTGAAGTGTTTTTACAAAAGGACGGCACAAAATCCATAAAACACCTTGAAAATGCCTTTGCATTGGTATAAAATATTCTGCAAGAAAAACGAAATCACAACCCCCAACGAATAGGAGAGCGTGTATGCTATATACTTCAACAAGAAACAACAAGATCCGTGTAACCGCAGCCCAGGCCATTGCCCAGGGAATCAGCGAGGAGGGCGGCCTGTTTGTACCGGTGGAACTGCCGCACTTTTCTATGGACACGGTACGGAAAATGATGGAGATGTCCTACATTGACCGGGCCAAGACCGTGCTGCGCACCTTCCTGACAGACTTTTCCGATGAGGAGCTGAATTACTGCGTAGAGGGCGCTTACCGGGCAGATAAGTTTTCCAGCCCCGCTGTGGCACCCACGGTGAATATCGGCGGCAAGGAGAATATCTTGGAGCTGTGGCACGGTCCCACCTGTGCCTTTAAGGATATGGCCCTTCAGCTGCTGCCGTACCTGATGACCGTATCTGCCAAAAAGACCGCTGAGGGCAAGACCATTGTGATCCTGGTGGCCACCTCCGGCGATACCGGCAAGGCGGCGTTAGAGGGCTTTAAGGATGTTGACAAGACCAAGATCCTGGTGTTTTACCCGGTGGACGGTGTGTCTCCCATGCAGAAGCTGCAAATGACCACCCAGGAGGGTGAGAATGTGGCAGTCTGCGCCATTCACGGCAATTTTGATGATGCCCAGAGCGCCGTTAAATCTATCTTTACCAATGATGAGATCAAGGCGGAGCTGGCAAAGAAGAATATGATGTTCTCTTCTGCCAATTCGATTAACTGGGGCCGTCTGGTGCCGCAGATTGTCTATTACTTCTCCGCTTATGCGGATCTGTGCAAAATGGGTCAGCTGCAAGTAGGCGAGCCCATGAATGTGGTGGTGCCCACCGGCAACTTCGGCAACATTTTGGCCGGGTATTATGCCAAGCACATGGGCCTGCCCATTCAGACCATGGTTTGCGCGTCCAATACCAACAATGTACTGACTGATTTTCTGAAAACCGGCACTTATGACCGGAACCGGGACTTTTACGCCACCACTTCTCCCTCTATGGATATTCTCATTAGCTCCAACCTGGAGCGGCTGCTGTACCATATGAGCGGCGAGAGCGACGCTGCCGTGCGCGGCTGGATGACCCAGCTGGCGGAGAACGGCAAATACACGGTAGAGCCGGAAGTGATGGCAAAGATCCAAAATGAGTTTGCCGCCGGTTACTGTGATGAGGCCGCTGTGGCGGATACCATTCACAAGACTTATACCGATCAGAACTACCTGTGCGACACACACACCGCCGTGGCCGTAAAGGTGTACCGGGACTATGTAGCCCAGACCGGCGACGATCTGCCTACGGTGATTGATTCCACCGCCTCTCCTTACAAGTTCTCCAAGAGCGTGCTCACTGCCGTGCTGGAGGGCAACACCCCGCAGCTTGATGAGTTCGATATGGTAGAGGAACTGCACCGTGTCACCGGCGCTGCCGTACCGGCGCCCTTGGCCGCATTAAAGGATAAGGCCGTGCGCTTTACCCAGGTATGTGACCGGGAGAATATGAGCCAGATGGTTTTTCAACTGCTGAACCTGTAACAGAACAAAAAGATAGCAGGATATCATGCGATACCCTGCCTCAGACTGTCGATAAAGTGGCTAAATCGCGCCATGCTGTAAAATTCAAATAGAATATTTGTAGGGCAGGGGCTTGCTCCTGCCGAAGGTGTTCTATATTGTCTACTGTTTTGAAAAAGTGGCTTGAACATCGAGTTCAAGCCACTTTTGGCGCTTTTCGTCTTTTGCTCAGGGGCGGTACTGTTGTACAGCACCCATTCGCAAAATACGAAATTTATCTCACTTTCTCGATGTCTGCCAGCGTGTAGAAATTTATACTTATCTTCTTCTACACGCTGGGGCAGGATATCATGCGATATCCTGCCTTTTTCGTCTTTTTACTTACAAGAACAGCCGTCGCAGCACTGGAAGGTCTCGCACGCGGTGTCCGTAGAGGTCTTTGCGTTTTGCGTGCCCACCTGAATATGACCGGCGGTGCAGCAGTCGGAGCCATCGTGGTACTTGCAGTTCTTGACTTCACAGGAAATGCCTTTGATCTCGTCCATTTTTTTCACTCCCTTCCTGCATAGTTTGTGCAGGTGCGGGCATTTTATACGGAAAAGAGGTGGCTTATGGCGCTGTATGCCATTGCTGATACCCATTTGTCCTTTGGCACGGACAAGCCCATGGACAGCTTTCCCGGCTGGAGCGATTATACCGCTCGCTTGGCGGCCAATTGGCGCCATTTGGTGGAGCCGCAGGATACGGTGGTGATCGCCGGGGACATTAGCTGGGCCATGAAATTCTCGGAATGTACGGCAGATTTTGCCTTTTTGAACGATTTGCCCGGGCAAAAGATCTTGCTTAAGGGCAATCATGACTATTGGTGGAACACCAAGCGCAAAATGGATCTGTATTTGCAGGAAAATCATTTTGACACTTTACAGATTTTGCATAATCAGGCGATCCCTTACGGCGATGTGGCTTTGTGCGGCAGCCGGGGTTGGTTCTTTGAGGACACACCGGAGGCCCAGGACGAGAAAGTGCTGGCCAGGGAAGTCGGGCGTATTCGTATGTCGTTGGAGGCGGCAGGGGACAGAGAAAAGATCGTTTTTCTTCATTATCCGCCGGTGACCACCGGGAATGCCTGCGCCCCGATCGTAGAACTGTTGCAGCAGTACGGCGTGCAAAAGTGCTACTACGGCCATCTGCACGGCGCAGCCGCCCGGTTTGCTTTTGAGGGGGAGTATCGAGGCATTGATTTTCGCCTGATCTCTGCCGATCATCTGGCGTTTACCCCCTTATTTATCTGCAAATGAGCAGAAAAGCCAAATAATATAAATACTTGCTTGAAATTAAGAAATAGATATGTTATAATGCCAAATCGGTGATATTAGATAAATTTTGAGGAGGTCAAAGCAATGGCACTGAAATCATCCAATAAAGTGGACACCAATGTTTATGAAATCGAGGTTACCGTTGCCCCTGAGGAATTTACTCAGGCTTGCAAGGACGCATATTTGAAGCGCAGAAAATCTATCCAACTGCCCGGCTTCAGAAAGGGCAAGGCTACCCAGGGTATGATCGAAAAGCTCTACGGTGAGGGCTTCTTCTATGAGGACGCACTGGAGATCGTGTATCCCGCAGTTGTTACGGCTGCCATTGAGGAGGCCGGTCTGCGTACGGTGGACTCTCCCGCCGAGCTGGATGTTAAGACCATCAGCAAGTCCGAGGGCGTGGATATGACCATGAAGGTCACTGTGTACCCGGAGGTCAAGCTTGGCCAGTATAAGGGCCTGGAGGCTGTGCAGCTGCCCACAGAGGCAGACGATGAGGATGTGGCCAACGAGCTGACCAACATGCTGGACAGAAACAGCCGACTGGTGACCGTTGAGGACCGTGCTGCCGAGATGGGCGACACTGCAGAGATCGACTTTGAGGGCTTTGTGGACGGCGTTGCATTTGATGGCGGCAAAGGCGAGAATTATCCTTTGGAGCTGGGCTCCGGTTCCTTTATCCCCGGTTTTGAGGAGCAGGTAGCCGGTCACAAGGCCGAGGAAGCATTTGATGTGAATGTAACTTTCCCGGAGGAGTACCAGGCAGAGAACCTGGCCGGTAAAGACGCTGTGTTTAAGGTGAAGATCCACGAGATCAAGACCAAGGAAGTACCGGCACTGGACGACGAGTTTGCCAAGGACGTGTCCGAATTTGACACTCTGGAAGAACTGAAGGCCGACCTGAAGAAGCAGCTTAGCGAGAAAAAGGCGGAGGAAGCCCGTCGCGATCTGGAGAACCAGTTGCTGGAACAGGCCATCGATGGTATGGAAGCCGAGATCCCGGAAGTGATGTTCACCAAGCGCGCCGACGAGATGATCAACGACTATGCTTACCGCTTGCAGGCCCAGGGCATTGACTTGCAGACCTACTTGCAGTACATGGGTCAGGATATGGACGCATTCCGCGCTACCTTTAAGGACGGCGCCGAGAAGCAGGTTAAGGCTTCTTTGGTACTGGAAGCCATCGTGGCTGCCGAGAAGCTGGAAGCCACAGAGGACGAGATCAACGCCGAGATCGACAAGCTGGCCCAGCAGTACGGTATGGAAGCGGAGCAGATCAAGAAGGCTGTACCGGCTGACCAGATCGCTGCCGATGTAACCACTAAGAAGGCACTGGATCTGATCGTGGACAGCGCCAAGTTGGTAGAGAAGAAAGCGGAAAAGAAGGCCGCCAAGAAGTCCACTGCCAAGAAGGCAGACGACAAAAAGGCAGAGAAGAAGCCGGCAGCTAAAAAGACTGCCGCTAAGAAACCCGCCGCCAAGAAAACCGCCAAGAAAGAGGAAGATGCCGAGTAATACTGCGCACCTCTTTGAATGAATAAGCAAAATACGGTCTATATTATAACAGACCGTATTTCCGCATAGACTGAGTTTAAGGAAAGTGATTTTATGGCTTTAGTCCCTTATGTTGTAGAGCAGACCGGCGCCGGCGAGCGCTCCATGGATATTTATTCCCGCCTGCTCAGCGACCGTATTATCGTGCTCTCTGACCAGGTGAACGACACCACCGCTTCTTTGGTGGTGGCCCAGCTGCTGTTTTTGGAGAGCCAGGACAGTGAGAAAGACATCAGTCTGTATATCAACAGCCCCGGTGGCTCCGTAACTGCCGGTCTGGCGATTTACGACACGATGAATTACATCAAGTGCGATGTGTCCACCATCTGTGTGGGTATGGCCGCCAGCATGGGTGCGTTCTTGCTTTCCAGCGGCGCCAAGGGCAAGCGCATTGCACTGCCTAACAGTGAAATACTCATTCACCAGCCCTTGATCGGCGGCAATGGCCTGACCGGTCAGGCGACAGATATTGAATTGGCTGCCAAGAACTTGGTGCGCACCAAGGAACGGCTCAATGAAATTCTTGCTAAGAATACCGGCAAGAGCTATGAGCAGATTGTGCAGGACACAGACCGAGACAACAGCATGACCGCACAGGAAGCGCTGGCGTACGGTCTGGTGGATAAGGTGATCGACAAGAGATAACACGGTTAGACGGACGGATGGCAGCATCCGTCCTGTCTTTCTATTTTGGATTTGGAGTGTGCATACATGGCACGAGATGACAATTACAATCGTATGACCCGGTGCTCCTTCTGCGGCAAGTCAGAGGCAATGGTTCACAAGCTGATCGAGGGTCCGGGCGTATTTATCTGTGACGAGTGTATTCGCCTTTGCAACGACTTGATCCAGAGCACCGAATTGGCGGACGCCCCCGGTAAGCAGGGGGAGGACGGCGATATGGTGCTGCCCAAGCCGGCAGAGATCAAGGCCCAGCTGGACGCCTATGTGATCGGCCAGGACGAGGCAAAAAAAGCGCTGTCCGTTGCAGTATATAACCACTATAAGCGTATTTTCAGCACCCAAAAGGACGATGTGGAGCTGCAAAAGAGCAATATCTTGCTGATGGGCCCCACCGGCGTGGGCAAAACCATGCTGGCCCAGACCCTGGCAAAGATCCTGAATGTTCCATTTGCCATTGCGGACGCCACCACCCTGACCGAGGCTGGGTATGTGGGCGAGGACGTGGAAAATATTTTGCTGCGCCTGATCCAGGCGGCGGACTTTGATGTGGAACGCGCCGAACGGGGCATTATCTATGTGGACGAGATTGACAAAATCAGCCGCAAGAGCGAGAACCGCTCCATTACCCGTGATGTAAGCGGCGAAGGTGTGCAGCAGGCACTGCTGAAGATTTTGGAGGGAACAGTGTCCAATGTACCCCCCGGCGGCGGGCGCAAGCACCCCCAGCAGGAGTTTATTCAGATTGATACGACGAACATTCTCTTTATCTGCGGCGGTGCCTTTGACGGCATCGAAAAAATCATTGAGAAGCGGATCGGTGGCAAGTCCATGGGCTTTGGCGCAGATATTCAAGCGGAAGATGTGGACGAAAACCGCGTGATGGAGCGGGTAGAGCAGCACGATCTGGTGAAGTATGGGCTGATTCCGGAACTGATTGGGCGTATTCCCGTGATCGCCGTGCTGGAGAATTTGGATAAACCGGCATTGATCCGCATTATGACGGAGCCGAAGAATTCCATCGTGAAGCAGTATACCCGTATGTTCCAAATGGACGGGGTGCAGCTGGAGTTCCAGCCGGAGGCGCTGGCGGCTATGGCCGATGTGACCCTGGAGCGCAAAACCGGCGCTCGCGGTCTGCGCAGTGTGTTTGAATCTACCTTAAAAGAACTGATGTTCCAGATCCCCAGCGACAGCACGGTGGAGAAGGTGACCATCACCCCGGAGACGGTGCGCAGCGGTGCAGAACCGATCATTTTGCGCAATCCCAAGAAGGAGAGCCACGACCTGACGGCCGGTGCTCTAAAGAACGCATAAGCAAAGGAGTGCAGTGCGCAGCAGCGTATTGCGCTCTTTTTTCCTTTACAGGTTGCCTTTTTATATATTTTATTATATAATACTGCGTAGCGATTTTTTTCTGCTGATGATTTTTTGTGTTTAGAAGTAGGTTTTATAGATGGACGAAATGAATATTTTTGAGACGGCGCCCAGCTTCCCGGTGATCCCTTTGCGGGGACTGGTGATGTTCCCGGATATGGTGCTGCACTTTGATGTGGGGCGCAAAAAGAGCGTTGCTGCGCTGAAAGCAGCCATGAATGCGGATCAAAAGATCTTTTTAGTGTCCCAAAAGGACGCAGCGGTAGACGACCCGGGGCTGGACGATCTGTTCGGCGTAGGCGTGATTTGCTCTGTGCGGCAGATGATGCGCATTCCCGGCAGCGAAAATATGCGCGTGGTAGCCGAGGGTGACGGGCGCGGCGCTTTAATGGCGTTTGTACGCACCAAGCCGTTCCTTTCCGCGGTTGTACAGCCGCTGGAGGAACCGGAGGATCAGTTGGATCCGGATCGGGCCAATGCCTATCGTCGTGCGGTGAAAAAAGAATTTGAGCATTACGCCGAGATGGTGCCCAAGATCAGCAATGATGTGATTGCTAAGGTGCTTGCTTATCAGGAAAACGGTCCTTTGGCGGATTATATTTGCTCCAATACCTTTATGGATTATGCGGACAAGCAGGATGTGCTGGAGTGCTTGGACCCGGGTGAACGGCTGCGTATGCTCTTAATGCTCCTGAGCAAGGAGAATACCACCCTGGAGATTGAAACGGAGCTGCATGAGCGTGTGCAGGCTGAGATCGACAAAAATCAGCGGGAGTATTACCTACGGGAGGAAATGCGGGTGATCTCCGAGTCTTTGGGCGAGGAGGATAATCCCCAGGAGGAAGCAGACGGCTACCGGGAGAAGATCGGCAAGCTGCGCTGCGACGAGGAAGCCAAAACCCATTTGCTCAAGGAATGCGACAAGCTGGCAAAAATGCCCCAAGGTTCCCACGAGGCCACAGTGGTGCGCAATTATTTGGACAAGTGCCTGGAAATTCCGTTCGGTACATATACCAAAGACAATATGCGCCTGGATCGTGCCCGCAAGGTGCTGGATAAGGATCATTACGGATTGGATAAAGTGAAGGACCGCATTGTGGAGTCCTTGGCAGTGCTGCGGCGTAACCCGGACTTCTCCGGTCAAATTCTCTGTTTGGCAGGCCCGCCCGGGGTAGGTAAAACCTCTATCGTCAAATCCCTGGCAAAAGCCATGAACCGCAAGTATGTGCGGGTGGCGCTGGGCGGTGTCCACGATGAGGCAGAAATTCGCGGCCACAGAAAGACTTATATCGGCGCTATGCCCGGCCGCATTATTGATGCAGTGATCAAAAGCGGCAGTATGAACCCCATTATCTTGCTGGACGAGATCGACAAGATCGGCAACGACATCAAAGGCGACCCGTCCTCCGCACTGTTGGAGGCGCTGGACCCGGAGCAGAACAATACCTTTGCCGATCATTATATTGAGTTTCCGGTGGATCTGTCCAAGGTGCTGTTTATCACCACTGCCAATGATACTTCCACCATTGCTCCGCCGCTGTTTGACCGTATGGAGGTTATTGAGCTCGGTTCCTATACCGCTACGGAGAAGTTCCGTATCGCCAAGGACCATTTGGTGAAGAAAGAGATGACCAAGCACGCGCTGTGTGCCAGAGAGTTTAAGGTCACGGACGGCGCGCTGGAGGAGATCATTGCTCATTATACCAGAGAGGCCGGTGTGCGGCGGCTGGAGAAATGTATCGGCACCCTGTGCCGCAAGGCGTCCGTAGCGCTGGAAAGCGGCGCCAAGTCTTTTCGCGTGAATGAAAAGAACTTGCAGGACTATCTGGGCGTGCCCAAGTACACGGATGACCTGATCCCAGGCGAAAACCAAGTGGGCGTGGTCAACGGTCTGGCTTGGACTTCCGTAGGCGGCACCATGCTGCCCATTGAAGTGTCTGCCTTCCCGGGCACCGGCAAGGTGCAGATCACCGGTAATTTAGGCGATGTGATGACCGAGAGCGTTAAGACCGCCGTGGGCTTTATCCGCTCCCGAGCAGACACCTATGGTATTGACGATCAGTTCTACAAAAATAAAGACTTGCACATTCACGCTCCGGAGGCGGCCATTCCCAAGGACGGCCCCTCTGCCGGACTGGCCATCACCACGGCGCTGGTCAGCGAGCTGACAGGCATTCCCATTCGCTGTGATGTGGCCATGACCGGCGAGATCAGCCTAAAAGGGCGGGCGCTGCCCATCGGTGGATTGAAAGAAAAGAGTATGGCCGCCTACAAGGCCGGTTGCTCCACGGTGATCATTCCGGCGGAGAACAGCAAGGACTTGCAGGAGATCGGCGAAGAAGTGAAAGCGGGCGTGCGCTTTGTGCCGGTAGACACCTTTGACCAGGTGCTGCCCATTGCGCTGGAATACATGCCCACACCTACCGCCCGGGAGGACAAGCCCGCCGCCGTGCCGGTGGCCAAGTCCAAGCGTGCCGATCGGCCGGTGGCCCAGTGAGGTGCCTATGAATTATAACAAAGCAACCTTTGATCGCGCCTTTGGCATCTCCGCCCAACTGCCCCCGGCAGACGGGATTGAGATTGCCTTTGCCGGGCGCTCCAATGTGGGCAAAAGCTCACTGCTCAACCGCCTGTTTAACCGCAAGTCCCTGGCCCGGGTCAGTTCCGTACCCGGCAAGACGGTGACCGTCAACTTCTATGATGTGGACGGCGTGCACTTTGTGGATCTGCCTGGTTACGGCTACGCCAAGATCTCTAAGGCGGAGAAAAAGCGGTTTGGCGAGTTGATGGAGGGCTATTTCCAAAGCGGACGGCCCATACGCCTTGTGGTGCAGCTGATTGATATGCGCCACGCCCCCACGGCGGATGATCTGCAAATGATCGACTTTTTGCAGCAGATCGGACTGCCCTTTGTGGTGGTGCTTACCAAGGCAGATAAATTAAAACCCACTCAGTATAAAAAAAGACTGGAAGAACTGGGCACGGAGTTGCCGAACCTGGGCACAGGCGTGCAAGTGATCCCGTTCTCTTCTGTGAAGGGGCAGGGGAGCGAACAGTTAAAGGCCGTGATCGAACAGGCTTGCCAGTCGGAATGATAGAAGCGGAGGATAGAAAAGATGGAGAAATTACCTTTTGTTACCAAGGAAAAGGCGGAGGAGATCGCAGCGCAGTTTCCCACCCCCTTTCATCTGTACGATGAGCGGGGTATTCGGGAAAATGCGGCTAAGCTGAAAGAGGCTTTTGCCTGGAACAAGGGCTACAAGGAGTTCTTTGCCGTCAAGGCAACGCCCAACCCCTTTCTGATTAACATTCTGCGAGAGTACGGCTGCGGCTGTGACTGCTCGTCCAAGACGGAGCTGATGCTCTCCAAAGCCATTGGCGCCGTGGGGGAAGATATTATGTTTTCTTCCAACGACACGCCCTTAGAGGAGTTCAAATACTGCAACGACCTGGGCGGTATCATCAACCTGGATGACATTACCCATATTGAAGCAGTGGAAAAAGCCTGCGGCAAACTGCCCCGCAAAATGAGCTGCCGCTACAATCCCGGCGGTATGTTTAAGATCACCAATGATATTATGGACAACCCGGGGGACGCCAAGTACGGTATGACCACCGAACAGCTGTTTGAGGCCTTCCGGATCATGAAGTCCAAGGGCGTAGAGGAGTTTGGCCTGCATGCATTCCTGTGCTCCAATACGGTGACCAATGAGTATTATCCGCTGCTGGCCAAGGTGCTGTTTGATGTAGCAGTGCAGCTGAAGAACGAGCTGGGCGTAAAAATCAGCTTTATCAATCTGTCCGGCGGCGTTGGCATTCCTTACCGTCCGGAGCAGGAGCCGAATGATATTTTGAAGATCGGCGCCGGTGTACATAAGGTGTATGATGAGGTGCTTACCGCCAACGGTATGGGCGATGTGGCGATCTATACCGAGCTTGGCCGCTTTATGATGGGCCCCTACGGCGGCTTGGTGACCCGCGCCATCAACGAAAAGCATACTTATAAAGAGTATGTGGGCGTAGACGCTTGCGCCGTGAACCTGATGCGCCCGGCCATCTACGGTGCGTATCACCATGTGACGGTGCTGGGCAAGGAGGATCAGCCCTGCGACCACAAGTACGATGTGACCGGCTCCCTGTGCGAGAACTGCGACAAATTCGCCGTGGACCGTATGCTGCCGGAGATCAATCGCGGCGATCTGCTGTTTATCCACGACGCCGGCGCCCACGGCTTCTCTATGGGCTACAACTATAACGGCAAGTTGAAAAGTGCGGAGATTTTGTTAAAGACCGACGGCACTTTCCAGATGATCCGTCGGGCAGAGACTCCCAAGGATTACTTTGCCACCTTTGATTGCTTTGACTTTTACAATGACCTGATCAAAGGCTAAGAAAGATAAAAAAAGAGCGACCGGACAATTTTGTCCGATCGCTTTTTTGCGTTTTGCTGTTGGTTATTTGGTATAGAACATGGCGCCGGTTTGCGATTTGCTGTATCGGTACACACTCATCTCGATCCCCAAAGCCAGATAGATACAGAGTGACGAGGAGCCGCCGGCGGAGAACAGGGGCAGGGTGATGCCGATGCAGGGCAGCAGGCTCAGCTCCATGCCGATATTAACAAAGGTCTGGGCAAAGAGCATAACGGCAATGCCGCTGCACATGAGGTAACCGCCGTTATCCCGGGCACGCAGGCCGGTTTGACCTACCCGCAAAATCAGTATCGTTAAAATCAAGATCACTGCCAGTGCGCCGATAAACCCAAATTCCTCACCGGCTACGGACAAGATCATATCGTTCTGATTTTCCGGCACGGCGCCGCTTTGGGTCATATCGCCCTTTAAGAAGCCTTGACCGAGAAAACCGCCGTTGCCCATGGCGATCTTGCCGTTATTTTGTTGATACATGGTGCTCTCGTATTGCTCCGGGTAAAACAGGGCAATAATCCGCTCCCGCTGCAAGCCGGAGATCAGCTTCAACTTCCAGGCGGCCACAAAACCCACGATCAGCGCGCAAAACCCGGCTAAGAAGTAGCCGATGTTAATGCGGGCAAAGAACAGCATGCCGATAAACATGATCAGGAAGATCAGGGCAGACCCGGCGTCACCGGTCATCAGCACCAGCCCAATGGGGATCAAACCATGGATTACCAGCGGAATGATGGTGCGTATTTTATTGATCTTGTCCCGTACCATATCCAGGTGGTAGGAAAAGGAGATGATAAAGCCTACTTTCAGCAGCTCAGAGGACTGGAAGGTCAGCACCTTCAGGTCGATCCAGCTGCGGGCATCCTGCCGGGCATCCGGCGCAATGCCGAAGAAGAAAGTGTAGATCATCAAACCTACGCACCCGGCGGCGATCACCGGCCACAGCTTGGCTACCGCCTCATAGTTCACATTAGAAACCAGTAGGCAGATCACCACCCCCAGCGCCACGGACAGGAACATGGAGCGCACATCGCTGCTGATGATCTTGCCGTCCTTTAAGGTAGAGTGGGTAGCGCTGTACACCAGCGCCAAACCGTATAGAGAGCCAACCATGGCGGTTAGCAAAGTTACATAATCTAAACCGGAAAATAATTCCAACAGCGGCGATTGCTTTTGCCGACTGTGCACGATCTGCCTCCTCTCATTACAGGGTAGTCTTTATTATATTATGAATTTTGCCAGAATTCAAGAGAAGCGGGCAATTATTACTTGGATTATTTTATCCCTTGTGTTATAATAACTTGCGAGAAACGTTGCGCTCGCTGTGGCGCGTACAGGAGTATGTATATGCTGACAGATATTGAGATCGCCGCACAGGCGAAAATGAAAAGAATTACGGATGTGGCTGCGGCTATGGGTATTCGTCCGGAGGAGCTGGAGCCTTACGGCCATTATAAAGCGAAACTGTCCGATGATCTGCTGGCTCGGCTGCAAGATCGTCCGGACGGCAAGCTGGTGCTGGTAACGGCGGTCAACCCTACCCCTGCCGGTGAAGGCAAGACCACCGTGAGTATCGGCTTGGGTCAAGCGATGTGCAAACTGGGAAAAAATGCGGTGATCGCTCTGCGGGAGCCGTCCCTGGGTCCGGTGTTCGGCATTAAGGGCGGCGCTGCCGGCGGCGGTTACAGCCAGGTGGTGCCTATGGAGGACATTAACCTGCACTTTACCGGTGATCTGCATGCTATTACCAGTGCCAATAATTTGATGTGTGCGCTGCTGGATAACCATATTCAGCAGGGGAATGTGCTGGGGATTGATCCCCGCCGCGTGCAGGTGAAGCGGTGCCTGGATATGAACGATCGCGCCCTGCGCAATATTATCTGCTCTTTGGGCGGCACCCTGAATGGCGTGCCCCGGGAGGATCACTTTTGCATAACCGTTGCCAGTGAGGTAATGGCAATCCTGTGTCTTGCGGAGAATCTGCAAGATTTGAAAAAGCGGCTGGGTGATATTTTGGTAGCCTATACCTATGACGGCGCACCGGTGTATGCCCGGGATATTCAGGCAAACGGCGCCATGACCGTGCTGCTGAAGGATGCGATAAAGCCCAATTTGGTGCAGACCTTGGAGAATACGCCGGCCATTATGCACGGCGGTCCCTTTGCCAATATTGCCCACGGCTGCAACTCTGTACGGGCTACCAAAACCGCGTTAAAGCTGGGCGATTACGCCATTACCGAGGCGGGCTTTGGCTCTGACCTGGGGGCAGAGAAATTCTTTGACATTAAGTGCCGCTACGCGGGGCTGACACCCGCCTGCGTGGTGCTGGTGTCTACCGTGCGGTCTATGAAATATAACGGCGGCGTGCCCAAGGATCAGCTGAAAGAGGAGAATTTAGACGCGCTCCGCGCCGGCTCTGTCAATTTGCTGGCACATATTGAGAACTTGAAGAAATTCGGTGTGCCGGTGGTGGTGGCCATCAACCACTTCTATGCGGACACCCAGGCGGAGATCGACTATGTAGAGCAAATTTGCAAGGCGGCAGGCGCGGATTTTGCCGTGACCAAGTGCTTTGCGGAGGGTGGCGCCGGCAGTCTGGAGCTGGCTGAGAAAGTGGCTGCCGCCTGTGAAAAGGAAAATCACTTCCATACCCTGTACGACTTGGATCTGTCGGTGTATGAGAAGATCGAGAAAATTGCCAAAGAGGTCTACGGTGCCGACGGTGTGGACTACACTAAAGCGGCAAAAAAGGCCATTGACGGCTTTATTGCACTTGGGGCAGACAAACTCCCGGTGTGTATGGCAAAGACCCAATACAGTTTGTCTGACGACCCTACAAAGCTTGGGCGCCCCAGCGGTTTTCGCATTACCGTCAGCAGCGCCAGTCTGTCTGCCGGCGCCGGGTTCCTGGTGTGCCAGACCGGCAATGTGATGACCATGCCCGGCCTGTCCAAATCACCGGCGGCCTATCGCATTGATGTGGACGATCAGGGCAACACCGTGGGGCTGTTCTGATGCAAGTATTTCATTCTCATAGTTATGCGGATACGGTTCGTATTGCTGCCGATCTGGCAAAGACCTTGCCAACCGGCACGGTGATTGCCTACTTGGGCGACCTGGGGGCGGGTAAAACCGCCTTTACCGCCGGACTGGCAAAAGGGCTGGGGTTGACGGTGGATGTGACTTCACCTACCTTTGCCATTTGCAATACGTATCGGCAGGGAGATGTGACCTTGCACCACTTTGATATGTACCGGGTAGACAGTTGGGACGATCTGTATTCCACCGGGTTCTTTGATTATTTGGACACCGGCGCTTACCTGGCCATCGAATGGAGCGAGAATGTGTACGGTGCGCTGCCGCCGGACACCCTAATGGTGGAAATCTCCAAGACAGGCGAGCAGGATCGCACCATTGAGATTTATAAAAAAGAGGAGGAGAAAGCATGATCCTTGCAGTAGATGCATCATCTGTTACCGCAGCCGCGGCTTTATGTAGTGGTGACGGCGCAGTGGTGCGCAGCGACTTTCTCCATAACGGCCTGACCCACAGCGAAACCCTGCTGCCTATGATTCGGCGGGTACTGGGGGACACCTCGGTGGCAGACCTGGACGCCATTGCTGTTACTGCCGGTCCCGGTTCCTTTACCGGGGTGCGGATCGGCGTGGCCACCGTTAAAGGTCTTGCCTTTGACAGGGATATTCCTTGTATCGCCGTGTCTGCTCTGGAAGCGGTGGCGTACCAGTTCCCGGAGGAGAACGCAGTGATCTGCGTGGTGATGGACGCCCGCCGTGGGCAGTTCTATAACGCCCTTTTTCGTGTGGAGAACGGTGCGGTGGAGCGCCTTTGCCCGGACCGGGCTGTGGACGGCGCTGCACTGGCTGAAGAATTGGCCGCCTATGAGCGAGTGATCGTGGCCGGTGACGGCGCCCGGTTGTTTGCACCCTTGTTCCCGGCTGGGGAGGTAGCCCCTCCACAGCGCCAGTATGTGACCGGGCACGGCGTGGCCCTGGCCGCCCAAAAACAGAAAACCATGCCCGCCGCTGCGCTGATGCCTGTATATCTGCGGCTTAGCCAGGCGGAACGGCAATTAAAATTAAAAAAAGGAGAATCATAATGAAGATTGCAATGGGTTCCGATCATGCGGGCTTCCCGCTGAAAGAGGAAATCAAAAAAGTGCTGCTGGAGCAGGGCTATGAAGTAGAAGATGTGGGCTGCTATTCCCCGGAACGCTTCGATTACGCCATCAGCGCCCAAAAGGCCTGCGATTTGGTGGTAAACGGTACTTGCGAAAAAGCCATTCTGTGCTGCGGTACCGGTATTGGCATCTCTATGGCTGCCAATAAGGTCAAGGGCATTCGGGCTGCCTGTTGCTCTGATTATTTCAGCGCCAAGTACACCCGCGCCCATAATGATGCCAATGTGCTGTGCATGGGCGATCGTGTAGTCGGCGCCGGGCTGGCACTGGAGCTGGTGCAGGTGTTCCTGACCACACCCTTTGAGGGTGGCCGTCACCAGACCCGTATTGACCAGATTATGGATATTGAGGCTGGCAAAAAGCTCTACTGAGTTTAAGACAGAAAAAAGCGCACGGGCAATCGCCTGTGCGCTTTCTTATGGAATTTATTTTTGAATTTAGGACCACTTCAGTGCCTTAATAGAGAAGCCCAGTTCCGTATCCAGGCGATTCTTTTGCACCACGGCGACCACCTTTTTGCAGCTCTTTTCGCCGCTGACGGCGCCGGTGACCTTGTAGTAGTTGTTGTTGCCCAGGGACTCTACCCGGTTGATCTTTACGGACTGCTGTTTTGCCTCGCCTTTGGTGATGGTGAACACGCTGTCCTTATTGCTGTAACTGATAATGTCGTAGATGTTCTCTTTTTTTGCCGCTGCGTTGCAGTTGCTCTTAAAGTTGACCACCGTCTGGCCGTAGTATTTGAACAGATCCAGCACAACGGTGCCGGAGGGAAAGCTGGTGCCCTTAATATCCTCACGGGCAGCCATCCAAACGGCAACATGGGTAGCCATTTCGGCGCTGACGCCGTCCTTGTTCTCGTAGCTGAACTTGTACAGGCCGGGTACCTCCAGCATCGCTGCGATGCGCTCCAGATCCTGCTGGTTGAAAATCACCTTTTTGCCGCTGGCATTGGTGGAGGGCACCTTATCCTTGGATGCCTCAATGGTGGTCAGCTCTTTACCGGTGGTCTCGCCTTTATTGTCTGTGGTTTGGGGCGTGGTGGGCCCGTTGGTGGGCGTTTCGCCCTTGCCGCCGTTGTTTTTCTTTGTAGAGGTTTCGCCTTTTTTGGTGGTGGTCTCCCGGATGGGAACGGTAACTTCTTTGCCGTTCTTGTCCGTTACCTTCTCGCCGTTTTTGTCGATCTCATAGGCCACGGTTTTGCCCTTTTTGTCCTTTTCATAGACCACATCTACTTCTTTGCCGTCTTTATTGATCTCTGTGCCAAACTCGGTGTCTGCATTGGCCAAACCGGCTTGGGTGGTGTCGGCGGCAGAGTTCTGTCCATCTGTCTTTTTGGAAGAGCAGGCAGCAAAGACGCCGCAGACCAGTACGCTCAGCGCCATGATCAATGCAATACTCTTTTTCAAAGGGAACACGCTCCTTTTGGTGCTCTGCACCGTAATATCTCCTACATTATAGTCTTTTTATGCACAAAAGGCAAGGGTTACGGCTGTAAGTCGCCAAATGTTTACCACTTATTCATAATCTTTACAGATTTAGCCAAATGGATTATAATGAATACAAACAGAAAGGGAGGTGGGGTATATGCGCCCTGCGGCTAAGGTCGCCATGAGCGGTATTTGTACGGCGCTGAGCGTGCTGCTGCTGTTTTTCGGCGGTGTGGTGCCGGTGCTGGCCTATGTGTGCCCCATGCTCACCGGGGTATTGATGGTGGTGATGGTGCGCACCTTCGGCTACGGTACAGCGTGGATCACCTATGTGTCTACGGGGCTGCTCAGCTTCTTTTTGGTGCCGGACAAGGAGTGTATGTTGATGTATGTGCTTTTTTTCGGCTATTATACCATCGTGCGCCAGTGGATCGGGCGGCTGCGGCCTCGGTCGGTGGCGCTGGCTGCCGAGTGCCTGCTGTTTAATGCGGCACTGGCGGCAGTGAATCTGCTGCTGGTGTATGTGTTTGCCATTCCAATGGATGCGGTGAGCAGTAACAAGTGGTTTTTGGTGGGCTTTTGGCTGGCGATGAATTTGCTGTTCTTCCTTTATGAGCGGCTGCTGGGTGTGGCGGAACTGTTGTATGTCCGTAAGATCGAGAAGCGCCTGCGCAGCGTGTTTAAGAAGTAAAAAGCGACTTGTATTTGTAAGATACAAGTCGCTTTTTGAATTATTCCGTATAAACGCGGGGCACGCGGGGATTCACCAGCAAGGGTGACAGGTCGCAGGTGGCAATATCGCCGGGCTGTACGCTGCTGCCGGTTACATCCACCGCCGTGTGGGACAGCCCTACCTCGCCGATCACCGGGTAGGCTTTGCCGTTAATGGTAACGGTCAAATGGGCTTTCTTGAGAAATTGCTTGAGGGCAGAGAGCACACTGTGGAAGTTGTGATTCTCTTTCTCCTTGGTCAGGCCGAAGCCGTCATAATGCCCCATTGGCACAATGGCAATGGTGGTGGGGCGCTTGGTAACAAAGGCGCCGTTGTAGCCCACCGCATAACCGGCGGGCACTTCCTTTATGTCCACCACTTCCGCCTCCAGTCGACCTAAGCGGTGCAGGGGCGTCTCGCTATGGGTGATCACCCGTCCGGTAAAGGCGGAGCCGATGCGTACCGCATCCAGCGCCACATGCTCCACGTTCAACAATGCGGGGGAGTTGGCTGCATGGCGGGTGCCAACGGTCTTGCCGGCCTTTTCAATCTGCGCCAGCGTGTCCTTGAATACTTCCAGCTGGGCAATGGTTTTGGCCTTGTCGTGAAAGGCGCTGCTAAAATGGGTGTATGCGCCGGTGAATTCCAAATTAGGCAGGTCGTAGCAGGCAATGGCCTCTGCTACCTGCGCAGGCAAAAAGCCGTAGCGACCCATGCCGGTGTCGATCTTCAAATGGCACGGAACCTTGACACCCAAATCGGCAGCCGCCGCTTGCATTGCCTGTGCTGCCCGGGTGCTGCCGATGGTGGCAATACAGCCGGTGCCCGCAATATGGCGCGCCTCGCTGTCCACGCAGGTGGAGCGCATCACTAAAATATTCGTGTTCGGTTGCAGCACCGCCCGCAGGGGGGCAATGTCCGTTACTTCCGTTACTGCCAAAGTGGTGACGCCGCAGTGCTCCAGGATCAGCGCCAGTTCCGTTAGGCCAAAGCCGTAGCCGTTGCCCTTAACGACGCCGATAATAGGCACGCCCGCTTTCTTTTGCAGGTAATGCACATTCTCGATTAATGCGGTTTTATCAATTACATATCTGCTCATTTTCTTACTTTTTCCAATACCTTTGTTGCCAAGTTATACAGGTGGTACACCGGCTTGTTGATCACATAGTCAAACTCGCCGATAAATTCTTTCATATACCCGCCAAAGCCGTGCTTAAACCGCCACAGACCATAGTGGGGGTTGTTCGGGTTTTGGCAGTCGCCGCTGATGCCGCCAAAGTCATAGACCTTACAGCCGCACTCCATACCCCACTGCATCATGGCCCATTGCAGGGCATAGTTGGGGTACACATTGCGGTGGGCGTTAGAGGAGGCGCCGTACTGGTATTTCATCACATTCTGCCCCCACTTAATCGCCAAGGTGCCGGCAATGGCTTTGCCTTCATAGTAGGCCATATACAGGCGGCAGTCCTCGCCCATGCAGTTCATAATTTGCTCAAAATAGCTTTTCGGTCGGGTGGAGAAGTTGTCCCGCTCCCCGGTCTCCCGCATAATGCGTACAAAGTCGTCCAGCGCCTCAGTGCCCATCACTTTCACTTCCACGCCTTTCTTTGGCGCTTTGCGGATTCGGTTTCTGTAATCCGGCTTAAAGGTGAGCATCAGCTCCTGCTCGTTCAGGCCGTTGTAGTCAAAGCAGTAAACAAACCGGGGCTGCACATTCTCAAAATCCATACACCCCGGGTTCAGTTCTACAAAGCCCTTGTTCAGCAAATGCTGCTTGTAGGCCTTGTTCTCCACGGTGATCTCCGGGTCGATTTTAATACAGTAGCCGTGGTATTCCTTTGCAATATCCAAAAGTGCGGCAAAGAGCGCGTCAAAGGTGGCAAAATCATCTTCGTCCGCCACAAAGCCGCGGCAGCAGTAAAGCAGGGAGGCTTTGATCACCGGCACGGTACGAATCAGCACATCGGCGCTGCCCTTAATGTTGCCGTCCTCGTCCTTCAACATCACGGCTTCCCACTTCCAGGCGGACTTGACCTTAGCCCACTTGGAGGAGTGCTGGAACAGGCCCTTGGGGTGCTTTTTGATAAACGCTTCATATTGGTCTAAATTCTCTTTTGTTACACGCTCGATCATAACAGACTCCTTTATATTTCTGCTTTTTATTATACCAACATTCTGCCCGCTTGTCCACCCACTCCGGCGGTTTTCTGCATTTTGCTAGGTTGACAAGCGGCGGGCGTTCCTTTATTATTATCTATATAGTATGAATCGGGGGCAGACCTATGCAAAAACCAAGATATGCCGATCCCAGTGTGATCGCAGTGAATAAAGAAGACGGCCACGCCATCGCCATGCCGTATGATACGGCGGCGCAGGCACTGGCCGGGGAGAACAGCCCGTACAAACGGAGCCTGAACGGGTTTTGGAAGTTCAGCTGGTGCCGAGGTGTTAAAAACGAACTGGAGGGCTTTGAGGCACCGGATTATGATGATGGCACCTGGCGGGAAATTCCCGTGCCCTCCGTGTGGCAGACCCAGGGCTATTCCGTGCCTTACTATTATGCCAGCACATTTCCCAGAGCGCTCAGCCGCAGCAAGGGCAAGATTCCAAAAATTGACCCTGCTATGCAGGAGGTGGGCTACTATCGCCGCACCTTTACCATTGATCCGGAGTGGAAGGGGCATCAGGTGTTCTTGCACTTTGGTGCAGCCAAGGCGGCGCTGGAGGTGTATGTGAACGGCCAATTCGTAGGCTATTCCCAGGGTTCTATGACACCCCACGAATTTGATGTGACCCGGTATCTTTTGAATGGCGAAAATCTGGTGTGCGCCAAGGTGTATCGGTACAGTGACGGTAGCTATCTGGAAGATCAAGATATGTGGTGGCTGTGCGGCATTTACCGGGAGGTGTATTTGTTCGCTGAGCCAAAGGCTTGCCTGCGGGATTTTTATTTCCGTACGGAGCCGGACGCGGATTTTCGGGACTGGACGGTGCGCCTGGACGGTTATTTGCACCTGTACGCCCCCTCAAAAGAAGACTTGACCTTGCGTGCCGCTTTGTATCGGGACGGCCAAAAGGTCTATGACCTGGGCAGTGCTGCCTGCAAGGGGGACCGGCCCCGTCAGACCTTGCAGTTGGAAGCTGCGGCCAAGGCACCGCTGTTGTGGTCCGCAGAGCAGCCAAACACCTATACGCTGGTGATGGAGTTGCTGTGCGGAAAACGCGTGCTTTGCGCTAAGCGCTACACCGTGGGCTTTAAGAAAGTGGAAATTCGGGGCGAAAAAATCTATTTTAACGGCATGCCCCTATTTGTACGCGGGGTGAATCGCCACGATTTTGACCCGGACAATGGCTGGGCTGTGCCGGAGGAACGGTATCGGCAGGATATGGACCTGATGAAACAGGCCAACATTAACGCGGTGCGCACCTCCCATTACCCGGATGACCCCCGGTTTTATGACTACTGCAATCGCTACGGCTTTTATGTAATGGACGAATGCGAGGTGGAGAGCCACGGCGTGCGCCGCAAAGGTGTGCCTGGGGACAGCCCGGTGTGGACGGCGGCCTGCGTGGATCGTATGGAGCGTATGGTACTGCGGGACCGGAATCATCCTTGTGTGTTTATGTGGAGTCTGGGCAATGAAGCCGGGGACGGTACCGCCTTTTCTGCAATGAAGCAGGCGGCACTGGCACTGGACGACACGCGCCAATTCCACTACGAGGGGGATTTTGACCTGACCAAAAGCGATGTGATCTCCCGTATGTATCCCACCGCCGATGTGATGGAAAAGTTGGGCAAAAAAGAGCCCATTACCATTTCCCTCTATGACAATATCGCCAATCAGCTGGCAGCGGACAGCAAGCCCATTACTGCCGAGATGTATGAAGGCAAGCCGGTGCTGCTGTGCGAGTATGCCCATTCTATGGAGAATTCTCTGGGCAACTTTACCGACTATATGGCGGATTTTGAAAAGTATGACAATATGTGCGGCGGCTTTATCTGGGACTTTGTGGACCAGGCGTTGCATCGCAAAGCTCAGGACGGCAAGGACTTGTGGCTTTACGGCACGGATTTTGAAAAGGAAGAGCCGCGGCACTGGTATTCGCTGCCAAACACCACGGCCATTACCGGGTCCAATACCTATTTTTGCGCCAACGGGATTATCGGTGCGGACCGCACGGTGCATCCTCAGTATTACGAGGTGCAAAAGGTATATGCCCCGGTGCAGACCCTGGCTGTGAACCCGGACAGCGGCTCCTTTACCGTAAAGAACAAAATGCTCTTTACCAATATCAATGCGCTGGAGTGCCGCTGGCAGATCGAAGTGGGCGGCCGGCTGCTGATGCACGGCAAGCTGGAGCCGATCGATTGCCCGCCTTTGTCGGAAGTGACGGTGTCTTTGCCTTACACTATGGATCAGGTCACCGGGGACGGTATGGCGGTGCTGACGGTGTCCTTTGCCACCACCCGGGAATTGCCGGGGATGGCAGCGGGCTTTACCTTTGCTTGGGACCAATTTGTGCTGCGGCCCATGCCGCAGCCTGTGGCGGAGAAAGATGGCGGCGATTTGCACTACGACCACCGGGGCAACCGGGTAGAGGTGCAGGGCGCCGACTTTGACCTGACCATCCAAAACGGGCGAGTGGTCAGCTGGGTGATCGACGGCAGTCAGCGACTGGTAGCGCCCTTGGAGCCTGCTTATTTCCGGGCGCTGACAGATAATGATATTGATTTTCTCAATTTTGTGCCGCCGCTGATCAAGTTCCACCCTCTGTACGGCTGGCGCCGTGCCCAGCGCCGCACCCACGCGCTGCGTACCGTGGTGCAGGCCGGGGCAGACAATACGGTGGAGGTGCACATTGCCATGTCCACTCCACGCTTGCGAGAGGACTTGATCACATATAAAATATATCCCAATGGGCGGCTGTATGTGTACCACAGTGCCGTGCCCAAGCAGGATATGCTGCGCTTCGGCTTCCAGATGACCTTGCCGGGCAGCTACGAGTATGTAAACTGGTACGGCAGAGGGCCGCACCCCAGCTATCGGGACCGAAAAACCGGGGCTGCGCTGGGTCGTTATCAATCTACGGTGACTGCGCTGGAGCACCGCTATATGCGTCCCCAGGAGAGCAGCAACCGCACGGATACTTACGACCTGTATTTGTGTGACAGTCACGGCGAGGGCTTCCGGGTGCTGGCGTACTATGAAACACCCTTTGCCTTTAGCGCTTATCACTACACCACTATAGGGCTGGACAAGGCTGCGCATATCCATGAGATTCCCTATGATCCGTCCTTGACCACATTGAATATTGACGGCGCCCAGTGCGGTGTTGGCGGCGATCTGCCGGGCCAAGGCGCGGTGCGTGCCCCATACCGGGTAACGGCAGGGGAGAAGTGCAGCTATGCCTTTATCTTGGAGCCGATGCATAAAAAGAAATGAAACGCGTATTTGCCCATTTGGGATTTTCGGCGGCGGTCATGCTGCTGATCTTAAACTTCTTTTCTGTCACCTTTGCGTACATTGCGTTGGGCGTGGTGTTGGCAGCGCTCTGTTTGGTGCTTTCCGTACCACGATTGCGCCAAGGGGTGAGCGTGTGGCTGTGCCTGGTTGGAGCGGTGGTGGCTTGTGTGACCTTTATTGTAGGGGTTCACGCTGCCTATCTGCCACAGCAAAAGTTAGTCGGCCAAACGGCGCAGGTGCAGTTCTATGTGACCGATGTGCGCCGGGGTGCGGAGAATAACTATTATACGGTCAAGACCACAGCTATTGATTTGCCTGGTGTGCCCCAGAATATCCGTAGCACCTTTTCTGCCCATGCGGATCTTGGCGATGTGCCGGACGGTATCTATACCGGCAAGGTGACTTTTGCCTCTACCGGTGAGAACGGTTACGCCGCCTGGGGCAAGTTCAGCGACGGCGAATTCCTTAGCGGCAAGGCTGCCCGGGTGCGTAAGACCAACCAGTCTGCACCCGGCAGCGCAGTGGCGCTTATCCAAATGCGCCACGCCATCAGCAGCCGTTTTGCTGCCGTGTTGCCCGGGGATCGTGGTGCGTTGGCAACGGCGCTGATCACCGGTAGCAAGACAAATTTGTCCGTGGGTGCGGTCAGTCACTTTCGCACCTGCGGTGCGACCCATTTGATGGCGGTGTCCGGACTGCATTTATCTGTGATCGTGGGCTCTCTTTACTGGCTGCTGCGCAAGCTGCGGTTGCCTGCTTGGCTGACTACGGTTTTGACAGGTGCGGTGCTTTTGGTGTATGATGGCGTAGCCGGATTTTCCGCCTCCGTGGTGCGTGCTTCTTTGATGATGGCTGTTTTGCTGGCGGCACGGCTGTTTGGCCGCAAGGCGGACGGCCTGAATTCACTGGGTCTGGCGGTATTCCTGCTGTGTACCGATCCCTTTGCGGTAACGGATGTGAGCTTGCAGCTGTCGGTGACTTCCGTTCTGTCGCTGCTGACTTTATCCCCGGTGCTGAACAAGAGCCTTGCCCGGCTGCATATTCCCAAATTTTTGCGCCAAAGTTTTAGTGCCACCGTGAGCGTGCTGCTTTATACGCTGCCGTTTATGTGGCTGTCCTTTGGGCAGACGGCGTTGTTATCTCTGCTTAGTAATTTGGTGCTGATTCCGCTGGCACAAGTGGCCATGATCGCTGCACTGCTCATGTTGCTCTTTACGCCGCTGCCGTATCTGGTGTATGCCTGTGCGGTGGTGGTGTCCGGCACCACCGGCGGTATGTTGTGGCTGGTGGAAAAGCTTAGCGCACTGGGCGCACCGATTTTAGATTTGACCGGGCCGTTGGCCTGTGTTGCCATTGCCGGTGTGCTGTTGCTTTTTGGCGTGCACTTTCTGTTGCAGCGGCAGCGGTTGGGTGTTACGGCGGCAGTGGCCTGCGCTTTTTATTTGTTGACTTCCTTTGCCGGGTTGGCAGTGGAGCAGGGCAACGCTTACCTTTGTATCGGCAGCAGCTCGGCGCTGCTGTATGACACGCATTATGCTTTGCTGGTAGGCACGCCGGATCAAAGCGCCTACTACGCCTACATGCGCATTCTGCAAAATCGACGGCTGCAGCTGGTGGCCGTGTACCTGCCCGATAATCGGGTGGGGTATTATACCCGCGCATTGACCACTGCGGTGCACCCGGTGAATGTACTGCTGCCCGGCGGTAATACTGCTTTGGCTGTGCAGCCAGAGTGCGAGCATTTGCTCACCGCCACGGCAATGGATACCACGCCTTTGGCAAGGGGTGCAGGTGCAATACAGATATAATAAAAAGCGCTACACCGTTTCCATTACCTGCAAGGGCAAGCGGCTCGTGCTGGGCAACGGCACCGACCTGAACGGCGGCGACTTAACGGTAGCGTTTGGTAAGCAAAGCACCGCTGTCGGTACACTGGTATGCGCCAGGGCACTGGCGGAGGACGAACTGCTGACAGTTACGCTGCGGCAGGACAGAGCTTTGCGGATAAGGAGGAACGATCCATGGCTGTGATCGGCGAAAAGGAGCTGCGCGCCCAGTTGAAAAGCGGCACTCTGTCCCACGCCTATTTTATCTATGGCGACGAGGGGTACTTAAAGGACCACTATATTGCCCAAATTAAGAAAAAGGCGGTGGACCCGGCCTTTGCGGATTTTAATATACATATTTATGAAAAGGACGGCACGCTGCTGTCTGATGTGCTCCACGACGCAGATACTTTCCCTATGATGGGCGGCAGCAATCTGGTGCTGGTCTATGACTTTCCCTTTGACAAAAAGGCGGATGTGGAGGATATTAAGGCATATCTCAAAGATGTGCCGGACACCACGGTTTTGGTATTTACCTACCAGTCTTTGCCGGTGGACACAAAAAAGGAAAAGCGCTGGAACAGCATTATTAAAGCTTTTGCTAAGGCCGGGGACGCGGTGGAGCTAAACACCCGCACCCAAAGCGACCTGGTAAAAATGCTGGTTAGCGGCGCCAAAAAGCGGGGCGCTGCGCTGCAAACGGACCAGGCGCGATATTTGATTTCTGTGGTGGGTACGGATATGCAGACCCTGCTGCACGAACTGGACAAGCTGTCTGCCTTTTGCAAGGACGGCGAGATCACGGCGGCGGTTATTGACGATATGGCCACCAAGTGCCTGCAAGCGCGTGTATACGACCTGTCCAAATTCATCTTGAAAGGCGATACCGGCGGTGCCTGTAAGGTGCTGCATACCCTGTTTGAATTGGGCGAGGAACCTATACCGATTGCGGCAGTGCTTATCAATCATTATGTGGATATGTACCGAGTGAAGTGCGCCAAGATCGACGGTCGCAGAGCGGACGATATAGCCCGGTATTATAACTACAAAGGGCGGGACTTTGTGCTGAACAACGCCATGCGGGACTCAGCCAAGCTGTCCGTAGGCGCGCTGCGCCGCTCTATGCAGGTGCTGGACGATCTGGACCGAGCGCTGAAGAGCACCGCGGTGGACGCAAAAATCTTACTGGAGGAGGCGATCGTCAAATTGTCTGTGATCGCCGTCAGCAGCCAATGATTCATATTGAGGAAGCAGTGATCGTGGAGGGCAAGTATGACAAGATCAAGCTGTCTAACTTCCTGGACGCCATGATCGTAGAAACCGGCGGGTTCGCTATATATAAGGATAAAAAGCGGTTGCAGTTTATTCGCCGCCTGGCAATGGAGCGGGGGATCATCATTCTCACCGACTCGGATCACAGCGGGTTTCAAATTCGCAATTACATTGCCAAGGGATTGCCCCCGCAGCAGGTGAAGCACCTGTATATCCCGGATGTGTACGGCAAAGAGCACCGCAAGCAAAAGCCCTCAAAGGAGGGCAAGCTGGGTGTGGAGGGGATCGACGACAGCGTGCTGACGGCGCTGTTTGATCGGCTGCAAGTGCGCTATACGACAGAGTTGCCCAAAGACCCGATCACCAGCTATGATCTGTACGCCGCCGGACTGGCAGGTACCCCTGACAGCAAGCAAAAAAAGAAGAAACTCCTGGCAGCACTGGACTTGCCGGAGTTCCTCTCTACTTCCGCTTTATTGGCGTATCTCAACAGCCGTATGCAGCGGGACGAATTCTTAACTTATGTGGATACGATTTGAAGCCTTTGCTCGGCACCGCCGGGCAGGGGCTTTTTTGCGCCCAGGGCGTACAGGTCCGTGCACCGGCTCTCCAGCCGGAACAGCGCCTGCCCCTCCGGGGAAAGGTCTTTTACATCTGCCATACGGGTTACGGTGGGAAGCGTGGCGCTGTGCTGCATTTTCGCCAGCAGCGCCTTGCCGGCGGCGTTAAAGCCCAGCACCCGCAGGTACGGCGGCGTAGTCGGGTAGTCTCCTTTGCCAATGCCCAGGTAGGCACGCAGCACAATGCGTCGAATGCGGGCGTGGGTGTACCGTTTGGTCTTTATGGTCGTGTACAGTTCCTCCAGGCTGGTGGCGCTTTGAGCAGCCCGAGCCAGCCGGTTCTCCAGTCCGTCGGTCACATCGTCAATGGCGGCCCAGTCCGCTGCTTCCATACGGCGCAGTACCGCCAACACCGCCCGCTGGCAGTGCTCTATACTGTAAATTGCCTCTGCCGGGAGAGTGGCGCGAATCGCTGAGGCACTGTACAGCGGGTCCGTCGTGTCGTGACCCAGCCCCAGCCGCTGCACACAGGTGCAGGGTAGTTGGGTGCATTCCATATATTCCAGTGCCAAAATGTTATTGGGCGTGTCCAGCAGCGGGCTGTCAATGACTTTGCGCCGCGCTGCCGGGTAGGAGCACCCGGTTTTCATCACTTGTGCGATCTCCCCTTGGTGGGCCTTGATTTCTCCGGCCAGTGCCGTCAACGCTTGCAAATCGGCGCATTCGGTGCCAAAGGCCAGTCGCTCCACCACACCGGTGGCCTCCAGCAGCTGCACTCCTGCCCGGGCAAAGCCCTCGGCAGAGCGGGTGGCGTAGGCGGTGGGCAGCTCCAGCACCAGGTCGGCGCCGCCCTTTAGCGCTGTTTCCGTGCGGGTGCGCTTGTCATACACCGCAAAGGTGCCCCGCTGCACAAAGTTGCCGCTCATGACGCACACCACAGCATCGCCGGGGTGGCACTTCACTTGGTCAATCAAGTGTTTATGCCCGGCGTGAAAGGGGTTAAATTCACAAATTATACCGCTGATCATAAAAAAATCCCGTTTTCCCTTGACAATATTATAATATATATATTATTATAATGGTTGTAGAATTCTATTGCAAGATTTGGAGGGATAAATTTTGAAAATTCTGGTTATTAACTGCGGGAGTTCTTCCTTAAAATATCAGCTGATGGATATGAGCGATCTGTCCGTGCTGTGTAAAGGCGTCATTGAGCGGATCGGTATGACTATCAACGGCGGCGAGAAGAATGTGTCTGTCAAGGTGAATGGACAGAAGTTTGAGTACGACAAGGAGCTGCCTACCCATACGGATGCTTTTAACGAAGTGAAGTACATTCTGTGCGAGAGCGAGCACAAGGTGATCGACTCTATGAAAGAGATTGACGCCGTAGGCCACCGCATCGTGCAGGGCGGCGATATTTACACCCACAGTGTGCTGGTGGATGAAACGGTAGTGGAGAACCTGCGCAAGCTGTCTCCGCTGGCGCCGCTGCACAACCCCGGCCATATCCAGGGCTATGAGGCCTGCAAGGCCGTTGTGGGTCCGGATGTGCCCCAGGTGGTGGTGTTTGATACCGCATTCCACAGCACCATGCCGCCGAAGGCTTATATGTATGCTGTACCCTATGAGTGGTACGAGAAGTACGGTGTGCGCCGCTACGGCTTCCACGGCACTTCTCACTTTTATGTATCTCACCGCTGCGCAGACAAGATGGGCAAGCCCATTGAAGATCTGAAGCTGATCACCTGCCACCTGGGCAACGGTTCTTCCGTGGCTGCTGTGGATCACGGCAAAGTGGTAGACACCTCCATGGGCTTTACCCCGTTGGACGGCTTTATGATGGGCACCCGCTCCGGCGGTGTGGACCCCTCTGTGGTCACCTTTATGATGAAGAAGCTTGGTCTGACCCCGGATGAGATGGACACCATTCTCAACAAGCAGTCCGGTGTGAACGCCATCTCCGGCGTGTCCTCCGACGACCGTGACATTTGCGCCGCACAGAATGCTGGCAACAAGCGTGCCAGCCTGGCACATGAGATGCAGGCCTATGAGATCGCCAAGTTTATCGGCTCCTATATTGCCGCTATGAACGGCGTGGACGGCATTGTGTTTACCGGCGGTATCGGCGAAAACGGCCACTGGCTGCGCTCTCGGATCTGCTCTTACCTGGGTTATATGGGTGTGCAGATCGACGAGGAACTGAACCAAGCCACCGTGAAGGGCGCCGAGGCGGAATTGACCGATCCCAGTGCCAAGGTGCGTGTGTTTATCCTGGCTACCGACGAGGAGCTGGTGATCGCGCAGGAGACCCAAAAGGTTGTAGAAAGCCTGCAAAAATAAGCGCTTGTAAATTCTGTTTTTACATACAATATTATCAGCAAAGGAGGAGCGAATATGCCGGAAATTAAGTATGAGATTACGGAGCACCTGGGTGTGATCTCTGAGACAGCGCGGGGCTGGACCCGAGAGGTAAATATGATCTCTTGGAACGGCCGCGAGCCGAAGATCGATGTGAGAGACTGGTCACCCGACCACACCAAGATGAGCAAAGGTCTGACCTTTACCAAGGAAGAGATCGTTGAGCTGAAAAATCTGGTTGAAAAACTCTAAGCAAGGTGAGAGGGCACCCGGTGGGTGCCCTTTGCCCTTTGGTAACAAATCTATTCAAAGGTGAATTTTAGATATGGAATGGACATCATTAAACGACTTGAGAGAGAAGTACCTGTCTTTCTTTGAGAGCAAGGGCCACCTGCGGCTGCCCAGCTTTTCGCTGGTGCCCCAGGGGGATAACAGCCTGCTGCTGATCAACTCCGGTATGGCTCCCATGAAAAAGTACTTTACCGGCGAGGTTACACCCCCCAGAACCCGGGTGACGACTTGTCAAAAGTGCATTCGCACCCCGGATATTGAGCAGGTGGGTAAAACGGACCGTCACGGCACCTTCTTTGAAATGCTGGGCAACTTCTCCTTTGGCGATTATTTTAAGAAAGAGGCCACCGCTTGGGCCTGGGAGTTCTGCACCAAGGTGCTGGAAATGCCGGAGGACAAGCTGTATGTGACCATTTATCAGGACGACGACGAGGCTTTCGAGATTTGGACAAAGCAAAACGGTGTTGATCCCAGCCACATTGTGCGTCTGGGCAAGGAAGACAACTTTTGGGAGCACGGCTCCGGCCCCTGCGGCCCCTGCTCGGAGATTTATTTTGACCGTGGCGAAAAGTATGGCTGCGGCTCTCCGGATTGCGGCCCCGGCTGCGAGTGCGACCGGTATGTTGAGTTTTGGAACAATGTGTTTAGCCAGTTCAATAACGACGGCAACGGCAATTACACGGAGCTGAAGCAGAAGAATATTGATACCGGTATGGGTCTGGAGCGTCTGGCCTGTATTCTCCAGGGTGTGGACAATATTTTTGAAGTGGACACCGTGCAGAACATTATGAAGAAGATCAGCGAGATCTCCGGTGCCAAATATCATGAGGACGCGCAAAAGGATGTGTCCCTGCGCGTCATTACCGACCATGTGCGCTCCGCCACCTTTATGATCGGCGACGGCGTAATTCCGTCCAACAACGGCCGGGGCTATGTGCTGCGCCGCCTGATCCGTCGGGCTTGCCGCCACGGCAGATTGCTGGGCGTGAACGAACCGTTCCTGTATAAAGTGTGCGACACGGTGATCCATGAGAACCATGTGGCGTACCCGGAGCTGGCCGACAAGGCAGAGCTGATCAAAAAGATCATTCTGTCTGAGGAGGAGTCCTTTGGCAAGACCATTGACGCCGGTTTGGCTATGCTGGACGAATATATCAGCAAGTTGGATGGCAATGTGTTCTCCGGCGAGGACGCCTTTAAGCTGAACGACACCTTCGGCTTCCCCCTGGACCTGACCAAGGATATTTTGGAGGAAAAGGGCATTACCGTGGATGAAGATAAGTTCAACGCCTTGCTGGCTGCCCAAAAAGCAACCGCCCGTGCCGCCCGTAAGGACGCCGGTGCAGACGCTTGGAAGGGCAATAGCGTAAAAATCAATGCATCGGCCACGGACTTTGTGGGCTATACAGACTTTGCCTGCGATGCCAAGGTGCTGGCTATTGTGAATGCGGACGGCGAGTTGGTAGATATGCTGGGCGCCGGGGATAGCGGCACGCTGGTGCTGGATAAGACCCCGTTCTATGCCCAGTCCGGCGGTCAGGTAGGCGACAGCGGCGTGATCAAGAACGGTGCGGACAATGCCTTTATCGTGGCGGATACGGTCAAGAATGCGGACAAGATCTTTCTGCACCGTGGTGAAGTGACCCGCGGCATTATCAGCGTGGGTGATCCGGTACAGGCGGAGATCAACGAGGAGCGCCGCCGCAGCATTATGCGCAACCACACGGCTGCGCACCTATTGCAGGCAGCCCTGCGCCAGGTGCTGGGCACCCATGTGGAGCAGGCCGGCCAGCTGGTGGATGAGCGAGAAGTGCGCTTTGACTTTACCCACTTTAATGCCATGACCCGGGATGAGCTGCTGAAAGTGGAGCACCTGGTTAACGCCTTTATTATGGGCGCCCACCCGGTAGAGAGCATGGAGATGCCCATTGATGAGGCCAAGAAGCTGGGGGCGATGATGCTCTTTGGCGAGAAGTACGGCAACATTGTACGGGTGGTCAAGGCCGGCGATTTCTCCACCGAGTTCTGCGGTGGTACCCATGTAAGCAACAGCGGCCAGATCGGCCTGTTCCATATTGTCAGCGAGGCCTCTGTGGCCTCCGGCGTGCGCCGCATTACGGCACTCACCGGCAACAATGTACTGGCTCATATTTATCAGGCGGACGGTATGCTGTCCGGCGCTGCGGCAATGCTGAGGAGCGCCGTTCACGACCTGCCGGAAAAGCTGGCCGCCTTGGCAGACAGCGATAAGGCCAAAGATAAGGAGATCAAGGGCCTGAAAGAGGAATTGGCGCACTTAAAGAGCGCAGACCTGTTCGCCGCACCGGTTGACCTGGACGGCCTGGCATTCTATACCGCCACTTTGACGGATGTGGCTCCGGACGCACTGCGTTCTATGGGCGATGAGTTGAAGAACAAAGGCGACAATGTAGTGGCTGTGGTGGCCGGTGTTAACGGCGAAAAAGCCAATATCGTTGCCGTTTGTGGCAAGGAAGCCATTGCCCGCGGCGTAAAGGCCGGCGATGTGGTGCGTGAGATTGCCAAGCTGGCCGGCGGTGGCGGCGGCGGTCGCCCGGACAGCGCCATGGCCGGTTGTAAGAATGTAGACAAATTGCCGGATGCAATGGCTCAGGCTGCTGCGCTGGTACGGGATATGGTCCAGTAAGGAGCAGTGCAAATGTGTGTGTTTTGTGAGATCGTCAGCGGCAATATTCCCTCCACCAAGGTGTATGAGGATGATCAAATTCTGGCCTTTAAGGATCTGAACCCGGTGGCGCCGGTGCACTTCCTTGTGGTGCCTAAAGCACATATTGAGAATGTGAACGCCATCACGGCAGACAACAGTGCCGTGGTTGCCCACATTTTTGAAACGATCCCGCAGATCGCAGCGTCCCAGGGGATTACCTCTTACCGGGTGATCTCCAACTGTGGGGCGGATGCAGGGCAGAGCGTGATGCACCTGCATTTTCATGTGATCGGCGGTACGGAACTGGGGGAGAAGATTTTATGAGTGACGCATATTATACCTTACATATTGCCGGGTTGGAGCGGCAGTTAAAGCGCTTCCCCGTGTCTGACAGTATGGACATTGCGGCCTTTATCTTTTTTGGTGATGTGGAGTTAACCAAGGCTTGCGCTGAAGAGCTGCTGAAAAAGGTACCGGAATTTGACTATATTGTGACGCCGGAGGCCAAGAGTATTCCGCTGGCTTACGAAATGAGCCGCCAAAGCGGCAAAAAATACATTGTGGCTCGCAAGGGCGTTAAGGTGTATATGGACCGACCGGAGAAGGTAACCGTCCATTCTATCACCACCCAAAAGGAGCAGACCCTGTACCTGGGTCATGAGGACGGCGATCTGCTGGACGGCAAGCGCGTGTTACTGTTGGACGATGTGATCTCCACCGGAGACAGCTTAAAGGCGCTGCAGCAACTGGTGGCTCTGTTCGGTGCAAATATCGTGGCCAGCGCCGCGCCCTTGGCTGAGGGCGACGCTGCCGATCGGAAAGACATTATTTTCCTTGAAAAATTACCTTTGTTCTTCAAATAATAGAGCAGAGGCGATCCTTTGGGAGGCATTCAAATGTTGTCAGATAAGAAAAAAGTGGCCATTGTAGGCGTTGGTATGGTAGGTATGAGCTTTGCTTATGCGCTGCTGAACCAGAATATTTGCGATGAGTTGGTACTCATCGACATCAACAAGGAGCGTGCTTGGGGTGAGGCTGCGGATCTGTCTCACGGTCTGCCCTTTGCGCCCAGCTCCATGAAAATCAAGGCAGGGGAGTATAGCGACTGTAGCGACGCAGATCTGGTTGTGATCTGTGCCGGTGCGCCCCAGCTGCCCGGTGAGAGTCGCCGGGATCTGCTGCAAAAGAACTACAAGGTTTTCAGCTCCATTGTGCAGCCCATTATTGCCAGCGGCTTTAACGGCGTTTTCCTGGTGGCCTCTAACCCGGTGGATATTATGACCCAGGTGGTCTATACCTTGTCCGGTTTTCCGGCCAATCGAGTGGTGGGTTCCGGCACTTCGTTGGACAGCGCTCGCTTGCGCCATATGATGAGCGATTATTTCCATGTGAACCCCCGCAATGTGCACGCCTATGTGATCGGCGAGCATGGGGACTCGGAGTTTGTGCCCTGGAGCCAGGCGCTGATCAGCGTAAAACCTTTGGACGACTTTAAGGCCACGCATCCTGCCCTGGAAGAGGATATGAAGCAGATTGCCGTGGATGTAAAGGAATCCGCTTATGCCATCATCAAGGCCAAGAAGGCCACTTATTACGGTATCGGTATGGTGCTGGCACGATTGACCCGTGCCATCCTTTTTGATGAGAATTCTATCTTTACCGTGTCTGCGTACCTGAAAGGGGAGTACGGTCAGCGGGGCATTTATATCGGCGTGCCTGCGGTGGTGAATCGCAACGGTGTGCGTGAGGTGCTCCAAATGGACTTGAATGAGGAAGAAAAAGCCAAGTTTGCCGCCTCTGCCGATGTGATCCACGAGATGATCGAGGAGATCGGTATGGACAGAGGGTAAAGCTGTAATGAAATAAGATAGCCGCAGGCATTGCCTGCGGCTTTTTTGCGCCCTAAATGGCATAAAAACAAGGCATACACCTGCGGGCGTATACCTTGTTTTTATGTAAGGGTCATTCTTTGGTTTCGTCCACCAGGTAGGTGCCGCTTTCCAGCACCACCAGGGCGTACTGACCGAATTTGTGATACCGTTTGACCTGCTGGGAAAAGGTGCGGTAGTCAGACACGGTATAGTCCATACCGTCGATCTTACGGATCTTGTTGCCGCCGCAGGCCACATACAGGTCGCCGTTGTACTGGCAGATATGCTGGGGGTTAACAAAGGTTTGGGCATCCTTGCCGCCAATGCGCAGGTCTACCTTCATATTTTGGCAGGCGTAGCGAATCACCGCATTCTCACCGGGACAAACGCTCCAAAAATACTTCTCCTCCAGCGCCAGGTGCTTCACCGGGGCGTCGTGGTACTGGAACATACCGTTCCATTCCAGTGTGCCCTCTCGGTCAAAAATACCGGCCTCGCCGTTGGGATAGATCACCAGCACCCGCCGGTCATAGAGCACCGCCGCGTCGCACTGTACAAAGTTGGGGATCTCGGTACTGATTTTTTGGAATGCAGAGCCAAATTTGCGCAGCAGGTAGGCGCTTTTGGTGATCACTTCCTGCTCGCCTGTGGCAAAGTTCACCACCGAGTAGTTCACCTTGTATTGGGCGTTGCCGGGCAGGGGGCGTTTCTCTACCAAAACCGCAGAGTCCTTGTTGTAGGCAAACAGATCTACGATCTCTTTTGTGCTAATCTGTTTCACTGTGTTACCTCGATTCGTCCTCTGCCATAGAGGTGTTGGTCAGGTAGCCCAGGGTCATCAGACTGTCGTTCAGGTGCACATTCTCCACCAGCACCTCCGGGTGGGCCATGGCAATGTCGTAATTGCTAAAGTTCCAAAAGGCCCGCACGCCCAGGCGCACCAGCATATCCGTGATTTCCTGCATATCGCTGCCGGGAATACAGATTACGGCGCACACCGGCTGGTTATCAATGCAGAAGTTCTCCAAATAATTGATGTGGCGCACAGGAATGCCCTTGATCATGTTGCCGCAGATGGCTTCGTTTTTGTCAAAAATGCCAATGAGCTTAAAGCCGCTCTGCCGGATAAAGATCTTGTTGGATACCGCCTTACCCAGGTTGCCGGCACCGATCAAAATGGTTTTCAATTCCTTATCCACACACAGAATTTCGCCAATGCGCTTTTGCAGCTCCGGCACATTGTAGCCGTAACCCTGCTGGCCAAATCCCCCAAAGCTGTTAAAGTCGTGGCGAATTTGGGAGGCAGTCAGGCCCATACGGTCCGCCAGCTCCTTGGAACTGATGCGCACAATGCCATTGTCCTTCAAACTCTGCAAAAACCGGTAGTACCGGGGCAGGCGCTTGATGATGGACATGGATATATTTTCTCTTTTTTCCATAGGGTTCATCCCTCTCAAAAGAACGATTTTATTTGGTCATCCGGGTGATGGTGTCCATCACATAGTCGCCAAATTCGCTGCAGGTGCAGCCGTCCGCACGGCCGGTGATTACCAGCTTCTTTTCTTCAAACATGCACTTGTCCAGCGCAGCCTCCAGAGCGTCCGCCTGCTTTTGGTACCCAATGTGGGACAGCAGCATAACGGTGGCACGCAGCATGGAGCAGGGGTCAGCGTACTGGCCGCGGCCCTCTTTGATCATGCGGGGTGCGGAGCCGTGAATGGCCTCAAACATCGCATACTTCTTGCCGATGTTTGCAGAACCGGCAGTGCCGACGCCGCCCTGGAACTCGGCAGCCTCGTCCGTGATAATGTCGCCGTACAGGTTGGGCAGCACAAAGACCTTAAAGTCCTTGCGACGCATGGGGTCGATCAGCTTGGCGGTGGTAATATCTATATACCAGTCGTCGGTGACGATCTCCGGGTACTCCTGGCCGATCATCTGGGCAGTCTTTAAGAATTTGCCGTCGGTGGTCTTGATGATGTTGGCTTTGGTAATGATGGATACCTTACCTTTGTGGTTCTTTTGGGCGTAGTCGTAGGCCAAGCGGGCAATACGCTCGCAGCCTTCCCGCGTGGCCACAGTGAAGTCCACGGCCAGGTCGTCAGTGATGTTCACGCCGTAAGAGCCGATGGCATAGCCGCCCTCGGTGTTCTCACGGAAGAAGGTCCAGTCAATGCCCTGCTCCGGCACCTTAACCGGGCGCATATTGGCAAACAGGTCCAGCTCTTTACGCATTGCCACATTGGCAGACTCCACATTGGGCCACGGATCCCCGGCGCGGGGCGTGGTGGTGGGGCCTTTCAAAATTACATTGCAGGCTTTCAGCTGGGCCAGCACATCGTCCGGAATGGCCTTGTTGCAGGCTGCACGGTTCTCAATGGTCAGGCCGTCAATTTCCTTAAACTGGATCTTGCCGCTGGCCACTTCGTCCTTCAGCAGGAAAGACAGCACACGCTCGCTCTCCTTGGTAATGACGGGGCCGATACCGTCGCCGCCGCAAATACCGATCACAATGGTGTCCAGCGCGTCAAAGTCGGTAAAGTCCTTATCCTCGCGAATTCTCTTGGCGCGGGCCAGCTGGCTCTCCATCAGGGAGCGGAACTGTTCTACTGCCGCGTCAATGGCTTGTTTCTCATCAGTCATAACGGTTCTCCAATCTGTAAAATTGCTTATTTATTGCTCTCTCTGGTGTAGTCCAGCAGACCGCCGCACAGCAGCATGGCGCGCTGACGGGCAGACAGGTGGCTGGCGTCCAGGGGGTATTCCTCATTCTTGGTCAGGTTCTTCAGTACCACCGGGGTGTTGTTCTCCATAGCGGAGCGAATGTCTGCCAGTTCCAGCTGATCCATCTGGTCAATGCGATCATAATCTGCCTCATTGGCAAAGGTGAAAGGCAGAATACCGGCGTTTACCAGGTTTGCCACATGGATACGGGCAAAGGACTTGGTGATGACCGCTTTAACACCCAGGTACAGGGGCACCAGTGCCGCGTGCTCTCGAGAGGAGCCTTGGCCGTAGTTGGCGCCGCCGATGATGATGCCTTTGCCCTCGGCTTTAATGCGCTCCGGGAAGCTCTCATCGCACACGCCGAAGCAGAACTGACTCAGGTGCGGAATGTTGGAACGGTAGGGAAGAATCTTGGCGCCTGCGGGCATAATGTGGTCAGTGGTGATATTGTCGCCCACTTTCAGCACTGCCTTAGCGGTAATGCTCTCCGGCAGCGGTTCGGTTTTGGGGAAGGGCTTGATGTTGGGCCCGCGCAGCACCTCTATGCTGGCGGCTTCCTCCGGACTGGCCGGGGGCTCAATCATATTATCGTTAATGGTAAAGTGCTCCGGCATTTCCACCGTGGGAGCCTCGCCCAGATCCCGGGGATCGGTCAGATAACCGGTGAGGGCGGAGGCTGCCGCCACTTCCGGAGATACCAGGTAGATACCGGCGTCCTTTGTGCCGCTGCGGCCCTCAAAGTTCCGGTTAAAGGTACGCAGGGAGATGCCGCCGCTGTTGGGGGATTGACCCATACCAATACACGGACCGCAGGCAGACTCCAGAATGCGGGCGCCGGCGCCGATCATATCGCCCAGTGCGCCGTTCATAGCCAGCATATTCAGCACCTGCTTGGAGCCGGGGGCAATGCAAAGGGAAACGGTGGGGCACACGGTTTTGCCTTTCAAGATCTTGGCAACTTTCATCATATCCACAAAAGAGGAGTTGGTGCAGGAGCCGATGGCTACCTGATCCACCTTGATCTTGCCGATCTCCTCGGTGGTTTTGACTTTATCGGGCATGTGCGGGCAGGCAGCCATGGGCTCCAGTGCGCACAGGTCAATATCGATCACTTCGTCATACTGCGCGTCCGGATCCGGCAGAATCTCCGTCCAATCGTCTGCGCGGTCCTGGGCTTTCAGAAACGCTAGGGTGATCTCATCAGAGGGGAAGATGGAGGTGGTAGCGCCCAGCTCCGCACCCATGTTGGTGATGGTGGCGCGCTCCGGTACGGACAGGGTCTTTACGCCCTCGCCGCCGTACTCAATGATCTTGCCGACGCCGCCTTTAACAGTCATACGGCGCAGCACTTCCAGGATCACATCCTTGGCAGAGACCCAGGGCTTTAAGTAGCCGGTCAGATTGATGCGGGTCATGGTGGGCATGGGGATATAGTAGGTACCGCCGCCCATGGCTACGGCCACATCCATACCACCTGCGCCCATAGCTAGCATACCGATACCGCCGCCGGTGGGGGTGTGGCTGTCAGAGCCGATCAAGGTCTTGCCCGGAATGCCAAAGCGCTCCAGGTGCACCTGGTGGCAAATACCGTTGCCCGGGCGGGAGAAGTAAATGCCGTGCTTCTTCGTCACGGTCTGAATGTATCTGTGGTCGTCGGCGTTCTCAAAGCCGGTTTGCAGGGTGTTGTGGTCGATGTACGCCACGGAGCGCTCGGTTTTGACCCGATCGACCCCCATAGCCTCGAATTCCAGGTACGCCATGGTACCGGTTGCGTCCTGCGTAAGTGTTTGGTCAATTTTCAGCCCAATTTCCTGTCCGGGGATCATCTCACCCTCGACCAGGTGGGATTTGATCAATTTTTGTGCAAGTGTAAGACCCATTGTTCAAAAAACCTCCTGAGTTGTTCAAAGAATTGTCAAACCCCATTTTATAATAAATCGGCGGCAATGTCAATTAGAATAAAGATTTAATAATTAGATTTCATTATATTGTTGAATTTCTGCCCGCCTTATGCTAAAATTATCGTTGAATGTGGAGAAACGGGCATACTAATTCCGGGAGGAATGGTATGCCGCACACAAACGAGGATACAGAAAAGGAAATAGAGAACGAAGAAGTTCAGACGGAAGATCTGCAACCCAATTTGCAGACCGGCTCCATCACGGTACAGAAGGACGGCCATTTTATTCACTGCTTAACGGTGATCGGCCAGATCGAGGGCCACTATATTTTGCCCAGTCAAAATAAGACCACCAAGTACGAGCATGTAATCCCGCAGCTGGTGGCCATTGAGGAAAGCGACGATGTAGAGGGCCTGCTGATTATTCTCAACACCGTGGGCGGCGATGTGGAGGCAGGGCTGGCCATTGCCGAGCTGCTGTCCACCATGCGAACGCCCACCGCCTCTCTGGTGCTGGGTGGCGGCCACTCCATCGGCGTGCCCCTGGCGGTGTCCTGCCGGCGCAGTTTTATTGTGCCCAGCGCTACCATGACGGTGCACCCGGTGCGTATGAACGGCCTGGTACTGGGCGTGCCCCAGACCCTGTCTTATTTTGAGAAAATGCAGGATCGGATTGTGCGCTTTATTGCGCATAATGCCAAGATCAGCGCAGACGATTTCCGTGCCCTGATGATGAAGACCGGGGAACTGGTGATGGATGTGGGCACGGTGCTGGACGGTGCCGGTGCTGTGGACTGCGGGCTCATTGACCAAATGGGCGGCCTTAGTGACGCACTTGCGTTTCTTAACCGCACCATTGAGGAGGAGCACCATGCTGTGGACGGTCATTAGCCAGGCGGATGTGTTCTACCAGGCGGCGCAGGGCAGCCGGGCGCCCCGCTCCAGTAACCCTTTTGACTACCTGAACGACGGGTACAGTCTGGAGGGCGCTTCTTTGTTCGGAGGGCAGGATCATGTGGTTTTTAACTGCGATATTTCAAGCCGTCGCACAGGCAGTCACCTGGGTACTCCCGGTGTCTGAAAGTGGGCATTCGGCGATCTTTCACGATTTTTCCGGTCGGTTCAGCGGCAATGGCAGCGAGCTGACCGGGCTGGTACATATTGGTATTGCACTGGGTATCTTCTTGGTGTTTATTAAGCTGTTTGTGCGGCTGTTTGGCGAGTTTATCGCCTTTTTCAAAGATGCGTTTGCAAAGCAAAATCCCTTTGTAAACCCCGGCGGTGTACGCCGGTTTATGTTCGGCACGGTGCTGGGCTTTTTGCCGATGGTTTTGCTGTTGGTGCCGGCAGGCAAGTACGGCAATGTGTACGGCCTGTTTCGCAGCATGGGTTATAACGGCACACTGTTGGACGAGGGCGTGTTTTTCGCCCTCACAGGCGGGCTTATTCTGCTGGCGCTGCTGCAAATGAAAAAGCACGGTCCCCAAAAGAATGTGGACTGGTACGCCGCTTTAATCTTGGGGTTTGCCGCCGCCTTTTCCTTGCCCATTGCCGGGCTGTCCTATATGGGCGTGCTATTCTGCCTGGGTGTTATGATGGGCGTGGCACGCAAAATCTCTTACCGCTTTGCGGCGGTGTCCAGCGTGCTGACCCTGTTGGTGCTGGGCGTGGTGGAAATTTGCACCTGCGTGACTTATGTAAACATCTTTGCCGGTATTTTGGCGGTGGTACTCAGCGCGGCGGTGACCTATTTTATGGTGAAGCTGATGCTGTGGATCCTGCACGGGGGCAAGATTAAGGTGTTTGCCTATTACGATTTTGCCCTGGCCGGTGTGTGCGTCGTGGTGGGCATTTTTGAACTGATTTTACGATAATTTTAGCTTTTAAGGACAGATAAAATGGCGAATGTACAAAAGAAAAATGCCCGGGGTCATCGCCGGGAAGAAAAGAAAGCTGCGGCCCGCGGGACTGCTCCGGCACCAAAAAGGCGCACGAAGGCAGAACAGGCTCGTTGGGAGCAAATGGAGCTGGAAGCCCAAGCGGCTGCCGCCAAGCGTCAGGAGAACATCAGCCGTATTGTCGGCGTGGCAATTTTTGCCTTGTCGGTGATTTTTTTCTTCGTTGCGGTGATCGGTGGCGACGGTGCATGGAAAGTGGTACATAATGTGTACTTAGGGCTGTTTGGCATGTTGGCGGCCGTGTTGTTTCCCATACTGGCGGTGGCGATCATTCTCCTTTATTCCTACAAAGAGAACAAGGCCAAAAAACGCGCGATGGAAGAGGAAACAGCAGCACAAAAGTCCCCGGTGTCTCCCCGAGAGCTGATCGCCAAGGGTGTGGAGAGCGTAATTATCGTGCTGCTGATTGCGGCGCTGATCCATATTATTGAGAACCCTACCGGGTTGAAATTTGCAGACAGCGTGAAGTTGGGCTACACCCAGGCGCCTTATGAATTTAACGGCGGCTTTTTCGGTGCGCTTATCGGTTGGGCACTGCTGACCTTTGGCAAGGCACCGGCCATTATCGTGGATTTGGTGCTGCTGGTGGTGGACTTTATGTTGCTGGCGCGGCTGACGGTGATGCAGTTCTTAAACGGCGCGGCACAACCCGCAAAGAAAGCCTATGAAAAGGCAGGGGATGCCATTGAGGTGTACCGGGAGCGCCGCCAGGCCAATATTGATGTGCCCCTGGACGCGCACGCCCCCGGCGAACAGGAGACGGAGGAGGAGCCGCCTGCGCAAAAAGGCAAAAAGAAGAATACGGACGCTGTGGATACAGACAGTATTGTAAAAGAACTGAATCAGAAGCACAGCAAAAAAATAGCAGAGAAAAAACAGTCCGCCCCGGAAAAGGCAAAGTCCTTGGATGAGATTGTGGACAAGGCCACCGAGGAGGCCGATCCGAAGAAAACGGATCCGTCGGACGTCTTTACCGTCACGGATGCCCAAATGGAAGCGGGTGTGGCAGATTATAAGCTGCCGCCGGTATCCCTGCTGACCCCTGCCCAGCATAAGTCTGTAAAAGATGTGAGCGGGGAGCTGAAATCCAATGCGGAGCGGCTGATCGACACCCTCCATTCCTTTAATGTGGACGCTACGATTACGGACATTAGCCGCGGTCCCACTGTGACCCGGTATGAGCTGAAACCGGCTGCCGGTGTGCGTATTTCTAAAATCACCAATTTGTCCGACGATATTGCTCTGAATTTGGCGGCCACCCATGTGCGTATTGAGGCCCCCATTCCCGGCAAAGCGGCGGTGGGTATCGAGGTGCCCAATTCCGTAAAAAGCGGCGTATCTATGCGCGAGCTGATCGACACGCCGGAGTTTGGCAAGCAGCGGTCGATGCTGTCTGTGGGCCTTGGACGGGATATTTCCGGCGATGCGGTGTACTGCGATGTGGCAAAGATGCCCCATTTGCTGATCGCCGGTACCACCGGTTCCGGTAAGTCCGTGTGTATGAACAGCATTATTGTGTCTATTTTGTATCGTGCCAAGCCGGATGAGGTGAAGTTGGTACTGATTGACCCTAAAAAAGTGGAGTTTAGCAAGTATTCCGGCATTCCTCATTTGTTGGTGCCGGTGGTGACTGATCCCCGCAAGGCGGCAGGTGCGCTGGGCTGGGCTGTGTCTGAGATGCTCAAGCGTTACCAGACTTTTAGTGACACCGGCGTACGGGATATTGAGGGCTATAACAAATATGTGAAGAAGCATGAGGATATGCAGCCCATGCCTAAGATCGTCATTTGCATTGATGAGTTATCCGACCTGATGATGGCGGCGCCTAAGGAGATCGAGGACTCTATCTGCCGTTTGGCACAGATGGCGCGTGCGGCGGGTATGCACCTGGTGATCGCCACCCAGCGCCCCTCCGTAGATGTAATTACCGGTCTGATCAAGGCCAACATTTCGTCGCGAATTGCGCTGACCGTCAGCTCGCAGATTGACTCCCGTACCATTTTGGATGCCTCCGGCGCCGAGAAGTTGCTGGGCTACGGCGATATGCTGTATGCGCCCATCGGCTCCTCCAAGCCCATTCGTGTGCAGGGCTGCTATATTAGTGATGAAGAAGTGGAGTCTCTGTGCGATTTTGTAAAGAGCCAGGGCGAGAGCCAGTACAGCGACGAAATTCAAAAAGAGATTGAGGCCAAGGCCGTGCAGGATAAAAAAAGCCCCTTTGAGGGCGACGAGAGTTCGGAACAGCTGGATCCTCGCTTTGAGGAAGCGGTGGAGATCGTGCTGGAGACCGGCACCGCGTCCACCTCTTTTTTGCAGCGCAAGTTGTCCGTAGGGTATGCCCGCGGGGCAAAAATTATGGACCAGCTGGAAGAGAAGGGGATCATCGGTCCCCAGGACGGCGCTAAAAAGCGTGAAGTGCGGATCAACAAACAGCAGTGGCTGGAAATGCAGAACCAAGGCCCGGCACCGAAAATGAATGCAGAGACCGCTGAGCAAATGCGCTTTGAGGAAGCGGAGTCAGACGAGGACCAAACCGATGCAGAATGATTTTTTACCCATTACTCCGGCAGAAATGCGCGAGCGAGGGTGGAAACAACCGGATTTTGTGTATGTGACGGGTGACGCCTATGTGGATCACCCGTCCTTTGGCGCTGCCATCATTACCCGCTTGCTGGAGAGCCAGGGGTTCAAGGTGGTGGTGCTCAGCCAGCCGGACTGGCACAGCGTGCGGGACTTTCAGAAATTCGGTCGGCCCAAGTATGCTTTTTTGATCACTGCCGGGAATATTGACTCTATGGTGGCGCACTATACCGCCGCTAAGAAGCTGCGCCACGACGACGCATATACTGCCGGTGGCAAGCACGGCAAGCGCCCGGATCGGGCGGTGAATGTGTACACCCGCCTGGCAAAAGAGGCCTACCCGGACTGTCCGGTGATTTTAGGCGGGCTGGAGGCGTCCCTGCGCCGCTTTGCGCATTACGATTACTGGGACGACGCCATTCGACCCTCTGCGCTGGTGGACTCCGGCGCTGATCTGCTGATCTACGGTATGGGAGAGAAGCAGGTAACGGAGATCGCCCGCCGCCTGCGAGAGGGTGAGCCGGTGGGCAGTATGCACGACATTCGGGGCACCATGTATGCGGTGCCCACCAAAGACACACCCTTTGGCGGGGTAGAGTGCCCTTCCTTTGAGAATGTGTGTGCCTCTAAAAAAGAATATGCCCGCTCTTGCCGACTGGAGCAGGACGAGCAGGATCATGTGCGGGGCAAGCTGCTCAAGCAGCGCCACGGCAAGGTGATGGTGGTGCAAAATCCGCCTATGGAGCCGCTGACCACCTCGGAGCTGGACCGGGTGTACAGCCTGCCATATATGCGGGCGTACCACCCAAGTTATGAAAAACTGGGCGGTGTGCCGGGTATTGAAGAAGTGCGCTTTTCCATTACCCACAATCGGGGATGTTTCGGCGCTTGCAATTTCTGTTCTATTGCATTCCATCAAGGGCGTTATGTGACCTCTCGCAGCAAAAAAAGCCTTCTGATTGAAGCGCAAAAGATTACCCAAATGCCGGACTTCAAGGGTTATATTCATGATGTGGGTGGCCCCACCGCCAACTTCCGCCACCCTAGCTGCGCTTTGCAGGAGCAGCACGGCCTGTGCAAGGGCAAAAAATGCTTGGCGCCGAAACCATGCCCCAATTTGCAGGCGGACCACCGGGAATATTTGGACATTCTTCGGGCGCTGCGGCAGGTGGATGGAGTCAAGAAAGTGTTTATCCGCAGCGGTATTCGCTATGATTATCTGCTTTGCGACCCGGACGACAGCTTCTTCCGGGAGCTGGTGCAGCACCATGTGAGCGGCCAGCTGAAAGTGGCACCGGAGCACTGCTCCGCTGCGGTGCTGGACAAAATGGGCAAGCCCCATATTGAAGCGTATATTGACTTTTCCCGCCGGTATTTTACTTACACCGGCCAAATCCAAAAGGAGCAGTACCTGGTGCCATATTTGATGAGCTCGCACCCCGGCTCCCGGTTGGACGATGCCATTGAACTGGCGTGTTTCTTAAAGAAAAATCACATTCGCCCGGAGCAGGTGCAGGACTTTTATCCCACCCCGGGTACCATCTCCACCTGTATGTTCTATACGGAGCTGGATCCGTACACCATGGAGCCGGTCTATGTGGCCAAGAGCTCACACGACAAGGCACTTCAGCGGGCACTGCTTCAGTATTATAATCCTAAGAACTACGCCCTTTGTACTGAGGCACTGCGTCGAGCCCATCGTACAGATCTGATCGGCAATGGCCCTAAGTGTCTGATCCCGGCAGCACCGCCCGGCGGACGACCGGATGACCGTTCCGGTGGTAAAGCAAAGGGGAGCGTGCGCGGCTACGGAAAGCCGGTTGGCGGAAACAATCGCTTTAACGGAAAGTCCGCAAAGCGTAAACCCTATGGCAACCGATCCGGAAAAAAGAAATAGAAATGAAAAAAGCACGACAGCTGAAACTGTCGTGCTTTTTGGTGCGGGTAACAGGGGTCGAACCTGCACGGTTGCCCACAGGAACCTAAATCCTGCGTGTCTGCCAATTCCACCATACCCGCATAACGGCTCTTATTTTAGCATTTTGTGCCAAAAAAATCAAGTATAAAAAAAGCGAAGCCGCAAAGCTCCGCTCTTTATTCCGCCCAGCCGCCGTGTGACGAGAATAACCTGCATCTCAAGCAGGTGGGTGACCGCCGTTCGGTTTTGTGCTTCCATCGTCCCCGCAGGGGAGGCCTGCATACCTGCCGACCGAGCAGGAAACCCTTGTAAAAAATTGTTCGGGTTATTAAATCACACGGTTGTCGAGAAGGGCAGAACAGATGTTCTGTTCTTATTCTTACTGCTCCGGCTCGAAATATTCTACATCATATTTCTTTTCTACCATAGCCATCAGAATATCGGAGACCTGCTCAAATTCCATCTCGTCCTCGATCTCGGCCAGATATTCCTCGCCGTTTTCCTCCAGCACTTTCAGAATAATGACCTCGTTGTCTGCCTCTACGATTTCTTCCGCCTCATCGTGGTACTCGGTGATGGCCACATACACATCGTCGTCCGTTTCGTAACGCTCCAGCAGTTCAAATACAATCTCGTTGCCGTCATCGTCGGTCACGGAGATCAGGTCCGGTTCGTACAGTTCATTGTTATCGCTCATAGTTCTCACGCCTTTCTTTTTGCATTATACTCTATTTGCCCATTGCCGTCAATGGCTATTTTGTGGTTGGCGGGGAACAAACCCCATATTTTGCGTAATGTGGAAAATCATTATCAGTAATGCACAAAAAAATCAAAAAAACATGCAAAAACCTATTGACAACTGCTAACTTTGGTGCTACTATGTAGTTGAACACAGGGGATAAGCCTTAGGAAGTAGTTAAGGCGTGTTCAATCTAATAAGGAGGTCGGTCCAATGGAGAGTGAACCCTTTCAGCAGACCGCCTGTACCGCTCGTCAATAGAGTATAACGGATTTGTGTATGGACAGAGTGCAAATCGGAATTGCACGGCGCACACAAGCTCAAGTGAGCAAAGTAAGAGTTATCATGCAGGATTGATTGGAACGGCAGGCGCTGATTCAACTGAATAGTAAAGGTATATATCGGTCATCTACCTGCAAGTGACCTGGGAGTACCGCCAGGCGGTGCTTTCATAGATGATGTATTTTACGACCAGGTGAATTCCAATGGAGAAGTAAATTTCGTTTTTTCAACTTTAATATTTGTCAAAATCTAAAAAACGAGGTACGGTCCAATGGGCTAAACAGTGTGTACGTTATGTGCCGAAAATAAAAACTAAATAATAAGTGGACATACGCTCCGGGTGTTGCAAGGCATCCGGAGTTGTTTTTTGTTTGCGGCTGTTGCTGTTTTATCCGTGTTATGTGATTTCTTTAACCGATTTGCATACTTTTGTGAGCGCAAAATCCCGGCTGCCGCTTGACAAGGGGCGGCGGTTTTGGTACTATAATACCAATAGAAAACGGCTTGGAACGGAAGGAGTACCCCATGACGGCGGCATAGAGAGCTTGTGGTCGGTGCAAACAGGCGCGCCCAGTGCGGGAAGGTAGTCCGGGAGCCGGTGCGGTGAAAGGCAGTAGTCGCACCCGTGTGCCGCGTTAAGGCAAGAGCGGCGCGCTTTGGCGCGCAATTTGAGTGGTACCGCGGAAGTTCAGTTCCGTCTCATTATGAGACGGGGCTTTTTTATTTTTGTAAGGAGCAAAAAATATGGCAAAAGAGTTGGACAAACAGTACAGCCCCCAAAATGTGGAGGACCGCACCTATAAATTCTGGTGCGATCACAAGTATTTTCACGCTGAGGTGAACCCGGACAAGAAACCCTACACCATCGTGATCCCGCCGCCGAACATTACCGGCCAGCTGCACATGGGTCATGCGTTGGACGAGACTTTGCAGGATATTCTTATCCGCTGGCGCCGTATGGAGGGTTACGAGACCCTGTGGCTGCCGGGCACGGACCACGCGTCCATTGCAACGGAGGCCAAGATCGTAGAGGCCATGCGCAAAGAGGGCATCACCAAAGAGGAGATCGGCCGTGAGAAGTTCTTAGAGCGTGCCTGGGAGTGGAAAGCCCAGTACGGCGGCCGCATTGTGGAGCAGTTAAAAAAGCTTGGCTCCTCCTGCGACTGGGATCGGGAGCGTTTTACTCTGGACGAAGGATGCAGCAAGGCCGTGCGTGAGGTCTTTTGCAAGCTGTACGATAAGGGCCTGATTTACCGGGGTGAGCGCATCATTAACTGGTGCCCCCACTGCCTGACCTCGATCTCTGACGCAGAGGTGGAGTACGAGGATCAGGCCGGTCACTTCTGGCACCTGCGCTATCCCTTTAAAGACGGCAGCGGCTACCTGGAGCTGGCCACCACCCGACCGGAGACCCTGCTTGGCGATACAGCCGTGGCGGTGAACCCCAATGACGAGCGTTATAAAGATATGGTAGGCAAGACCCTGATCCTGCCCATCGTGCATAGAGAAATTCCCGTGATTGCCGATGATTATGTGGATATTGAGTTCGGTACAGGTGTTGTGAAGATCACCCCGGCCCATGACCCTAACGACTTTGAGGTGGGGCTGCGCCACAATTTAGAGGTCATCAATGTTCTGACCCCGGATGCCAAGATCGTGGATGATTATCCCAAGTACGCCGGTATGGATCGCTACGAGGCTCGTAAGGCCATTGTCGAGGACCTGGAAGCCGAGGGCGCTTTGGTGGAGATTGAGGATTACAGCCACAATGTAGGCACTTGCTACCGCTGTGGCACCACCGTGGAGCCGCGGGTCAGTAAGCAGTGGTTCGTGAAGATGGAGCCGCTGGCAAAACCGGCTGTGGAGGTGGTCAGAAACGGGGAAGTGAAGTTTGTTCCCGAGCGGTTTGACAAGACCTACTTCCACTGGATGGAGAATATTAAGGACTGGTGTATCTCTCGCCAGCTGTGGTGGGGTCATCGTATTCCCGCCTATTACTGCGACGATTGCGGTGAGGTGATGGTGTCTGCCCAGGAAGTGCATACTTGCTCTAAATGCGGTGGCAACCATGTGCACCAGGATCCGGACACCCTGGATACCTGGTTCTCCTCCGCCTTGTGGCCGTTTTCTACCCTTGGTTATCCGGACGATACCAAGGAACTGGAGTATTTCTATCCCACGGATACGCTGGTCACCGGCTACGACATTATCTTTTTCTGGGTAGCCAGAATGATCTTCTCCGGCGTGGAGCACATGGGCCAGGTGCCCTTCCACACGGTGCTGATCCACGGCCTGGTGCGTGACGCACAGGGTCGCAAGATGAGTAAGTCCCTGGGCAACGGTATTGATCCGCTGCTGGTGATCGACCAGTACGGCGCCGATGCCTTGCGCTTTACTCTGGCTACCGGCAATGCGCCGGGCAACGATATGCGCTTCTCCGACGAGAAGGTAAAGGCCTCCCGCAACTTTGCAAACAAGCTGTGGAACGCCGCCCGCTTTGTGCTGATGTATCTGGGCAATGATTACAGCTATCCGGGCCTACCGAAGGATCTGGCTATTGAGGACAAGTGGATCCTCTCCAAGGTCAATACCCTGGCTAAGGAAGTGACGGACAACCTGGAGCGCTTTGAACTGGGTATCGCTGTTGCCAAGCTGTATGATTTTATTTGGGATGTGTTCTGCGACTGGTATATTGAGATCGCCAAGATCCGTTTGCAGTCCGGCGAAGGCGCCGATACCGCCAAGGCGGTGCTGGTGTATGTGCTGACGGATATTTTGAAGCTGCTGCACCCCTTTATGCCCTTTATTACAGAGGAGATTTATCAGGCTATTCCGCACGATACGGAGTCCATTATGATCTCCAAGTGGCCGGAATATGACCCCACGCTGTCCTTTGCGGATGAAGAAGCCCAGATGGAGAAGATTATGGACGCCATTCGGGCCATCCGTAACCGCCGGGCGGAGATGAATATCCCCCCCAGTAAAAAGTCCAAGGTCTATGTGGAGACCGCCTTTGCCGATGTGTTCGCCGTAGGCAGTGAGTTTATCAAGCGGTTGGCCTATGCTTCCGATGTGGAGATTGCAGACGCTTTTGGTGACCTGGGCAACACGGTGACCATTGTTACCAACGACGCCAAGATTTATATTCCTCTGGGCGATCTGGTGGACTTTGAGGCGGAGGCCAAGCGCCTGCAAAAGGAACTGGCTGCTGCCGAGGAAAAGCTGGCCTTTATCAACAAGAAGCTGGACAACCCGGGCTTTGTGAACAAAGCACCGGAAAAAGTGGTCCAGCAGAACCGGGATGAGGCCGCCAAGTTGACGGAAAAGATCGCTAACTTGCGCTCCTCACTGGAAAATTTGGGCAAGTAAAATGACCTACGAAGCAGCAATTCAATTGATCAAACAAAAGCAAAGCCTCGGCGTGCAGCCGGGGCTTTCCCGCATGTTGGCGGCTATGGAAAAGACCGGCAGTGTGCAAAACAAATTGCAGGTGATCCATGTGGCGGGCACCAACGGCAAGGGCACCGTCTGTGCTACCGTGGCCGACGGCTTGCGTCGTGCCGGGTACCGGGTGGGCGTGTTCAGTTCTCCTTGGGTCACGGATTTTCGCGAGCAGATCACTGTGGACGGCCGGATGATTTCCAAGCAGGACTTTGCGGACTGTGTAGAGGTCTTTGCGAAGGAACCGTTGACGGAATTTGAGCTGATCACCGCCGTGATGTACCTGTACTTTTACCGCAGCGGGGTGGATTACGCTGTGGTAGAGTGCGGTATGGGCGGTGCCGGAGATTGCACCAATGTGCTGGCTCATCCGGCAGTGTGCGCCTTTGCTAAGGTGGCGCTGGACCATACGGCGTTCCTGGGCGATACGGTAGAAGCCATTGCCCGGGAAAAGAGCGGCATTATCAAGCCCGGTTGCCCGGTGGTGCTGTACCCTCATATTGCCGCCAAAGATGTATTTTTGGAGCAGTGTCGTGCGCTGCATTGCCCTGTGACGGAAGCTGCCGAGCAGGGCGACCCGATTGCGGATGACTTGGCGGTGGCCGGGGAAGTGCTGCGCCTGCTGGGAGTGGATACCACGCCGGGGCTGCCTATGTTGCCCGCTCGGCGGGAGCACTTTGGCGAAAATTTGATACTGGACGGGGCGCACAATCCGGACGGTGCTGCGGCACTGCTGCCCCATTTGCCCACCGATCATACAATCACTGCCGTACTGGCGATGATGGAGGATAAGGACATTGACGGTTATCTCTGTCAGGTGCTGCCCCGGTGTCGTCGTGTGATTGCCACCACCGTGCCCGGTATGAGGCGTGCATTGTCTGCGGAAGATTTGGCGGCGGCGGCGCGAAAGTATTGCCCCGATGTGACCGCAGAGCCGAATCCACACCGGGCGCTGGCGGCCGCCAAGGCGGACGGCGACTTTGTTTTGGTCTGCGGTTCTTTTTATTTAGCACGGGAGATCAGAAAAGATTTGATCTAAAACACAATACGGCAAATTCTGCAAAACCGGTCTGTTACAGTGTAAACAGACCGGTATTTTATTGGAGTGATGGTATGAATGTAACTTTGGAGAGCAGCGGCAATTTGCTCATTGCCTATCTGTTTGGCGAGATCGACCACCATACCGCTGTTGCGGTGCGCAGCCAGATCGACAGCGCCATACAGGACAAGCTGCCCAGCCACCTGATCCTGGATTTTAAGAATGTCACATTTATGGATTCCAGCGGTATTGGGCTGGTGATGGGTCGCTATCGGCTGGTGCACAGCTATCAAGGCACGGTGGAGATCAAGAATGTGACCGCCCGCACCAAAAAGATTATGGAGCTGGCGGGGCTGGGGAGCATTGCACTGATAAAGGAGAACGAAGATGAAAAAGACCAATGAATTTCGCTTGACTTTGGACGCTCGTAGTGTCAATGAGGGCTTTGCAAGAGTGGCGGTGTCTGCCTTTGCGGCACCGCTGGACCCCACCTTGGAGGAACTGGCGGACTTGAAAACCGCCGTGTCAGAGGCGGTGACCAACTGCATTGTTCACGGCTATAAGGATTGCTGCGGCAAGATCTATATACATACGGTACTGCTGGATCCGCCGGCGGTGCGGGTAACCGTGCGGGACAAGGGTTGTGGTATCGTCGATGTGCCGCAAGCCATGACCCCGCTTTATACCACCGGGGAGGGAGAGCGCGCCGGGCTGGGCTTTACGGTGATGGAGAGCTTTTGCGACAAGCTGCGAGTCACTTCTAAGCCGGGTAGAGGCACCACTGTGGTGCTGGAAAAACGCATTACCGGCAAGCAAAAATGGTAACTGCGGAGCGGGAGCGGCAAATCCGAGAGAACCTGGGGCTGGTGCATACCGTTGCCAACCGCTTTCGCGGGCGGGGCATTGAGTACGACGATCTGTACCAGTCCGGCTGTGTGGGGCTGATCAAGGCGGTGGATCGGTTTGATCCGACCCTGGGGTATGCATTCTCTACCTATGCAGTGCCGGTGATCATCGGCGAGATCAAGCGCCTGTTTCGGGACGGCGGCGCCGTGAAGGTCAGCAGGGCACTTAAGGAAAAGGCGCTCCACGCCGCGCGACTGCGGGAGGACTTTCTGCGCCGGGAGGGGCGGGAGCCGACCATTGGCGAACTGGCGGAGCTGCTGTCTTGCGATCCGGCAGAGGCGGCGGAGATCGTAGGTGTTATGCAGCCTACGGTGTCCATCAACAGTGCCGGTGAGGACGGCGATACCACACTGGATATTCCGGTGGACGACAGCGAACAGCTGTTTGATCGGCTGACCGTTTTGCAAGCCATGGACGGTCTGGAAAAAAGCGAGCAAATGCTGGTGGAGCTGCGCTATTATAAGGGTCTGACCCAGTGCAAAACGGCGGAAATTCTGGGCCTGTCTCAAGTACAAGTCTCCCGTAAAGAAAAAGCCGTCCTACAAAAAATGCGCCAGGTCATGGACGGATAAAGCAAAAAGCTATAAAGAAAAAAGGCACAGCGTAATGCTGTGCCTTTTGATATATACTTGTTAGTTTTTCAGGCTATGGAGCGGTGCAGGGATCTTGCCGCCGCGGTTGATGAACTTGGCGGGGGAGCCGGTGTTCACCTTCATTACAGGGCCGGCGCCCAGCAGGCCGCCGAACTCCAACTCGTCGCCTACCTGCTTGCCGATGGCGGGAATCACGCGCACGGCGGTGGTCTTGCAGTTGACCATACCGATGGCGGCCTCGTCGGCGATAATGCCGCTGATCACCTCCGGCGTGGTGTCGCCGGGAATGACGATCATATCCAGACCCACGGAGCAAACAGCAGTCATGGCTTCCAGCTTCTCAATGGTCAGCGCGCCACAGCGAGCTGCGTCGATCATACCTGCGTCCTCAGATACCGGGATAAAGGCGCCGGACAGGCCGCCTACGCTGGAGGAGGCCATCACGCCGCCTTTCTTGACAGCATCGTTGAGCATAGCCAGGCAAGCTGTGGTGCCTGCGCCGCCGCACTTTTCCAGGCCAATCTCTTCCAAAATATGGGCCACGGAGTCGCCTACCGCTGGGGTGGGGGCCAGGGACAGGTCCACAATGCCAAAGGGCACGCCCAGCCGCCGAGAGGCCTCTACGCCTACCAGCTGGCCCATACGGGTGACTTTAAAGGCGGTCTTTTTAATCAGCTCTGCAATATCGTTAATGGAGTAGTCCGGGAACTTGGCAACAGCCGCGCGCACCACACCGGGGCCGGACACACCCACATTGATCACGCAGTCCGGCTCGGACACACCGTGAAAGGCACCAGCCATAAAGGGGTTATCCTCCGGGGCGTTGCAAAACACCACCAGCTTGCCGGCGCCGATGCAGTCGTTCTCTTTGGTCAGCTCTGCGGCTTCCTTGACCTTTTGACCCATCAGCTTTACCGCGTCCATATTGATACCGGCTTTGGTGGAACCGATGTTTACGGAGGAGCAAATGTGCTCCGTCTCTGCCAGCGCGCGGGGGATGGAGTCGATCAACTCTCGGTCGCCGGCGGCAAATCCCTTTTGTACCAGGGCACTGTAACCGCCGATAAAGTTCACGCCGATGGTGCGGGCTGCTTTTTCCAGCGCCAGGGCGTACTTTACCGGGTCGCCGCCGCTGATGCCTGCCATAATGGCAATGGGGGTCACGCTGACTCGCTTGTTGATAATAGGAATACCGTATTCCCGCTCAATGTCCTCGCCGGTCTGGACCAGCTTCTCCGCCTTAGTGCAAATTTTGTCATACACCTTGGCGCAAGCCTTGTCAATATCCGTATCGGCACAGTCTAAAAGGGAAATGCCCATGGTGGTGGTACGAATGTCCAGGCACTCGTCCTGGATCATACGAATGGTTTCTAAAATATCGTAAGTATTGATCAATGGAGTGCCTCCTGTTAAATCTTGTGCATGGAGTTAAAAATATCCTCATGCATCACATGGATAGAAAGATTGCTTTCTTTGCCAAAGTTCTCCAATTCGCCGGACAGGGCAGAGAGGGAAGTGTTGCACCGGGTCAGGTCCGCCATCATAATCATGCAGAACATATCCTGCAAGATGGACTGGGTCACTTCTACAATATTCACCTGGTGTTCGGCACAGATGGCAGACACCTTGGCAAGAATGCCCACGGTATCTTTACCTACAACTGTGATGACTGCTCTCATTATCAAGACCTCCGTTTTGTCTTTTATTTTTTAATGATTATAACAAAGATGTAAAATTTTTTCAATAAAAGCGCAAAATATATTTTCAACTTCCGCCGATTGTGGTAAAATACTGTGCAACAAGCGGATTGGAGATGAAATTGTGCATTACGAAAATTTGGTAGACCTGCACACCCACTCAGATCATTCCTTTGACGGCAAACAGTCCTGTATGCTGCTGTGCGAGACGGCGGTGGCCAAGGGCGCGTCCTGTATTGCCATTACCGATCACTGCGAGATTGACTCAAAGACCGAGGACTTTCGCGCGCTGTGTACCAATCAGTATGTAGAGACCTTTGAGTGCAAGCGGTACTTTGAGGGTCAACTGCTGGTGCTCCAGGGGATTGAGCTGGGCCAGGCCATTTACAATATCCCGCTGGCAAATCATATTCTGGATAAGTTTAATTATGATTTTGTGCTTGGCTCCATCCATAATCTGCCGGAGATGGAAGACTTCTTTTTTATGGATTATAAGGATAAAGATGTTTATGACCTGCTGAGCCGGTATTTTCAAAAGGAACTGGAGCTGGCAAAATGGGACGGCTTTGACTCGCTGGCGCACCTGACCTACCCACTGCGGTATATGGTTGGGGAGCAGAAGATCCCGGTGGATATGACCCGGTTTGATGATGTGATCGGCGAGATCTTTGAAACGCTTATTAAGAACCATAAAGCCTTAGAAATCAACACCAGCGGCATTGCCATGCCTCTGGGCGACACCCTGCCCGGGGAGGCGTACATACAGCGCTTTCACGATATGGGCGGGCAGTATATTACCGTTGGGTCGGACGCCCATGTGCCGGAAAAGCTGTGCGGCAATGTGGACAAGGGTATGGCGCTGGCCAAGAAGTGCGGGTTTGACTATGTGACCATCTTCAACCGCCGGGAGCCTATGCTGGTGCCCATTGCGTAAATACAAGGAGAGAAAACGATATGATGGATGAACTGTTAAGTTTGATCAAAGAGAATCCGCGCCTGACCAATGCAGAGTTGGCGGCGGCGCTGGATCGGGACGAAGCGCAGGTGGCACAGCAGGTGCGCCAATATGAAGCGGACGGCGTGATCAAAGGTTATTGCGCCATTTTGGATAAGGAAAAAGCCGGGGACGAAACGGTGACTGCACTGATCGAAATCAAAGTGCAGCCCAAGTTCGGTCACGGCTTTGACGATATTGCCCGGCGCATTGCGGCGCTGGAAGAAGTGGAGAGCATTTTCCTGATGAGCGGTGGGTATGACCTGTGCTGCCTGGTGACGGACAAGTCCTTCCAGGAGGTGTCCATGTTCGTTGCCAGCCGCCTGTCGCCCATGGAAGACGTGGTGTCTACCGCCACCCACTTTATCCTAAAGAAGTATAAAGAGCAGGGCATGCTCTTTGCACAGAAGAATACGGACGATCGGGGGAATATTTCTCTGTGATCCAATATGAAAATGATATGAATCCCGCTCTTTGCAATGTAAAACCCAGCGGTATCCGCAAGTTCTTTTCCATTGCAGAGGAGATGGATAACGTGATTTCCCTTGGCGTGGGCGAGCCGGACTTTTTGACCCCCTGGCATATCCGCCGAGAGGGGATCGACTCCTTAGACCGGGGCGCTACCCGCTACACTGCCAACGCCGGGCTGCTGTCCCTGCGACAGGAGATCTGTGCCTTCTATGCCCGCCGGTATCATTTGCAGTACAGGGCTGAAAATCAGGTGCTGGTGACAGTTGGCGGCTCCGAAGGCATTGATATGGCCATCCGCACACTGGTGTGCCCCGGTGATGAGGTGCTGGTGGTGGAGCCGTCCTTTGTGTGCTACAAACCGCTGGTAGAGGTTAGCGGCGGCGTGGCTGTGCCGCTGGTAACGAAGGAAGAAGACAACTTCCGTCTGACGGCTGCCGCGCTGGAAGCTGCTATTACGCCTAAGACCAAGCTGTTGGTGTTCCCATACCCCAACAATCCCACCGGTGCGGTGATGCGCCGGGAGGACTTGGAGCCAATTTGTCGAGTGCTGCAAAAGCACAAGATTTATGTGCTGTCCGATGAGATTTACAGTGAGCTGACCTACGGCGGTGCGGACCATACCTCCATTGCTGCCATGCCCGGCATGGCAGAGCGCACGGTGGTTATCAACGGTTTTTCCAAGACCTATTCCATGACCGGCTGGCGCCTGGGTTATGCACTGGGGCCTGCGCCTATTATTCAGCAGATGACCAAGCTGCACCAGTTTGCCATTATGTCCGCCCCTACCACCAGTCAAACGGCTGCCATTGAGGCCCTGCGCCATGGGGACGGGGACATCGATAAAATGCGCCGGGATTATGATATGCGCCGCCGCTTTACCGTGCACGCATTTCGTGAGATCGGGCTGCCCTGTTTTGAGCCGGAGGGAGCGTTTTATTTGTTCCCTTGCATTCAATCCACTGGACTTAGTTCCGAGGAATTTTGCGAGCGGCTGATCTATTCCAAGCGGGTGGCTGTGGTGCCCGGCAACGCCTTTGGCGACTGCGGCGAGGGCTTTATCCGCGTGTCTTACTGCTATTCTATTGAGAACATTAAAGAGGCCGTCACCCGTATCGGTGAATTTGTGAAAGAATTAGAGGACGAGCATGACCGTTAAACGCGTAGAAGTGCTGGCGTATGCCAAGATCAACTTAATGCTGGATATTATCCGTCGCCGCACCGATGGCTACCATGATCTGTTTATGATTATGCAGAGCGTGGGCGTGGCCGATCGAGTGGCCGTGGAGCGTGAGCCGGGGCGCAAGCTGCGGCTGACTGCCAGTATGGATGATATTCCGCTGGACGATAAAAATATTGCATGGAAAGCGGCCGCTTTGTTCTTTAAGACCACCGGGCTGCGCCGTCCGGGACTGCATATTCACTTGGAGAAGCACATTCCCCACGCAGCGGGTCTGGCCGGCGGCAGTGCAGACGGTGCGGCAGTGCTGGTAGCCCTGAACCGGCTGATGGGCACTGATTTATCTACGGACCAGCTGTGCGACATGGGCGTGCAGATCGGTGCGGATGTGCCTTTCTGCATTGTAGGCGGAACTTGTCTTGCACAGGGGATTGGCGAGGTGCTCAGTCCCTTAAAGCCTATGCCGTCTTGTCATATTGTACTGGCGAAGCCGGACTTTGGCGTGAATACCGGCAAGGCCTACGGCTTGTTTGACACCAATGGCAAGACCCATAATGCGGACCAGCTGGGTATGCTCACTGCGGTGCAGAACCGGGATCTGCCAGCCATTTGCGGCAAGCTGGAAAATGTGTTTGAGCAGTTTGTGGAGGTGCCCGGCCGTATTGAGATGAAAGAAGTGCTTCGTGCAGCCGGTGCAGCAGGTGTTTGTATGAGTGGCAGCGGGCCAACCCTTTTTGGTATTTTCACTGACAAAGCACAGGCCCTGGCAGCGGCACAAGATTTGGCACCTTTTGCCAAGGATATAGCCGTCACCAAGCCGGTGCGGCAAGGCTGTAAAATTGTAGAAGTCATAGAGGCTTGATAGAACGATAAAAAGGTCACCGTATATACGGTGACCTTTGCGTCGCTTTTGCAGGGCTATTTTTTTGTTGGATTTAAGTGCAGCACGATGATCTCCGGGTGGTTAAAGAGCCGCAGGGGGAACTCGGCGTTGCCGATTCCGCGGGAGACAATCAGTCGCGGCCGCTCTCCAAAGCTGCCCCTGGCGTACTGTGGGCGCAGACCCTGTCCGGGGGAGAACACCGGCCCGATCCCCGGGAGGATCCATTGCCCGCCGTGGGCGTGGCCGGACAGTTGCAGGTCAAAGTCATACTGCCGGTAATTGTTTTCTGCCACGGCGGCGAAGTTCTCCGGATAATGGCACAGCACGATCTTATAGCCCGGGTGCTCTGCCAGCCGGGCAAACAGGGCAGAGGAGTCTCGGTAGTGAAAAGTGCCTGCCTTGCGCTGGCGATAGGCCTCAAAGCTGGCCTGATTTTCGTCCAGCCCCAGGAAGGTAATGCCCTTGACCGTTTCGATCTTATCCGTCAGCACATGAAAGCCGATGGCGGACAGTTCATGCATCAAAGTATCAAAATCCGCCAGCCGTCGCTCGTGATTGCCGGGAATGTACAGCACCGGCGCCAGCTGCACCAGCCGCCGTCCGTAGTCCAGCATTTTTTGGCGATTTCGATTTTTGTCGTTGATATAATCGCCGGTAATGCAGATGATGTCCGGTTTTTGGGCGGCTGTTTCGTTTAAAATACGAGCGGAGGGCTTGGAGTGCAGATCTGACAGGTGCACCACCGTACAGGCTGGCGCACCGGGAGCCGACATATCGTATGCGGTTATATCCGGGCGGTTGTTCTGGTTGTATGCAAAGGTCAGAAACAGCACCACCGCGGCAAGGATTACGGGAAGAATCCAATACATTTTTCATCACTCATTTCATCAACAGCATACCTTTTTTCTTAGCTTTCGTCAAGAAACAAATTGAATTTATAAAATAAAGGGATTTTCTCTCTTTTTGCGTATAAAATATAGACTATTGGATAGGAGTGGCGTTATGGACAGTGCAATTCGTTTGCGATCGGAAGAAAATGAAAGACGCATATTGTCGCCAAAAGCCTGCTTGTCGGCAGAGAGCCGCGGCCGTTTGCGTCCGGAGCCGGCGTGCGAGATCCGCACCTGTTTTCAGCGTGACCGGGACCGGATCATTCATTGTCGTTCCTTTCGGCGGCTTAAGCACAAGACCCAGGTGTTTCTGGCGCCCAGCGGTGATCACTACCGCACCCGCCTGACCCACACCTTAGAGGTGGCGCAAATCGCCCGTACCATTGCCCGGGCTTTGCAGCTGAATGAGGATCTCACCGAGGCCATTGCCCTGGGGCACGATCTGGGGCACACCCCCTTTGGTCACGCCGGGGAGCGGGCGCTGAACAGTTTGTGCTCCTGCGGTTTCACCCACTATGCCCAGAGCGTGCGCACGGTGGAGAAGATCGAGAAAAACGGCGCCGGGCTGAACCTGACCGATGAAGTGAAAAACGGCATTCTCTGCCACACCAAGGGAGAGGAGGCCTACACTTTGGAGGGGCAGATCATTCGCATTGCGGATAAAATCGCCTACATCAATCATGATATTGACGACGCCTGCCGTGCCGGTGTTATGGCGGAGGAGGATATTCCGCTGGAATTGCGTATGGCATTGGGTATGACCAAATCCCAACGCATTAACCACATGGTGCTCGATGTGATCGAGAACAGTACGGACAAGATTCGTATGAGCTCGGACACTTACGAGCTGTTTTGCGATCTGCACGACTTTATGTTTACCGCCGTATATACCAACCCGGTGTGCAAGGGCGAGGAGCGCAAAGCCGTGGATATGCTGACGAAAATTTATGGCTACTACATTGACCATGTGGAGGAAATGCCGGAGGAATATGTGCGCATTGCCGGTGAGGACGGCGACGAGCGTGCCGTGTGCGACTACATAGCCGGTATGAGCGATACTTATGCACTGAAAGTGTTTAACCACCTGTTTGTGCCTATGTTTTGGCATGAGTAAGGGCCATTTTTAGTATAGACAGAAAGAGGTGAGAGATCGTGGCTTTGAGCGATAGCTTTTTGCAGGAATTAAAAATGAAAACGGATATAGAAGATGTGATCTCCACTTATGTGACCTTAAAGCGGCGTGGCGCCACTCTGGTGGGTTTGTGCCCCTTTCATAATGAGAAAACGCCGTCCTTTACCGTGTACCCGGCCACGCAGTCCTTTTACTGCTTTGGCTGCGGTGCTGGTGGGGACGCCATCACCTTCGTAAAAAAGATTGAGAATTTAGACTATTTGGACGCAGTTAAGACCCTGGCCCAGCGGGCAGGGCTGCAAATGCCCCAGGAGGGCTTTGACGACTCCCTGTCCAAACGGCGTCGCCGGATCTTGGAGATGAACCGAGAGGCCGCTCGCTTTTACCATAGCGTGCTGCTGTCCCCGGAGGGCAAGGTGGGCTATGATTATTATATCGGTCGTGCACTAAGTGCCGCCACGATCAATCATTTTGGTTTGGGCTTTGCCCCCAATCAGTGGGACGCATTGCTCAAGCATATGCGCGCCAAGGGCTACCAACCGGCAGAACTGGTGGACGCCGGGCTGGCCCGAAAAGGGCAAAAAGGGTATTATGACAACTTCCGCAACCGGGTTATGACCCCCATTATTGATGTGCGGGGCAATGTGATCGCCTTTGGCGGCCGCGTGCTGGATGACAGCAAGCCCAAGTATATCAATACCGGCGACACGCTGGTGTACAAAAAGACCAACGAGCTGTTTGCCCTGAACTTTGCCAAAGACAGCAAAGAGGACGCGCTGATTTTGTGCGAGGGTTATATGGATGTGATTGCCATGCACCAGGCCGGGTTTACCAATGCGGTGGCCGGTTGCGGCACGGCGTTGACTACGGAGCAGGTGCGGCTGATCAGCCGATACGCCAAGGAAGTGATCCTAACCTACGATGCAGACGAGGCGGGGCAAAAGGCACTGCAAAAGGCCATGACCCTGTTTGACCAAACAGATGTGAAAGTGCGCATTCCCGCGCTGGTGGGCGGCAAGGATCCGGACGAAATTATTCGTACCTACGGTCGGGACAAGTTTAAGGGTATGCTGGAGGGCGCGTCTAACGAAACAGAGTTTCGCCTGCTGGCCCTGCGCCGTCAATACAACTTGGCCACTACCCAGGGCAAGATCGACTTTATCGGCGGCGCACTGCAAATTCTGGCAACTTTGCCGCCGGTGGAGCAGGATTTGTATGTATCCCGCCTGTCGGAGGAACTGGGTGTGGAGCGGCAGAATATGAAGGTGCAGCTGCAAGACCTGGTTGCCCGTCAAGGCAACAGAAGAGAAAAACGGGAATTCAAACGTATTGTGCAGGAGAATATGCGAAAGACCGCGCGGGAAACGATGGCCACAGACGCCTCCCTGCGTAAGCTGCGGGCAGAGGATCGGTTGATCAGCTTGCTGCTGCGTTATCCGGATTGCAGCCGCCTGTGCAAGGACTTTGACCCGCAGTGGCTGACCCCCGGCTTTGCCCAACGGGTGTTTACGCTGATCTTGCAACGGCTGGAGAATGGCGACGGTACGGAGCTGATGGACCTGCGGGACCGGTTGACGGACGATGAGATGGGTCGCCTGTCCGGTATTATTGCCCGTGGCGGTGAGTCAGCAGACGCCAAGCAGGAATTTTCCGACTGTTTGCAAACCATTCGTGCTGAGCAGCAAAAAAAGCAGGAGAGCGCGGCAGAACTGGACGACCAGGCCTTTCGTGACCTGTTTCGCCATCATTCATAAACCATGGGTTTACATATAGAAATACGATGAAATGAGGATTCAGACTATGAGCAACAATGAATTGCATTTGCCTGCCCAGCAGCAGGTGAGCGAAGAAAAGAAAAACGCTGCCTTTAAGAAGCTGGTGGAGCGGGGCAAGCAGTCCGGCCACCTGTCCGCCCAAGAGATCGACAATGTAATTGTGGAGCTTGACCTGGATGTGGACGAGCTGGAAAAACTGAACGAGATGATTGACTCGGCCAATATCAGCATTGTAGACGACTTTTCTGCCGAGGCGCTGGACGGTATTCCGCTGGAAGTGGATCTGCCCAAGGAGACGGACGCTGCGGAGACGGTAGCCATTAACGATAATGCGGCCATGGACGATCCGGTCAAGGTGTATTTGAAAGAGATCGGCCGGGTGCCGCTGCTAACCCCGGAGGAGGAGATTGAGCTGGCAATCCGCATTGCGGATAATGACGAAAAGGCCAAGAAGCGACTGGCAGAGGCCAATTTGCGCTTGGTGGTGAGCATTGCCAAACGCTATGTGGGTCGCGGTATGCAGTTTTTGGATCTGATCCAGGAGGGCAACCTGGGCTTAATCAAAGCAGTGGACAAGTTTGACTACACCAAGGGCTTTAAGTTCTCCACCTATGCTACCTGGTGGATCCGCCAGGCGATTACCCGCGCGATTGCGGACCAGGCCCGTACCATCCGTATTCCCGTGCACATGGTGGAGACCATCAATAAGGTAAAGAAAGCCAACAGCCAACTGCTGCACCAAAACGGCCGTGAGCCTACGGCGGACGAGATTTCCGAGTATTTGGAAATGCCGGTAGATAAGGTGCGTGAGATTATGCGTGTGGCCCAGGAGCCGGTATCTTTGGAGACCCCCATCGGCGAAGAGGAGGATAGCCATTTGGGCGACTTTATCCCGGACGATGACGCGCTGGCCCCGGCAGACGCTGCCTCTATGAGCCTGCTCAAGGAACAACTGGCCGATGTGCTTAAGACCCTGACCCCCAGAGAGGAAAAGGTGCTGAGTTTGCGCTTTGGCTTGGAGGACGGAAACCCCAAGACCTTGGAGGAAGTGGGTAAGGAATTTAATGTGACCCGTGAGCGTATTCGCCAGATTGAGGCTAAGGCACTGCGCAAGCTGCGCCACCCCAGCAGAAGTAAGAAATTAAAGGACTTTTTGGACTGATGAAACCGGAAGAAATCGCGCGCATTAACGCGCTGGCCCGTAAGGCCAAAACGCCGGAGGGTCTGACCCCGGCGGAAAAGGAAGAACAGGGCGCTTTGCGCCGTCGCTACATTGACTCGTTTAAGCGTAGTTTGGTCAGCCAACTGGATAACACCTATGTGGTGGAGCCGAACGGTGAAAAGCACAAGCTACAACGCAACGAGAACAAAGGAGATTAACGCATTTATGCTTGATTTCAAGGAACCGAAAATTACGGATAAGCCCTGGGTGGATCAATGCCTGTCCCACGCCCACAGTATGAACTGCGAGTATACATTTGGCAACATTTTCGTTTGGCGCACGGCGTATGTGACCTGCATTTGCCATTACAAGGACTTTTTGCTGATCCGTTATGGCAGAGGGGCAAACATTGCGTATTCGCCCCCGGTGGGCACCGGCGATTTTGCCGATGCGGTGCGGGTGTTACAGCAGGACGCGACAGAAAATGGCGTCACTTTACGCCTGCTGGGTGTGACCGCCAGCTATAAAGAACTGCTGGAGGCAGATTTCCCGGGAAAATTCAACTACACCTATTCCGACGATTATAACGATTATATTTACAGTGTAGAGAAAATGGCCAATTTGTCCGGCAAGAAGTATCACGGCAAGCGGGGGCACATTACCTACTTTATGAAGGCATACCCGGACTGGCAGTTTGAAGTGCTCACCCCGGAGAATGTGGGGGAGTGCATTGCCCTGCATACCAGCTGGATTGACGAGAAAGACCAAACGGAACAAAAAGAAGAGGACGCCGAGTTTTCCCTGGAGTTTGAAGCGGTGCTCTCCGCCTTTGACAATTACAAGGCGCTGGGCTTTGTAGGCGGACTGATCCGGGTGGGCGGCAAGGTGATCGCCTACACCATGGGTGAGCCCCACAGTAAGGACTGCTTTGTGACCCATTTTGAAAAGGCACCGGCAGATATGCGCGGGGCGTTCCCCATCATCAATCAGGTATTCACGCAGCAGTGCCTAAGTGGCTATACCTATGTGAATCGGGAAGAAGATTTAGGATTGGAGGGCTTGCGCAAGGCCAAGCAGTCCTATCACCCGGAGATATTCTTAGAGAAGTGCGTGGCCACCTATGTTGACGAAAATTGAATTTACGGAAGATGCCACACAGATCGTTGATCTTTGGCACCGGGTGTTTGGGGACGATGAAGCGTATATCCGCTTCTTTTTGGACAACTGCCGCCACAAACGCTGCGTAGGTGCCTTTGTGGGGGAGCGGCTGGTGTCTATGCTGTTTTTGCTGGACTGTACCTATAATGGACAGCAGGGGGCTTATGTGTATGCGGTAGCTACCCACCCGAATTACAGAAAACAGGGCTTTATGCAAAAATGTATTGACTATTCCCAGGCATTGGATTATGATTTTCTATGTTTGGTGCCGGCAGAGGCGTATCTTTTCGATGTGTATGCCAAATTCGGTTTTCAGTCCCTGCTTTTTGGTACCACCATGCCGGCACAGTTGGACGACAGCTGGCAAACGGCGGGGGCACAGGTGTATTTTGACCGCCGCCGTGCCTGGACACCGACGCCTGCGGTGGAACTGGTAGATAGCGACTACCTGTATCGGGAAAATGTGCTGCTGGATGGCAGCTTCTATTGTAAAGACGATGGGATCGCCGCGGTGCGGGACGGTCGGATTTGCGAATATATCCAAAAGAGTGGCAATGTGCTGACTGCCGAGCCGGTGGGTATGCTGTGGAGCCGCCGGGCGTTGCCACCGGGCTACTTTGGCCTGTATATGGATTAACGGAGGTTACATAACTATGGTTTATGTCTTTTTAGCAGACGGATTTGAACTGATCGAGGCGTTGGCGCCGGTGGATATGCTACGCCGGGCCAAGATCGGCGTGATGACCGTTGGCATCGGCGGCAGTGTAATCACTGCGTCCTGCGGGGTCAGCGTTACCTGCGATATTAGCGACAAGGCCTTTCGCTTCAAGAATGTAGATGCCATTGTGCTGCCCGGCGGTATGCCCGGTACGAAGAATTTGGAAAAAAGCCCGGTGGTGCAGGACGCCATCGACAAGGCTGCAGAGCGCAACACGCTGATTTGTGCCATTTGCGCCGCACCGTCTATTTTGGGTCACAAGGGTCTGCTTAATGAGAAGGAAGCCATTTGTTTTCCCGGCTTTGAGCAGGAACTGACCGGCGCCACCATTTCTAAAAAGCATGTGGTGTGCGACGGCGACTTTATCACCGCAAAGGGCGCCGGTGTGGCTGTGGACTTTGGGCTGGAGATTGTGTGCCAGTTGGAGGGTCGTGAAATGGCAGCCAATGTGCGCAAGACCATTCAATGTCCGTAAAGGGTGACCTGCGCCGCGCATTTCGGCAGCGGCGACGGGATAAGATAAACAGAGCCGCGGCGGACGCCGCCATTGCCCGCCGGGTGCTGGACAGCAGCGCCTATGGGCAGGCAAGGGTGCTTTTAGGCTATGCCGCCTTGCCGGAGGAGATACAGACGGACGGCATTCTCCGCCGTGCGCTGGCAGAGGGCAAGGCGCTTTATTTGCCCCGCTGTCTGGACGATGCCGGGCAAATGGCGTTTTACCGGGTGCAGGCGCTGGAAGATCTGGAAAGCGGCAGCTTCGGTGTACGGGAGCCGTCTTTAGCCGCGCCCCAATACAATATGGATTTAGACGGTCAGGCCCTGTGCTTGGTGCCGGGTCTTTGCTTTGATGGCAAAGGGTATCGGCTGGGCTACGGTAAGGGGTACTATGACCGGTTTTTGGCAAAATTCCGTGGGGTGACCCTAGGACTTTGCTATAATGATTTTTTGCAGGACTGCCTGCCGGTGGGGGACTATGATCTGCCGGTACAGCAGATTGCTACGGAGGACCGGGTGTTCGCCGTGGAGCAAGGAGCAGCGTATGAATGAAAACAGAGATTTGAATCAGCGGGAGAACGGTATTAATCCCTCGGAACTCAGCGGTAAAGGGGACTACTATTTTTCTAACGGTGTGCAGGAGCGCACCCCCCGCACCACGCCGGTGGGTACAAAGCGCAAGCCGGCGAAAAAAGGCAACGGCGTAAAGTCCACTTATGTGTTCTTTATTGTGGTGATTGTGGTGTCCATGGCACTGTCCGTGTACGCCGTGTTCTGTATGAATGACATTTTGGCCATCACCAAGACCAAGTCCACCGTCACTGTGTCTATGCAGGAGGAGGTCAAGACCGCTTCGGATGCCATTGACCTGCTGGCGGATCAGGGACTGATCAAGTGCAAGGGCTTTTGCAAGTTTTTTGCCACCCTGCACGATAAGGTGCTTAACGATCCCATCGGCGGACCGTACCCGGCCGGGGTTTATTACTTAAACGGGAAAATGGGACTGGAGGGTATGCTCCAGACCTTACAGGGTTCCTCTGCCACTTCGGAGACGGTTACCCTGATCTTTCCTGAGGGTATGACCGTACCGGAGATCGTCAATAAACTGACAGAGAATGATGTGTGTGACAAAACGGCGCTGCTGTCTGTGATCGACTCCACAGAATTTACCTATTCCATGGTGGCGGACTTAAAGGCCAATGAGCATGTGCCTTACCGTCTGGAGGGCTTCATGTTCCCGGATACCTACGAGTTTTTTGTGGGGGAGAACGCCTCCAGCGTGGTGAAGAAATTCCTGTCCAACGGTGACAGCAAGATCTCCGAGATAGATCGCGCCCAGGCCAAAAAGTTGGGCTATTCCATGTATGAGGTAATGACCATTGCCTCCATTATTCAAAAGGAAGCCGGCAGTGAAAAGCAGATGAAAACCATCTCCTCTGTCATTCATAATCGCCTGAGCGATAAGACCAACTTCCCGTCCCTGGGCTGTCAGTCCACCTCAGATTATATTACCAACTTTGTAAAGCCAAATTTGTCCTCAACCAGTGCCCACACGGCGGACTATTATCTGGAGTATTATAACACGCAGACCACCTCTACGGTGGTGGGGCTGCCTGCCGGTCCTATTTGCAACCCGGGTAAAGCGGCCATTCAGGCGGCGCTCCATCCGTCGGATACCGGTTATTATTATTTCTTCCATGACACCAAGGGCAACCTGTACACTGCCAAGACCTATGCTGAGTTTAAGCAGAAGATACAGACCTACGCCCCCTATCTGGCTGCATGATGAAGCGGGTGGAATTGTTGTCCCCGGCAGGGGATATGGAACGGCTGGAATTGGCAGTCAAGTTTGGTGCAGATGCGGTGTATGTGGGCGGAACCCAATTCGGTATGCGCTCCAACCCATCCAATTTTGACCCGGCACAGCTGCAAGCGGCTTGCAAGCTGGTGCACGCTGCCGGGAAAAAGCTGTATTTGACCTGCAACACCTTGCCTCGCAGCTATGAGCTGGATGCGCTGCCGGACTTTCTCCGCAGTGCCCGGGCGGCAGGGGTAGACGCCTTTATCATTGCGGATATGGGCGTGCTGGCCATTGCCAAGCAGGCGGCACCGGAGGTGGAAGTGCATATTTCCACCCAGGCGGGGATCGTCAATTATGCGGCGGCCAATGCCTTTTACCAAATGGGCGCCAAGCGGATCGTTACCGCAAGAGAGCTTTCACTGGACGAGATCAAGATGATCCGGGACCATACGCCTCCGGAACTGGAGATTGAGGCCTTTGTTCACGGTGCCATGTGTATGAGCTTTAGCGGTCGGTGCATTCTCTCGGATTATATGGTGGGGCGAGACGCCAACCGTGGTGACTGTGCCCAGCCCTGCCGCTGGAAGTATCACCTGATGGAGGAGACCCGCCCGGGTCAGTATTTCCCCATCAATCAAGAGGAGAACGGCACGTATATTTTCAATTCCAAGGATTTATGTATGATCGAGCATATCCCGGAGCTGGTGGCTGCAGGGGTGGACTCGTTTAAGATCGAGGGTCGCGCCAAAAGTGCCTATTATACCGCCGTTGTGACCCACGCTTATCGTCAGGCGCTGGACGCTTATTTTGCCCACCCGTCCCCGGACTTCCGTGTGCCGGACTGGGTGCTGGCGGAGATGGAAAAAATGAGCCATCGCGTTTATACCACCGGCTTTAACTTCGGTCCGCTGCAGAATGGGCAGGAGCTGAACACCGGCGGCTATGTGCGCACCTGGGATGTGTGCGCCCTGTACCGAGACCAGCAGGGGAACCGGTTGATCGTGGACCAGCGCAATCGCTTCTTTGAGGGCGATATCCTGGAGGTGCTGGAACCGGGGCAAAAGCCCTATACCCTGACCGTTCGGGACTTGGTGCGAGAGGCAGACGGCACGCGTACAGAGGCAGCCAATAAGGCAACGGAGGTGTATTCCTTTGCCGTGGATCGCCCGGTGTCCCCGGATGCTATTTTGCGCCGCAAGCGGGACGAGGACTAAACAGAATACGCATTATTTGCACCCCTGATGTACATACTACACCGGGGGTGTATTTTTATGGGCAGACGGCTCCACGCATTTTCACTGGCTATGTGCCTACTATTTACCGTCGTTTGCGGGCGGGTGCTGTATGTGGCGCGCAGCGGCGATTTTGCCGTAGGTCAAAGCTATAACAGCTACACCCTGCTCTTTGAACAGAACGATACGGAAATCACAGACCGACAGGGACGATCCATGGGCGGCACCCGCAAAGAGTGGGTGGCTGTGATCCGCCCTACGCAGGCATGCCTGCGGGAGCTGCCGCGCCTGTTTGCGCCCGGAGATGTGCAGCGCATTGCAAAGGAACTGCAAAAAGGCTACCCGGTGCTGGAGCCGGTAGCCACTAAGGCGGATACAAACCACATTGTAATTATGGAGCGCACGGTGCGGGACAGCACCACCCTCCACGCCCGCCAGCTGCTGGACCGTGCCAGCGGCGGTCTGGGTCAATATACAGCCGTTGCCACGGAGAAAAAATTGAACTTTGCCACGGATGCCATGGGGCGGGTGCTCTCCGGCAATGCCATGACGGAGCAAACAGACCGTACCGGTGCCCCTGCCACCATGCAAACCACGCTGGATCTGGAACTTCAAAAGACGGTGGAGCAGGCGGCCGAGTCGATCAAAACCGGCGCTGTGGTGGTGGTGGATGTACCGACCGGAGAGGTGCGCGCCGTGTATAGCGCACCTGCGGACTACTATAACCGCGCATTGTCCGCTTACGCCGTTGGCTCTGTTTTTAAGCTGATTGTTGCCGCTGCGGCGTTGGAAGCAGACTTGCAGCCGGTCTATACCTGTGAAGGTGAAATTCAAGTGGGCGATACAGTCTACCGGTGCCAAAACGGTCGGGTGCATGGGCGGCAGACGATGGAGCAGGCGCTGGCCCATTCTTGCAACTGCTACTTTGTGCAGCTGGCGCAGAAGTTAGGCGCCGGGCGACTGTACCAAATGGGGCTGGATTTTGGATTTGGTGCGCCGGTTGTGCTGTATAAAGATTTTCAAAGCGCCGCCGGGCGGCTACCGTCTCTGTCGGTGCTGGCATCTCCCGGCCAGCTGGCACTGCTGGGCTTTGGGCAGGGGAAGCTGACGGACACACCGCTGCACTTTGCCCGTTGCGTAGCGGCCATCGCCGGTGGCGGCGTGTATTGCTCGCCGGATTTGACCGGCAAGGCGACAGCGAAACCTTGCCGCGTGATGCAGGCAAGGCATGCAAAGACGCTGCTTGCCTATATGCGCACGGTGGTGGCAGAGGGTACCGGCAGCGGCGCCGATTATCAGGGTCGATGCGCCGGTAAAACCGCCACCGCCCAGTCCGGCCGTTATGTGCAGGGCAGGGAAGTGCTCAATACCTATTTTGCAGGGGTGTATCCCTTTGATCATCCCCGCTATGCCATTGTGGTCATGCGGGAAAACGGCACCTCCGGCGCTGCCGATTGCTGCCCGGTGTTTCGCCGCATTGTATCAAAGTTGCCGTAGGCCTTGCATTACTGTCCCTTTTGTGGTACAATGCCCATACAATAGGGGGGATTTTACTTGCAAACGTCAAAGTTAAAAACACTGCGCATCTTACAGATGCTTCAGCAGTACAGCGATGAGGAAAATCCGCTGTCTGCTACGGATTTGATTGAGCGATTACAGACTGACTACGGTATTCAGTGTGAGCGCAAATCTATTTATGCGGACATTAAAGCGCTCCAGGAGGTGGGCTTTGATGTGTGCCGCACGGACTATCCCCGCCGGGGCTTTTACATGGCCGGTCGTACTTTTGAGCTTGCAGAGGTGCGTATGTTGATGGACGCGGTGCAGTCTGCCGGGTTCATTACGCCGAAGAAGACGGAGAAGCTGGTGCAGAAGCTGGAGAGTCTGCTCTCCGCCGGACAGGCGGAAAGCTTGGTGCGCCAGGTGTATTGTCAGAGCGAGAACAAATGTTCGAATGAAGAGATCTATTACATTATAGATAATTTGCACCAGGCCATCTGTGACGGCTGTAAGGTGAAGTTCGCCTATAAGCGCCGGGCAGTGGATCCCAAGAATAAAAAGACCTTTCGAGAGAAGATCTTTACTGTGTCGCCCTATGCGCTGATCTGGAAGGACGATCACTACTATTTGGTTTGCAATAACGAAAAATATGACAATCTGATGAACTTGCGCCTGGATCGTATGCGCCGCATTACACCACTGAGCCAAAAGGCACGACCGGTGGAGGAGGTCAGCGCGTATAAGGGCCGGTTTGATACGGCGGACTATGCCGCCAAAATGTTCAATATGTTCTCCGGCGAGACCGCAACGGTGCGCTTGCTTTGCAAGCTGGATACTCTGGAGGAAATGGTGGACCGCTTCGGCACGGCCATTCCGATTCACGCGGTGGACGGCGATCACTTTGAGACCACCATTTCGGCGGCGGTCAGTGAGGGCATGGTCAGTTGGCTGATGCAGTACGGCGGTCGCGTGCAAGTGCTGGAGCCGCAGAGCCTGATCGACAGCGTGCGCGCCCGGGCGGAGACGGTGCTGTCCGCGTATACAAAAGAATAGAATTTTGTGCAGCAGGGGAGTCCCTGCTGCTTTTTTTGCCTGCCTATACGCTATTTGTGTATGGTATTATTGTCGATTTGCACTTGCAGAAAATGGTTGATATTTGTGCATAATTAACAGACACTGCCCTAATAATTGTCGCGTTTCCATAAAAATCCAATTAGTTAACAAATAATTTACAAATTCTATTGACAAGGAATTCTCAAGCGTAGTATAATTACTCTGTAAATGAGTGTGGGTAAGTATACCCATACGCTGCCGGCAGGATTAGGCGCCTGCGCTGTGTCGTCAGTAAACAGCGCGCGCTTTTTACCCCGCTTGGTAAAGAAAGAGATATATGGAGGTATATTCTATGGGAAAAAAAGTATCCAAACGGCTGTTGTCTTTGTTCCTGTCTGTGCTGATGCTGGCCACCAGCCTGCCTTTTGCAGGTCTGTCCGCTTCTGCCGCAGATGAGAGCAGCAATTTGCCCAAGAGCACCAGCGGTGCGTACTTGTTTGCGTATTTTAGAAATGACGCCAAGTCCACCAACGGTGAGAACATTTTTTACGCCGTATCTAAGGATGGCTATAATTACGAGTCCTTAAACGGCGGCGTGCCTGTGGCAAGTGCTTCTCAGGGCACCGGCCACTCTCGCGATCCTTATATTATGAAGGCACAGGACGGTGCAGAGTATAAGTATTATATGGTGGCAACGGACGCCAACACCACCAACAACTATAATAATACCGGTCTGCACACCTGGGGGTCCAACGACCTGATCCACTGGGACGAACTGGCGAATCCCCAGTTTGCCACGGACAAGGGCGGCGGTTCCAAGACCATTACCAACATGTGCTGGGCACCGGAGGCCATTTGGGATCCGGTAGCCGGCAAGTATATGGTCTACTTCGCCACGAATGAGGCAGATTCTGCGGCCAATGAGAGCGCCAAGATCTATTATTCTTACACTACGGATTTCCGCACTTTTAGCGAGAAGCAGGTGCTCTTTGACCCGGGCTACGGTGTGATCGACGCCGATATTACTCCGTACAAAAACGGCTATGTAATGATGTATAAGAAAGAGGCTTCCTCCGACCCCGGTGCCAAGAAAGTTTGGTACACCTTTAAGACCGGCAAGAGCCCCTCTAATTCTGACGGCGAATATGATACTGCCAATGCGAAGGTCTTCGAGTCTGCCACCAACACGGTTGCAGAAGGCCCGCAGGTGTTCCCCATCTCCGGCACAAGCAGCTACGGCGTGCTGGTAGACTATTTCTCCAGCGGCGGCTTCGGTTTCTCCTATACTTCTGATTTTGAGAGTTATTCTAAGATTTCTGCGGATAATTGCTCCATCAATCACCTGAACCCCAGCCACGGCTGCATTATTCCCATTTCCGATATGGAGTATTACAACCTGTCCCAGGCTTTCGGTAAGGCGACCTCTACCCAGACTGCTGTGAAGCCCGGCGATACCGCCAACAGCCACTTGATTGCCCGGTACTTTACCTCTAACAATGCGCGGGAGGATGTGTCCGGCAACGGCAACCATATTGGCGCGTATAACGGCTCCACCAAGCACAACGGTAATGTGAGCAGTATTGATATGGTGGTGCAGGACGGCCGACTGGCGGCGCACTTTGATAACAGTAAGAAGACCAACGCCGGTTCTGCCGCAGATGAAACCATTGATAAAGAGGTAAAGGGCGTTTCTACCGCTTGGATGAATGTGGACGGTATGTTCTCCGACACCAACATCAACCGCGGTATTACCATCTCCTTTGACTCCTATATGACGGACGCTACCGTTGATAATACCCATATCTTTGACTTTATTGATACGCCAAAGTGGAACTATATTACCTGGGGTGTTAACAATCCGGCAAACAAGAGCAACTTCAACTTGCTGTCCTACCAGGCAGACAACCGCTCCATCGGTATGAAGAAGGGCACGGAGGCCAAAACCAGCGGCAGCTTGGCGAAGAACCAGTGGCACTCCTATGTGTTCTCCATCTCCAAGAGTTGCTTTACCGTATTTGTAGACGGCAAGCTGGTTTCTTCTTCCACAACCGGCGAGAACTTCGGCAGCGTACTGGACAACGACTGGTTCAAGGCCGTATTCCAGAACGCCGGCGCCAATCCCTCTAAGCTGACCTTTGGCGTGAACCCTTATTGGTCCACCACCGTCGGCGGCACATATTACCTGCTGGATGGTTACATCAGCGACTTCTGTATTTATGACCAGGCACTGTCTTTGGGCGATGTGGAGAATGCAAAGGCCGATCAGCTGAAGGCAACGCAGACCAACTATGACGCCAATACCACACAGGTGATCTATAAGGATCCGTGTACTGCTGCCGGCTATGCGACGGAGACGGACTCTGTGTATGGCACCTACCTGCCTTTGAATAAGTCAGGCGTGGCCACCCAGGTGGACCCGGTAAAGGATCTGACAGACACGGCTGCCGGTTATACCTATACCATGCTCTATAATCCGGGCGATACCATTGATAACGGCGCCGTATTCCGTATGGGCGGCGAAAGTGATAACTACTTCCGCGTCAATGAGGACGGCACCATCGAGTATAAGAGCGGCGACTCGTCCTTTAAGTCTGATTCTACCTTCACTTTGCCTACGGATAAATGGAGTCATGTGACCTTGCAGGTGGTACCGTACATTAGTTATGACCGTATCTATGTTTATATTGACGGCAAGCAGGTGTCTATGTATGACGCCTACAAGGCCCGCGAATCCCAGTGCAAGACGTATGCGGATAACGGCTTAACCTTACAGAGCCTGATCCACGGCACGGCCGGCGGTACCGGCGGCCAGGTGGTGTACGGCGAGGGCGCCACCGGTAAGCTCACCGATGTGAACATTTACCGTGGCTCCATCAACGCCTATGACCTGTTTATTAAGGACACCAGCGCGTACGCAGAGGCGCTGATCCGTGAGAACATGAATCTGTTTAAGTCTACAATAAAGACTTTCTCCGCTACCAATATCCTCACCAATATGGCACCGGCTTATGAACTGTATGACAAGGCATCCCGCTATTTGGACGCTGTAAAGCTGGGCAAGACAGTGCCGGATTTGGAATATGTGGCTAAGCTGAATTCGGATTTGTATGCAGCTATTCAAAAAATGACCCCCTACAAGGCGGAATTCAGCACCGTAGGTGCCCAGGTGGCTACCGGTAACGGCGCAGGCGATAGTTACGAAACGGTAAACGCCAAATATTCTCAAAATCTGTTGTTTGCCGGTCCCACCAGTAGTGCAAATGCTTCCAACGATGTGAAGACGTTTGTGAACAACCGGTACGAGATTTACTATAATTCCGCTGTATTTCTGTATGACGGTTCGCAGAATGACACCACCAACATTATGTGCATGCCTGTTGTGATGTCTCAAATTCGTGATAGTGGGTGGAATTCAAACGCTTTAAACGGTTTGTTCCCTGCGGAATCTACTACATCGGGGAATGCAAACCCCTATTTCCGCTTAATTTCCGATTATCCCCAAAGCAGCGGAAAACCGAATCTGCAAGCCGACGCAACCAATGAGAATTTGTTGACCACGGATCAAATGTGGAGAGGCTATTCCACCACAAACTGGGAGTTTGGCAAATACATTGGCACTAGTGACAGTTACAATATTGCCGGTGAACGGGAGAACCACTGGAACCATACCACCGGTGAATTTGGTATGTCCAATCGCTCTACACATCTTTGGTATAATGTGTTGCAGTTTATGCCCGATCGCTGTATGACAAAAACCGGCAAGACTTCACCGGAAGGTGTCTATACCGTACCGTGGGGTATTTATGGTGACACCAACGGGAAAAAGGATAATTACGACAAAGCAGCGAATAACTGCAAAGGCATTATCAATGATGCCACCAAGATTTACGTTGTTGATGTGAAATCTGCCAGCCCGTCCACGCTGTTGGATAAGGCAACGGAGAAGGTACAGGCAACGGAGAAATTTAACGGTGCCACCATGTACCAGCTGATTCAGAGCATCACCCGGTTCTCTGCGGATACGGCAATGGAAATCCTGTCCGGTATGGACGCTGCCACCTCTTGGAACCCGGCGACAGATCTGAACGCCACCGACGGCGGTGCGTTCTATGAGCAATTCGTGGATAAGCGCAACGAACTGACCACGAACTTTGACACTGCGGTAGGCAATGCCATTAACGATTCTAAGGGCTTGGATGAGCAGGGCTATACTAAGCTGGACGCGGATATGGACGCCTCCACTGCCATCGGCAAAACCTATCAGGACGCCTATGACGATGTAACGGACGGCGACAGCAGCACCGGTGCATATACGGATTCCAGTGCCGATGCGTTTATCAAGGCCTTTGATGCTGCCAAGCAGCACTATACGGACTTGAGCCCGGTGGCAACGGCAAACCGTACCGATAAAAATAACCCGTATGCAGATAACAAGGCACAGACGGCCTCCAAGCTGCATGACGATCTGGTGCTGGCTTATGCCAAGCTGATGAAGCGTGCGGATTATTCGCAGCTTAATCTGTTGTACGGCGGCTCCGATCGCGTACAGATCTCCAATAACGGTTTGACCAAAAATGTGATCAACGAGAATAACGAGACGGTACGCCAGCAGAACTACACCCTGTCTACTTGGCTGACCTTTGATGACGCAGCCACGGCGGCTATGAAGCTGTCCGATAATAAGGACGCTAACGCAAACGCCACCTACACCAAGTCTGAAAAAACCGATCAGCCTATGTTTAAGACTGGCCAGGTACAGGTGGAAACCCTGCTGCAAGGCACGGTGACTGTACAGGGCACCACCACAGAGCTGTCCGACTATCAGACGGACATCAACACCAAGAAAGACGCTTTGGACGCAGCCATTAAGGGCATTGAAGTCCCGGCGGATTACACCGCGTATGACGCATTCGTGGTGGTACTGGGCACCCAGGACAAGAACGCCTTTACGGACGAATATCTGGCGCAGGACGACTATACGGACGGTCAGGTGAAAAATGTGTTTAAGGCACAGGCCTACCAGGGCTCTCAGTCCGCAGCCGGTGCTTACAATACGGACGGTACGAATAATGACCGGGCGTATGTAGAGTACAACGGCAGTTGCTACCGCAACATCGGCCAGTCCGCTGCCGATACGGAGCTGCCCGGCCAAAAGGCACTGGACAGCACCACAAGCGCTTTGGTTACTGCGCTGAACGTGGCCAACAATTCTGACACGCTGCGCCGTCAGTTCTCTGTTACATTTAAGTATGTGGTAGACAAAGCCGCGCCCATTACCGTGTCTGAGAATCAGTCTTATTTCTACGGCACCGTAGGTACCTTTACTGTACCGGATGGCGTAGTCGGCTCCGTTTACAAGTGGTCCGTAACGGCCGGCGGCAAGGAGAAGGATGTGCTGAACTACGGCACCACCTACACTTTGCGTATGCAAAATGAGAACGCAGCCGCGGACAGCATTCTGGTAACCGCTTATTTGACTACGGATACTGCGCCTGCCGAGAATCAGGTACAGCTGTCTGTTCAGGATCAGTACAGATCCAATGTTTACCAGGGCACACTGCTGCAGGATACCAATGTAACCGTATCCCAGTTGGAGCAGGTGCAGCTGGGCGACAACGCCGTGGCACTGACCGGCTCCGCGTATTACAAGCTGGCCGGCTGGCAGGTGATGGAGGGCGACAAACCCCACAACATCAACTACGGCACTTACACTTTGGCGGAGCTGGCCAAGATTGCCGGCGGCAACCAAGTGATCCTGCGCCCGGTTTATGTGTATAACGGTCAGGATGTATTCACTGTGTCTTTGGACGGTGAGCAGTTGTATGCCAAGGGCTACGATGTGCGTGTTTCCGTTTCTAAGGCTGCCGATGCGTATGCACTGGCAGTGAAGACTGGCAGCACTTATGCCATCGCCACCTACGGCAGCGCCTATGACTTCTATATTGACGGCTCCAACAAGGAATTCTTCACAGTCAATTATTTGCCTGCTGAGACAGACGAGCGCGGTGATGTAATCCGTGCAGCCGGGTACTATGTGACGGACGGCGGCCAGCTGGTACGGCTGGATACCGATGCGAACATTCGTTACAGTCTGGAGCATAAGTTCCCCACCGCATTCAGTGTTGGACTGAAGTCCAAATCTGCGGCCACCACCTTCAGCACTTACAGTGCGGCAACCACCGGTCTGCCGGAGGATGTGAAAATCACAGAGATGGGCACCCTTTACACCCGCGACGCCGCCATGGCTACCGATTCTGCGTTTACCGTAGACAGCGTACAGGCCGGCAAGAATGTTAAGATGGCAAGGGCCAAGAGTCCCATTGACTTCAGTAATCAGTTTATTCTGAATTACAAGAATGCCAATGCGGCTGCAACTGCCACTTACACTAGAGCGTATGTGAAGTTCACTTACACTTATGAAACCCAGCTTGTCACCGGCGGCACAAAGACCACAACGGTTCAGTGCATTGCCTATGGTAACATTTGCGACAACAGCGCTTTCTTAGGCGCTTAATCAAAGGAGGAATTTAACATGAAAAAGCGTTATAGTACTCCTGAGATGGAGGTAGAAGCGTTCAACATCTTCACTGTATTCACCGACTCCAGCACAGGCGGCGGTGGTATTGACCAAGGCGGTGAAGAAGTGGGCGACGATCCCGGCGCAAAGGGCACCGGCGGCTTTTATGCCAACGATCCCACCGGGTCTTATTAAATCACAAAAAGCAGGAGAGCAATCTCCTGCTTTTTCTTTTGCCGTGGGGTGGGGTAGATGCCACAAAAACGCTCCGTTTGGATTATTCTTGCGCTTCACGAATACAAATGTTAATATATTATGAACAATGTAAATATACTGTGAACAAAGTGTTGACCTATCCTGTGGGAACGACTATAATATTTGCAACAAAAGAACGCAGGGCGCTGTGGGCGCAAAATACCGTTCTTTGGGGGTAATATTATGATACGATCCATGACCGGGTTCGGCCGTGCGGTGCAGGAGATTGACGGCTATGTCATCACCGTAGAGCTGAAGTCTGTTAACCACCGCTATTTTGAGTTTTCCTCTCGGGTGCCGCGGCAGTACGGCTTTATTGAGGATAAGCTCAAGTCCTTTGTAAACAGTCGGGTGTCTCGTGGCAAGGTGGATTGCTTTGTGGGCATTGAGGCGCTAAATACAGAGGCCGCCCAGGTGGCAGTGAACCACACTTTAGCTGGTGCTTACAACACCGCTTTGCAGGAGATTGCAGATACCTATGGTGCTAAGCAGGACTGGGGCGCTGCCGCTATTGCCCGCTTTCCTGATGTATTGGTGGTGCGCAAGGCAGAGGAGGACGAGGACAAGATCTGGTACTATGTGCAGACGGTGGCAGCCGCTGCGCTGGATAAGTTTGTTGCCATGCGTGAGGTAGAGGGCGCCAAGATGAAGGCCGATGTGGCCGGGCGAGCACAGACCATTTTGGATTGTGTGGCGTTTGTGGAAGAACGCTCACCGCAGACCGTGCGGGAATATAACGAAAAGCTGGCTGCCCGGGTGCACGAGCTGCTGGGCGATGTGACCTTGGACGAGGGTCGCTTGCTTCAGGAGACCGCCATCTTTGCGGACAAAGTGGCAGTGGCCGAAGAAACGGTGCGCCTGCGCTCCCATATTGCGCAGCTGGGCAAATTCCTGGAGGCAGAGGAGCCCATCGGCAGAAAGATGGACTTTCTGGTGCAGGAGATCAACCGGGAGGCCAATACCATAGGTTCAAAGGCCAGCGATGTAGCCATCGCCGGTAAAGTGATCGACATTAAGGCTGAAGTAGAAAAAATCAGAGAGCAGATCCAGAACATCGAATAATGCAACTGGTGAATATCGGCTTTAACAATCTTGTGAATGCGGATCGGGTGATCGCCGTTGTCAGCCCGGAGTCTGCCCCGGTCAAGCGCATTGTGCAAGATGGCAAAGCAAAAGGAACACTTATTGACGCCACCCATGGCCGCAGGACCATGAGCGTTATTATTACAGACAGTGACAATGTGATCCTGTCTTATTTGGATCTGAACAAAATTGCTGAAAAATTTTCTGCGGAGGTGCGCGATGCATTGTGAGAACAAAAAGGGCTTATTAGTTGTTTTGTCCGCACCCAGCGGTTGCGGCAAGGACACGGTTTTTCGGGCCATTGAGGCACTGCGAGACGATGTGGTTGAGTCCGTTTCTGCCACCACCCGGGCGCCCCGACCCGGCGAAGTGGACGGCGTGAATTATTTTTTCAAGACCCGTGCGGATTTTGAAAAGATGATCGCGGACGGTGGCTTCTTTGAATATGCCGAGTATTCCGGCAACTATTACGGCACCCCTATTGCAGGGGTGGAGCAGGCCATTGCCAAGGGCAAGGTTTGCTTTTTGATCATCGAGGTGCAGGGGGCAAAGAATGTAATGCGTATTTGCCCGGACTGTGTGTCCATCTTCCTGTATCCGCCGAATTTTGAGATTTTGGAGCAGCGCCTGCGCGGGCGTATGTCCGAAACGGACGAAGTGATCCGCAACCGGCTGGAAATTGCCAAAGTAGAGCTTCAGTCCCGTGACTGCTACAAATATCAGGTGCTCAATGATGATTTGGACACCGCTGTGCACGAAATCAATCACATCATCTGCGATGAGCTGGCAAAGCGCAACGCAGAATAACTGCTACTGGAGGTAGAATACTATGTTTAATCCCGATTTGAAAGAAATGCTCAAGAATGTAAACAGCCGATACAGCCTGGTGGTTGGCACGGCCAAGCGCGCCCGGGAAATTCAGGACGAGGCCATTGCCAATGAGGAGCATTTGGACACCAAGACCGTATCCTTGGCGATTGACGACATCAATTCCGGTAAGTATGTGATTGAGGAGCCGGACGAACTCAAGCAGAAATAAAGTGAGCGACAAAGCAGAGAACCGACCCATTGCCACCGTGGCTGTGGAGCGCACCTTCTTTAATCTGGACAGTGACTACGATTATGCGGTGCCCCCTGCACTGGCGGATCGGGTGCGCCCTGGCGTGGCGGTAGAGGTGCCCTTTGGCAGCGGCAATCGACTGCGCCGAGGGATTGTGCTGCAAGTGTTTGTGGGGATCAATCCGGCGCTGAAAGACATTGCCCGTGTGTGCGATTACGGTACGGTGCTGGACGAGAGCCAAATTCGCCTGGCTCGGTGGATGAAAAACCGCTATTTTTGTACCACCTACGAGTGCCTGTTGCAAATGCTGCCCCGTGGGTTCGGTAAGATCGGCGTGGCTGGGGTGCGTATGGCGGAATTGACCGTCAGTCGCGGCGAAGAGCTGCCCCGCTTAACGCCAAAGCAGCAGACTGTTGCCGACCTTCTGCTGGACATTGGCAGCGCCACCGTGGAGGAGATTAAGACCCTTTGCGGCGTAGGCGATGGCGTGCTGAAAAATATGGAAAAGTGCGGCGTGCTGCGCTTTTTCAAAAAAGAGAAGTACAGAAATCCGTATGCGGATCTGCCTGCTGCCCCCAAGGCGGCGGAGATCGAACTGTCTGCCGAACAGACAAAGGCGTACAACACACTATCTGCTATGCTGGATGGTGACGGCGGCAGCGCGCTGCTGTACGGCGTTACCGGCAGCGGCAAGACCCAGGTATATATGCGCTTGATCGACCGCGCGTTGCAGCAGGGGAAAGATACTATTGTGCTGGTGCCGGAGATCGGATTGACCCCGCAGGTGCTGGGGCTGTTTCATCAACGGTACGGCCGCCAAGTGGCGGTGCTGCACAGCGGCTTGTCCGTAGGCGAGCGCAACGATGAATACCGCCGTGCTGACCGGGGAGAGGCTAAGATCGTGCTGGGCACCCGCAGCGCCGTGTTTGCGCCGTTGCATACCCTGGGATTGATCATCATGGACGAGGAGCAGGAGCTGACATACAAGAGTGAGCGCACCCCTCGTTACCACGCCCGAGACATTGCCCGTTACCGGGCAGGGGAGAGCGGCGCGCTGTTTGTGATGGCGTCTGCCACCCCCAGTATTGAAAGCTATGCGGCGGCTAAGGCGGGAAAATATACCCTTTGTTCCCTGGAGCACAGATTTGGCAACGCTGCGTTGCCGCAGGTGTGTACTGTGGATATGAAGGGGGAGCTGCACGCCGGGCACCGTTCGCCTCTAAGCCGCACCCTGCAAAAGCAGATACAGTCCAATTTGGACGCGGGCAAGCAGACTATTCTGTTGATGAACCGGCGGGGATACAATACATTCATTGCCTGCAACGACTGCGGTCATGTGATCACCTGCCCCAACTGCTCTATTTCGCTGACTTATCACAGTTATTCCAACCGGCTGATGTGCCACTATTGCGGCTATTCCAAGCCTTTGGACAATACTTGCCCGGAATGCGGCAGCCACGCAGTGCGGTACAGTGGATTCGGCACCCAGCGGATCGAGGATGAACTGCAAGCGCTGTTTCCCGCGGCACGAATTTTGCGTATGGATGCAGACACCACCGCAGGTAAATTCAGCCACCAAAAGCTGTTTGACGCCTTTGCGGCCCACGAATATGATATTTTGGTGGGCACCCAAATGGTGGCCAAGGGGCTGGATTTTGACGATGTGACCCTGGTGGGTGTGGTGAATGCAGATAATGCGCTGTATGACGAAAATTACCTGAGTCACGAGCGCGCCTTTGACCTGATCACCCAGGTGGTGGGGCGCAGCGGTCGGCGAGACGCTACCGGCACGGCAGTGATTCAGACCATTGATCCCTGCAATCCGGTGATCGACTTAGCAGCACGGCAAGACTACCCGGCTTTTTTTGAGACGGAGTACGCTCTGCGGCGTATTTTGACCTATCCGCCGTTTTGCGATATTTACGGCGTGTTCTTTGTCAGCGAGGACGAGAACGCGGCGGCGCTGGCGGCCAAGGCCTTTTTTGACACGCTGGTGTTAGAGAATAAAGAACAGCAGCAAAAGCTGATTGTGCTTGGTCCCTCACCGGCAAGAATATCAAAAATCAGCAATACCTATCGGTATCGGCTGGCAATTAAGTGTAAAAATTCAAAATCTGTTCGCAATTTGCTCATGCAGGTGTTAAAAGCCACTGTTAAAATGAAAGAACTGCGAAAGGTGCAGATTTCCATAGATTTGAACCCCATTGACTTGGGTTAGGAGAAAAAATGGCATTACGGAATGTAGTAAAATACGGTGATCCGATTTTAAGAAAAAAGAGTCGCACGGTGGAAGTGTTTGACCGGCGTATCGCCACCTTGGTGGAGGATATGTTTGAGACCATGTATAAGGACAACGGCGTGGGTCTGGCTGCGGTGCAGGTGGGCATTCTCAAGCGTATTGTGGTCATCGATTGCGGCGACGGCCCGGTGGAACTGATTAACCCGGAAATCGTAAAGACCGAGGGTGAGCAGTGCGGTCAGGAGGGCTGCCTGTCCCTGCCCGGTCGGTACGAGACGGTGCGCCGCCCCCAAAAGGTGCAGGTGAAAGGCCAGGACCGAGAGGGCAAATGGCATGTCTATACCGGCGAGGACCTAAAGGCCCGGGCATTCTGCCATGAGATCGACCACCTGGACGGTGTGCTTTTTATCGACCGTATGGATAAAACAGTAAAGAAGGACTAAGATGCAAACGCTGCGTATCGTATTTATGGGCACGCCGGATTTTGCCGTGCCGTGCCTGCAAACCCTGCTGGACAGCCCCCACAGCGTGGTGGGCGTGTTTACCCAGCCGGATAAGCCACAGGGGCGCAAAATGGTGCTGACTCCGCCACCGGTGAAGGTGCTGGCTGCGGAGAACGGCGTGCCGGTTTTTCAGCCGGAGAAGATGAAAGACCCGGCAACTTTGGAGCAGTTAAAGATTTTGGCGCCAGATTTGATCGTGGTGGTGGCCTACGGGCGCATTTTGCCCCGGGCGGTATTGGAATTGCCCAGGTATGGCTGTATCAATGTGCACGCCTCGCTGCTGCCTAAATATCGAGGCGCGGCGCCCATTCAGTGGGCTATTTTAGATGGCGAGACAGAGACCGGCGTGACTATTATGCAAATGGACGCAGGACTGGACACCGGCGATATGCTGCTGGTCAAGAAAACACCCATTGACCCGGAGGAAACGGCGGAAATGCTGTTTGAACGGCTGTCGGCTTTAGGCGCACAGGCGCTGGCAGAGATTTTACCCAGGCTGGATGATCTGCACCCGGTGCCCCAACCGGCAGGGGATTTTGGCTATGCCAAAATGATCTCCAAGTCTATGAGCCCCTTGGATTGGAACCGCTCGGCAGCGCAGCTGCACGATCAGGTGCGGGGGCTGTATTCCTGGCCCTGCGCCACCACCACCATTGGCGGCAAGACGGTGAAGGTGCTGTCTGCTCGCCTAAGCGAACAAAAGGGGAGCACCCCCGGCGCTGTGATCGAGAGCAAGGGCAAGTTGGTAGTTGCCTGCGGCGACGGCGGCGGTTTGGAACTGCTGACCGTGCAGCCTCAGGGGAAGAAAGCCATGGATGCCAAGGCCTTTTTGGCTGGGCACCCCGTGGCGGTAGGTACTGTTTTAGGAGCGTGATTTTATGAACGCCTATATGCTTTATTACGCAACCGGGGTCATTATGATCCCGGTCCTGCTGTTTTCTTTTTATTGTCAAATCAAGGTGAAGCGGGCTTTCCGTCGGTACAGCAGCGTGCACGCCATGTGCGGCATGACCGGCGCCCAGGCGGCGGCGCGATTGTTGCAACTAAACGGCATTACCGATGTGCAAATTCGCCAGATCGGCGGCACCCTCACCGATTATTACGACCCGAAGAATAAAGAAATTTGTCTGTCCGGCGATGTGTATAACGCCACCTCTGTGGCGGCCATCGGCGTTGCCTGTCATGAGGCGGGTCACGCTTGCCAGCACGCACAGGGCTATGCACCGCTAAAGATTCGTAACGCTGCCATTCCGGCCACCCGCATCGGTTCCTCTTTGGGTATTCCGCTGGTGCTACTGGGCATGGTATTTACCTGGCGGCCGCTGATCATGGTGGGTATTGTGTTGTATGCCTTAGTGGCGCTGTTCCAGCTGCTGACTTTGCCGGTGGAGTTTAACGCTTCTCGCCGGGCCTTGCAGACCATTGAAAGCAATCAATTTTTAACCGAACAGGAGTACCGGGGCGCGAAGAAAGTGCTGACGGCTGCTGCCCTTACCTATGTGGCGGCGCTGGCCTCTGCGCTGGCTACTTTGCTGCGGCTGCTGCTCCTGGCAGGACGAAGCAATGACCGTTAAATCTCCGCGCTTAGCCGCGTTTGAAACCCTATATAGAATTCAACAGGAGAGCGCCTATTCCAATCTTTCTCTCGACCATTTACCGGTGGCCAACGGGCAAGAACGGGCTTTTGCCACTGCTTTGGTGCGGGGCGTATTGGAACGGCAAATCACTTTGGACGCTTTGGTGGATAAATTCACCACCGGGCGGTTGAAGCCCAAGGTGCGGGTGTTGTTGCGTATGGGCGCCTACCAGGCGCTGTATATGGACAAGGTGCCTGTGCCTGCTGCGGTAAATGAAACGGTGGAACTGGCAAAGACGGTGGGCCAAGGTTATTACGGCCGTATGATCAATGCGGTACTGCGGCAAATCGCAGCGGATCCGGATTTGCCGGATACGCCCATGCTCCGCTATTCTGTGCCGCAGCCCTTGCTGGCTATGTGGCAAAAGACCTATGGTGCGGATGCTACGGCGGCGTTCCTGCCTTATATCAACGGTCGTGCGCCATTATTTTTGGTGCCCAATCCCTTGTTTGTGACGCCCGGTCAATTGCAGGAGATGTTGGCAAATGAAGGCGTGCAAGCCCGTCTACTGCCGGAGAAAGTACTGACAGTGGACGACGGCTTTGATGTGGAACGCTCAGCCACTTTTCAAAAAGGTTATTTCCATGTGCAGGATTTGTCCTGCTACCTGGCCTGCGCTGCCTTGCAGGTGCGCCCGGGTCTGACGGTGCTGGATGTGTGTGCCGCACCGGGGGGTAAATCCTTTACTTTGGCGGAACAGATGAACAATACCGGCCGCTTGATCGCCTGTGATCTACACCCCCACCGGGTGGAGCTGATCCGCAGCGGTGCCCGGCGGTTACACCTGGACTGTATAGAATCCCGTGTGCAGGACGCTACGTTGCATAGCCAGGACATTCCGGCAGCTGATGCCATTCTTTGCGATGTGCCCTGCTCCGGTTTTGGTATTCTCCGCCGCAAGCCGGAAATCCGCTATAAAGATTTAGATAGTATTAAGGATCTGCCTGCCTTGCAGCTTTCCATTTTGCAGACGGCAGCTACTTACTTAAAACCCGGCGGGCGACTGGTGTATTCCACCTGCACCCTCCACAAAAAAGAGAACGAAAAGGTTGTGTCGGCATTTTTGGATCGGCACAGCGCCTTTTTCCTGGCGGCGGAATGTACTCGCTTTCCGTGTGAACAGGGCAGTGACGGCTTTTATTACGCCGCTTTGGAGAGACAGGCATGAAAGAGGACATCAAAAGTTTAACTTATCCGGCACTTTGCCAGCGGCTTGGGGACCTTGGGCTGAAGCGCTTTCGTGCCGATCAGGTGTACGCTTGGCTACACAAGGTGGGTGTGCAGGACTTTGAGGAGATGACCAATCTGTCCAAGGATCTTCGGAGCAAACTGGACGAACAGTTTACCATTCCCGCCTGCCGAATCGAGGAAAAATATGTTTCTGCCGTGGACGATACGGTGAAATATCTGTTTCGTTTGAACGATGGAGAGTATGTGGAGTCCGTGGTGATGCATTATAACTACGGCTACACCATTTGCGTGTCCAGCCAGGTGGGGTGCAAAATGGGCTGCACCTTCTGTGCGTCCACTTTGGCCGGGTTCCAGCGGAATTTGCTGCCGGCGGAGATTGAGAGTCAGGTGCACGCTGCCCAGAAGGACCTGGGCTGCCGCATATCCCATATTGTGATGATGGGCATTGGCGAGCCGTTGGATAATTATGATAATACCATTTCGTTTTTACATACGGTCAACGACCCTCGGGGGCTGAATATCAGCCTGCGCAATATTACCATTTCCACTTGCGGGTTGGTGGATCGTATTTACGATTTGATGGAAGAGGATTTGCCGGTGACGCTGACGCTTTCCCTGCACGCGCCCAATGATGAAATCCGCTCCCGCACCATGCCGGTGAATGCCCGGTGGGGCGTGGACGCTACCTTGCGGGCTATGGCAGCTTATGCGGAAAAAACCTCACGCCGGGTGTCTTTTGAATATACTTTGATCCACAATGTAAACGACCGACCGGCCAATGCCATGGAATTGGCGGCGCGACTGCGGGGAATGCTTTGCCATGTGAACCTGATTCCGGTGAACGATGTGGCGGAGCGGGGCAATGTGCGATCCAGTCAAAAAGACATTCAAAACTTTCAAAGCATATTGAAAAAACAGGGAATAAATGCTACAATAAGAAGAACTTTAGGTCATGATATCAATGCCTCTTGCGGGCAGCTTCGCAGATTGAAGAAACGAGGTGATCAGATTGAACATGGTTGCTAAAACCGACCGGGGGCGGATCCGCGAGTCCAACCAGGACGCCTATTTTGTGGGCGAAATGCCGGATGGCACGGCCTTTGCAGTGGTGTGCGACGGTATGGGCGGCGCAGCCGGCGGCAATATTGCCAGCTCACTGGCGGTGCAGGTGATCAGCAGCAAGATCAACGCGTCTTACCACCCCAATATGCGGGACAGCTCCATTTGCAATATGCTGGAGTCGGCGCTGTCTGCCGCCAATGTGGAAGTGTATGATCTGGCACGGGAAAAGGCGGATCTTCGGGGTATGGGCACCACGGTGGTGTGTGCCGTCATTCGTGGCGGCCAGGCGTTTATCGCCCACGCCGGGGACAGCCGCGCGTATCTCTTTTCTGCCGATGGCTTGCAGCAGGTGACTACGGATCACAGTATGGTGCAGGATCTGCTGGAGAGCGGCAAGATCACCCCGGACGAGGCAAAGCACCACCCCAATAAGAATATCATCACCCGTGCCATCGGGGTAGACAGTGCCATTAAGATTGACTTTGACCAGATTGACTTTAGTGACGGCCAGGTGCTGCTACTGTGTACGGATGGTCTTTCCAACTATGTGGACAATGACGAGATGGTCAGCGCCATCAGTGACGGTCAGTATTATGCTTATGCGGATCGACTGGTGCAGCAGGCCAACAAAAACGGCGGCGGTGATAATATTACCGTTGTTGCCATCAGCAATTAAGCGGAGTGAACAAATATAATGGATAATTATGTAGGAAAACGCTTAGACGGCAGATATGAAGTGCAGGAGATCATCGGCGTAGGCGGTATGTCCGTTGTTTATAAAGCCTATGACAATGTGGACGACCGCATTGTGGCGGTGAAGATCCTAAAGGACGAGTTTTTGCAAAATGACGACTTTGTGCGCCGGTTCAAGAATGAGTCCAAGGCCATTGCCGTTATGTCCCACCCCAATATTGTAAAGGTGTACGATGTGAGCTTTGGTGAGAGGCTCCAGTACATTGTGATGGAGTATGTGGACGGCATTACCTTAAAGGAATATATACAAAAGCAGGGGGCCATCACCTGGAACGACGCCCTGTACTTTACCACGCAGATTTTGCGCGCGTTGCAGCACGCCCATGACAAGGGCATTGTGCACCGGGACATTAAGCCTCAAAATATTATGCTGCTGGCTGACGGTCATATTAAGGTGACAGACTTTGGTATTGCCCGCTTCTCCCGCAGCGAGACCAAAACTTTAACGGAAAATGCGATTGGCTCTGTGCATTATATCAGTCCGGAGCAGGCCAAGGGCGAGTTTACTGACGAACGGGCGGATATTTATTCTCTTGGCGTGGTGCTCTATGAGATGCTGGCCGGTCGTGTGCCTTTTGATGCAGACAGTGCCGTGTCTGTGGCCCTAATGCAGGTGCAGGCGGACGCCAAGCGGCTCATTGACATTAACCCGGATATTCCCCGGGGCGTGGAGCAGATCTGTGCCCACGCTATGGAGAAGAACCCGGCCAATCGCTACCAGTCAGCAACGGAAATGCTCTTTGATGTGGAGGAGGTCATCAAGAACCCGGCCACCACATTTGACTATTCCTATTTTGTGGACGAGGAACCCACTAAATATGTGATCAAGACGGTGGATCACACGGAGAAGCCCCAGCCGGATCTGCGATCCGAGCCGGAACAGCCGGTGGTGGAGGAAGACCCCAAGCGCAAGGGCAAGATCGTCGGCGCTGTGATCGCCGGTATGCTGGTGCTTGCAGCAGCCATTGTACTGTTGGTGATGGGCCTTACCGGTTCGCTGAACACCAAGTCTATGAAGTTGGAGAACTTTGTGGGTCAGTCCTATGACACCATCGTCAGCTCCAACCAGTACGATTATGTTTTTGTACAGGAGAGCAAGGAGAGCGAGGATGCAGACCCGGGCACGGTGCTGGAGCAAAAACCGGCAGCCGGTGAGCGGGTGATGAAGGGCAGCACAGTGACCCTTGTGGTGGCCCAAACGCCCGGTGGCATTCAGGTGCCCAACTGCTACGGCCTTGGTGAGGATATGGCCAAGAAAGAGTTAGCCTCCGAGGGACTGAACAACTACACCGTAACGACCATCTCCAGTGAGACGGTAAAAGAGGGTCAGTGCGTATATACCAGCCCCAAGGCAGGGGATTTGGTGGCTGCGGACCAAACGGTGACCATTTATATCAGCTCCGGCCCCAGCACGACCCAAAAGGTGCTGCTGACTGTGCCGGATGTGCGTGGACTGAGCCAAAGCGATGCTCGCAACTTTATGGAGAAGAGCGGGTTTGAGAATGTGCAGATTTCTACCGAAGACAGCAATCTGCCCAAGGATACGGTGATCAGCCAGACCCCCGGTCAGGGTGAGGCGGCGGAGCCGTCTGCTACCATCAAGCTGGTGGTGTCCACCGGCGTGGTGTCTACCGACCCGGCGGCACAGACGGTGAAGTTGCAGGTAACGGTGCCGGATACCGGCAAGCACAGCACCCTGAACATCTATGTGGATGGGGAACTGCAATTTACTAAGAGCGAGAGCCTGGACGGCGGCCAGCGTACCTTTAACCTGCAAGTGTCTTACGGTGCCCGGGTGGAGATCGAGGTGGAACTGGGCGAGGTGTCTCAGCGCCAGACCGTAAAGGCAGACAAGGCCAAAACGGTGCGTATGAACTTTAACGACAAGACGGACACCACAGTACCCGACGGGACGGACTGATATGGCAGTTACAGGCAGAATTCACAAAGGGATCGGCGGTTTCTATTATGTAGAAACCGCCGATGGATTATATGAGTGCAAGGCGCGGGGCGCCTTTCGCAAGCAGCGGATCACCCCGTTGGTTGGGGATCGGGTAGAGATTACCGTGAACGCGCAAGGGGAGAATACCATTGACACTATTTTGCCCCGCAAAAATGAATTGCGCCGGCCGCCGCTGGCCAATTTAGATCGGCTCTTTATTGTGTCGTCTTTGGTAGATCCGGAGATCCGTACCGTGCAGATCGACAAGCTGACGGTGCTGGCGGCGCAAAAGGGCATTGATTGTGTGATCGTGCTCACCAAGGCGGATTTGGCAGAGTACGGGCAGCAATATGCCGACATTTACAAAACAGCCGGTTACCCTGTGGTGCTGTGTAATGCCCGCTCTGGCGCAGGGGCAGACGAATTGCCGGCGCTGATCTCCGGCAAATTGTGCGCGTTTACCGGCAACAGTGGCGTGGGCAAGTCCACGCTGCTGAACCGTCTGTGCCCGGACTTGGCGCTGGAAACCGGCGAGACCAGCAAGAAGTTGGGGCGCGGTCGCCACACCACCCGGCACTGCGAGTTGTACCCGGTGGCCGGTGGCTGGGTAGCAGATACCCCCGGCTTTTCTGCACTGGAACTGGAGCGGGACGCGGAGATCGACAAGGACGAATTGCCCGGTTGCTTTCCGGATTTTCGCCCTTATTTGGGGAATTGCCGCTTTAATAGCTGCACCCATGTGGCAGATAAGGGTTGTGCCGTGTGCGCCGCCGTGGAGCGGGGCGAGATCAGCGAAAGTCGCCACAACAGTTATGTTGAATTTTATAATCAGGTAAAGGATATTAAAAAATGGGAACGGAAATAAAGCGGTGCCTGATTGTCAGCGGCGCGCCGGAGTCGGATATCGCCTACATAAAGCCGTTGTTGCCCGGCGCTTTTGTGGTGGCAGCGGACAGCGGCTATCAAAAGTGCCGTCGCTTGGGTGCAGAGCCGGATATTGTGGTAGGGGACTTTGATTCTTCACCGGTGCCGGAGCACACCAAGGAACTGATCGTGATGCCCGCGCATAAGGACGATACGGACACGCTGGCGGCCATAAAGATCGCCATGGAGCGCGGCTATACCCACCTGATTCTGGTGGGCGCTATCGGCAACCGCTTTGACCATTCTTTCTCCAATGTGGCGAATTTGGCCTATTGCCTGGACCGTGGTGTGCAGGCGGAGATTATTACTCCTAATGAAAAGCTTTTTATCTCTGACGGCCCTTTTTCCTTTAGCGGGGCGGGCTACGGTTATTTCTCCCTGTTTGCCTTTGGCGGTGTGTGCCGGGGACTGACCATTCGGGGCGCCGAGTGGGAACTGACGGATTATGACCTGCACCCGGCCACCTCCATGTGCCAAAGTAATGAGGTGCGGGGCGGGGAATGTTCCATTTCTTTCCGGGAGGGCCGACTGCTGACGGTGCTCAGTAACGATCTGCAACTGCGCGCATAGTATAGTGTAAATACAGCATTTGCGGGGTGTTTGGCGTGAAAAAAATGTGTAGGCGTGATTTTTTGTGGATCGCATTCGGTGCGGGACTGGTGATCGCCTGTTGCTGCCCCACCATTTGGGTCACCCGCATTTTGGCCATCGCCGTCATCGTCCTGGGCATTATCTGCTGTAAACGCTAAAAGGAGGGCCATTATGCAAGTGATCGTACTGGATCGCCCAAAGGTGCTGGCGCCGCTGCTGCGCGTCGTTTTTAAGATCAAAAAAGTAAAGCCGGAAACCTAAATCTAACATAGAAATAAGACTTCGTTATCACATGGTAACGAAGTCTTTTTCTATTGGGTAACATTTTCCTTTGGTGTGCATAGACGGGGGTGCGGGCGCATAGATATTACCAGTAACTGTAAGGAGATGTTGCAATGGAAACGGAAAAGACCTTTGCCGACAGCAAGCGCACGGTTTGTTTGGGCACGGGAGAAGCAAAGTTTGAAGTGGAATACCAGGAGAGTCTGCCCCAATACTGTGAAGATGTGGAGCGGGTGGTACGGTGCGTGTGTAGTCATGCGGTGACGGACTATGAATATGCCTCCGGCAGCTTAAGGGTGACAGGACGCAGCCGCATTTCATTGGTGTATATCTCCACTTCCGGGTGCTGTTTGTCCGCCGCATTTGAGGAGCGGTTCACTAAAAACATTGACGCACCGGTGACGGATGCCTTTGCCTTTGCCCAGGTGCACACTTGTACGGACTTTACCAACTATCGGCTGATCAATCAGCGCAAGTTAGAGGTGCGTTCCGGGCTGCAAGTCCACACAGAGGTCTTTGCCTATATGGAACAGAGCCAGCTGACTGACTGTTGTGGTGCCATTTTGCGCCAAGCAGATGCCCGGTGCCTGGAGGTGCTGGACGCCGGACTGTTCTCCTGCGATTTTGACGAGAAGTTCGCCATCGGCCAGCACAACACCAATATCTCTGTGTTGATCCACACCGGTGCCTTTGCAGTGATTGACGAGGTGCGTACCATTGCCGGCAAAATGCTGGTGAAGTGCCGGGCTGAGTTGTGCGTGGTATATGAAAACACAGAACATAATACGGAGAAATGCTGCTTTACCGTGCACAGCAGTAAAATCGTGGATGTGGCCGGTATGACCGAGGACAGCCATGCCTTTGCACAAGTGAAGATCGGTTCTCTGTTTGTAAAGCCGGTACCGGACGAAAATAACGACTTGCGCCGATTGGAGATCGCCGGAGCCTTTTGTGTGTCCTACACGGCCGCTATGGTCAGCGATACCCAACTGGTGACAGATGCCTATGCCATTGCCTATGACGCCCGGGTGCAGACCGGCACGGTTCCGCTGCTGCGGGATCCACAATTCTTCTATGACAGCAAGACGTTGTCCGCCGACCTGAGCTTTGAGGATACGGAGATTGCAGAAATTCTGGATTTATCCCTGGCTATGCAGGAGGCGCGGGTGCAAAACGGCCTGCTGCTGGTGGAGGTGGGCTACGGCGTGGCCTACTATGATGTGAGCGGCAATCTGTGCTGCAAAGACGGCGTGACCCGGCTGCAACTGGCGCTGACAGATGGCAAGTGCGCCGGATTTGTTGGCGCCGGGCTGCAATCCTTTGATTATATCTTACAGTCGGCCAACCGTATTGAACTGCGGGTGAATATAGAGTACAGTGCTTGCCTGTATACCGAGGCGGAGATGCAGACGGTGACCGATGTGGAGCTGCAACCCTGTACTGCCGGTGAGTCGCCGGTGCTGACACTGTACTTTGCCGCCAAGGATGAGAGCCTGTGGGACATTGCCAAAAAATTCCGCTCCCGCACCGAGCTTATTCAGCAGGAAAATCAACTGACAGAAGATGTACTTCGCCAACAAACCATTCTTTTGATTCCGGGAGTGTGAGCATATGAATCAACAGATTTACAGCGATATCGCTCTCCGAACGCAGGGTGATATTTATATCGGCGTGGTGGGACCGGTGCGCACAGGCAAATCCACTTTTATCAAGCGGTTTATGGACACCATGGTGATCCCCAATATTGACGGAGAGTACCAGCGGGAGCGGGCCACGGACGAATTACCCCAGTCCGCTGCCGGGCGTACCATTATGACCACGGAGCCAAAATTCGTGCCGGAGGAAGCGGTGACCCTGCATTTGACGGATCACACTACCTTCCGTGTGCGACTTGTGGACTGCGTAGGCTACATTGTGCCCAGTGCCGTGGGCTATATTGAGGAGGAGCAGCCCCGGATGGTGCGCACGCCCTGGTATGAGGAAGAAATACCTTTTAATATGGCGGCGGAGATCGGCACTAAAAAAGTGATTACCGAGCACTCCACGATTGGTTTGGTCGTTACGACGGACGGCACCATTACTTCTATTCCCAGAGCGGAGTATGAAGAGGCAGAGGAGCGGGTGATCGAGGAGCTGAAATCCTACGGTAAGCCCTTTGTGGTGCTGCTCAATTCGGAGACGCCCACAGCCGCGGGAACGGTCGCTTTGGCAGCAGAACTAACGGAGAAATACGGCGTGCCGGTGTTGGCGGAGAACTGCATGGAAATGGACGCCGAGGCATTCCATGCGGTGCTGCAAAAGGTGCTGTATGAATTTCCCATCAGCTCCGTGCAACTGCTGATGCCCGGGTGGATCAAGTGCCTGGACGATCAGGATCCTTGGAAAACGGAGTTGTTCGCTGCGGTACAGCAGGACTGCCACAGTTTGTCCACCATTGACAGTGTGAAGTCGTTTATTGCAGCCTTGGCAAAGGTCTCGCGGATTGAAAGTGTACAGGTGCGGCGACTGGATCTGTCTACCGGCGATGTGCAGCTGGATGTGCAGGTGGATCACAGTTACTTTTATCAGGTATTGTCTGAGAAATGCGGCCTGACCATTGCCAACGAACGCCAGTTAATGGAGCAGATCTTGCAGCTGGTAACCGTCAAGCAGCGGTTTGCACGGTTTGAGCAGGCGCTGGCGGATGTGGAGAATAGCGGATACGGTATTGTAATGCCCGCCATGGATGAGATGCATCTGGATGAGCCGGAAATTATGAAACAGGGTGGCCGCTACGGTGTAAAGCTCCGGGCACAGGCGCCTTCCATTCATATGATCCGCTGCAATACGTACACAGAAGTGGCACCCATTGTGGGCAGCGAAAGCCAGTCCCAGGAGTTGGTCATGTACCTGCTCAAAGAGTTTGAACAGGACCCGGCAGCCATTTGGAACACCAATTTGTTTGGCAAGCCGCTGTTGGATCTGGTGAACGAGGGGCTGAATAACAAGCTTTACCGTATGCCGGAGGACGCTCGCAACAAGTTCAGGGAGACCATCGAGCGGGTGATCAACGAGGGGTGCAGCGGGCTGATCTGTATTATTCTTTAACAAAGAAAAACAAAAAACGGAGCCGTTTGGCTCCGTTTTTACCATCAATAAAAATAAAATTTGGCTTCCAGCACCAAGGCCAGCGCTGCTTGCAGCAGAATGAATACCGGTAGGGTGATCATGAATTTTTTGTGCCGGGTCTTGTGGCGGATCAGGCGCATGGTAATGTACTCACCCACAGCGCCGCCTAAAAGCGCCACAAACAGCAGCGTATCCTCCGGCACGCGCCATTTGCCTTTTTTGGCGCGGACCTTGTCGCTGACGGTCAGCACGATGGCCAGCAGGTTGGTGCCCACCAACCAAAGCAGGGCGAACTGGTACAGGTTCACGCTTGCTTTTCCGGCTTAAAGGGCTTTAAGTCCTTTAGGTCAAAGTTGCCGATGGACAGGGGAGAACCCTTTTTGAAATCATCGCCCTTTTTCTCGTCTACACCAAAGACGGCGGCGCAGTTGGGACACACCAAAAAGTACACCGTTTGGCATTCCAGGGGCAGCGGCAGTTTTACGGCAATGCGGCGCTCAAAGTTGGAAAACACGCCAAAATGCCCTTTTTTGCCGCACTGGGGACAGGTGAGCTCCACCGTCTCACCGCGGGCTTTAATGCGATTATCTGTACCTAATCTGTATTCCATAACATCACCTATGCTTATTTTACAATATTTTTAGAAAGTGTCAAGTATGAAGAAAGTATTCCTCTCTCTTTTCTGCCTGGTACTGCTGTGCGGATGCACGGTGAACAAACCGGCGCAAATCGAGACCACAACGGCGCCGGATACGGCCGCAGCCGGAGAACTGACCGTGCGAAGCGTGTGGATCACTTACTACGAGCTCCAGGCCTTTACCGGCAAATACGATACCGGCGGCGACTTTTACAGCGCCGTATCAAAGGCTTTTGCTCAGTTGCAAAGGCGGGGCTTTACGGCGGTCACCGTGCAGGTGCACCCCTGCGCAGACGCCTTTTATCAGTCCAAATACTTTCCGGTCAGCGTCTACTGCTTTGGCAAAGCGGGCGGGGAACTAAAATACGACCCGCTGGAACTGCTGTGCAAGGCGGCGCACGAAAATCAACTGAAAATCGAAGCCTGGTTCAACCCTTACCGGGTGAGCCAGCAGGATAAGATTGAAAAACTCAGCGACGATAACATTGCTAAAAAGTGGTGTAAGGAGAAAAACGGCAATGTGGTGATCGTAAATAAAAAAATCTACTTTAACCCGGCGTCCAAAGCGGTGCAAAAACGCATTGTGGCCGGCGTGCGGGAAATTGTGAAAAACTACCCGGTAGACGGCATCCATTTTGATGATTACTTTTACCCGGATACCGATAAGAAAATTGACGCTAAGCAGTATGCTGCCTACTGCGCAGACGGCGGCAATCTGTCTTTAGGCGACTGGCGGCGCAGCCGGGTGAATGACCTGATCCGTGCTGTTTATAAAGCTGTGAAAGAAGAAAATCAAAGCTGTACCTTTGGCATCAGCCCGGCGGCGGGCATTGCCAATGATCGGGACAGTTTGTACGCCGATGTGGAGACCTGGGCAACCCAAAAGGGTTACTGCGATTATCTGTGTCCCCAGGTGTACTTCGGCTTTCTTAACGATACCCTGCCGTTTATGAAAACGGTGAAAGACTGGCGGGATCTGGTTGCCGCCTGTGATCTTTATATCGGCCTGCCGCTGTATAAATGCGGCAAGGCAGACGCCTACGCCGGGCGGGGCAAAGGCGAATTCCGGGACAATAAGAATATGATCTTTCGACAAATTCAGTTTATCCGCCAAATTCCGGCGGTAAAGGGCTTTTATGTGTTCTCCTACGGCTATCTATCCGACGACAGCGTAGGGGAGGAGGTCAGCGGTCTTTACTCTGCTATGCAGTAATCGGCGTTTTCTACTCCGGTAATGGTCACTTCCACCAGATCGCCGATGTGCAGATCCCGACGGTGGATGGTCACCGGTACATAATTGCGGGTGTAGCCGGTGTAGGTACCGTTCGGTTGTTGCTGCTCCACCAGCACCTGCGCTTTTTGACCCACCAGACCGTCGAAATAGGCCTCACGCAGCTTGTCTGTCTCTGCAATCAACTTTTTTGCGCGGCGTTCCTTCTCCTGCCGAGGTACGCTGTCGCCCCGCTTAGAGGCGGCTGTGCCCTCTCGCTGAGAGTAGGGAAATACATGTACCTTTTCAAACCCGATCTTCTTTGCAAAGGCCAGGCTCTCTTCAAAATCGGCTTCTGTTTCTTCATGAAAGCCGGTCATCATGTCCGTGGTCAAAGTGGCACCCGGGAATGCGGCACGCAGCTTGCGGCACAGGTCAGCATATTCTTCCGCCGTGTAGTGGCGGTTCATGGACTTTAAAGTCCTGGTGCAGCCGCTTTGCAGGGAGATGTGGAACTGGGGACAGAATTTTTCTATCTTTGCCAGCCCGGCAATCATGCGGTCGGTGATGTGGTCCGGCTCCAGAGAGCCCAGGCGCACCCGGGCAATGCCGGGTGTGCGGTCGCAAATGGCAACCGCGTCTAGCAGGTCAAAGTCCTGCCCCTTGCCGTAGGCGGACAGGTTAATGCCCACCAGCACGATCTCTTTAATGCCATGGGCAGCCAGGTCCTGCACTTCTTTTTCCAGGTCCGCCGGCGCCTTGGAGCGCACACGCCCCCTGGATTTGGGGATAATGCAGTAGGAGCAAAACCGGTCACAGCCGTCCTCAATTTTTACAAAGGCGCGCACGCGCTGCCCAAAGCCGCTGATGGCGCAGGGGGCAAAGGGGTCGCCGGTTTGGTGGGCGTTAATGTCCACAATGCGGCTTTTTTCTGTATGATACCGGTTGATGATGGAAAAAATATCACCGTCGCTCTTGTTAGAGAATACAATGTCTGCGTCCAGCTGGGCTTTGGCCTCCTCCGGAAACGCCTGGGGCATACAGCCGGTGAGGATCACCGTTGCGCCCGGGTGACGGCGCTTGAAGCGGCGCACGCTTTGGCGGGTCTTTTGGTCCGCAGTGGCGGTTACCGTACAAGAGTTGACGATGTAGTAGTCCGCTTCCTGATCCGGGGACACAATCTCAAAACCGGCGCTGCGCAGCAGCTCGGCCATATATTCACTTTCATACTGGTTGACCTTGCAGCCAAGGGTGTAAAAAGCAGCTTTCATATCTATTACGCTCCAATCCACGACATTATAGCATAAAGCCGGTGGGGGAGCAAGATTTTTAGCGCAAACAATGAGGTGGTTTGATGAAAAGAATCGGAACATTTTTGCTGGCTTTGATGCTGGCGTTGGCGGTGCCTGCGCCCTGCTTTGCCGCTGTGGATGAAAAGACGGTAGAGGCACCCAGCGCCGTGCTGGTAAGCGCAGATACAGGGGCCGTGCTCTTTGAGAAGAATGCCCACGACAGGCGCTCCCCGGCGTCGGTCACGAAGCTGATGACCATGCTGCTGGTTGCGGAAGCCTTGGACACCGGCAAGATTAAACTGACGGATACAGTCACCGGCAGTGCCAACGCAGCCTCCAAGGGCGGCTCCCAAATCTGGCTGGAAGTGGGGGAGCAGATGACAGTGGAGGAACTGCTGAAGGCGGTGGTGATCGCGTCCGCCAATGACGCCTGTACGGCGCTGGCAGAGTTCGTAGCCGGGTCGGACGGCGCTTTTGTGCAGTGTATGAATGCCCGTGCCAAAGAATTGGGGCTGCAAGATACCCATTTTGAGAACTGCACAGGGCTGGATGATACGGCCAAAAATCATTTTTCCTCTGCTTACGACCTGGCAGTGATTGCCCGGGAAGTGCTGCGCCACAACTGGATCACCAAGTATACTACCGTGTGGCTCGACAGTTTGCGGGACGGCAAAACGGAACTGAATAATACCAATAAATTGGTTAACACTTATGACGGCATTACCGGGCTGAAAACCGGCACCACAGAGAAGGCGGGTTTTTGCCTGTGCGCGACTGCCCGACGGGACGGTATGCAGCTGATCGCCGTGGTGCTGGGCGCCAAGACCAGCGAGCAGCGCTTTTCCGCTGCTACGGCTCTGCTGGACAGCGGCTTTGCGGATTATCGCTTGGTGACCCTGTCCGCAGACCCGAAGAAAATTACCCAAATTACCGTGAAAAACGGCGTTCAAAAGATCCTGAACCCTGCCGTGCCTGCAAAACAGCAGTTGCTTTGTGCCAAAGGCAGCGGTGATCCCACTTATGAATATAAGCTAAAAAGGACGGTGACGGCGCCTGTGCGCAAGAACACCAGAGTGGGCACCGTGAAAGTCAAACTGGACGGAAAAACGGTGGCGGAATTGCCGGTGTATGCCGGGGTAAATATCGACAAAACCGCCTTTTGGTCGGTTTTTGTCCGCTTTTTAAGGACATTTTGAAAATAAGTGTTGAAAAATCTGCCTTGTTGTTGTAAAATGAGGATTTGAAATTCCAAGAAGAATGGAGATAAAATGATGGCAGTTAAATTTAACAGTAATTTTGCTGAAACTTTTGTCAGCAAGGCGGATATTCAGGCGCTGGAGCCCCAGGCTGCGGCTGCGCAAAAGACCCTGATGGACGGTACCGGTGCCGGTAACGACTTTTTGGGTTGGGTACATCTGCCCACCGATTATGACAAAGAGGAGTTTGCTCGCATTAAAAAGGCGGCTTCTTACATTCAGAAGAATGCACAAGTGCTGATCGTGATCGGTATCGGCGGTTCTTATCTTGGCGCCCGTGCCGTGATTGAGGCACTGAAGTCCCCCAATTACAACCTGCTGGCTAAGGATACCCCGCAGATCTTCTTTATCGGCAACTCCATCAGCCCGGAGATGCTGAATGAGACCGTGGCTCTTTGTGAGGGCAAGGATATTTGCGTGAATGTGATCAGCAAGAGCGGCACCACCACGGAGCCGGCTATCGCTTTTCGTGTGTTCCGGGAGATGGTCAACAAGAAGTACAGCGCAGAGGAGGCGGCAAAGCGCATTTTCTGCACCACCGACCAGTCTAAGGGTACTTTAAAGGCGTTGGCAGATGCAGAGGGTTATGAGACCTTTGTGGTGCCGGATAATGTGGGTGGCCGTTACAGCGTGCTCACCGCTGTGGGTCTGTTGCCCATCGCTGTGGCCGGTATTGATATTGATGCTCTGATGACCGGGGCCAAGACCGCAGAGGATACTCTGTGCGGCCAAACGGTAGACACAAACGATGTGCTGAAATATGCCGCCGCCAGAAATTGCTTCTATAACAAGGGCAAGAGTCTGGAGTGCTTTGTGTCTTATGAGCCGGCAATGACGCTGTTCAACGAATGGCTCAAGCAGCTGTTTGCAGAGAGCGAGGGCAAGGACGGCAAGGGACTGTTCCCGGTATCCTGCGTATTTTCCACCGACCTGCACTCCGTAGGTCAGTATATCCAGGAAAGCGGCAGCAAGCTGATGTTTGAGACCGTGATGCAGTTTGCCCGCCCCCAGAGCGATTATATGATCGGTGCGGAAGAGGGCAATATTGACGGCTTGAACTTCCTGGCCGGTAAGGAAATGAGCTATGTGAATGAAAAGGCCCGTCAGGGCACTCTGCTGGCCCACACCGCCGGCGGCGTTGGCAACTTTGTTCTGGAGATCGACGCCCTGGACGCAGAAAACATGGGCTATATGATTTATTTCTTTGAGAAAGTATGCGCCGTTTCCGGCTATATGCTGGGGGTCAATCCCTTTAATCAGCCCGGCGTAGAGAGCTACAAAAAGAATATGTTTGCACTCCTTGGCAAACCCGGTTATGAAAGTGAAAAAGAAAACCTTGAAAAACAGTTGGGGTTATGCTAAAATAGAGTTGCAAATAAATCCTATTGGAGGAATAATAAATGATTAAGCTCATTATCGGCAACAAAGGCTCAGGCAAAACCAAAAAACTCATTGACCTGGTGAACACCTGCGTAGAGAAGTCTGACGGCAATGTGGTGTGCATTGAAAAGGAGCCCAAGCTCACTTACGATGTGTCCTCTAAGGCTCGCCTGCTGGAGACCGATACATACCGTGTCAGCGGTTGTAAGGCGTTTTACGGCTTTTTGGCCGGTATCTGCGCCGGCAACTACGACGTGACGGATATTTTGATCGACGCCACCTTTAAGATCGTTGGCAGAGAGTATCAGAAACTGGTACAGTTCTTTGATATGCTGTCCGAGTTGAGCGAGGCACAGGATGTGGATTTCTACTTCACCATCAGCTGTGACAAAGAGGATCTGCCGGTGGAAGTGTTTGACTACTGCGAAGAGCTGTAAGCAAAAATGCACAAATAAAGAGCCTTTTTCAGGCTCTTTATTTTTTCCGCCGCAAAAATAACTATTGACAAAGCGGCGTCTTGTATATATAATACTTAAAGTGCGATCGTGAGGTGGTTTTGTGAAGTTAGACCTGAAGGCACTTTTCGGCGGCGATACACAGCGTATTGCCATTGAGGAGCAGCTGGACTTCCACGATTTGCAATACGGTTCGTATTGCCCGCTGCGCCAGCCGGTGCGCGTGACCGGACAGGCGTATGCAAAGGCGGATGTATGTTATTTAGATCTGGATCTGTCCTTTGTGTTTGACGGCGTGTGCGACCGCTGCGCCGAGCCCATTCAAAAGCCCATGTCGTTGTCCTTACACAAGATCTTGGTAGAGGATCTCCAAAACCGGGAGGACGCGGACGACGAATATGTTTTGGTACAGGACAGCACGCTGGATCTCAGCGACCTTTTGCGGGAAGAGCTATTATTGTTCTTTCCCACCAAAATGCTGTGCAAGCCGGACTGTAAGGGCCTTTGCTGCAAGTGCGGCAAGAATTTGAATGACGGACCCTGCGACTGCCAAAAGGATGTGGATCCCAGATTGGAATCCCTTTTGCAGCTGCTGGATTAAGTGATTATTTTGCATCAAGGATTATAAAGGAGGCAATTCAAATGGCAGTACCTAAGAGAAAAACTTCAAAGGCAAGAAAGAACAAAAGACGTTCCAGCGTTTGGAAGCTGAATGCGCCTACTCTCGTTAAGTGCCCCAACTGCGCCGGCTACACCGTGCCGCACAAAGTGTGCGCCAACTGCGGTTATTACAACGGCAAGGCAGTTGTCAGCAAGGACGAGGCGTAAGCCAAAAACTTCAACACAAAGGCGGACTTGGTCACAGCCGAACAGGCTGCGGGGCTTATGTCCGCCTTTCTTGCTATTTGCTTGAAAGGAGGGTCTGTTATGGCGAGACCTGTTGTTGCCATTGTGGGCCGCCCCAACGTGGGCAAATCCACACTTTTTAATAAATTGGTAGGCGCCCGTCTGTCCATTGTGGACGACAAGCCCGGTGTGACCCGGGACCGCATTTACGGCGACTGTGAGTGGTTGGGTCACCGCTTTCTGCTAGTGGATACCGGCGGTATTGAGCCGCGGGCGGATGATGTGATCCTCTCTCAAATGCGCGCGCAGGCCAATATTGCCATTGCCACGGCGGATGTGATTGTGCTGGTGACGGATTTGCGCAGCGGCGTGGTGGCTACCGATCAGGATGTGGCCAATATGCTGCAAAAAAGCGGCAAGCCGGTGCTCCTGTGCGTCAATAAGTGCGACAGTGTCGGTGCCCCGGATCCGGAGTTCTACGAATTTTATAATTTGGGTATGGGTGACCCGATTGCCGTATCGGCCGTGCACGGTCACGGCACCGGCGATCTGTTGGATGCAGTGATCGCTTACTTTCCCCCGGAGAGTGAGGAAGAAGAGGAAGATGATACCATCAAGGTGGCGGTCATCGGCAAGCCCAATGTGGGCAAGTCCTCATTGATCAACCGGATCAGCGGCCAGGAGCGAGCCATTGTGTCCGATATTGCAGGCACCACGCGGGACGCTACGGATACCCGCATTGAAAATCAATACGGCAAGTTCACCTTTATTGACACCGCCGGCATTCGGCGCAAGAGCAAGGTGACAGACGCCATTGAAAAATATAGCATTATCCGCGCCCGTACCGCTGTGGAGCGAGCCGATGTGTGCGTGATTATGATCGATGCTACCGAAGGCTTCACGGAGCAGGACTCCAAGGTGGCCGGTATAGCTCTGGACCAAGGCAAGGGCTGTATTGTGGTGGTTAACAAGTGGGACGCAGTGGAAAAAGACGGCAATACGATGCGGGAGTATAAAGAGAAACTGGCAGTAGACTTTGCCTTTATGAAGTTTGCGCCCTTTGTGTTTATCTCTGCCAAGACCGGCCAGCGTGTGGATCGCCTGTTTGAGCAGATTGCTTATGTGTATGCCCAGAGCACCATGCGCATTTCCACCGGCAAATTGAACGAAATTCTCGGCGCTGCCACCGCCCGGGTGCAGCCGCCTACGGATAAGGGCAAGCGGTTGAAGATCTATTATATGACCCAGGCGTCTGTGTGCCCGCCAACCTTTGTGTTTTTTGTGAACAACGCCCAGCTGTTCCATTTCTCTTACCAGCGGTATCTGGAGAACCAAATCCGTGAGGTGTTTGGTCTGGAGGGTACGCCGGTACGCTTTATTATTCGCGAGAGGGGAGAGGGCAAAAAATGATTTTTCGTCTGATCCTGGGTGCGGTTCTGTCTTATTTACTGGGAAGCCTGAATTTTGGTATCATTCTTTCTCGCAAGTTCCAAAAGGAAGATGTGCGCACCCACGGCAGCGGCAACGCCGGTTCCACTAATATGCTGCGGAATTACGGCAAACTGCCGGCAGTTGCAACGATTTTAGGCGATATGGCTAAGGTGGCTGTGGCAATTTTGCTGGTGCGTCTACTGGTGGGGAATGAACTATATGCGCAGCAGACGATATTCATCAAGTCCTTTGCCGGGCTGTTCTGCGTGCTGGGTCATATCTTTCCTTGCTTTTTCCGGTTTAAGGGCGGCAAGGGAGTGGCTACCTGCGGCGGTATGGTGTTTATGATCGACTGGCGGATCGCCCTGATCCTGCTGGCGGTGTTTATTGTGGCCGTCCTAATTACCAAATGGGTATCGCTGGGCTCTATCTTAATGGCAATCCTGTACCCGGTGCTGATGGGTCTGTTTTATAAGTCCGTTCCTATTACGCTGATCTCCGTGGTGTTTGCGGCCATTGTGCTGGTTGCCCACCGAGAGAACATCAAGCGGATATTAAACGGTACGGAAAGCAAGATTACCGTTGGCGGTAAAAATAAAAAAGAATAAGTAAAAGAAAAAGCGCAGCTGACACAATTGTGTGTCAGCTGCGCTTTTGTAGCAGAGTAAAAAAAGAAACCGCTGAACAGTGCAGCGGTTTTATCTCATTACGCTCTTTCGACCTTACCGGAACGAAGACATCTGGTGCAAACATAAACTCTTTTCGGAGAGCCGTTTACAATAGCCTTAACTTTCTTAATGTTGGGTTTCCAGGTTCTGTTGGACCGTCTGTGTGAATGAGAAACCTTGATGCCAAAGGACATTTCTTTCCCGCAGTATTCACATTTTGCCATGTGCGAACACCTCCTTACTAAATTACAACGCCGCTATAATAGCACATATCCCTGCAAAATGCAAGCACTTTTTGCCTAAATTTTCAAAAAAGACCGATTTTACGGTCAGCAAAAACTAAATGTTGATTTTATTTTTTATATATAATATAATAAGAGAGATGATTTTGACGGAGGAATACATATGGCTGCGGATAAAAAAAGTAAGAAACTGGACAAAACCGACAAAGCAACAGACAAGCAGACGGCGCTGGAAAATGCGCTCAAGCAAATTGAAAAGCAGTACGGCGCAGGCGCCATTATGCGCCTGGGTGAGAACAAGCATCTGAATGTGGACGCTATCTCTACTGGCTCTCTGTCCTTGGACATTGCCACCGGTATTAACGGCCTGCCCAAGGGCCGTATCGTAGAGATCTACGGCCCGGAGTCCAGTGGTAAGACCACCCTGGCGCTCCACTGTGTGGCAGAGGCGCAAAAGGCCGGCGGCCAAGCCGCGTTTATTGATGCGGAGCATGCGCTGGATCCTATTTATGCCGCTAACCTGGGCGTGGATGTGGACTCTCTTTTGGTAGCCCAGCCGGACTATGGTGAGCAAGCGCTGGAGATTGCCGAGCAGTTGGCACGCTCCGGTGCCATTGACATTATTGTTGTGGACTCTGTGGCGGCACTGGTGCCCAGAACGGAAATTGACGACGATATGGGCGACTCCCATGTGGGCTTGCACGCCCGCTTGATGAGCCAGGCGATGCGTAAATTAGCCGGTGCAATCAACAAATCCAATACCTTGATTATTTTTATCAACCAGCTGCGTGAGAAGGTGGGTGTGGTGTACGGCAACCCGGAGGTGACCACCGGCGGTCGTGCGCTGAAGTTCTACGCCTCTATGCGTATTGATGTGCGCAAGGGCGAGCAATTGAAGAATTCCGACAATCAGTTCGTAGGCTCTCGCACGAAAGTGAAGATTGTAAAGAACAAGGTGGCTCCGCCGTTCCGTTCTGCGGAGTTTGATATTATGTACGGCACCGGCATCAGCAAAGAGGGCGAGATCCTGGATCTGGGCGTAGAGTACGGCGTGATCAAGAAGGGCGGCTCCTGGTTCTCTTACGGTGATCGCCGACTTGGACAGGGTCGTGACAATGTAAAGCAGCTTATCAAGGACGAGCCGGAGTTTGCGGCCCAGTTGGAGCAGGAGATTAAAGAAAAGATCGCCGAGGTGCAGGCTGCTTCTGACAAAAAATATCAGCCGAAAGCAGCGCCTAAGGCGGATACGGACGCGGCGCCGACTGAGGAGAGCACTGCCCGCCAGACCCGTGCGGCAGCCCGCGCCAAGTTGGACATTGCCGTAGAGGATGACGACGAGTAATGCGCCTGACCCATCAACTGGGGCGTGGCACCAAGGTGCACCTGCTGTTGGATGATGAATACCAAATCACCACCAGCACCACCTTTTGGGCAGAGCATTACCTGCCGGATGGTACGGAGATCAGCGAGGACGATTGGCAGCGCTTGGTGCAGCAGATCAACGAGCGCAAGGCGCTGAACAAAGCAGTGGAGCTGCTGTCTCACCGGGATCATTCCGCTAAGGAACTGCGGGACAAACTATTGCGCACCGCAGACTCGGACGCTGCGGACAAAGCGGTGGCACAAATGCTGGATGCCGGTTATCTGGACGACGAGAAATATGCGCGACGACTGGTGCGCCACCTGATTGAAGATAAAAAATGCTCGGCATACCACGCACGGCAGGAGTGCCAAAAGCGGGGGATTGACCGTGAGATTATTGACCGTGCCTTTGCAGAGCAGGCGCCGGACAATGTGCAAACCGCAAAGGACTTGATCCTGCGCAAATACAGCAGAAAATTACAGCAAGAAGACGGACGGCAAAAGGTGATGGCTGCGCTGGCACGGCGCGGGTTCGGCTATCACGATATTCAGGCCGCCTTGGAACAACTGGAAGATGAAGAATACTTATAAAGTCGGCATGATCTCATTGGGCTGCCCAAAGAACCAGGTCGACGGCGAATTGTTATTAGAGAAATTAAGTGAAAACGGATTTCAAATCGTGCAGCGCATTGAAGACAGCGACTTGATGATCGTTAACACCTGTGGCTTTATTGAGGACGCTAAGCGAGAGGCCATTGAGACCATCTTGGAGGTGGCCCAGTATAAGGCCGCCGGCGTGATCTCTGCCATTGTGGTCACAGGCTGCCTGGCTGAGCGCTACCAGGACCAGGTGATGGAGGAGATTCCGGAGGTGGACGCCGTCATTGGTATCGGTGCCAATGCGGACATTGTCAAGGTGTGCCAAAAGGCGCTGTGTGGCGTTCAGACTAACTTTTTTCCTTGCAAAGAGTTGCTACCCTTGGAGGGGGAGAGAATGCTTTCCACGCCCGCTCACTGGGCATATTTGAAGATCAGTGACGGATGCTCGAACTGCTGCTCCTATTGCGCCATTCCCGGTATTCGCGGACCGTTCCGCTCTCGTCCTATGGAGAGCGTGGTGGCGGAGGCGGAGAGCCTGGCCAAGCGGGGAGTCAAGGAATTGATCTTAATTGCCCAGGATACCACCCTGTATGGCAAGGATCTGTACGGCAGGTATTGCCTGGCAGAGCTGCTGCGTCGGCTGGTACAGATCGACGGGATCCGCTGGATCCGGCTGTACTATTGCTACCCGGATCGGATCACCGATGAACTGATCGATGTAATCGCCAATGAGGACAAAATTTGCCCCTATATTGATATTCCCTTGCAGCACTGCAACGGCGATGTGCTGCGTGCCATGAACCGCTATGGCAATTATGACTCCTTGCGGCAGCTGATTTCCAATATGCGCCGGCGTATTCCCGGTTTGGCGCTGCGTACCACCTTTATGGTAGGCTTCCCCGGTGAGACCCAGGCACAGTTTGAAGAACTGTGTCGGTTTGTAAAGGAAATGGAATTTGACAAAATGGGCTGCTTTGCGTACAGCCCTGAGGAGGACACCCCCGCCGCCGAATTCCCAAACCAAGTGCCGGAGGAGGAAAAGACCGCCCGTGCGGACGCGCTGATGGATGTGCAGTTTGATGTGACCGCTGCAGTGAACCAGCGCCGGGTAGGGGAGACCTACACCGCCGTTATCGACGGCCCGGACAGCAAGGAGAACACCTACGCCGGACGGTGCTATTTTGACTCGCCGGAGATCGACAGCAACATTTGGATCCATTCCGCCGTGCCGCTGGAGACCGGCAGCTTTGTGCAGGTGCGTGTAACCGGCACGGAAGAATATGACCTGTTAGGAGAGTATGTAGATGAACCTGCCCAATAAAATCACTGTATTTCGCTTTGCCTGCATTCCGTTTTTGCTGGCGGCGTCTTTGATCCAATTCCCGTATCACTGGAGCGTGGCGCTGGTGATCTACTTTATTGCCTGTATGAGCGACAAGGCAGACGGTATCATTGCCCGCAAGCAGGGACTGGTTACGGACTTCGGGAAACTGATGGATCCGCTGTCTGATAAGTCGTTAGTGCTGGCTGCTTACCTTGTATTTGTGAATATGGGCTGGCACACGGAGCTGGTCATTATGCTGATGATGGCCCGGGAGTTCTTGGTAGCCGGTATTCGGATGGCTGCCGCTGCGGAGGGCGAGGTGATCGCTGCCAATAAGTTTGGCAAGGCAAAGACCTTCTTGCAAATGTCCACTACCGGTCTGACCTACCTGTTGCTTGCCATTGGTGAGGGCGCGGCGGATATTACCACCTCTACACCCTGGCTGAATGTGTACTGCACCATTGCCTTTTGGGTAGTGGCCGTGGTAACGGTGCTGTCCGGTATTGTCTATGCCAAAGACGGCTGGCACCTGATCCGCACAAAATAAGTGTTGCAAAATTGCATTTTTTTGCTATAATGATAATAACCTACATGTAAATGCGCAGAATGGGAGAAGTACCTGCACCCCTGGCAGAAAGAGAGCGCGCCGAATGCTGAAAGGCGCGTATGCTAAGCGGCAGCGAAATGCACCCGGGAGCAGTGCGGTGGAAATGAGTATGCCGCAACGGTTTGCCCCGTTACCGGCCAAAGCGTTAGCTTGAGTATAAACAAGAGTGGAACCGCAGTATCGTTTTATTGCCTCTGTCAGATAGACAGGGGCATATTTTTTTGGAGGTTTCTATGTTTGAACGATATAAAGAGGATATTCAGTGCTTTATGGAGCACGACCCGGCAGCCCGCTCTCCTATTGAGATCGTGTTGCTGTACCCGGGTTTTAAGGCCCTGCGCAGTCACCGCAAGGCGCAGTGGTTCTTAAATCACAAAATGCCGTTTATCGCCCGTTATATCAGCCAGCGCACGGCGCATAAGACCGGGATTGAGATTCATCCGGGCGCCAAGATCGGCCGGCGGGTGTGTATTGACCACGGCAATGGGATTGTGATCGGTGAGACCACGGAAGTGGGCGACGATGTGATGATCTACCAGGGGGTGACCCTGGGTGGTACCGGCAAGGATCTGGGCAAGCGCCACCCTACCATTGAGAACGGCGTGATGATCGGCTCCGGCGCTAAGGTGTTGGGTCCCATTACCATTGGCCGCAATGCCAAGGTTGCCGCAGGCGCAGTGGTGGTCAAGGATGTGGAACCCAATTGTACCGTGGTTGGCGTGCCCGGCGAGGTGGTGCGCATTGACGGCGAGCGGGTAGACGATCTGGACCAGATCAATCTGCCGGATCCGGTGATGAATGCCATTCAACAGAATGAAGCCAAAATCAATGCCTTGCAGGCAGAGATTGAAAAATTAAAGGAGCAGCTCAAATGAAGATTTTTAACACACTGACCAGACAAAAAGAGGCGTTCAAACCCATGGACCCTCAGGAAGTGAAAATTTATGCCTGCGGGCCTACGGTGTATAATTTTATTCATATCGGCAACGCTCGGCCGCTGTGCGTGTTTGATGTGCTGCGCCGCTACCTGGAGTATCGGGGCTATGGCGTGAAGTTTGTGCAGAATTTTACGGACATTGACGACAAGATCATTAAGCGTGCCAACGAGGAGGGCAAGACCTATCAGGAGATCTCCGAGACTTATATTAAGGAGTTTTGGACGGACGCCAAGGGCCTCAATGTGCGGGAGGCTTCCGTGCACCCCAGAGCCACGGAAAACATTGACGAGATCATTGATATTATCCGCACCTTAGAGGAGAAAGGCTACGCCTACGCAGTCAACGGTGATGTGTATTTCCGTACCCGCAAGGACCAGGGTTACGGCAAGCTGTCTCACCAGCCCATTGAAGACCTGGAGAGCGGCGCTCGCATTGCCGTAGGCGAGCAAAAAGAGGATCCGCTGGACTTTGCGCTGTGGAAAGCAGCCAAGCCGGGCGAGCCGTACTGGGAGTCTCCCTGGGGGCAGGGCAGACCCGGCTGGCATATTGAGTGCTCAGCGATGAACCGCCGGTATCTTGGTCCCACCATTGACCTGCACTGCGGCGGTCAGGACCTGATCTTTCCCCACCATGAAAATGAGATTGCCCAGAGTGAGTGCGCCAATGGTTGCACCTTTGCCAACTACTGGATGCACAACGGCTATATCAATGTGGACAATGTGAAGATGAGCAAGTCTCTGGGTAACTTTAAGACGGTGCGGGAGATTGCTGATGCCTACGGTTATGAGGTGATCCGCTACTTTTTGATCTCTGCCCACTACCGCACGCCCATTAACTATAATTTGGAGATCATTGAGCAGTGCAAGTCTGCTTTGGAGCGGCTGTACACTTGCCGGGACAGTCTGGACTTTGCCCTGAAAAACGCTTCTGTCAATACCCCGGACGATCCGCAGCTGCTGGCGGATATTGCCGCTCATCGAGATGCGTTTATTACCGCCATGGACGATGATTTGAATACTGCAGACGGTATTTCCGCTGTGTTTGAGCTGGTGTATGACATTAACACCCGTATTTTGGACAAGACCGTTTCTCCCGCCGTGTGCCAAGCAGCAGCCGATCTGTTTGACGAGCTGTGCGGTGTGCTGGGTATTCTCTATAATCGTAAGTCCAACGATGTGGACGCGGAGATCGAGTCGCTGATTGCCCAGCGGCAGGAAGCCCGGAAAAATAAGGACTTTGCCACCGCGGACCGTATTCGGGACGAACTGAAAGAGCGGGGCATTCTCTTAAAAGACACCCCTCAGGGCGTTACCTGGACCAAGGCGTAAAATCGCATAAAAGAGAGCCTATCCGTAATGGATAGGCTCTTGTCAGTTCTGTTCGGTTTTATTTGATAAACAGCTTTTGGTCCAGCTTTCGCTTGACGATCACCACATACAGCAGCGTGCCCAGCACCAGCATGACCCCTAATTCACCCAAGGCTACTAAGCCCCCTTGGGTTAAAAAGCTGATCCAGTTGAACTTGCCGTCAATGAAGAATACCTCAATCTCCCAGCCGACAATCACGCCGTTCCACAGAGCCGGCATCAGCAGGGACAGGAGGGGATAATCTTTGATTTTTACCTGCCGCAGGGCGTAGATACAACCGGTGGCGCCCAGTGTAGCCAGGGAACCGAAGATCATATCCAGCGGCAGCCCGGCGCCGATATTCACCAGGTTGGACAGCACGCAGCCCAGGGTCAGCCCCGGAATGGCGGCAGGGGTGAATAGCGCCAACACATTCAGCGCTTCTGATACACGGAATTGCACCGCCGCGGAGGTGGTGCCCGGCAGCAGCAGGTTTTGGGCGTAGGTCAGCGCCGCGTACATAGCGGCAATGCCTGCGGTTTGGGCAATGAACAGTACTTTTTTGTTCTTCATTCGATTTTGCTCCTTAGTTTTGTTTTTAGAAGACGACGGCCGGTTGCCGTCGCCTGGTCAGGATTTTGCGAACTGACGGTGGTATTATAGCGCAAGGTCGGCCAAAATGCAAGGCGTATTCGTAGAAATTGCTTTTTGCACCGTTTTTGCAGCGAAAAGAATTTACGGTGTACGGCAAAAAAGTATTGACTATTGTTGCTTTGAGTGGTATTATATTTAAGTCATCTTGATTGGTTACGGGCCATTAGCTCAGTTGGTCAGAGCCACCGGCTCATAACCGGTTGGTCCGGGGTTCGAGTCCCTGATGGCCCACCATGGATATAGGGGTATAGCTCAGTTGGTAGAGCAGCGGTCTCCAAAACCGCGTGCCGAGGGTTCAAGTCCTTCTGCCCCTGCCAAAAAGAAACAGTCACCGTTTTGGTGACTGTTTCTTTTTTGTTAGTCAAAACTTGTCCGAGGCACGCGCGTGCCGGGCTTCGTCGCCGAGCGCTGCCGGTGGCAGATGCAGCGAGGCGAGGATGGCGCAGCGGTCAAAATATGGCGTAACACCGCCATATTTTGGGCACCGCAAGAGGGGTTGCGAAGCAACTTCAAGTCCGTTTGTATATCATCGTTAATCTTATGGGGATAATCATTGCTTTTGTTTTACGGCGTTTTTACCTGCTTTTCCCATATAGATAAAACTACGGCGCACGGTCTTTTCCGTACGCCGCAGAACAGGGGACGGTTCTTTGTAAAGTAAATGTGTTTATGTTTGCCTTACAATTTAGAGCGCACCTGTTTTGATAAAATAAGAATTTTAAGCCAAAGTATCCTTAGGCCAGGATTTTCTGAGTGCCACATAAGAAATGACAAAGTTTGCAAGCCAGCCTGCCGGTACAGCAAGCCAGACAAAGGCAATACCATAACGCGGAGCGCAAATTAATGCTACGGACAAGCGAATGGCAAGGTTAACCATATTTGCAATTAAAAACGGGGACATATTCCCAAGTCCGCGAAGAACACCGTCTGTTGCCATTTTGATACCCATAAATATGAAAAAGTAGCCGATCCATCGCATATAATCGCCGGATACCTGATACGCGAAAGCCGTTCCGTCTTTGCCTAAGAAAAGCGCAGAAATTTGCGTGTGCATGGTTTCAATGATGATAAATGCAAAAACGGCAAAGCATACATCTAACAGCAAAGCGGCACGGTAACCTTTTTTAATACGGTCAATTTTTCCGGCGCCAAGATTTTGGGCAACGAAAGGTGACACTGCATTCCCAATGGATACAAATATCAGCGAAAAAACATTCTCCACTCTCATCGTTGCCGCATAGCCGGCGAGGGCTTGCGTGCCAAATGGATTTACAACCGCTTGCACAATCATCATACCGATGGACACGGTGGATTGCTGAAGAATAGAGGGAACGGCGAGTTTTAACATGGAACGCAGTTCGCTTTTGTCAAACCAACGAAAGGGACTTGCGTATTTTCGCATACGATCAAGGAATATCAAAAGGGATAGAACGGCAGAGATGCCCTGCGCAATGAGTGTGGCCAGAGCTGCGCCAAACACGCCCAGTTTAAGACCGCCCACCATCCAAAGGTCCATGATGATGTTCAAAACCGACGAGAATATTAAAAGCCATAACGGAATTTTTGATTCGCCGATGGAAGTAAACATGGTAGACAGAATGTTATACATAAATAAAAACGGGAAGCCTGCAAAATAGATGCGCAAATACAGCACGGCTTCCTCCATGATATCAGCAGGTGTTTGCAGTATGCGCATCATCCAGTGCGCACTGCAAACACCGAAAATACCGAGAAATATGCTTAAAAGCAAAAAACTGATTAACGAAGTAGAAACGATTGTTTTCATCTTGCCGTAATTTTGGGCGCCAAAATTACGGCTGACCAGTACACCTGCCCCTACGCCTGCACCGAGTGCTATGCAAATAAAAACATTTGTCAGCGCGGCACAAGCACCGACGGCCGCAAGTGCAGAGGAGCCGACAAATTGACCGACGATGATTGAATCAGCCATATTGTACACTTGCTGAAAGAAACTGCCTAAAATCATAGGCATTGCAAAAACAGTCAACGCTTTTAGGGGTGGGTCTGTTATTAAATATTCGTCCTTTTTCATTTTTATATTCTCCTGCAATTTACATGCTTTAGAACAGGGTAGAACAGGTACGGTTTCTTGTCACAGAACAGGTAAACACATTGTTTTCAGAAAAAAAGACTTTGCATTTCTGCAAAGTCAAATGGTGAAGACGAGTGGACTTGAACCACCGACCCCTTGCATGTCAAGCAAGTACTCTAACCAACTGAGCTACGCCTTCATTTCCTATCGGTGCAATTATTATAACCGTTTTGCCCGTGTTTGTAAAGAGTCTTTTTGTCTTTTTATCTTATCTTGCAACGGTATGCGCCTTGTGTTATACTGAAATCAGTGCATGCGGGTCTTGTCTGCATAGAAGGGCAGGAGAGAAGAAAATGAAAAAATACAAATTCAAAGCGCCGAATCGTACCTTTCAGCTTTTATTGCCGTTTCTTTGTGCGGCAGATAATTTCGCCATTGTTTTTCTGCTGTGTCGATTAGGCCTGGGTTTATTGGGCCGCATTGGCCTGGCGGATTTCCTGTTACAGGATCCTGTTTTAGATTACATAACAAAAGCTGTTTTGATTTTGTCGGTTGTTTATTCGCTTTTGCCGCTGGTCATGCCCAAGGGCTGCTTTTTGTACGACGACCAAGTGGTGCTTGCCCGCTATACCATTACCGCTTTGAACTGGAAGAACAAGATCGCTGTACCGTACTATATGATTGAGAACGCCTATGTGCAGTACAGCAGTATCTATTGGACTAAGGATATGTTTTCTGAATTGGTGCCTTATGGCGACTTTAACTATAATGTGGTGTTGCAACTGCGCGATGGCAAGAAATACATTTTCTCAGTCCAAGACGCAGAGGATTGCTGCGCGGAAATTATGGCAAAGGTGGAGCAGTATGCAAACAAGTGATAGAACAGGGAACCGTCCCTTGTTTTAATGGTCATTTGTGGGGGTATGATGATAAAAAAAGCTAAATTCTTTCTCTTTTCAGAAGAATCAAAATGCAAAAAACTAATCAACAAGGGTATCGCCTTTATTTATATTGTATTGGGTATAAATGCGTACCTTCTTTTAACGCTAATTGTTTTACCGGCTTTGCGCATACCGGTAACAATGCCGGTAAAACTCGTTTTCGGTATTATTGTCGCTGCGGTTGTGATCGTTGCGACCTATCGCTATTATGAATTACCGAAAGGGGTTACGCTGTATAACGACTATATGCAGTTTGATGTTCACGGCGTTCCGGATTCTCGGCATAGAGAAAAATCAAATCCCAAGGTGCCGTATGCCTGTATTCAGAAAATTCAGATCTGCAAGGGTAAGCGACCGCCGAAATCTATATTCAATTCAAAAGACGATGGTTGGTTTGATATGGGCGGTTCCGGAGAGCGCTATATACGGATCACAGCAGAGATTTATGAGGAAGAAATATTCGTATTCTATGTGGACGATCCCGAGGCGTTTGTAGAGGCTCTGCGAGATTATATGATCAACGCCGGTGCAGGCAAAATTTGGGGGCAATAAGTAATCACACGCATAGACCAGGGGACGGTTCCTTGTTTTGTAATGCTGTGTAGCATGACGAATATTAAATATTCAGAGCAGATCATAGGATCTGCTCTGTTTTTATAAAAAAGAGGGGAGTACATAAAAAATGAGCCTTTTGCATTTGCAAAAGGCTCATGGTGCGGATGACGGGACTTGGCAACACATTGTTACAATAGAATTCTGTGTGTTTAAGCCAAATATAACCCGCTATTTTTGTTTATTGATAAACACTGGTGCAATTTTGGTGCAATAGATGGGCTTTTAATTATGCACAGAAGTTGTCTGCCAAGTGAGTTGTTATGTTAAGAAACTCATCTTTGTTAAAGTCCATGACTTTTTGCATCTGCTTATCTTGGTGCTTCTGAAAGACGTTGATATATGTGTTGATTGTGGTTGACACATCTTTATGTCCAAGCCAAGTCCTTAGCGTTTCTGGGCCAACACCAGCTTCAATGCAGCGTGTTGCAAATGTATGTCTCAAAACATGTGATCCACCTTCGTTTTGTATGCCTGCACGCTGACAAATCAATTGAAAGACGGTGTTAACAGATGTACTGCGACAAAAGCAATCATATTGTGTATTGTAAAACAATAGATTATATTGATTTTTGGAGCGTACAGATATGGCGTATCGTAAAAGTGGCGCAAGTGACACTTGATCTATTGGAACACTGCGCATGCCGTTTTTTGTTTTGGTACGTGTACCAAGTTCAACACCATAATCTAATCCTCTTGTAATAGTACCGTTGACATGAATTACATTTTGCTCGAAGTCAATATCGTTAACAGCAAGAGCACATACCTCACCAATACGCAGACCAGAGTATAACGAAATGATAAGAGCAAGTCTTAAATCATAATCTTTTCGATGGGGTTTATATTGCTTTAATGCGTTTAAAAATTGCTTTTCTTCTTGCACTGTAAAAGCACGGACAATGCGATCTGGTTTGTCAGATATTGGCTTTCTTACAAATGTGCTTTTCATAAGATTACGTGTAAGAATTTGCTTATCAATAGCTATATTGTAAGCTTTGGAGATAGAACTGAAGCATTTGCCAATAACACTATTAGAGTATTGCGCTTTTAGCTGAAGAAAGTACTGATTGATTTGCTCGACTGTAACAGATGTAATTGGCTGATGCCACAATTGGCTTTTTTCTAGGACATGAATCGTATCCATTCGTCTTGTGAATGCAGCCTTTCCAATAGCGTTGAGCTGAAAATCTCGATGAGCGGCCTCGGCTAATAAATCAAGAACGCTACAGCTGCTTGTGCTGGTTATATTTCCGAGAGAGATTTCCCTGAGAAAAGTGTTTTTTCTTTCTCTTACGATGGATTTAGTTTTACCAGTAAAGCTTTTCCGTTTCAGCTTTCCGTCAGGTGTGTAGTAACTTACTTGGCACCTGTATACCTTGCTTGACTCGTCAAAGTATAATGTGCCTTCTCCGTTTTCCCGTTTGGTTTTTCCTCGTCCCATAGTGGTCCTTTCCGGATATCGCTTTTTGATTGTCAAGGTTCAGTGCCAATACTTTTGTTCCGATTTGGCTCTTCGAGTGCTGAAAAAATCAATAAATCGAAATTTGAGTATCAGCTTTTTTCTTCCGATATCTGTACTCGGAAAGGCTGGGTTATTAAACAAGTTTTCAACTGTGCGTTTGCTCCAGCCTGTCATTTTTTGAATGTCTTCGATAGAATAAAACAATGAATTATCTGAGTCGATGTCATTCATATTTTTTTTGAATTTGTCTATTTCTGCGTTCATGGTTTGTACCAATGTATAAGATTTAAACAAATTCTCAAAATCTTGATGTTGCATGCGATAGCCTCCTTAATATGGGTTGATGTTGTGATTACATTGCAATCATAACACAAACAAAAAAGGCTCTCGTTGTGACTGAAGTGTTATATATCTATCTGACATTCATCCACACAATAACAAACAGCAAAGCATTTGTCAAATCAAAGATTGTATAATTAAAAAAATATTCACATGAAGGACAGTCATTAAATAATAATCGTTTGCAAATTAAGACTTTGCTGGAAAGGGGCAGTGTCGTTTGGCGTTTATAAAAATTATGGTATAATTATCTCGATAAGTTATTTATTGAAGCAGTCATTTCTATTGAAGTGGCTGCTTTTCTTATTACTTATTAAAAAAGTTATAAATTCAAAAGGAGACAAAATATGGATTTTAAAATTATTGAGAACGGTGTAGTGGTAGAAGAAAATGGTTTCCATGTCTTTGTACCGAAGCACATGTTAGATACTATCAACAATGAAGCCCAAAAGGAATGGTACTATAAGCAGGATGTTGTTGATTATCTAAAAGAGCATTACAACTACGCACTGCTGGCAGAAAGAGAGCCTGAGATTATCAATGAGCTTGTTGATCTTTATGCAGGCTTGAGAAAAATTAACGAAGGTTGTTTCAACTGGGAAGAATGCTTAAAACAGGCTTTCGAGGAGTTTAAAGACCCATATACACTGGAGCAGTATTCGCTGAAAGCACCTAAGTTCGTTGCATTCAATATCACTTGGGATACAGGCTACGACAGCGCAGATGTACTTCCAAAAGCAGTTCTGATTCCGGCAGCCTTTACGGATGAGAATGAGATTACAGATTATCTTTGTGAGGTCTATGACGCTTGTGGTTGTGGATTTGATCTGAAGGAGTTGGGATAATGCAAAACATTATGATTTCGGTTCGTCCTGAGTGGTGTGCAAAAATCGCTAATGGCGAAAAAACAGACGAAATTCGTAAAACAATCCCGCAATGTGAAGTTCCGTTTAAATGCTACATTTATTGTACTAAGGGAAATTTCGCATTGTTGCGTGATGAAGAGGCTGCTGATTCAAAATACAAATATGATATTTGGAAAACTGCAGATTTCCATCAAAACGTTGGGAAGAAAGCTGTTTTAAACAGTAAAGTTATTGGCGAATTTATTTGTGATTCTATTTCTGAATATGAATCAGAATTTACAAGTTATGATTTGGAATCTGATACTCAGGAAAGTATTTGCAAAATTTGCTATGATGACTATACCGAAGATACATTCGGTACTATGCTGTGCACAAATGAATGCGAGCCGGCTGATAACAGTTATCTAAAAACTGTACTTTATAATCAGTCTTTAGTCCCGTATACTACTTTGAAAAAGTATGTTGGACTGGGATTCAAAAAATTCTACGGTTGGCATATCTCTGATCTTGTGGTCTATGATGAACCTAAAGAATTGAGTGCGTTTTCTGTCGAAGACGTAACCGCAATTAAAGGGTGCCAGTTTCGTGAGCGTGTGCATTCAAATCCGCTATACACAAATGGGGCAATGCTTTTAGGCTCTTATATCTGCACTAAAAACGCAGAATTGGACTGGTGTTCAAAGTGTTTGGTGAAGACGCTTCAGAGAGCTCCACAGTCCTGGTGTTATGTGAAAGGAGAAACAAATGGTTTTGTATCTGTGTAAATTCATAAGGCCAAAAGCCTCAAATTTGCACAGTAGCAGGGTATTTTGTATGCCTGAAGAGTCGAAATAAGCCATTCGAAAGAATTAAAGGAGAATTAATTATGGCAACAAAAGGAATAACAGTTAAAGAACTATGTGATGATTTGCGTAAAGAAATTCTTGCAGGCAATGGCGACAAGACTATTCTTATTTCGTCAGATGACGAGGGCAATAGTTATCATACACTTTGGTATACGATTCAATCAGATATTGATGAAATCAGAAAAATCAAAGAGGCAACTTGGTTTCACGATGATGACAGTCCCGAAGAAGTGGTTCTTTTAGGTTAAGGAGGATTTAGATTAATGAGTTATTATGCTGAAATTTCTTTCAAGAAGATGAAATCTCAAGATGTTATTTCATTTCTTAAAGATTTTAAATGTGCTTATATTAAAAAAATCCCTGAGATTGCGAAAGAAAATTATCCGTTTTGTCCAGCAGTTGAAAAGAATTTATTGAATTTCCAAGACTTAGTTTCTGAAGATAAACTTGAACTTTCGGAATGCTTAAACTGGGCAAAAGATTGCTCTCGTTTCAAATATTTTTATGACAACGAGTTTAAGCTACTTGGAATAGTCGGCATACCTGAATGTTTAAAAGAATTGTTTGATACTTCCATTGCATTCCAAAACTCTTGTGATCAAGATTACGAGCAAAAGGCGTGGGCTGGAATTAAAGAGTTTGAAGATATCTATACGAAATGGATTACTAAGGATGTGGATGAGGTGGTAGATTCATATAATCTCGAAGATGATTTCCGCGATTTTAACGCAGACTATCCCGATCCAATTGAAAAATCCGAACAGCTTATGTATTGGAGAAAATCTTTTGCTTATCGAGAAATCTGGGGAAGGTATGAACGAGAAATTTTTGATGATGACAATGCTATTTACTTTTCTTTATTTGGCACTTATGAGTCATCAAAGTTATATAGGATTTTGCAATGTTGCTTAGCGGAGGCTGACGCGGCAATGCAAAGCTTGGGATTGTGCATATCCAATTGTCAAAAGATTGTCTGAGAAATTTCCGGACTTGTCGTTTACTATTTCTTTTGCGGACGAAGACCTTGGCATCAACTGCGGGGAGTATACGCTTATTAATGGCGTTGAGCAACCGGGCGGTTTTCATTATGATTATCCAGAATTGAAAGATAATCCAATACTTGAAGAAAAAGCAATTAGGTTTGCTTGTGACGTTTGGGGCTATGATCCCACAGAATATCTCGAATAAGAAAATTACGAGGAGAAAAAATTATGAATAAAAGAAAGCTAAATAAAGTATTCGCTGAAATTAAAGAAAAGGCAAATATGGATTACGCAATTACAAATCCTGATGAATACGGCGATTGTAATGCTTGCGTAAACTCTAAACTTACATTTAAATTTGGAATGGATTCCAAAGGTATATATGCAAAACATTGGCTGAAAGGAGCGAATGCTGGCGGCCCGTGGAAGGACCTTAACGATGTATATATCGGACATGATATTACGGCAGAACAGGCGGAAATAATGATTAAGGTTTTGAAGGAAAACGGATATAGCGTTAAGCCTGAGGAATATGATCCTACCATAAGTTTTCTTATTAAGGAGGATTAATAATATTTTAAAAACTTGCAAAGATAAGCTTTTTATGTTGATTTATGGAGGAAATAATATGTCAATTAAAAATTTATCATCACAAGAATACGATATTCTCAATAAGATTGCTGACAAAACTGAGTTGGCTTCAGGGGCTGTAGATATTTGTGACTACCTTACACCTGAAGAAATAGATGTTTTTATCAATCTTTTGAGTAAAACTAATTAAATTAAAGGGAGATTTTATTATGAACGAACTCTATAATTGTATTCCATTGGATAGTGAAGCTGCAAAAAGAATAACTTATTTTGCTCAACTCTGCAAAAAAATAAAAGATAAGGGGTATACTACGTCTCAAATAGAACATGATATTCAATATATCAGTAGTCAAATTAAATTGGCTGCCCAAAAAGGCATGTGTTCTCTTGCTATATCTGAAGAGTTCTGTCATTGTAAACCCGAGGATTTGGGTGAAATCTTTTCTTTATATGATTTCAAGTATGATTTTGATTCTATTAGAAAATTGCTTATGTTTGAGTGGTAATTTAAACAAAAAGAGCCAGCCTTGTGCTGGTTCTTTTTTCATATACAAAAATGTGTTATAATTAGAATATAGTTAATAATATCGCCTAATAGTAGATCTCCCACGATCAGGGAAGTTTTGAGGTTAGGTGGTTTTGAAGCGGTTATCTTCGGATGGCCGCTATTTTTTTTACACAAAAACATTATATGCTCATTGTACGAGCAAACGAAAGGAGAAAAAATGCCAAACTGGGTACAAAATAGACTTACGATTTATGGCCAAGAAACAGAAGTAGAAAAGTGTCTCTTGTTTTGTAAGTCAGAAGACAGCGATTTTGACTTCAACAAGATCGTTCCGATGCCAGAAACTTTGGACATCACAGTGTCTCGTGATTCGGTTCAGGCCGCCGCATATGTATATTCCTTGCTTTCAGAAAAAAAGCAGAAAGAAATATCCGGTGTGCTAAAAACGACAACGACAATGGAAGCAGGGTGTTTTCCACGTGTTGAAAAGACTTGGTTTGAAGCAATAAATGATTGTCTTAAGGACATAGACGTTTGGAACCAAAAAATCAATTCATGGAAGCCAGGCGCGTCGGACATCGAGTGTGGCGCTGAAACGTTCGAAGAATATGGGAGAATTGTTCTCAACAATATTCTGAACTATGGCCACACAGGATGGTATACTTGGAGATGCGATCACTGGGGAACAAAATGGACAGCTGACAACATTGTTGTAGACCGTAGTGGTCAAACTGGGCATGGACAAGAACCGCAAGCTACTGTTTATTGTCAGACTGCTTGGGACTGCCCGACGCTGATTGTGTATGCTTTATCTGAAAAATATCCAGAGCTGACCTTTATGTTGGCTTACGCAGATGAAGCCATTGGCAGCAATTGTGGCTTTTTTAGCCTTAAGCGTGGTGTTGCCCTGCACGGTGATGTACGCTATGACTATTCAGATTGGAAAGATAATCCTGAACTTAAGCGAGAAGCAATAACATTTGCGTGCGATGTTTGGGGATACGATCCGGAAGAGTATCTTGAAGACGAGTAAGACTACGAGGAATTTTGTAACTGTGTAAATCCATAAGGTTCTGAAACCTCAAATTTACACAGCAAGGAGAAAAAAATATGGAAAGCAATAATTATCATTATTGGACTGATGCAAGTAATCGTGCTCAAAAGGCAGAACGATGGGTGGAAAAGATGGAAAAAGAACATCCGTCTGAAATTGCACATTCCGTAAGGTACAGTTTGATTTACAACAAAGAGGATGTAAATTATCCTTGCTTGGAGGCAAATTACCCTTGTTTAAAGAGGTATCATGATACTATCATTGGATTGGAATCACTTGATTCTGTATCTGCGGTACTAAAATATGCGGGCCTAAGTTCTAAAACCGCTGTTTTGAATTTTGCTTCGTATAAAGAGCCAGGAGGAATATTCTTGCAGGGAAGCAAAGCTCAAGAAGAATGCTTGTGCCATGAATCGACGTTGTATAACGTCTTGAGAAAATTTGATAGCACTTATTATGCCAGAAACAGAAAAGCACTTAACAGGGCTTTATATCAAAATGTTGCATTATATTCACCGGATGTTTATTTTGAAAGAGGAGAGAGTATTGTAAAATGTGATGTTATCACTTGTGCTGCTCCTAATTTTGCAACAGCATCCAACCTTTATAATGTTTCCAAAGAAGAAAACACATCTGCGCTTGAATCAAGGATCGAGTTTATACTTTATGTAGCTGCGGCGCAGCAAGTAGACACACTTATTCTTGGTGCGTTTGGATCTGGTGTTTTTGGTCAAGATGCCACAGAAGTTGCAGAGATTACAATGAAACTCTTAAAACGTTATAATGGCGTTTTTAAGAAAGTTGTATTTGCTGTGATTGATGAAAAAAGTGCAAATTACAAGGCGTTTGACGATGTGATTGGTACAATTCAGTCTGTCAAAGAGTTGTAAGGGCTTCAAAAGCTTTCATGAAAGGAAATAAAAAATGATTCTAAGAGGATATTCAAAATGTGATTGTGGGGCAATCACCATTTATACTGATGAAATGTCGTATTCTTGTTATCAGAAGAACCTAAAGAAGTTTTTCCCTAATATTGATTTGAGAAAATTAGTACGATATCCGCAAAGTTTTTGTTGTGACCATTGTGTAAATCGCTATGGTTTAGATTTATGCGGATGTGGAAGTGGAAATCCATTTGGAAAATGTGATGAATATCTACCGGAGTGCAGCATTCCAATGCAATCGGTAGGGGAGTATGATCACGTTACCGCTCCTGATGCTTGGGCTTTCAGTGTTCAAAGGTAAAGGAGTAAAAATATGACTTTAAAGCAAATTATCGAAACAGAAAATTCAGTTTCGGAAATGATTGATGCGTTGAAGAAAAGAATTGTAGCTGAAATTGAAGAAACACCTATTGAGGGTGTTCAAAAGATCAATTCTACAATTTCAATAGTAAGTTTTTCTGCATTGGGCAAAGGGACCGTCCTTACACCTGAATATTATATTTCGAGTGCTCAAGCTCGTTATGTTGGTGATAGCCTTAAGAGCGTATCTACAGCTACTTCTTTTGTTAAGAAGTTGCAAGAAATGGTTGATAAGAGAAATGTAAGAATAAAAGGAACTACATATCCTCTTAATAACCAAACTGTTGAAATTTTAAGAAAATATATTAAATAAGGAGATCAGTTTATGAAAAAGAATGGTGTGATTATAGGTAGACCTATAACAGCAATCATCAGATTCATTGAACTCAATGTTGATGGATGCGGCACCAATGCCGAAGTCCTTATAGAAGCTACTGGACCCAGCATTGATAGAAACGCTATTGAACAGCAGATCCAGCGTCTGAAAGCTGAATCCGAATATCCTGATACAGATTCCCTTGTTGCAGAAACATGCGACTGGCTTAAGACACAGGGTATTTCATGCAGACAGCTTGACTATTACGAAATCGAATTCTAACATATGGAAAAAAATTATTATCAATAAAGGAGAAAAAATATGTATACAGGACATTGCTATGGATATGGCTTGGATGACGAGCAGCTTCGTATGATTCCGAAAGTGAACTTGGTAGCATTTTTGCTCAAAAATTTCGATGAGTTAAAGGAGCATATGGAGTGTGATTTGAGAGATTGTAATTTCGACAAATTGACATCTGATGAGATTCTGGAACGCTTTTCATCATATTATAGTAACTATAACCAAAGTGGCGGTATCATCGGTGCGATACGTGATATAATGCAAGAAAAAATGAAAATCACTCTTCATTATGCTGATTGTGAAGATGGACAAGCAATCTATATGCCACAAATGATGCCGTGGGATATGAACGAGAACGATTTGAAGATCCGTTCAGCAGAGGATTTGCAGACATTATTTCAGCCGTTTCTGGACGAGTTGGGCATTTCTGATGAAACTGTTGGTGATATCGATATCGAATGGTGGGGATAAACTCGATTAAGTCAAAATAAGCCATCTCATATGAGATGAGTGGCGATTTAAACAAAAGAGCCAGCCTTGTGCTGGTTCTTTTTTATTTTTTTTGTACTTATGCTATAATTAAAGTATAAGTCTTTAAATAATAACTAATTCTTTTTTTGAATTGGTCGTTTTTTAACGCAAAAATATAAATTAAAAATATTAAAGGAGAAAAATTATGAATGAATTCCAGACAATCAATGTCAATTTATCAAATCTTTCAGAAGAAGAAAGAAAACAACTTTTAGAGTTGGCTAAAAGGAGCAATACCCCAGCTAAAAAGCGTTGGAGAGGAGAAAGGAACAACCACTATTATTTTATTTCAGGCGCTGGTGGAATAGGAAAAGGCAGGGAAGATAAAGTCGCCTATGACAGTAATCGTTATCAACTTGGCAATTATTTTAGAACTGAAGAAGAGGCAGAGTTTGAATTAAACAAAAGACTTGTTTATCAAGAACTCAAGGATTATGCTTTTGAACACAATGAAGGTGAGATTGATTGGGAAAATCATGAACAGGAAAAATGGGTTCTCTCCTACGACAGTCAGATTAAATTTCTCGGATGTTATCTTAAGTCTGTTATATCTGACATAGGACAGATATACTTTTCTTCTCGCAAAATTGCACAAGAAGCAGTCGAAGCTATTGGCAAGGATAGAATAGAGAAATACTTGTTTAACATTAATTGAATTTATTTTGTACCTGTTTTTGTACCTATGTACATTCGTAAGGTTCCAAACCCGCAAATTTACACAGCAGTATGGTGTTTTGTACACCTGAAGAGTCGAAATAAGCCATTCAAAAGAATGAGTTGTAATTTAAACAAAGAGCCAGCCTTGTACTGGTTCTTTTTCTGTATTGGATAATGACACCAAGCCTTGGCGGCTTCTCTTGACCTTACAAGAAATTTAGATGGCTCCAGTATTTCATACCGGTTTTTTTCTTTAGCTTCGAGTATATCTTGTTTTGTCTCTGCAATACTAAAACGGAACAAATATAGTATGACAGGAGCGTATATTGTGACACTAAAAGAGATTGTACAAAGAGGTTTTGACCCGGACAGGACGGATGTGTTTTTCATGGTTATGAAAAAAGAGCAGCCGGTTCCGTATTGCTACTGTTGCGGTATGCTGGAACTCTACAAATATTGGAGAAAAGACAACCATTCTATCTGTCCGCCAGACGATGCTATGTTATTGCAGGTTGTATTGTATTCACACGGCAGTATTGCTTTGCCACGCGTATATGATCGATTTCAGACAGGAAAAACAATCGACTACGCTGACGCGACTCCGGTTTCGGAAATTGGAAATGACCCGAAGATCACGTTCTATGACTTAATGCGTGAAATCGAGCAAATCGTTTATCCGTTTGAGGTGTAGGACACATCTTTTGCTGTTCTTTAGAATTGTGATATAATTATCGTATAAGTCATTAACAAAGCAGTTATCTCTCTGGAGATGGCTGCTTTTGTTTTGGTTAAAAATAAATATCAAAAAGTTCAAAAAAGGAGATTAAATATGGAGAAAAAGGATTTTTCAAAAATGGAGGCTGTCGTAAAACGCTACGTAAAGGCTTACAGAGAAGACTTTGCTATCGACAAGGACGTTTTGAGTCAACCGACAGAAAATCGCTATTTATGGCTTGTACGGCGTTGTGGGACGAATTTGATCCCTATGTCTGCTGTCGTACACAGTGATGTAGTGAAACACTATCTGGACGCACGTAGAGACACCCCGGAGAGAGCGAATGAGATTGCCAGATTCTACGAAGTTGATGCGAAAACATTGAGCTTCAAGGCCATTCGTAATGTGGACAAATACTATAAGCAGGTTTGTATGCAAACTGATATGTAAAAGGAGTGTTTCTATGCTTTACAATGTACGAATCGAAGATGCGCTTTATAATCTGAACAATACTATTTTAAAAATGGGCAACTATGATGTTGTAGACATCATGAGTATTTATGATTTTTTGGGCGAGAACGGGTTTACTCTTACCTTAGAAAGTCATGCTGTGCCTGATTCAGCTAATGAGTTTTATGTTTGCTTTGTCCTTTATGAAGAGAGAGAAACAGAAACAATTGGTAGAATTGAGTATCCGCTCGGTCTAAACGCTTGTGATATTAAAAACAATGATTCAATCAAAGAAAAGATCTTGTGTCGGATGTTTGCTTTAGCACAAGAGGAAAAAATCTAAGAAAGGAAAAATTATGAAAGAATTAAAACTGTCAGTCCTGCTGGTAGAACCCGGCAAGTGCCCAAAAGTTATTGAAATTGAGGACATGCTTGAAGCAATGCAGAACATTGTGGGCGGCGACATCGAGGTATATGAGCCGTTTGATGATGAGATTGCCATTGTTTGTAACGAAGAAGGTAAGGTTAAAGGGCTTCCGCTGAATAGAGCTATTTACTCCGATAGAGGAGAGCTTGTTGACATTATTGCGGGTACGTTCTTTGTGTGCTATGCACCTGTTGATAGCGAGGGATTTCTGAATCTGCCTAAAGAGTTGGCTGAAAAGTACGAAGAATACTTCAAAGAGCCGGAATCGTTCAATACCGAAGCGGGTGGCGTGATGGTCATTCGAGACACGTTAGGGTATCCAACCTATGAGTTCTTCGATGGTGTCGGAAAGTATTATATTGTTCAAGTGCTTTCAAAAGAAGTTAGCCGCTATCCGATGGAGACGCGTGTAATTGCTAAAATCGCAGGAGATCCGACCAAACAAGCGACTGTTAAAGATGTTGCAGGTCGTGAGTGGCCGAAAGAGCAAATCAGTGCGATTTGGCCTATCGAGGATGTGTATGCACCGGCTACATTGGACGAGGTGTACGAAATCTTGTGTGCAATGAATCTTGGTGGCTGCTTAACGACTGAAGAAACCATTCGTAATTATGTCATCGATATGGTCAAAGCTGAATGCATTGTTGCTCCGTTATTGGAGTCGATAGAAAACGAAAACGCTGAATATTTCTACAAAGACTTCAACGAGTTGTCCAATATTCCGGCCATGCCTTTGTATTCGGCTATCGACATGATCAAAGCGGTTATTTAAGAGAGGAGAAAAAATGGCAAATATTTGTTCTGTTACTATGTATTTCTACGGTGAGAAAAGTGCAGTGGAAGATCTGCACGCAAAATGTCAGCGTTGGATGGATACAAAAACCTTCGAGCAGATATGATTTATCATGATGGGGCAAATCATTACTTGTATAGAGAAATCAAAGAAAGTGTCTCTGATGAGCAATTGGAGAACATTTTAGATAAAATCTATACTGGAAGCTGCACAAAAGCAGATATTTCAAGATGCACAAAAAGTGTAGGCGCACATATTTGTGATGTCTATGGATTTTAAGGAGGATTTGGGATGAAATTCAATCTAAATGATTACAAAGGTAAGTACGTAATGCACTGCAAGACTAAAGAAGAAGCTGATAGCTTTTGTCGATTTCTTGGACTAAACGGTAGGAGATGGAAGGACGGAACAAGTTATCTGGAGGATAATATGTGGTGTTTACATGAAAGAGACACTGTATATTGCTTCAATGAGGGCGCGTTTTGTGATATTGAATATGCCAGACATATCAATTACGGAATTCTTGAATGGAGCGATTTTATGGAAGACAGTGAAATTGTAAGTGAGTTTACAGTTACGCAGCACAAATAACCTACCAAGAAGTCTCTTTTGAGGCTTCTTTTTTTGCTATTCTGAACAATTTGCCTAATAAACCAAAAAGTGTTATAATTATTTCAGATGTGGTAATCTGATTCTTCGTTAGAAAGAAATAAGTGATTTCTACAAAACTTAATATAAACAACCACACGGTACACGGGTGTGGATGACGGCTCATTACCTCCAGGCCAATGTTTATTGCGCAAGGGAAAGCGCAGCTTCGTTCCGATTTAGGGAACACAAACCATAGTCACGAATTATGGTTGGAACATCGTAAGGTGTTCATCTAAGAAGCTGCGTGTGCCAGCTGTCTTAGTCTATTCGCCGGTCAACCGGCGTTTGCGTTACAAGAGCTCTCGTTTTGAGGGCTCTTTTTTAATGCTGTTTATTAGTCGATTTTTTGTTTTAAATTGGGTATAATTGGGTATAATTGGGTATAATAGTGTAAAGAAATAATAATTGACACTATTGAAATGAAAAATTTGGTTGCACTATGTTCAAAAATAAAAACATAATGGGCGTCTGTGTCAATAATTCTAAACATTTCTGCATTAGCTGAATGTTTTGAGCATTGTTCGTTTTGTGTTATAATTAAAATATAAGTCAATTTGAGAACAGTTATCTTTTGAGATGACTGTTCTTTTTTTTACGCTTATTTTTAAAAAAATATTAAACTTTAAAAGGAGAAAAATATATGAAAAAAACATTGGTATATACCAACGACATTAGCAGCGAAGAGTTTAAGGAAATGTTGCGAGATTACATGACAGACGAAGAAGTGTCTTCAATGTCATATGATGAGCTTTACGACCGTATGTCTGAGTATTTAGACAATGAATACGCACAAGTTTGTGAAGATTTAGACCGTCAATTTGACATGCCTATTTTGGTTATTGCAGATCTTGGCTTGTGGAACGGTAGACACAAAGGTTCCGCATTGATTCGTTCCGGTCGCTTGTCGGACTGCTTCCGTACAAATTGCGACTGTGCAACTTGGTATGTAGACGGTAGAAAGAACCTGCGTTGTGATGCTTCACATCACGATGGGAATAATCACTATTTGTATCGCGTGTTCAAACCTGGAGTAAGCGACACACAGATTGAAAATTTGCAGTATAAAATTGCAGAAGGTGCAGCTACGAGCGCCGACATTAGTCGCTTGACGAGTAGAGTTGGCGATGCGATTGCTAAAATTTACGGATTTTAAAAGCTATACGCTTGATTTTGTGCAGACGGTCTGCACAAATAAGAAAGGAGAAATTATGACTAATACAGATTATCAAAACTACCAGTTGCAGTGGATGCGAGACCACGCTTATTCGTTAGAACACCTTATGATGTCTTTGGAAAAGTATCGCCAAAACACTTTTGGTTTAACTATTCCCGAACTTTTTGAAGAGTGGGAGTTTAATCAAGGATTTGATGGCGAAATTTGGGTTTGCGAAGATGAGTTCAATGACTGCGAAGCACAGGAAAATCAGAAGCAAGACGTTGTTTGCACCCGTTTTGACTGTGATTCCGATTTGCCAAAATATACGGACAGCATGTTATTTGATTCAGACACTGAAACAATTGCAGAAGGCATTTTTAAGAAGACCCTTGATGGTAGTGGTGAGCTTAGGATCGAGCTTTGCGTGCGTGGGCATGTTCGAGTAGAGGCCGATGGCCTTATTTATACCTCGCCTTCTGATTTTCCTGGCTGGCTAAAAGAGCGAATCAAAAAGCATCCGAATGGCTGGCAGTATTTGGAAACAGAAGATAAAGAAGTTTTCTGCCACGATTCCAATTGGTTTGAACTTCTGGTTACTTCGGAAAGAGGATATTGTGGTGGTTATGTCTACGAAAGCGACCTGTCAAAAGACACACCTGAAGATGTATATCGAACAATGTTTGAAATTGCTCGTGATTATTTCACAGCATAGGAAGGAGAGTCAAAATGAGCAAAATTCTAAGATATAAGTTCGTAAAAACACGCAAACCACATGTTTGCTTTGGTTGCGGACGTTGTTTCGATCCTCCTTGCAGGATGATATCAGCGGCAGATGTAGATGGTGGTACTGTCGAGTCGTATTATCTTTGCGAATCGTGTGATGAAGTTGCTTCCGACTTGAAGCCTTGGGAAGAATTTGGATTTGGTGATTTGCGCGAAGCGGCTTTAGAATACGAAAAAAGTAAGAAATAACGCTTTGTGAAGGAGAAAAATTAATGAATTCGTTAAAAAAGAGTATTGCACAAGAGTTTAAAGACTCTAAACAGTTTTCTTTGTTCGATGCATACGAATCATTTCCTGAGAAGCCACACGAAACCGTAAGAGCCCGTATTTATGACGGACTGGGAATTGAGTTCGAAAGAGTAGAAAAGGGCGTATATCGCGTTGTACAAGGCGATACGCAATGTCTTATTGTCGAGGGCGATGGTAGAGATTTGTCTTTCATAGAAGACGAAAGCGTAAATGCTATAATCACCGATCATCCTTGGTTAGATCCAAAGGCTAATAAAGGCGGATCTCGAAATTTCGCTACATATGACTGTTTCAAATATGAACAGAAAGATTTCGATGAAAAGGCAAGGGTACTTAAAGATGGCGGTTTTCTTGTAGAGATGCTTCCTGCTGAAAACGAGAGCAATTTTGAATATCTTTACGAGCTTAAAAAAATGGCTCAAAAGGCAGGCTTTCAGTATTATAGCAAGGTGCCTTGGACAAAGGGCACATTTGTAAGTAATACCGGTCGAAAAGCTAAAAACACAGAAGATATGATGTTTTTCACAAAGGGAAAACCGAGAAAATTAAGACCTGATAAGCAGAGAGGTGTTGTAGATGGGGTCCCGACTCGTTATATGTCCGGTGCCGCAGGAATGCTACCAACAACATTTAATGTACAAGCGGTACAAAGAAAACAACAAATCTCACAATCTGAAAAACCGGTAAATTTGGTTGAACAAATTTTGGAATTCATCTCGCTTCCGGGTGAGTGGATTTTAGACCAGTTTGCAGGCTCGGGTGTTGTTGGAGAGGCGTGCTTAAATCAAAAGCGTAATTCTATCATCATCGAGCAAGATCATAACAAGGTTGAGAACATCAAGAAAAGATTGTCTAATATTTAATAACAAAAGCCACATTGATTTGTGGCTTTTTTCTTTTTTTGAAAACATGATATAATTTTTGTATAAGTTATAACAAAAAGCAGTCATTCCGTTTTGGATTGGCTGCCTTTTGTTTTGTGGAGTTCCACGAAAATAGATTAAAGGAGAAAAAGTTATGAAAGAAAAATTAAAAAAGATTGCAACCGCGATCAGAACATTCATCGACAAACATTTTGAGGTGTTTTATTTCATTCTGTTTGTCATCGCAGCTGCAATTTGTACAGTGGTGGTTAAGCATAAGTGCTTGCTGCTGTACAACTGGCAGTGTGTGTTGGTTGGCCTGTTTTCAGCCAGTCCGTTCTATATTGTGCCGCTGGCTGGTAGCGCAATCAAATACTTTCTGCATTCTGACAAGAGTGCAGAGGTGAAGGAGGAGAAATGATGGCGAAGACAAAAAAACAACGGTCCAGCACAGCTGCTTGTTTGAGCAGAGCGTGTTACAGACCGCGCGTCGTCACAAACAAAAAGAAGGAAGCAAGTCGTAAGGCTTGCAGAGGAGGTAAATACTATGAATAAGCAACAGGCACAGCATATCCTGGAAAGTGAGGCAGATCTTCGCAGATCCGGTGTCCAGCAATCATTTGCCGGTATGAACCGGGTAGCAGATGCTATTGATGCACTGTGTGGCGTTGATGCGTACTGCAGCGGGCGTTTAAGCCCGGCACTTTCTGCATATTATGCAGATTGCCGTGGTTACTGCCGCGATTTGCGGATCAATCCTTCTGATCTGGAGATTTCCAGAGAGCTGAAGGACTTGGTTCGCTTCAGTTAAACAAAAAGAGCACCATTAGGTGCTCTTTTTTTTTGTTTTTGTACATATATTTTTTTGAGATTTTGGATTGCAATTTCATTCTCGTTTTCCATTTTTTGTGAATTATGATATAATTATCAAGTAGTCATATTACACAAAAACAGAGTCATCTTTTCGGAGGTGGCTCTTTTTTTCATTTCAAAAACATTATTTAATACAAGGAGGAAACTTTAATGGCAAAAGTTGAAAACATTGTGGAAGAGCCGATTATGGAGTTCTTTAACAAGAATTCATTTATGAAGGTGAAACCTGACGGATTTCGTATTGGACGTTTGTTGCTGTCTTTCGGCAATATGGACGACAATAAGAAATTGGTTCCCGGATCCAATATTGATTTTTGGTTGGATTTCAGAAAGGCGGGAGCTTATAATGCGCATAACCTGATACACGATATTATTTCAGGGAAACTTGCTGCTGAAATCAAAAAAGAAAAAAAAGACAGATTGGCAGTAAACCCCAAAGCAAAGTATGCACAGCCTGTCAGAAGTTATCCTGGCGGAGTTTCGGCACAAAAAGCCAAAGATAGAAACATCAGAACCGACGGAGCTGCTCAAGCGAAAATTCTGAAAATTCAAGGCGGTCTTAAACAACCTGTACTTATCAGTGTTGAAGAAGGGCCTGGAAGAGAAACGGAGCAAGGTTTAATTGTTCCCACATATAACGGTAAGCCTGAACAAATCGTTCGTGTTACTGTAACCTGGGACGATCTAAAGGCAATGGCTTTGGCAGTACAAATGCATTACAATGCATTTTTAGCCGGGCAGCATGTAATGAAGGCAATCGCTGACGAAAAGGCAGCAAAAAAGAAGCCCAATTAAGAAAGGAGAAACTATGCAAGAAAAAGAAGAATATGAGCTGCGAATGCTGATGCATAGTTTGAGCACTATGGTTGAGAATTTGCAGGCTGCACAAGAGATGGACTGTGTGCAAAGTATTTGCCAGCTTCACTATCCGGAACTGGCAGAAACGCTTGTGGATGGCTGTCCGGAATGCGAACATAAAGGCAAATGTCTAATGCTAGACATCGGTGATGCAATTGGTGCATTGGAGAATGCAATAGACGACATTGATCGACAAACCAAAAACTAAACAAGAAGAGCTGCACTTATGTGTGGCTCTTTTTTTCATGCCAAAATTTCTTAGAAATCTTCCATTATGGTATAATTTTCTCGTAATACAAAGAAAGCAATCACCATTCGGTGGTTGCTTTTTTGTTATTCATTATAGTAAAAATATGGTGTTAATTAAGAGATATATTACAAACAAGGGGAATTAACATGTATAGTGATTCAAAAAATTTATTATGGTTTTGTATGGCAGTAGGTGTCGGGATCGTTGTCGTCGTACTAATTGCGCTTCTTATCAAGTTATGCCTGCATATATACGTCAAACGCAACAGTATGCGCTATCACCAACTTAAGATACTAAATGCCAATACACATTTTCATAATGTTGACGTGGAAAAATGGAGTGAGAGATTTGACACTAAGAAAAAATTTGATTCTTATGGTGCTACAAAATTCAAAAGAGAATTCTCTGGCGTAATTAACTCTCAATACGAGAAGTATTGTGCAATAATAAAACAATGTGAAGATGATTTAGCTTTGTATGATGAGTATTTGTCAAAGTATTTGGATATTGTAGATCAGGACAAAAATCCATCGCAGTTGAACGGTTCTCTGGCAAAAATTGAGCAAAAAATATTAGAAAGAAAATGTCTGCCGTCTCCAAAGGTGTTTTCTGCCGAGTGCAAATATCGTTATACTTCTCCTGCAGGTAGAAACTCATATTCGGCAATTACAACCATTTCGTATAATGAGTTTTTAGATTTGTGGCGGCAAATTACTAAATTAAAACATGAACAACAAGAACAGAAATATGCGCTACAACAAATGACGCAGAAAATGACGGAAAGGAAGAAAAAGCTACGGTTTCGGCCTGTTGAAGAGGTACAAGAGTCTTGGATTGTATCGGCTCCTGAAAAGGTAGGGCTTAAATATTCGGATGCACCTGGATGTTATGTCTTTTTGGTTTTTGATAAAGATTCGGTCAATGATGAAAGTAATATGAACTACAGAGATGTGTATGTTGGGCAGTCAATTAATGTAAACGCCCGCGTGCACAATCATATTACAGGAAAGGGGAACGGCGACATTTTTGCAGATATAAAAATGGGAAAACGAGTTTTGGTAGCTATTTGTTACATGTCGGCTGAAGAATTGAACCAGGCTGAAGTTTGGCTAATTCACTATTTTGATGCAGAACATTCTTACAATAAAACCAAGGGTGGAGCAACAATAAGACAATAATGACAAGAGTAATCAATAAGAATACTTTACCAGAAAAGGCGGACCTTCGGGTCCGCTTTTCTTTTATCTTGTCTCAATTTGTTCAATGCGATACAATTATTTTATACTTCAATGAAAGGAAAGTGAAAAAATGATTGATTACAAATCTGCAATTGAAATTGCAAAAAATTATTATCAACAATATGGAAATATGACTTTGACAAAAATATTTGATTCCAAAGATATGTGGATCATATATGCTAAACAATCAGAACAACCTATATATAATAGTGTTGCTGTTGCAATTAATAAAGGTAATGGTGAAGTAGGTAGCTTTGTTCTCCCTTCTCCTAAAAACTTTGAAATACTTGAGTCGGCTAAAGAGATTGAATATAAGGATGATTAATACTTTACAAGAAATGGCGAACCTTCTGGATCGCTTTTTCTTCTTAACAAATTGCAGTATCAACAGTTAGCAAAAGGCACCTGATGGCACCGTGTGGATTACTGCATGACGGAGTTCATTAGACAGGGGATATACAATCAGGCTGCGGCCTGGCTTAAAAATGCACGCGTGTGTTTTTTGAATGCACGCGTGTGTTTTCATGCGTTTATACACTCCGAATCAATACGTTGTAATTTGTACTCCTGTAAATTCAAAAAAGAACAAAGAAGAACTCATGGCGTTAGCAAAAGAAACACTAAAATCACTTTTTAAATGACTAATGATAAGAGCGGACCTCTGGGTTCGTTTTTTCTTTCTTGTTTCTTTTTTGTTATAATTAATTTGAATAAAATATAGTTTTAAAAACTGGAGGTAATTATGGGCTTTTTAGATTATGATAATAATATACAAAGAATGACCACCTGCTACAGCAAAGAAGCTTTAATGGAAGCGTTGAAAATAATTTCTCATTATTCTGACTATGATGAATTAAGAAAGGACATAGTAAAAGCTATAAACTTATATGATAACAAAGAAATTGCGGAATACAGGGAAAAGTTGACTGAAAATGATTTGCAGTGGAATGCTTGCTTGTTGGCTTGCACATATGAAAAAAATACGTTAGAAAAAATATTAAGATCAAATAAAAGGGTTAAGTCTTTCGGTATGAGGACGATAGATGGTGTAAAAATCCCATGTTTTTTTGAACGGGACGCTATTGAATTAGCAGTCAAAATATATGATGATGAAGATATTTGCAAAAGAAGAGAGAGTTTTAGAAGCGATGCAATAGAAACATTCGGTATATAAAAAAACGGACGTCTCACGACGTCCGCCAACGGGAAGTATAGACCCGTTGTGCTCTGTATTCTCTGTGTTGGCGCTAGCAACCACACACAAACAAAACACGTTGGGATGGTGAAACCAACATGATTGTAGATCAACAATATACTGTGATTGTCCGAAACACAGCAGATGTCGAAAGAATACAGAGGGTCCCTTCTGCCTGATTAATTCAAATTTTCGCTAAATCTCATAAAAAACTACTCATCGGAATTTCTCATTTAGTCGGTAAGTATATTATAGCAAATTTTGGATGCATTGTGAAGTACTGAATTTCTAGGAACAGAACAATATCTTATCCGATATGGCAAAATTCGCGATACTGTGTTGACAGCGGCTTTTTCTTTTGCGATAATGAAAGAAAATGGTGAGAGGAGAGAAAGAATGGATGTTCTTCATTTAACACCTGAAGCTCATGAACTACTGCAGAATTGGGGCGAAGAGAATCGGTTGCTGGTGGATAGTGTTTTGCCGTATAATAAATCTTATTTCAAGAAGCTGTGTTTGGACTACGGTTCTCAGTGTATGTTGGATTCTGATGGGCCGTTGCGCGTATATATTGAGGCAAAACCACATCATGAAGAATTTCGGGCTAAATTTTGTGGAAAACAGATCACAAAAGGCAAGATTATACCAACAAACAGACAGGATAGAGCAGATAATACACCAAACGCAACGATCCAGTTCCACGTTGAGGAAGGACTGGAAGATTATCATGTTGAGTTTGAGCACATTGTGAAGTTGCTCAGCATCGATTACGTTGTGTTTAATTATTTGATGATCTATGGTAATCTGGTGACAGGCAACACAACAACCGTTAATGCGAGAAGTGACGGCGAAGATAAACACTATTTTGTGAAAGAATACCAAGGCAATGTGTATGCGGTGTCTTCTCATACGCACAAATCTCCGGAAGGCATCTTTTCTGTTCGAGGACACTTCAGAAAATATAAGTCCGGCAAGGTCATTTGGATCGATGAATATCTAAAGGGTACAGACAAGAACGAATAGCTTTGGTCTTTGTGTCCTGTGTGGTATAATTAAATCATAATATTATGTCCTAAGCAGTCATCCACTTATGGTTGGCTGCTTTTGTCATTCTAACATTCCAATGTTATAAGGAGGAAAATCATGTTAAATTGGGTTCTAAATGCTGCATTGATCACTTTTGTTGTGATGATTGGATTTCGCATTGTCCGAAAAGTTTTTCGTATTGCGTATTCTCTGGTAGCCTTGAAAATTGGACTGTCTATTTGTGCAATGGCAGGACCGATGCTTGCAGCATGTTTGAGCAAACTTCATTTGCTGATTCCATTTATCAAGTAGCAAATTTTGTTCGCGCGCAAAATATGGTATAATTAAAACGTAGTTATTTTCACAAAAGCAGTCATTCTTCGGAGTGGCTGCTTTTCTTGTGCGTAACAAAAAAATAAAGTCATTTTGAGGAGGTAAGGAGAAAATGCTGAATAAGGATCAGCGACGTAGGATTGATGTGGCGAATTTTGTGATTTGGGAATGTGATAAAGCTAAACACCCGGTCACAAATCTGAAGTTGCAGCGAATTCTGTATCTGCTGTATGGGCAGTTTTGGAGCCGATACAAGAAAGAACTCTTTCCGGCATACTTTGTTGCGTGGAAATTGGGTCCTGTAGATCCGATTACACAAGATAACTTTTGCACTTGGACGGCTGATGGATTGCTGTCTGTAAGAAAGCAGGTGCGGCTGTATTGGTGCACAGACGAAGAACAAGACTTTGTAGTTGAGACCATTCATAAACTGAATAGCAGGGATCTGTGGATGCTTGTTCAGGACGTACAAAAGACAACGCCTTGGAAGCTGGCTTGGTCTAAAGGCAAGGGTTGGTCAATTCCAAACGAACAAATCCAGCGCTACTTTGGTTCCGCAAAAGTCTCTGCAAAGGTTAGAAAACCGTGTCCGTTTTGTGGTCAGGAGTACGTTGTGAGAGGAACAGATACATACTTCGACGGTATCAAGAACATCACCAATTTACCGGATGACAGCGTGTGTCTATATAAGAAAGAACACAAATACTATTTGCATATTGAAATTCCGGAGGACGAAAGTTTCAGCCGTATTTTTGGAGGTGACATTCCGGTTCGGTTTTGCCCAATGTGCGGTAGAGAATTGAAAGGAGAATGAGCGTGTTGAAAGAACTCGTAACAATGGACGAGGCTGTTACTCGTCTAAATCAAATCATAGACGCATTTTACGGCAGAGTAGATGCAGAGACAAATGCGTTCTTTGAGAAGCTTTCCGAAGAAATTATTGCAGCTGGCTTTGAGCGGGTTGCTAAAGAACATTTCCAGATTCAAGACGTGGATCCGGTAACACTCAAAACCTGTATTAAACTTTGGGACAGCATTAAAGTTTCCAGTTGGAATTTGCTTCCCGGAGACGAACCGATCATTTCTTGTGTTGCTAAACGCAGTAAAATGAGCAGAGAGATTTGCTTGATTGATGACTCTGGACAAGAGTTTTGGTTTGATTATCCACTTGAAAAAATTTCAATATCTTGTCAAGATATGCGAATCAAAGCATAATAAGGAGAAAGGAGAAAAATATGGAAACAAAGTCCTACGACTTTAACTGGATCCGATTTTTAAGCAATCATGTACCGGTCAAGGTTTGTAACGAGGCTGATTTTGCTCAGTTCAAAAGATTCCTTCTGTCAAAAGGACTAATTGGAATTCTGAAAGACGACTTAGAATTTAAAGATTGGGTGCTTTTGGCAATGGTCAATCACAAAAATCCAAAGCTGTTTTTGTTCGAGTACAGCAATAGCAAAGGGTTGACCTGGAGTGATAACGAAGAGGACGCCATCAAGTGGTATGGTGAAATCTGCAAGCCTGAAGACTTGTGGACGTAATATAATAAAAGAGACTCCTTACGGGGTCTCTTTTTTGTATCTCATGAAAGTATGGTATAATTTTAATACAGTTATTTTGAAAAGGCAGTTATCACTTGATGACTGCTTTTTCTTTTTGCAGTAAAACAAAATGTAATGTGATAATCAAAAAAAGGAGAATTTTATATGGTCAGAATCATTGCAGATTTGATTTTGCTAATTTTAACCTTTATTATTTCAGGCATTATTAGCCTGTTGGATCTCGGGGTTATAATTACAGCAATTCAAGAACAACGAACAAATCATTCGGATGCTGAAATCTATATAACAAACGAAGATATACCGGATTCTTGTTATTTTCAAACGGAAGAACACGATGAAGGTTTAACTCTTAAGGTTGTCCCGGCAAAAACGTTACCTAAGGGCTGGTGTTGGTTTCAGTATGATGATGGCTCTGGATACCTAAAAGGTCCAGATGGTAAGATGTTTTTTGATTACGATCAAGAAACTGGAGAATACAGAGCAACGAAGGATGATGCTTGGGGTGCTTGGCATGATTACGATCAGGCTCAAAGTATTCCTGGAAATGAAATGTCCGATTTTAAGGCTTTTGCTGAATGTTTCATTCGGCAAAATGTATTGTAAGGAGAAAATTCAATGAAAATCACACATTATCAAGAAAAAGTAGATTTGTTGTCCAAAATGCAAAACAGAGCACGCTTCAAGGCTGCTGATGCAACAAACGGCGAGATTGTTCGTTGCTGCGTTGAGCGAAGTAATTCTGGCAATAATACAGTTTTTGTGTTTGCCAAAGGATCAAGTTGTAGGGGATATCGCTTCTCTGAAAATGTGTTCTTGAGAGAATACGACATTTTACAGCCGAGAGACTCGGAGGAAGTTAAATGGCACAGACGGCTCAAGAAGGCCATTCGGTGCTTGGAGGCATCCGGTTTGTGGCCTGATGTTAAAAAGCAGTTTGAGCAGCTTCTGACGGTCTCTTATGACGACAGGAAGGCAATCACCAAATTGTATTGGGATTGGCTTGACCATCAGCGTAGTCATCTGGAAACGGATGCAGACGGAAACACAAAAAGTGTTTATAATTTTGACCCCGGCTGGGAAAATCCATTCGTGGATTGGGCAGGAAAATACCCGTTCATGTTTTCAAAAGATGACCAGGGCGTATTTTGGCTCAATCACAATTATATTTTTGAAATGAGCGATTGTAAGCTCAAGTCCATGTATTTCGGCAAAGGCCCCAATGCAAAAGTCAAAGAAGAAATTCGAGTTGCATTGGAAAACAAACAGGCGTATGATAGTGGTAGATACAGAACAAACTACGATGTTAATTTCACATATCGCCCGGAAGAGCAAAAGGCTTGGTATTCGGAAGAATACAAGAATTGCGGCAATGGGCACTACTATATTGCCTTGGATGCAAACACAGCTTTGTTTGTAGAGGATGATTAAGGAGGAAAAGAGTGAATATTTGTGTATTTGGCTCGGCCAGTGAAGACATTGGCGAACAGTATAAGAAAAACACGGAAGCAATCTGCAAAGCTCTTGCAGAATGCGGAAATAATCTGGTGTTTGGCGGCGGCGGTACCGGTTTGATGGGCGCTGCTGCTCGTGGTTTTGCCGCAGGTGGTGGCAATATCTACGGTTTCATCCCAACTTTTATCGTTGATAAGGATGTAGAGCCGCCTTTCGGCAAATGTACGTCATTGGTAGAAACAAAAACTATGCACGAGCGTAAGCGAAACATGGAAGAATTGGCAGATGCATATCTGATTGTACCTGGTGGCATCGGGACTATGGAAGAATTCTTTGAGATTCTGGTGGCTCGTTCTTTGGGACAAGAGTCAAAGCCAATTGTGATGTATAATGCAGATGGCTATTTTGACGACATTCTGGCTTTCATCCAGAAGGCAGTCAGCAATGTGGAGATTCACGGACTGGTTCATGTCAAAACAACACCTGAAGAAGTAATCCAAACTTTCAACTAAACAAAAAGGAGGCCAAACGGTCTCCTTTTTCGTTTTTGTGCGTTTGTGGTATTAATAGTTGAATGACATTTTTTGTTAGAGGTAAAACAGTGCGAATTATTGATAAAAACAAAGACTTCTACGATTATTTGCAGGGAATATATCCAGATCGGCTTTTGGTATTCGACCGCACAGGTTCGTTTGTGTTAACCAAACAAGCGTTGTGTGACTGTATTCCTGAACATGCGCGTCGGCCTGGGTGTTTTGTACTGCTGCAGGTATGCAACACTTTTTGGTTGTATTATGCTCGTCGGGCACAGAAAAGTGATGTCTCGATTTTGGAACAGCCGGAATATAATTTTGAATTGGTTGCATCTTGGAAGAATTATAACAAGCAGCGACAACTACTAAAGCTTGACTTGATCGACTTCTCTGCCAGAGATGTATTTCCAAACAGCCGGATGTTCTGGATGTACGAGGATAACAACAAGATGGCTGCAGCTCTTGCTTCTGTGGATTTCTCTGAGAAAAAAGATCTGCTGATGGCTGCTGTCGATACAGACAACTATCGGGTGCTGGAGAACGTGAATCGCTATGATACAAGAACGGGTTGGTGCAGTAATCTTCGAACAAAGTATCGCATTCGCATTCCAATTTTAAGTTCTTCCGGGTTGGTGGGCGGCATCGATCCATTGGGAATGTATCTATCCATTGAGGAGTATTTGTCTTTTGAGAAAACTGCGTCAGAGAGAACGGAATCTGTTGGATTGACGGATAAAGAGCGAATTACGAATCATGGGTTTGATGTGAAACATTCCTTTAGAGGGAAGTGAGTATATCTAGTCGGATTTCGCTGAAATTCAAAATTGTGATATAATTATTTTGTTGTTAATTCTGCGGTATTATTGTGTACTGCCGGTTATCAAAAAAAATACATATTATTTTTCAAAAAAGTCGTTCTGTTTCAGGACGGCTTTATTTTTTAAGGAGGAAATTTAATGACTTTAGAAGGTTCTGCATTTAGTGTGCAGCTCACAAATGCTGAGATACGGAGTATTGCTGAAGCAATGCACGAGCGATATCTGAATCTTAGAAACCGCTATCGGGAAATTACCACCCCGGGTCCGGAGATAGAGTCGGTGTACAACGACATGCTTCTTGCACGCAATTTGAGAGATTCACTTGGCGCTCTGATTGGTCAAAGTTGGCTGGGCGAAGATTACTAAGGAGAAAAAATGAACAAAGAAAAGGATTTGCAAGAGTTGCTGGCTGAAAAGGTGAAAGCCGAGTTTGATGCTTGGGTCGGAGATATCAGTAGAAACTGTGTTGACCGGGCAGACGATGTTCTGGCTGAATATGCCTATGAGTATGTATATAAGCAAGAAATCGTAAGTATTGTAGAGCACTTGCACTTCAGCGACGAAGAGATTCGAAGATTGCTAAGTTATCAGGGTCTGCTGGACTTTCTTTATGAAGAATGGATGCACTGCGATACTACGGTCACGGATGTGCTAATCTATTGCATTCGAGATGCAGTAGAAAAACTTTAACAAAAAAGAGGGCTCATTTCGGGCTCTCTTTTTTCTTGTTTTGCAGTCAAAATCAAATGTGATATAATTATTCCATAAGTTAATTTAAGAACAGTTATCTTTTGAGATAGCTGTTCTTTTTTTGTACTTATCATAAAAAAAGTTATAAATTTAAAAGGAGATTCCAATATGTTAAAAATCGATTTTGAATACAAAGATAAACTCTCACGCGGGAAGTGGTCCAAACAGTCCTGCGTTGTCAGTAGCGTAGACGAATGCAAGCGCATTTATGGTCTCGGCGTAGACTGTGAGTATCACATTTTATCCGTGAAAAATATTCCGGAAACGAAGTAAGGAGGAAGTAACATGAACGATACATTCCCGACAATCATTGAACTTTTGACCGATACAGACGGCACTAGATATGTTCATTTTCTTGGATATGGATACTATGTGGGCGAGCCAGATGATATGCCTTATCGAATTGTCGAATATACTGGGTTTGTTATCCCGTTCAAAGTGGCATTAAAGTATGGTATTCTGAAATTTGAGGCAGAGTTCGGCGACCAGTACAAGCAATACGTTATCGACTGCTCAGAAGAAGAATTGCATACAATCTATCGCCAGTATGATAACGGTCATGCTCCGGAAAAAATTAAGCTGTGTGATGGTTCGATGGCTACGCCAGACGGAATGTACAGCGTATATGCGGAGGTATAAGTTGAGAAGAGGTCGAAGATACATATTGCGTAGTTTTGTATGCCCTGAGTGTGGGACACATATGGTCTTTCCAAAGAAGGCGAGTCTGACCACATGCAACGGACATGTTAAACACGCATATTGTTACAAGTGCAAGAAAGTCGTCCCTTTCACTCAAAACGAATGGGATCTGGTTGCTTGGAGGTAGAAGTGGAACGAAGAATTAAATTTGTCGATGCTGATTATCGAGAGATTTTTAGCATCAAAGATGGAGGAAAGATCAAAATGGTCTTTCCGGATGGCCTAACGGTAACGCATATTTGTCGATATGTCGATGATTTACACATTCAAGTGGGAATTAACGTATTCGATAAGTTTGAGTTTGCTGAGGCTTGCAAGAAATCCGGTGCTTCAATTGTGCCGGTAGAAGAGTAAGAAGATTAATCGTGTATAAGTTCATTTGGAATTTGTCAGAAGAAAGCTGGTTCAATTTTTTGTCTGAAGACTGGCCCACCGAAATATTTCTTGGAACGGTTCGCTGCGGAGACCTGTGTTGGGACATTATGGCGGTCAATAAGAAACTGTATGCCGATTTGTATGTTGGCGGCGTGGACACCGGGTATGGTTATAGCCGTGAGACAGAGGCATACGGCTATCCGTATGATATGTGCCAAGAGTATTCATTCGATTATAAAGGCAGTACTGACGTGGGTCTTTGCCAGTTTAAAAATGATATTGAGCGTCATATTTTAGAATTTCTAAATTCTGAATTAGCTCCCGTCTATACGACACATAATGGGCAGATTGTAAACCTGGTTGACAAGGCCGTGTCAGAAGTTAAAGAGTGGTAAGGAGGTTGTATTTTGGGTCAATATTACACACCGGTTGAGATTTTGTATTTGAACGACGGAACGCACTTTATAATCTATAGTTTTTCTTGTCAAGTAAAAGGACTTGGATACAACGGCGTTAAGTTGATGGAACACTCCTGGTGGAACAATGAATTCTTAACCAATTTTTGTGCCAGACTCTACGAAAGAAGTAGAGAAAACAATAAGGAAACACATATTCTATGGCTTGGTGATTGTGCAGAACTTGACGGTCTTTCGTCATTGGAGGGGCTTTCAGCATGCTTCGCCAGAGTTGCACGGAGGTCCTGGTTAAAACAAGCATTACAGGATCCTAACCGTAAAGAAATCGACATTGGTAATACCAATCCAGATTTCAGTCTGACAAACAAATTTCTTGTCAATACGACAAAACAAGAGTTCGTCAATTGTACAACATACTATAACTGCAATTGCGATGCAGATAATTGGTGCATTCATCCTCTTCCGCTATTAACTGCTGTTGGTAACGGGGAAGGCGGCGGTGACTATTTCGGTGTCAATAATGAGCTGGTTGGCCGTTGGGCCGGAGATGCGCTATACATCGATGACGAAGAGCCCGTAGAGCCATTCAAAGAGATTTTTCCGATCTTTCGTGAAAAGTGGCAAAATTTCAAAGTATAAACAAAAGAGAGCCTTTGTTGGCTCTCTTTTTCTTTTTTTCAAAAGTGAGGTATTAATAGATGTGACAGGTCAAAAATTTTCTCCTTTCAAATTTCTGCCGGTGCTGTTATATACTTGGCCTGTCTATTCTCCTTTCTTTCTGTTCGCAGTACCGGCAGTTGTCTTTTTTAGTTGTCAGTTTGTATGCAACTTTGTTGGCACATCAAAATATGCTATAATTAAATTGTAAATTAAACTGCCAATGTAGTTGGCAATAAAAGTCATTTTGAGCCCATTGTTATACAGTATTGTGTAACAGTGGGCTTTTAATATTATTTAGGTCATCGCTAGATGACCGATTTTTTAGGAGGAAAATTATTATGGAAATATTAAGCAAGATTTCCAAAATCAACAACAACAAAAGAATTATTAACGGCCGCCTCTCGGTTGCTGTTGATAAAAAACAAAGAATGCGGGATTATGCTCGCAAATTCGAGTTGCCTGCTGAAGAGGTAGCTCGACGTGTTTCTCTAAACTTAACCCCCGCTGAAGTGCGGGGCATTAAAGAGGAATACATAAAAGAAGCCGAATACTGGGACGATTGCCAGTATTCGGAAGAATACTATGAAGATGTTGAAAATATCAACAACATGACTGCTGTTGATATAATCAACAAAAACATAGTATTTGACGATAGTGATTTGTCCTATTATTTTGGCTACAAGCACTATCAAAAAGAAGCTGTGTATACGGCTTCTGAAATTGAGGAAATGAACAAAGAACTCGCAGAGTTTGATGCTCAAATTTCTCAAGAAATTAAAGAGGAAGAAAACCTCTTAAAAAAACGGATTTCCGCCGCCAAAGAAGAGAATCTGCGGTTGGTGGAAGAAGTCAGACAAGACTTCTTTAAAAAATCAGACGCCTGTGCAATTACGCATATGGGGTATTGTGAGGGTAAATCCAATTCCAAAGTCATTTGGACGTGGGATGTCTTCATAATTGACTTTGACGACGGGTCTTCCGCTACAATTTCAATCAAGGCGTCCGGCAGAGGACGCCGTTTTGACAATGAATTGCGAGCAATCGAGTTCTTTGTTCAAAACAATTGTTTTCAAAAACAACAGATCAGAAGATCTAACTGCCGCGTTGGCGACGATGTTTGGAAAACAAGAAAAAGAGTGGACGCATAAGCCAAGCTCTTTTGGCACCCTGGACCGTGTTTGCGGTTCTTGGGTGCTTTTCTTTTGCACTAAAATTTCATTAAATTTTCACTAATTTTGCCTTTCCGGCTTAATCAATGCATGATTTTTTTTGCTTTTCTGGTAATCGGGGTATTAATAGTTAGAATAGTTGCAAATTCCACAATAAGTTGGTATAATAATTTTGTAAGTTGCCAGGGCGAATAGTTCCTGGTCCGTATCAACGAAGAAAATGTTCAAAGGGAGAAATCATGAAACGAGTAAAACAAACATTTGCAGTGTTTTTGGCGTTGTTAATACTAATTACAGCACTGCCGATCCAGGCAAGCGCAGCGAAAAGAATTGCAGCGCCGAGTGTGAGTATTTCAACAGGGGATAATGCATTCACTGTAAGTTGGAAAGCAGTGAAGGGCGCTTCTGCTTATGAGATTTACTACACCACTGACGCCAAATTCAAAAAAGGCATCAAAAAGACAAAGACTAAAAAGACGAAGGCAACTGTTAAAAAGCTAAAGGGCTACAAAAAGTATTATGTGCGTGTAAAGACTTGTAAGGGCAAAAAGAAAAAACCCGCCTCTGCGTACAGTAAAACCGTTTCGGTTATTACAAACGTCAGACCGACGAGTATTAAGTCTTTGACAGCAGGGCAGGCCAGCTTTTCTGTGAAGCTTGGTGCAGCAAAAAACTGTAAATATCAGTTGCAGTACGCAACAAACAGCAAATTCTCAGGTGCAAAGACCGTTAATAAAGATTACACCAACTTTGCCGTCACAAGACTCGGTAATTCTACAGGCAAGCCGGTAACGGTTTATGTTCGCGTGCGTTCTTATCGTGCGAACAAAGGCAGGAACGTCTACACTGCTTGGACCGGATCAAAGAAAGTAACAACGAAGCAGGTAACTTTTCCAAAAACTGCGAAAGTTGATAGTGTATCTACGGCTTTATCTGGAACGAAAGCATCATTGACTGTTAATTTCTTCCATTATGATGGGTTAACTACGGCGTATCGCGTACAGGTTGCTACGGATAACACATTTCGTAATGTTGTGCAAACAACTAAGTCTGTATCATCCAAAAGTGTCACTGTGAGCAATCTAAACCAAAATATGGTGTATTATTTCAGAGTTTGCTCTGTTCGTAATATGAACGGCATCGAATACGTGAGTGCCTGGACTGCACCCAAGGACAATGTATTCAAGACTGGTTCTTCAATTGCAAAAGATGCTCCGCAAAATTTGATACTTAATTTAACAAGTGCAAACACGAACTGCAGTGCATCATGGAATACACCCAGCGGCACGTTTGACTCCATTTCTTATGTAGTGCAGTACAGCACATCCTCGGCGTTTCCGAATGAAGATTATGCCACGACGACCATTAGCACAACAAATACACAGACATCGTTTGCGACTTCGTACAATTTCAATTATTTTGTTCGTGTAAAGGCTGTTGTGTATGTTGGCAAACAGCGCTATGAGACACCTTGGAGTTCTGTACAGACTGTTTCAGTTAAAAATCCGTATGAGATTACGGATAGCGTAAAGATTTCTTCTGTGACTGCTACAAAAACCTCTGTGACGGCACAGTGGGCCAGTATTGCCAATGCAACCGGTTATGAAGTACAACTGGCTGCCAATAAAGACTTCACCAATAGTACGACACAAAAGACTTCTGCACTGAATGTAACATTCAATGATTTGATGGATGGCACATCCTATTATGTGCGCGTTCGTGCTTACAATGACACCAGTGAAAAGGCTTACTATTCTTCATGGACAACTCAGAGCGTAACGACTAAATCCGACGTGATTAATGAGGGGGTTGTTTTTACAACTGCCTATACAAAAAACGGGGGACGCTGTGGTTACACTGTAAACAAACCATGCATTTATTCAGAAAAAATTATGGATTTATATGGAGATGAACATACTAATTATATTGCACTTCTTAAGCAAAGATATGCAGAAATTGGCATTAACAGTTCCATGAGTGATGTCGAAAAATTCGTGCTTATTGCAGATTGGATGTCTTGCAATTTAACATATGGCGAAGCTAATGCTGGAAGTGGTGTTGTTGGAAAACGCTCTCCGTATGACGGCCTTACCACAGGACGTGCTGTATGTTATGGATATGCTGGAATTTTTAATGATTTTTGCTATTTGGCAGGGGTGCCTTGTTATTACATGGTTTCTGATCCAGACCAAACTGCTTGGTATCACGCATACAATGCAATAAAGCTGCAAGGGAACTGGTATTTGTTTGACCCTCAAAGTGGAGTCGGTATGCCTGAAGACCCTAACTCGGATGATCTAAAAGAATCAATATCTGAGAGTGAGGCTTGGGTTGCTATTAGGAGTTTTCAAGGAATGCATGATATGGCAACAGCACTTCATCCCGCTTATGCTAAAATGGCTAACACGCAGTGCAAGCCGTTCGGGACTAATGCAACGCACAAAGCTCTCGACCCCATGTGGCTTACTGCATATAATACAGCGTACCACACAACCATTGTTTGCCGTAATCCCGATAAATTTCAACGCTTACAGCAATATGGATATTATGTGATTGCAAAAAGCTGGTAATATCAACGAAAGCAGCACTATCAACAGTGCTGCTTTTTTTGTATGTAAAATTGAACAAAAATGTAATCAATTGAAAACATTGTCAAAATTTGTTGACAAATTGTTCACGGGGTGATAATATAGTGCGTGTCAGAGTGTTGCCCCACGTGTGAGCAGCAGTCATATAGAAAATTAAATAGTGCCTATTGGAGGCATTGCTTGGCTGAATATGCTCGGCGGTAAAAATGTGGCAAGATTCCTGACTTTACTTACTAAATCAGGATGAGCGTTTCCTTGTCCTGGTTTTTTTTACATATACCAGAAAAGGGGAAATTATCGTGTCAATATATATTACTTTTGATAGTATCACGTTAGAAGCCGTCGCTGCCCTGTTGACTATCATTGACATTGTTGTCAAATTCTTTGCTTAATAGGGTATTCGGCAAGGTTAACACCTGACAGCGGGGAGAAGGTAACTTCTTCCCGCTTTTATATTACGATTTAATAATCATGTTAAAACAACATAGTGACGGAAACAAATAAACGATCTCAGTTTTTTTTGTCTCAATGCAGAGGCCAAGTGCTGCATGAAAAACTACATTTTGTTATACGATTCACTTGTACATTGTCCTAGTTGCGCAACAACCACAAAAAATATAAATCTTTAGATTTAAGTCGCATTTTTGAAATGTTAAAATCAATAAAATTAGTAAGCGCTGGTATTAAGCCAGCTGCTCCTGAAGCTCCAATTATTGCTTCAATTAATTTGTCTGCTGAGCTGAATGCCAACATAACGGCAGTGATTGTCGAAAGCGTCCCAATAGTTAGCCCTTTGATTAATTTTAGGCACTCTGACTTATAAAGATTTGTAATACTCCTTACCTGCCTATTTAATTCATACTCAAAATCAATCAGTTCATTTCTTTGGCACAAATCAACATTAACTATTTCTTTATCAAAATACCGGCGGAACGTATTCAAGGAGTCTCTGTTTTCAAAAACAACATCTATATATTTTTCTAACGGAACATCATAAAAGTATGGTATCTCTAAAGTCAAAATCTTATTGACATAATTATTTATATTATAATTTGTATCCCATGTAAGTCTTGATGCTGAAAAATGATCATATTTTATTAATGTATGGCCGCTCGAATTAATTTCTTCATAAAATACATTCGGATAATATTTGAGGAGCCCATTTTGCAATAATGGCAAGCTTTCTTTAAACCATCTCGGATAATCAAGCTGTGGCAAATGACAATATACATCATATTCAGATACTGCTTCATTTTCGGGGTTATAAAAGTCAAATTCTTTATCAATAGTGTGTGCTGTACATTCTCCAAATGTAATTGACAGCGGGTCTGGCAGTATTGTGGATAGTTTGACTATACGTTCGGCGTCAGCTTGCTCACGAATAATAAATACATTAGAATCACCATAAGTCAGAAACCCGCAACGATGAGCGGCATGAAGGTCGCGCGAAAGTGTTGCTAATGAATAATCGGAAACATATAGGTCGCTATTCGTTTTATAGCAAGAAATAAGATTATTAACGACTCTTGCATAATTGTCTGAGTTCACCTGCATTATTTTACCTCCGTAATCACATTTATTGCTGATTTGCATCGTCGATCTTCGAGCAGATTACCATTGCAGCTATACAACTGCATTATTTATGAGTTTACTCAGAAACATGTCTACAATAGCTTGTCACTAGTAATGAACGTTGAATCGTTGGCATGCTCGTCTGTTCTGTACACGCTGGAACGGCCTCGATAAAAGTGGTGGCGTGGTGGATGCGCTCGACAGCGCAGAATTTTCCGGTAGCTTGATTATTCTGCTCAATGAAGGTGTTAGCTTTGTCAAGCGGAATATGAAAAAACGTTGGAAGAAAACCGTTAATTCACGTGTTGAAATGCCCGACTACTGCGAGCGGAACGTATTTGAGGCGCTTGTCAATGCGCTAATTCATCGTGATTATCTGATTTTGGGCAGTGAAGTTCACATCGACATTTATGATGACCGTCTTACCATTTATTCTCCAGGTGGTATGGCTGACGGTACGCGGATACAGGAGCGTGATTTGACCAACAATTCTTCTACACATCGCAATCCTGTTCTTGCAGATGTTTTTGGACGACTGGGATACATGGAACGGCAAGGCAGTGGCTTTAAGAAAATCACGGAGACCTACCGCGCCGCTCACAATTACCGCGACGAGCTGGAGCCTGAATTTTATTCAGATGCCAGTTCTTTTCAAGTTACACTCTATAATCTAAATTATGGAACAGCGGCAATTGCAAGCAAGGTTGCGATTGAGGACGAAAATATTGCGATTGAGGTTGCGATTGGCCGATTGAACGCAAGTCAATGGACGATTGCAAAGGCTAAAACGGTACTTGCAAATATGGGCGCGGATGGCATCTTTGGCCGATCTGACATCGCTGCTATCACAAAGGATTCCGTTGCTGCCGCAGGTAATCTCATCGCAAAACTGAGAAGTGCGGATTTGATTGAGCCTGTCAGAGGTTTCGGAAAGGGGAAATATAAATTTAAAGTACTGAAAAATATAGAGAGCAAGCGGGAAGGTTGTAATTCTGAAGATTTGACAGATTAATATCTAAGAGCGAAGCGCGGTTGCAAATCGGAATAAAAGCCTGATACTTTCACCTGCTCACAATCAGTAAAACTCTTTTTCACCAAATACACATTGGTGAATAATTGTTTTTTTGTTTGATTATTACATCTTAAACAAAAAGGGAACTCAGACAGAGTTCCCTTTGTTTTCGCTTTATATTAAGTAGTTGCTTTGCCGATATTTTGCGTGATAGTAACCTTGAAGAAATCGGATGTATTTTTCGATGTGCTGAGAAAGTTCGAATTTGTACTGTTCTGCAACTGGATCCAAAATCAATTCAACAGCAATTGTATCATGGGCCAACAGATAAGGGCTTAATCTACAATTCCAGTTTTTATTTATCCATTTGTCCAGCTGATTTGATTCTTCATCGATTAAAAGAGCCTGTTGGTTTGACAACATGTCAATACACGACTGATAATTCATCAAGCTAACACTTATATTAACGAGATCTAGGATTGCTTTCGTTTTATTCAGCATTTCTTCTGGATATTTGATTGTGATTGTTTCTTTGTGCACAACAATGCCTCCTCAATCTTTTTTATATTCCTCCACCCTCATAATACAAGAAAAACGAACGTTTGTCAAGAGCTACTGCGAATTGTCGAGAAATCATTACTGCAGATGCAATGATGACATCAAATTTGACTATAAGTTTTCTCTCTTATATAAAAAATGGCATCTTTGTAAGATGCCATTTCATAAATTTGGTTTAGTCGTTATCGTTACTGTCACTACTAGTGCTGTTATCATTGCCGCTGCTTTCGTCGTCATCGGCGGATACATCTACGGTCTCTTCGAATTGATCCCTGCCAGGGATGTGCCCGCAGTCTCCCTCTCTCTGAGTTCGATCCGAGGTATCGATATCCCAACCGCCGCCTTTGTAATACCCGTAAGGATATTGTTTGGTGTAATCTCTACTCATGATTTGCCTCCTTTCGTAATGTGAATATTAGCAACTACTTATCGCTAATGTAAGTATAACTTCCTTGGAACAGTAAAAGCAACGGAATTTTAAAATACTTAATAGCATTTTATACAAGCTTTTTATGTCTGTGGGACTATTTCTTGGTGCTTTTGCAATATGAGAAGAGAATATAGACACTGATCATCACAAAATGTTATTGGTTTTGTACAAAAATGTAACACATAGCCTATATTCGTCATAAGCAAATGCACATTATATTTTTTTGCAAACATAGTATTAATAAATAAACGTTGAATCGTTTGTGTGCTCGTTTTGTGTTGTTGTCTGCTGTAATCAGAAATTAAAAAGACGAGGTGGTATTCCATCTTGTCTTTCTTATTTGTTAAAAATAAAAGATATAGTAGCTATTGACTCAATTGGCAACCGCACGCTCGTGACTTTAGTCGTGAGTTAGGTGGCCTTTGTCAATTAAATGCAGCAATTTTCTCAAAGTTTTATTATTTTCTGCAAATGCAGTATTAATAGTTAGGCCGCTTTAGAAAGGAGACTGCTTGTGAAAATCAATACTTTATATAAAGTAAAGAGCTGCCATTGTAGTAGCAATTGGCAATGTCTCTTCGTACACAAACAATTATGTAAGCTGGACTGTCGAGAAGCGGAGGAATAACTTTGAAAAACTTAAAATATAAGAATGTTGAACTTCAGTATAAGCCTGATACGGGCAACATGGTGAAAGACGAAATTTTGAATAAAAGAAAAGAAATATTTGGATTTTTGTATCAGTTTATCTTGGGTTTGTTTTTTTTCTTCGGATTACCAATCCTAGCTTGTGAAATTCTTTCTGGTGTATTTAAAGATACTAAACCTAAATTTGATGGGTTTTTTATATATCTTGCAACTTGGGTCATATATTATGTGTTGCTGGCAATAGTTTATGGCTGCTTAAAAGCACTAGCTTATTGCCAAAGCCAAAAGAAATTTGCTTATTTGCCATTAACAGATGAAGAGTGTAAAAAATTAGAAATTACTAATATTGTTGAATATTGTGAGTTTTTAAACGATTTTCTTCGTGTAACTCCGAACGGTAAAAGAGCAAAAGAAAATTCTATACTATGGAATGTTGCAGAAATGTCGCCAGATTTAATAAATAAGGTAGAGAAATCTACTTATAAAATTTTTTCTGGAGCTTTTCATATTCTTTTTGACGACAGGACAAAGACATACTATGTATCCTATGTCTCAAAACATTATTAAAAAAAGAGTTTGCCATTGCCGTGAATTTGGGCTTAAAGCGGAAATCCTTTGTCGTAAGTAAGGACTTAAAAAGACGAGGTGGTTCTCCATCTCGTCTTTCTTGTTGTTAAATATAAAAATTATAATTGTTATTGACAAATAATTAAAAATTTGCTAACATTAAAGTCAAGAGGCGATTAAACGATCGCTCCTAAAACTTAATAGTCAAAATAAAAAAGACCATCAAAAATTTGGAGATTGCTTGTGGTCTTTTTTATTTTGTCTTTTTTTATTTGACACAAAAAAAGCACCTGTTAGTTAAAACAGATGCCATAAATCTTTCAATAAAAAGGGAAACGCGAAGCAGCCAGATAACGGCTGACTCCTTCGCGCGAGACACATTAAGAAATATGTCCCTGATCACATTCATTATTATATCAATTATTTTAAAATATGTCAATCTTTCAACTTCTGTTCTGCATTTGTACAAGATTTTGGAAGCGCATGTTTTTTATACCATTATTTCCTTTGTATCAGTAGCATAAGTGCTATCATACTGACAATTTTACCTTTTCTTTAAAATATGCTATAACTATTTTGTGATGGCATAAAGTGAATATCTCAACGCTGGGGCGCACACTTTGTGCGTCCCATATTTTATTTTAAGAAAGGGTGATCAAAGTGAATTCAAAAACAAAAAGAATCACGCACAAAATTTGGGCATGGATCTTAGCTGTGTTGACAGTGCTTTCATCTATGACATTGATGTTCCCGACGATTGCAGAGGCGGCAACAACCAGTAAGATCGTATCGTATTGGCCATCCGGTGGTTATTCACACCATCGGTTTGTGGTAAATGGGAAGGATGCATTCTGTATCAATTACGGAAATGCTTCTACGGGTTCGTTTAAGAAGACCTCAAAGACCAAAAGCTATTATAATAAGTTGGGGTCCGGTAAACAAAACAAGATCAATCAAATCTTGACTTATGCTGCCAAGAGAGGATATTTGAATTATTCCGGTGGCGGAACTATTACTGTAAGCGGTAATAAGTTGCAAAAGAAAGATGTGTATTACTCCGCCATCCAGAGAGCCATTTGGCAAATCACTGATAAGAGTGCAGCTAATAACGGCCTTTCAAAGTGGTATAAAAGTGTAACAAAGAGTGCCTACAACGACATTATGAACAACTACTCAAAAATGCTGACAGCTGATGACGTACCTTCATTTAAGACTCCGACTTTGAAGGAAAGCGGTCACTGGGGAGCAACTGTCAAAGACAGAAATGGTGTTCTAAATTCAACAGACTGGAAAATCACCAGTTATTCCGGATTAAAAAGCGCCTCTATTTCCGGAAGTTCACTGAAAGTATATGCTAAAAATTATTTTAGTGGAAACAAGACTGTAAAGCTGGCATCCAAATATAAGGTTTACGATTTGGATTCCAGTTATGCCGGTATTTTCGGCAGTCAGTATGCGATTATGACGGCTGGTGGAAACAAAATGCTGAATGCATCAATGAATGTGAAGGCACAAAAACCGACGCTGGATCCTGAACCAACACCAACTCAACATTTTGCTACCATTCAGGTAAAGAAAACAGACAATACAGGCAAAGTTCTTCAAGGTGTGAAATTCAAACTCACCTACACAGACCAAGACAAAATCAAATACACACAAATAAAAACAACGAACTCATCGGGCATTGTTTTCTTTGATAATGATGGGGATAAGTTCAATGTGTATAAAAATGACAAGGAAAACAATGGCAACCCATCAACAAAAATCCAATATACATTAGAGGAAATATCCAGTCCGGATGATTATTTCGTTGTTCCGGGTACAAGCAAACAAACATTCACGCTTTCAACAGGACAGACATACAATGCAAAAACACCGGGTTATAGCACTTGGGTGAATATCCCTAAGTTGGGAGACTTAAAGGTTGTTAAGTATGCAGAGAACACTGCAGGATCTTATGATTTTGGTAAAGATTTTACATTTAAGATTGTTAATACGACCACAAAGAAAGAATATACTTCTACAACCAATGCTAATGGCGAAGCGTATTTTTGCAATGTGCCGGTAGGTGAATATACATTATCCGAAGTTAATAAAGCGGCTTATATTCCCGCAGAGGCTCAGACCATTGATGTTGATTGGGACGGAAATACTTCCATGTCTAATCGTGAGTTCAGCACAGACCCATCTCAGTACACAGAGTCAAAAACGCTGAAATATACAGACGCAGGTATGCCGGAGTTTAATGGAGACGGTGTATTGCCTGATGTTGTACCTGATTATGGTGAAGATGAGGATCTGGGCGACCAGAGCGATGTAGAAGATAAAACTTTCGACTATAACATTACCGGCGGAACAATGATTTTGCACTTGCAGGATGAAATTGGCCAGCCGATTGCAGATGCCGAGTTTGTTCTAATCGCTTCTGATGGAAGTGAATTAACCACTTTCACAACAGATGCAAACGGTCAGGCAACAGTTGCCGGTTTGTATGGTGGCGAGTATAGCGTAAGACAAAAAACAACCAGAGACGATTGCTTTATTGATATTAACGCCTATGATTTCACTATTGAGGTTAATAACGATACCAAAGAGCTGTATCTGATCAATGAAATTTCGGATCAAGAACCTGACGTAGATCCGGATGAACCAGAGGGTATCCCTGCCAACGCTTACACCTTCTATAACAATGTGAAGCGCGGGGATCTTCAAGTCGTCAAAACAGAAGAAGTTCTTGGACAAAATCCGTTAGAACAAGGGACAACGCAAAAGGGCGTTGGTTATAAGTTTACAGTAACCAGTGCTGCAGAGGATAACTCACTGGGCGTGAAGCTGGTCTATACAGTAACGACCGGTGCAGATGGTAAAGCTGCCTTATATGACATTCCAGTTGGAAAGTACACCGTAAGCGAAATTGAGACGCCGAATAAGTTTGTAAAGCCCGCTGACGCCGTTGTGACTGTAACTTGGGATAATCAAAAATCTTACACAGTTGCCGGATCTGAAAAATTCAATGTAGGTGACGCGAGTCTACAGGCTGAAACACTTGTAACGGTGAATATGAAAAACACATTGGATCGTGTGTCCGTGTCCGGACATAAGGTGGATGAAAACGGTAAAATCATCCAGGGCGCGGTGTTTGGCATCTTTGATAAGAGCGCAACTGAGTTTGCAAAAGAGAACGCCCTTGCTACAAGTACAACAGATGAAAACGGTGACTTTTTGTTTACCAATGTGCCTCACGGTACATATCAAGTTGTAGAACTGTCTTGTCCAGAAGGCTATTGCTTCACACAAGAGCCACAACAGGTGATTGCAGACGGTTCAGAGCGTGTGATTTATCTAACCTTTGTAAATGAAACTGCAAAGGGTCAGATTAACATCACAAAGATCGGTGAAGGATTTACTTCCGTAACTGAAGATGGCGATATTTATGTACCTGTGTACGGTACAGTTGGCTTGCAGAATGTAACATTTGGCATTTATGCTGTAGAGGACATTGTTACGCCGGATGGCACAGTGGTTTATAAGTCAGGCGAACTGGTTGAGAAAATTGTAACCGGCGAGGGTGGACTGGCAGCCACTTCTAAACTGCCTCTTGGCACATACCAGGTAGTGGAATTGGAAACCAATCCAGGATATCAGTTAAAGACTGATCCGATTACAGTTACATTGGCTTATAAAGACGCAACAACTCCACTTGTATTGCAGACAATTACTGTTGAAAATCAAAGACAGAAGCTGCATGTTGACCTAACAAAGGCTATGGAGGCAGATGAGGACTTCAATATCGGAAATAACGGAGAACTACAGGATGTTGTATTTGGTCTTTACAGTAAAGACGAAATTACAGCTGCAGATGGCTCTGTTATTCCGGCTGATGGGTTGCTGGGTACGGCAACGCCTGATGAAAACGGCCAGATCGACTTTGATGTGGATGTTCCTTATGGGCACGACTACTATGTAAAAGAAATCTCTACAAACGAAAAGTATGTGCTGGACGACGGCGCTTATGATGTCAGCTTCAATAATGTAAGTGCGACAGACGCTTCTATGACGGCTAATTTGAACACGAACTTCGAAGAGGGCAAGTTGGTTAACCACATTATTCGTGGAACAATTGTAATTACAAAAACAGACGTATCCACCGGAAAGGTAATTCCAAACTGCAAGATTGAGGTCCTGGACGCAGACAAGAATGTTGTTGCGCATGGGACAACAGACGTGAATGGTCAGGTTGCTTTTGTTCTGCCTTACGGAGACTATTATTACAGAGAATATGAAGCTCCAAAAGGCTATATTCTGGATACAACGCCTCATAAGTTCTCAATCAAAGAAAACGGTGAAGTATTGCAGGCAACTATGACAAACGAGGCCGAAGTTATTCACAAGAAAAAGACTGGTATGTCTTTTGTGGATATGTTGGTACCGTCCGGTGTTGCAGCATTGGGCATTGGCATTTATTTGTTGATGAATAGAAAAAGAAAAATTTCATAATGGCTTTGTTTTGCACATGTGCTTTTTACACAACTGTAGAGTGCTTTGTATGCCTGAAGAGTCAAAATAAGCCATTTGAAAGAATGAGTGACAATTTAAACAAGAAGAGCCAGCTTTAAGCTGGCTCTTTTCTTTTTGTCCCAAAAATATACTTAAACCAGTCGAATTCGACGGGTTTAATTTTTTCTTTTTTATAATTTCGTGGTATTAATAGACGAGGACGTTTTTTAGCGACAGCTTATTTTGTCCCAGAAATATATTAAGGAGTTTAAGATCATGGTTAAAAAAAGTACATCAAATTATCTTAAAGCATACGTAGGAATCACTTTCGGCGTACTTATCGTTGGTATCATTGGATTGTTATGTCACAACGATAGTATGAGTTGGTTCTGTATTATCGGTGCGTGGCCAAGCATCCTGTCGGTGTATGCCTGGTTATATGCGGCGAATTCTTACGCGTTTAACTTAGATGACACCTCGGTTCCGACAGACAGGGCTCAGACATTTGACTTGGCACCGTTTGACCGTGGAGAAGAAGAGAAGATTTTTCTAAAGTATGACGCAGTGAAAAAATCGAAAGTTCAGAGCGCTTGTTCCGACGAGACATATTATGCGAATGTAAGAAATTATAAGTTTCATTATATCGACAAGACCGGTCGAGAAGTGGAGCGTATTATTCTTGACGAACTGGCAGCAACCAATGCGCCCAGAGTAAGAATTGAAACCATTAATGCGTCAGAGAAGCCCAGGGTCGCCGTTCGATACGGACAGTATAAATCTTGCAAATCCAGATTTTGGGCAGAGCATCCTGCGAGAGACTATTATATATTCTATATCCCAGAGAATTCCATTGGTGAACTCAAAATTTAAAACAACAACGCAGCCGGAATTAACCGGCTGCGTTTTCTTTTTTATGAAAATGCAGTATTAATAAGTGTAACAGAGGTGTGTCCATAACACATCTTGCGCGAAGGAGTCAGCCGTTATCTGGCTGCTTCGCGTTTCCCATAAGGAGAATTTGTATGCAAAATTTCAATCAAATTAAAAATAGAACCGGAGATTATGCGTTTTTGAACAATGAAAGACTGGGAAATAACTTGATCTTCCTGACGTTGGGCGGATCCTACGCCTATGGTACAAACGTGGAAACATCCGATATTGATGTGCGTGGCATTGTACTAAATTCAAAAAGCGAAATCCTACTGGGCCGTGACTTTGGCGTGTTCACGGATAACAAAACAGACACGACTGTATATTCACTGAATAAAATTATTCAACTTCTCAGTAATTGTAATCCGAATGTCATCGAGATGCTTGGTAATCAAGAAACGCTTTTCAAATCCGAGATTGGACAAATGCTTTTCGATAATCGCGGTTTGTTTTTGTCTCAAAAATGCGTAAATTCATTTGGCGGGTATGCTAACCAGCAGTTGTGGCGTCTTAACAACAAGGCTGTACGTAAAGTATCAGATACGGAAAGAGAAGGTCATATTCTCAAAAGCATGCAGCACGCCTTTTGTTCTTTTGGAGAACGATATGCAGACACAGTTGGTGGCATTCAGCTGTATCTCGATGATGCGAGTGAAATGGCTCCAAATTCTTTAGAGCAGGAAATTTTCATTGACTGCAATCTAAATCACTATCCGGTTCGTGATTATCTGGGTATGATGTGTGAGCTGCAAACAATTATCAAAGAGTACAACAAAATTGGCTCTCGAAATTCGAAAGCAGCTTCTAAGCAGAAACTTGGCAAGCATATGATGCATCTGGTTCGCCTGTACCTAATGTGCTTTGATCTGTTAGAGAAGGGGCAGATTGTCACATATCGACCAGAGCCGGAAAGAGCAACCCTTTTGAGTATTCGCAATGGCGCATATCTGGACGCCAATGACAGACCCATCCCTGAATTCTTTGATTTGGTTTCCGGTTTGGAAAAACGTTTGGAATACGATAAGAATAACACTGCTTTGCCCAAAGAACCAGATTATAAGCGAATTCAAGAATTGCAAATGACAATCAACGAACTGGTAGTGAGGAGGGATTAAGCTTGGGGAATAATCAATGTCCTATATTGACCAGAGAACAATTTTCTGCATATGTTCTGGAAATTCGCAAATACTTGCAAGATTGTAGCAACGCAAACGCCGCCATCGGGTCATTTTGTGACGGCTATCCGGTAATTCAAATCGGAGACAGTCTTTGCACCGCAATGATTGAGCTTCTGGAACGTATCATGCATGACCAGGACGAAAGCGTCAGCTGGTATTTGTTTGAGGCTCCAGAGGTTGATCCACTCATTCAGTGGAATGATGACGAGGGCAATACAATCACGCGGCGGATCACAACGCCAGAAGAACTGTATGATTATTTGATTGAGACCAATTTCGATGTGGACGAAGAGACTTCAGAAAGCATAGCAGAATTATGCCGAGAAAGTGGCGCATGGGGTGCGCCTGGAACGGAATTTCATACTTAATTTCATTTAGAGCTCAAATTTTGGGCTCTTTTTTGTTTTTCTGCAAATTGTGGTATTAATAGATGTCGGGACTTCCCGATATTTTCTCCTTTTGATGGCACCGGATGTCCGGTGCCAGTTTTTAGATAATAACGAAAAACAACGAAATATAACGAAAATAACGAAAAATAGCACAAAAAACAAAACAGGGAGCAATTCGATTGAGTAGAAAGAAAAATCACCAGTCAGAAATTTTTGACATTCAAAGAAAAATCGTCGCTAATATGACGTCTGAAAGCTGGGAACAAATTCCTCATGTTTCTTATTTGTACGAGGCGGACGTAACAGACTTACTTAAGGTATATCGACGGGTTAAAGAAAGTACAAAAACAAATATCACGATGAATACGGTGCTGATCAAGCTGATCGTTGAGTCATTAAAAGCAGCGCCGAAGTTAAATAGCCATTTGGATTTCAAACGTCGGCTGGTACAGGGAGAACTAAAAACATTTGACGAAATCAATGTGTCAATGCCAATGTTGCTGCCGGATGGGCGGATGATGACCGTGAACTTGATGGATTTTCAGAACAAGTCTTTGATTGCAATGGCCGAGTACATTTCAGAAGTTGCCAGACGAATGAAAAATACAGATCTCAATGAGGTCATGTACGAAGTGTCTTTGAGTGACACGATGGACGGACTGAAAGACGGTAATATTAAGCAGGCATTCTACCGTTTGGTAGGTTCAAAGTTTGGCAAACATAAAGTCAAAACCAAACAGGGAAGTGAGCGAAGAAAATATTATAGCATTCCCGAAAAGGATCGACTGACGAAAGAAGATATCGAACAGGGAACTGTGACAATTTCCAATCTTGGTTCACTGTACAGAGAGCAAAAGGGTTTTGGGACGTTGATTGAAATTGTACCGCCACAGGTGTGTGCTTTTGCACTCGGTGCTGTGCAGGACAAGCCGGTTGTTGTAACTGACCAGCATGGAAACAAATCCGTTCAAATCCGCCGGATCTTGCCAATCACGATTGTATTTGACCACAGGGCGCTTGATTTTGGAGATGTGGTTCCATTCATCCGGCAAATGGATAATTATTTGACCAATCCGGAAGTTTTGCAAGAATGGCGCGGGCAGGACATTGTGCGAAAAATTGAAACAAAGGAGGGAGAATAATGGCAAATTTCTACATAGCAGATACACATTTTAACCACAGCAATATCATCGGGTTCGATAATCGTCCTTTTTCGAGTGTGGATGAAATGAATGAAGCGCTGATCCACAATTGGAACAGCGTTGTCAAGCACGGAGATCAGGTTTACATTCTTGGTGACTTTTGCTGGAGCAGAGACGAAAATGTGTGGATTAGTATTTTGAAACGCCTTAATGGGCAGAAGTTCCTTATTCGTGGCAATCACGATCCCAAACATGTTCCCGGCAGACTGGCAAAATGTTTTGCTCAAGTGTGTGACTATAAAGAGATCAAGGATTGCGGAACCACGGTTATTATGAGTCATTTTCCGATGTTGTTCTACAAACACGATTATCGTCCAAACACAGTTATGTTATATGGTCATGTACACAAGACGAAAGAGAACCAGTTGGTCCAAGAGTGTCTGGCTCTAATTCGAGAAAAGGAAGAAAGTTTCTGGAATGAGGCGCCAAAAAATTTGGCTCAAATGTACAATGTAGGTTGTATGATGCCGTGGATGAATTACACGCCAAGAACACTATCTGAAATTCTGTCAAAAGCAAAATAAGCAAAATAATAAAAGAGCACCCGTTGCCGGATGCTCTTGTCGAGATGACATGCGCATAATCCACGATTGTAGAAAGACACAAGTTGTTGTGTCCATAAGAGAAATGAAAAAAGAAAAGAAAAAAAGGTTGATGCCGTTGCCGTCATCTCACCAACAGTTTAGCAGAACACACAAGAAAATGCAACTGTTACTTGCAAAAAAATGACAAAAATCTCGAATAATTCATAAAATCTAAATTTAGAAAGGAAAAACATGCAAAGCAGAACATATCAGAAAATCAAAAATCAGATTCAATCTGCCACTTCAAAACAGGAAGTTCAGAAAATGCTGGATTTGGCAGAGAAAAGGGGCGCGAACTATGTGCAAATTCGTGATCTGAAGGCGCTTGTTCCGGAGTTTGTTGGTGTCATTTAGTCAAATCGCAATTTTGTGTTAAAATTTTCATAAGGAGTGGTTTTTTGAGTGCAAAAAGATCTGGACAAGTCTTTGATAAGCTACCGCAAGGTGAGCATCCGGTTATCACATATGTCGTAAAGGGCGAGACAAAATACATCATTTCCAAAACGGATTATGGCGAACCGGTATGGTATTTGTACGAGGTCCAAAAGGACGGCAAGTACAAATACAAGAAGCAGAACAAGAATCCGAGTAAGGGGCCGACTGCATTTCCGGAATGTTATCCTGACCTGTACGACTGAAAAACAAAATACAGAAAATTGGAAGGAGAGCACAAGCTCTCCTTTTATTTTTTAGGTGGTGAGAATTTTTGAAAAAGGTATTGCTGCGAGCTTGCTGTGTGGCATTGATTGTGAGTACATTTGCGTTTTGCGGTAATACAAATTGTTCAGCTGCGGCTTCTGCAAAGCAGCAAACATTAGAAGAACAGCTGGAAGAGATCGATGCACAGCTTCAGAATCTGGAGAAACAGGGAAAAGAAAGCCAGGCGTACTTGAACGCATTAAATCAGCGAATTTCTCTTTTAGAAGCAAGGTATCAACAAAACAAAGATCTGGTACAAGCGACGAAAGAAGAAACGAATCGTATTCGCCAGCAGATACCGCAAACCGAAGAGAGTATTGATCAGACCGCTGCAGATATTGCTGAAAAACAAAAAGAAGTTGATCGCTTAACCAAAGACTTCGAGGGTACTTATAAGCAATATGCGACCAGAATGCGCGCGTTATATATCAGTGGCGGTAATATTAGCAAATATGCTGCTTTATTGGAAAGCAACGGCATTCAAGACTTTCTAACCCGTCTGGAGATGGTGAATAGAGTGTCAAAGAGAGACGCATCTTTGTTGGCTTCCGTAAAACAGCAAACAGAAAAGATTGTTGCAGAAAAAGAACAGCTGGAAACTCGTCAAGCAGAATTAAAAGATAAACAAAAAGAACTGGGTAATCAAAAAGAATCACTGCGGGCTTTTCAAACGGAGTTGACGGCTAAAGAAAAGACTTTGGTGTCTGAAGAGAAGAGCCTGGATGCCGAAAAAAGAAAGACAGACCAAAAGGTTCTGGATATTGCAAAGGAAACTGAGCGATACGGAGAGCTTCGAGCAATGACGGCTGCGGAACTTGCAGAGATCGATGACGATATTGCAGCTGCAGATCGCAAGTATGCAGAAACAACCACAAAAGCCACAACGACAACTGAAACGACAACGAAACACACAACAACATCTAAAAGCACTTCACACAACAATACAGAAACAACACAAAAAGAACACACAACACATAGGACGACAACAAAACAACACACCACGAGAAGACACACATTGTCTCTCACTTATCCTTGTCCGGCATATCGAACGATCACTTGCGGTTTTGGAGCTTATCCGGGACATACTGGGTGCGACTTTTCTACTGCCGGTCGCGTAAATCAAAGAATTGTTGCTGCTGAAAGCGGTACGGTCATCGTGTCAAAAGATCTTACAAACGGGGACGGTAGTTACCGAAGTTACGGTCGCTATATTGTTATTCGTCACGATAAGACTACGACATCAGGAGAACCTGTATACACGCTCTACGCACATAATAACCAACGTCTTGTATACGAGGGACAGCACGTCAAAAAAGGTCAGCAAATCGCTCTGAGCGGCTCTACGGGCAACTCAACCGGACCACATTGCCATTTTGAAGTGCGTGTGGGTGGTTCAAGCCAATCCTATGCCGTCAATCCACAACATTATTTGCATTAACATCAAAAAAGGGGGACTAAAAATGCAAGAGAATCAAAACAATACACAGAACCAACAAAATACGCAGACAGAAGCTGTCGAGCAGAGTATCAATTCAACGGCAAATGTGGCAGAAGATGTGAAAGTCGCAGAGCAAGGTGTATTTCATCCTGCGCAAGAAAATCCATATACGCAGCGCGTGTATCAAGACCAGCAACAGCAACTGGATAACGACTATCGCAACCAATACTATATGCAACGACAGCCGCAAAAGGATTGGATGAATGAGTTATCTAATTCTAAGACATTAGGCATTTTAGCAATCGTTATTTCGTTCTTTATCCCGATCGTTTCGTGGGTTTTGGGCGGCTTCGGATTAAGCAAAGCAAATGCAGTGCCAGATCTGCCAGAGTACAAAGAGGAAAAGAAAAAAGTGCCAAAAACTGAATTTGTGCGGCCTTATTCTTCCTGGTGTATTTGTCGTGCTGACAATAGTACTTTATTTGATTGTTATTTTGGTGTTTAGCCGGAATGCTATACCTTTGGATGCTGTATCTGCCATGTTTTGAAAAATGTATAACTTTTAAGCCACCTGCGGGTGGCTTTTTTTGCTTCATCTTACTTTGTGGTATAATTTTTTTGATAAGTTTTTTGTTGCAGTTATTTCGATTTTCGGGATGACTGCTTTTTGTATACAAATTTAAAAAAATGTAATATTGGAAAGGAGACTCATTTTTGAGAACTTTAATTTTAACAAGAGGACTGCCGGGGAGTGGAAAGTCTACGACTATTAAGAAATTAGGCTTGGAGAACTATACGCTAAGCCCAGATAACTTCCGTCTGATGCTGGCCTCTCCGGCAACGCTTCCGGACGGAACCGTCGGCATTAATCAACGTGTATCTAGCGATGCATGGCAGCTTACTTTTCAGCTGCTGAAAAAAAGAATGCAGAGAGGTGATTTGACCGTCATCGATGCAACGCATGTTGATACAAAGAATTTTGGCAAATACAAGGCTTTAGCCGAAAAGTACCGTTATCGCGTGCGATTGCTGGATTTCACAGATGTGCCGGTAGAGGAATGCAAGAGACGAAATCAAAAAAGAGATTCTTTAAAAGTGGTGCCTGATGCCGTCATCGACAGAATGGCTGCACGATTAAAGGAGACGGCAGGCATCCCTGCTTTTTGCAACCCGATTTCGTTAAATGAATTGGAATGGTTGTTGAAAGATAATATGTATGTGTTGCTGGATCAGTACAAACGTGTACATATTCTTGGCGATCTGCACGGATGTAACAGCTGCTTCCAGAAATGGCTTGATTCAGTAGGCGGATACTCTGAAGACGATGCGTATATCTTTCTGGGCGACTATTTGGATCGTGGTCTAGAGAATGTTGAGATGCTGAAAACCATGATGGATTTTGCTAAAAAACCAAACGTTTATTGCTTGGAAGGAAATCACGAAATTCATCTTTGGCGTTGGGCAAATCATGAATCCACAAAATCTAATGTGTTCAATGATGTGACGGCAAAAGAATTGGAGTCTGCAGGTGTTGACAAAAAAGAAGTACGCAGATTTTATCGTTCGCTTTGGCAATGTGGTTTATTTGCATTTAACGGCAATAAGCTGATATGCACACACGGCGGTGTAACAAATATCCCTACACTCTTGACGCCTACTTGTGAGCTGATCAAAGGTGTTGGTGGATACGAGGATAGCAAAATGTGCGACGAAACATTTTGTCAAAACTCTGGCGAAGATGTTTATTCTTTTCATGGCCACAGAAATATTTCTGAAGAGCCGGTCCAGGTTAATGATCGTGCTTTTAATTTGGAAGGCCAAATTGAACTTGGCGGCAATTTGCGTGTTGTTACACTGTCACCGGGTGAGTATTATGGCTACAGACTAAGTGTTTCTGTGTCTGAAATTCCAAATACTGTCTACCGTCAGCCGCACACAGAGGTGTTTGACAAAAATAAGCGTTTGGCCAGCGTACAAGATGCTGTTGAGGCTTTTCGTGCTCCTCTTAACGACAATCCCAGAGCTTGTCTGATTAAGGAGAGAAAATTCGGAGATATTTCATCTTTTAATTTTTCTCGCAATGCTTTTAGACGTGGAATTTGGAATTGTGCAACAATCAAGGCGCGAGGTTTGTTTATCAACACAAAAACGAATGAAATCGTTCTGCGTTCATATGACAAATTCTTTCGCGTTGACGAAATGCCTGAAACAAAGCTGAATATACTGAAAAACACACTGAATTTTCCTGTAACGGCTTATCGAAAAGAAAATGGCTTCCTTGGCTTGCTTGGTTGGAATCCGGAAACCGAGGACTTGTTATTCTCGACAAAAGGCTCGTTGGATGGCGATTTTGTAGAATACTTTAAGCAAATTTTCCGCGATATGTTTAAGGACAAACCTGCAGCTTTGAATTCAATTAGAGAATTCTTAAAATCTCGATATGATTCCGGGCATGCAGTGACGCTTGTGTTTGAAGTCATTGACCCTGTTAACGATCCTCATATCATTGAGTATCAAGACCCTCACATCGTCCTTTTGGATGCGATTCATAACGCGCTGGACTTTGCAACTTTAGATTATAGCGATTTGGTAGAATTTGCTCGTTGTGCAGAATTGCCTGTTAAAAAACGCTCGTATGTATTCAATACTTGGGATGAAGTTTCGGACTGGTATGCCGAAGTCATCAAAGAAGACTACAGAGAAGAGGGTAAGCCTGTAGAGGGGTATGTTCTACAAGACACATCGGGCTTTATGTTCAAAGTTAAGTCGGGATACTACGCAAAGTGGAAGTGGGTTCGCTCCATTGCGCAGAGTGTAAAGACTTATGGTCGGTATAACTCGGTACAAAAGTTCAACGGAGATCCGGAAATGTTCGATATTCTGCAATTTCTTATGAACAATAGAAATATGATCCCGGAAGGAGATCATGTTGATGTGATTCGCATTCGCAATGCATTCGAGTCAGAAAAATCATAATTAGAAAGGCTGCCTTCGGGTGGCCTTTTTTTGTTTTGCTCATTTTGTGGTATTAATAAATAGGTGAATCTAAAAAGGAGGAATAACTTTGACTAAAACGGAAGCTGTACTAGGCTTTGCAACAAAAAACGCAGAAGATCTGCCTGCGTTCGCAATTCATTGTGATACAGAAGCAAAGGCGCGCACTTTAATAACTGTTTTATATAATGTGGGCTTTTATTGGTCCGAGTCTGTAAATCCGTTTGAACATTTTGACAGAAATGGAGAAGTACTGACGAAATGGAAGAAGAATGGTAAACATACTTGTTACTCCCTCACGCTGTCTAAGCTAATCTTTTTTGGCAACAAGTCGTTTTATGAACGGCAGGGGAGAACTGTCGTGGAATATGACCAGCTCTTTGATGGAACAGACGCGGATGAAAATGTAAATTTAGACGAAATTAAAGAGAAGTTGTTCGGAATACAGCAGCAAAAAAACACGTCTAGTGATGAATCTGCTGAAGCTGATGATGATTCGGAAAAGCGACCGGATGTTGTAACACCGGAGCCGGTATATATAAAGCAGCGCAAGTGTCCGCAGTGCGGAGAAGTGCTTGAAAATGACGGCTCAAAGTTCTGCATGGAGTGTGGTTTTGAAATTCCAGAGAACTTTTTTGATGGCGTTCAAGCCATTGATCCGGCAGCTCAGAATGTAGAAAAGACAGAGCCCCAAGAGCAGAATAATATGCAAGAGAGCAGCGCTTTGACAAAAAACGCTACAAAACGCCAACTTGTGATTATCGCTGCTATTGTTGTGTTTGCGGTTATCTTTGCGGTCGTCGTTTTGGCGATTAGTAATAACAAGGGAAATGATTTTGCCACATTCAGTTCGATTTGGGAGTCTGCAGCCATCTCGACAGTCTTTCCAGGTAGTGCATAATTTCTGCAAACTTGATTGAAAATTACAAAAGTGTTACAATTAGAGCCAAGGGTTACAATATAGTAACAAATTTGCAATGATAACGGCTCGGAAAGGTAATTATAATGGATAAAATCAAGAAGTATTTGAAAGAGCACGAGTTTGCCGTTAATATTGGCTACATCATTGTAGGCATTGTTACGATTGTGTGGTTTATGATTCGGCAGTACGCTTGAGCATATTGTGGCCTTGTTTTTAACAGGGCCTTCTTTTTTTTGTGCTTTTTTCTGTCAAACGACACATTTGTACCCAAATATTATTATTTGGAGGCAATTATTATGCTGAAAAGAAAAGATTTTGGAAAATGAAATCACCGCTTCGTTCCGGTCTTATTTTCGTTTTTGATCGTCTTTTTGATGATCACACCATCAGCTGTAATGGCTGCACAAACGAAAGAATATACAGTTCAGGACGAAGACAAGACTTATGCTTTGTTTATGACTCCACAGGATTTATCTGAATTAACAACAAAGTACATCAAACTTGAAGATAAAGATAATATTGATCTGTCAAAAGTGAATGACTGTCAGATTACAGTGCATCGAAATAAAAATATCTTTATCAACCGTGACGGTGTGCTGTATGAACACGAAACGACAAAACAAACTGTGGGCGAAGTTTTAGACGAGCTACATTTGTCGCTTGCAAACAAAGAATTAAATGGCTCTGTATCTGACAGAATAAAGCAGGGACAAATCATTGAGCTTCGAAGCTATGATTTCATTACTTTCAAAAATGACGGCGTGAGCGGAACGTCCAGGTGTTACACGGGAGAGACAGTTCAAGACTTTTTAATGCGTCAAGGCATCAAGGTTGGCAAGTATGACAAGTTGAATAAGAAGCCGAATGTAAAACTGAAGGCAAATCAAAACTTAGAGTATTGGAAAGCCTATAAAAAGTCGGTGACTAAAACAAAAGACATTGCTTACTCTGTCAAAACAAAATACGATAAAAACTTGTCTGCAGGTGAAACGAAAGTGACACAAAAAGGCGTGAAGGGTAAACGCGAAGTTCGCTATGAGGCGTTTACTTACGCGAATGGAAAAGTTGCACATCGTAAAAAGGTGTCTGAGAAAATTGCAAAGAAACCAAAATGCAAGATTGTTTCTGTTGGTTCTAAAATCAGAACAAGCGGGCGCAGTTCTTATGGTAGTCTTTCTGTTGGACAGGTGATCTCCGGAAGAAAAACGCATTATTGTGCCTGTGCGACATGCAATGGAAACGGTCGTGGCATTACAGCGTCCGGAAAGCACATTTATAACGGAATGTCAGATCCGCACATTGTAGCATGTAACTGGCTGCCTCTAGGCGCAGTAATCAGCGTTGACGGTGTTGTTTATACAGTATCCGACACAGGTGGAGGTGGACTTTCTTCTGTTGGAAGGATTGATGTTTTCACTCCACAAGGACATGCCGCCTGTTATGCAAAGGGAACTGGAGGATGTAAAATCACAATTTTGAGTTTATGATGCTAAAAGGTGGCCATATCGGTCACCTTTTTCTTTTTGACCATTTTGTGGTATAACTTTGGTGTCTTTAGAACAAAAAAATAGCATCAAGGAGGCAATATAGTTTTGACGGATAAAGAAAAAATCCAAGCGGTTCTATCAGACCACGATGATTTAAACAGCATTGCGTTTCATTGTCCGGATATACAGACGATGAAGCGGCTTGTTAAGGCTTTGTATGAACTGGGGTTTTATTGGGCCCCTGGTACAGAGTATGAAGATCGTGTGGCAGAACAGCGATGGAACGAAAAAAAGAAAAACACAGGAATTGTAATTGGTAATTTAAAATATGATGACCAAAATGTATTGTGGCACGGTCGTATTAAGATGTATGAAAATCAAGGGCGCAAAATTATCGAAGCGCCTGATCTATTCAACAATGTAGACTTAAACGACAATGCAAATGCAGAAGCAAAGGCTCCGCTGGATCCTCAAATATCCCCAAAGTGTCAAAATGACACTTTGAATGACACTTTGGAATTATCTGAAGAAGATAAAGCATCATTATCAACAGAACAAACGCAGACATCAAAGAAATGTCCGCAGTGTGGCAACGAAATGCCAGCTAAAGCAAAGTTTTGTAACCGGTGCGGACACGCATTCGCAAAAGACGAAAAGGTAAATACAGACAATTCTACGGCGCGTGCAAATAATAATGAGAATGTTTCACAGAAACAAAATGAAACAAAGAGCCAAAATCCGGTGCATGATGTGGTTGTTCAAGAACCGGTTGCAACTACCAAGCTTGAAAGTGAAAAAGCAGAGCAATCCGCTCCACGCGATAAGAACACCACAAAAGTAAGCATTCAGGATCAGCCAACAATTTCTGATGGATCAAGTGAGCCACAGGAAAGAGAACAGCTGAGACCAGAGAACAAGACAAACAAGCATTTACCGCTGCTGTGTCAGTTGTTGGGTGTAGAGATCAATGAACCGTTCTGCTTTGTCAATGCTGCTTATTTCAGTAACTGCGTATATCGTGTTAACGATAACGGGTTGAGAGAAGTTCGGGTCGGCGATGACTTCTGGCTGCCGTGCCAGAATGAAGGCGAGTTGGTTTATCTGTTGCAACACCGTCAAAATATCAAGGTGGTGGAAAGATGAAAAAAGCATTAAAAGTTGTTTCTGTTTTCATTTTATGCTTGACGTTGCTATTGCCAACATTTTGCGCAGAAGCTAAAATGACGGGTGTCTCTATTTCAGGTGCCAGATCTCCTTCGGCAGGTGGAAGCTATACATATTCAGCAACAGTCTATACATCTCACGGAACTTCATTGTCCAGTGTAGAATGGTTTTTGCAGGGTGGAGTAAGTGGTGCTTCTATTTCCGGTCACGGACGCTCTGCAACTTTGCGCTTAACAAGTGGAGCAAGAGGATCCGGATCTGTGTGTTGTGTAGCCATTGGTAACGACGGAACGCGTTCCTCACGCGAGTTTGCCATTAACATTAAGGCAAAGCCAACAACAAAGCGTCATACGACTACAAAACAACATACAACTACAAAGCGGCACACAACAACGAAGAGACACACAACGACAAAACGCAGAACCACCACAAGAAAAAAACACACGACGACAAAACGCAGAGTAACGACAACAAAGCCGCGTATCACGACGCGTCGTCATTCTACAACACACGCCTTCACTCCAGGGCCCATTGAGCCGTCCACAACAAAACCAACTACAACAAAACCGGAAACAACAGGTGAAGATATTCCGGAAGAAGAGCAAAAGCCAACAGACAGCGCAACAGAGCAAAGCAGTCAAGCAGAGAGCACAACTACTTCAGCTGATGATACGTCGTTTACAGTAGAAGCTTATCCAAAGGATGATCAAACGGTAACTTTCAAGTGTAGTTCTACAGATGCAGACGGTTTTAATCTGTATTTGTGCCCGGACGGAGGCTCCACTAAAGATTATGTGTTGATTTACAGTGGAGACACAGAGACCTATACTGCAAACAAACTGGAACCTGGTAAGAAATATAAAGTGGTCGCTGAGGCGTTCAATAACGTAAATGGGCAAATTGTTACAGAGTATCGCACCAAAGAGGTTGAGTTTTCGGTACAAAAACTGTCATTTTGGCAAAAACTGTCCGCTCTGTTCTCATAATTTTGTTTCCGCCAAATTGTGTGGTATAATTTTGATATAGTCATATTAAGAAGAAGTCATTCCTTTCGGAGTGGCTTTTTCTTTTTTCAAAAATAACATTAAGGAGAAAATATTATGTCAAAACTTAAAGAACTTATGGAAAGTGAAATTCAGCTGAAGATGCCGGTTATGGTGGGCAACATTTCACAAAAGGAAGATAAGACCGGTGCGCCTTATCTGATGGTTGACCTCATTGACGGAGAGTCTGTAATTACGGCTCGCATTTTCAAAACGGATAAGGCCAACTGCGGTTTTACCACAGGAACCATTCTGGATGCGTCCATTGCTTCCAGTAAGTATAACGGTTCGATGGGTTACATCGTCAACCGTTACACACTGGCTCCGGCAGATAAATACGATAAGGCCGATTTTCTGATTACTGCACCGAAGAAGTTTGATGTTCTTTGGGCAGAGTATGAAAATTTGCTGGATCAGATTACTGACGAGAAGCTAAAAACAGTTGTAAATAATCTGTTTGAACGCTTTAAGGACCGGCTTGTGTACTGGGGCGCTGCAAAGGCAATGCATCATAACTATTACGGTGGTTTGTTGTATCATTCTGTGTGTGTCGCTAAGAACGCATTGGCACTGGCTAATAATTATGACTATATCAACAAAGAGATGGTCATTGCCGGTGGGCTGCTGCATGATATTGGCAAGTTGATTGAACTGGATACGGATGAATTGGGCGTTTCGTCCTATACTGTAGACGGAGAACTCTTTGGCCACTTGTTTATTGGTGCAGAGTTGGTAAAGGCAGAAGCAAAAAAGGTGCAACTTTCTGCTGAATTAACACGCCAATTGGTGCACATTATCGTCGCACACCATGATAATCCGGAGTGGGGCGCTATCAAATCTCCTGCTACCGTAGAAGCAAGAGTCGTTTCCAGTGCAGACTTCGTGGATTCACAGCTGGAGATTATGCATCAGATTAACGCTGAAACAACAAACGGTGCAGTCAGCGAGCGGCGGATTGGCTCCGTTCGCGTGTACAACACGGAACATAACAATTAATTCTAACTAAAAGAAGGCATTTTTTGCCTTCTTTTTTCTTTTTCTCAAAATGTGTTATAATTATTCCATAAGTTTAATTTCACATGTGTGAAGACTTATATAATAGTAAAAAACAAATACGTCATTAAATGAAGAGTCAAGCAGCCGAAAGCTTGGCTCTTTTCTTATCGATTAAGGAGGAAAGTGGATGGGTAGTAAATACTACATATTCGATATGGATGGCGTTCTGGTGGAGTATCGCAGAGATATGTCTCCGGATAAAGTTGAGATGATGACCAAGAAGGGTTATTTTGCAAATCTCCGTCCGGAATGGAACATGATCTTTGCAATGCTGGCTTTGAAAGCCAGGTATCCGGATCGTGTATTCATTCTCACTTCAACATTCGCCAGTGAGTTTCCGTATTCAATTCCTGAAAAAATTGAGTATATGAAACGCCTTTTCCCTGAAATGGAAAAGAACTTCATTTTGGTGGATGCTGAGAAGGGCCAGACAAAACCGGAACGGTTTTTTGAGACAACAGGGCATCGAATCAATAAGGACTGTATGTTGATTGATGATTACGGCAAAAATCTTGCGGTTTGGAAAGAGCAAGGTGGAACGCCGGTTAAGTATTTGAACTTAATCAACAACAGTCATGGGACGCACTACGATTATAAGATTGATTGCTTTATGCGTCCAGATGAAATAGTGGATCGTTTGGAGTCAATTGAGATCTGAAACTGAAAGGACATTTTTAGAAAGGAAAATACATGGCAAATATTAATAAGATTAAAAGAGAGGCAGACAACTTGTTGAATAGCGGTTATGCCTCTATGGATGCAAGACAGATTTTGTGGGAGCGTTATGCTTCTTCTTTTGAAAGTCGTAGAGACTTCGACAACGTAATTGGCACATATATTCGCCGAAAGCGTCGTCGTGCAGAGAATGCGTCTGCATCGACAGAGAAATCAAATAAAATTATTCCGTTTTCCGATAAAACCGCTACGACCTGCGAGGTTACAAGTGACAAGAAGGGAAACACGGAGGGTGTTATTAAGGCACCTGTTGGCACCTTTACTACGGAAGAGGATATGCTTCGCTATATGGAGTTAGACCCGGCAGAGTTTGCAATTACTGCTTGTCGTAAGTCCAAATGGGAAGCACAGACACCTGACGGTATTGTACCGATGGAAGCGATGCGCGTAACCGTAGAAAAACGCATCCCTCAGCTTACGGAGGAAGATGTGGCAGAGATGGTGCAGAAGTCTGTAGACCGGGCTGCTTCGATGGTAACTTTCCCTAAGGTGCCTAAAAGTAAAACGACCGAATATGGACGTATGGGCGTATTTCAGCTTTGTGATTGCCATTTTGGTGCTTATTGTTCTCGTAGAGAACACGGCATTGATTGGGGGCCCAAGGAGTGTGCAGAAGATGTTGCGTTTATTACGGACCAGGCTATCGCACAGCTGAAAGCAACACCTGTGGATGGTTTGCTAATTGCAATGACCGGCGATGCGCTTAACAGTGATACAATCACGCATACAACGGCGCATGGTACACAGCAGTTTGACGGCTTGTTGCACTATAAAGACCTCATTTGCGAATACTTTGAGATGATGACCAAGGTCGTTGATCGATTTGCTAAAGAGCTCGGCGTACAGATTAACATCATTCATACGGTGGGCAACCACGACGAAAAGACAATGTATGATATGATGTTGGCTCTGCGGGTGCGCTACAAGAACGATCCGAATGTGCATGTACTGGATGAGCTGAATCAGCGGAAATATCGCATTTACGGGAATTCTTTGCTGATGTTTACGCACGGACAATCTGAATCAAAGCGTATTAAATTATGCCCTCAGAATGAAGCTCCGGAGGCGTGGGGTGCAACAAAGTTTACATATATCTTTGCCGAGCACACACACCAGTACCGCCTTGAGCCGGATGGTAGAACTTTGGTATTGACCGGTTCTACAATTGCCCCTCCCGGGACCTGGACGAAAAACAGTGCCTATGTTGGCGCTCGTCGAGGCGCACAGTTGTGCATTATCGACAAGCAGTACGGTTTAGTAAATCAGTGCTTCTTGCCTGTTCTGCATGATAATGACGAGATCGATGATTTCGTTGTTAATGTAGAGCAGCTGTTCGCCTAAAATTTAACAAAAACACCCGAAGTTGCATTTGCAGCTCGGGTGTTTCTTTTTTTTTACAAAACTGGAGTGGGAAAGCCCACGGCTTTAACCGTGGGAGGATGTAAATACGGATAATTTTGTTTGTATGGCTATTTTATCAATTAAGTTTTTGCACCCCTTTCTTGTGTTAAAAAATACGAAAGACAGAACTTTTCTTGTTTGCACAAAAGTGTGTTATAACTATTCTATAAGTGTATTTCGTGAATTACCACGTCTGACAGTCGCACACGCCAGTCAGGCGTGGCTTCTGTTTAAGCAACATGCAGCATTCACAGCTGTTCTATCCGTAATAACGGACTACATGTTAAAAATGTTTGTTAAAATATCCGGTCTTTCAAAGTTCACTTGCGCAAACAAATCCGGCAGCGCTTTTCTGCCAATATTGGCAGCAGCATTCAGATCTGCATTGATAATGGAACCATCTTGGTTACGATAAAGTCCTCTTTTTATGCGCCTGCCGGAGAACTTCAATGCATCATATTCTTCTTCTGACAGCTCTCCGTACACAGGAATGTCATCTTTGTACTTAAAAGACGCCTGCGATGTAAAAGACTCTTCTTGATAAAGAATATTGATGCCATGCTGTACAGCACGATACGCAATGAACTTTTTAAGCAGATCAAACGGAACGCCAACAAAACTTTGGTTGTTCTTTTTATCCATTTTGCTTGACTGTTTCCAGCCTTTGGTAGATCCAAGAATAATTGTGTCAACGTGATGGTCTAAAGCATACTTGATGATATAGTCTGCATATTTGTGCATCACATCACGCATGAAGTTGTTTCTGTTGACCCAATTCTTCCGGTAGAGATCTAACAAAACGCCTTGGTCCTTTGCACTTTGCATTTGAGCATTTAGTTTGTTGAACCATTGATTTTTGGATTTTACAACTCCGCCCTTGATTAACAGACCTTTATGGCCAAAGTTATTCGATATAGCTGCGAGATCGTCAACGCCAAAATCAATGGCGATACAACGTTCCGGTTTATCAAAGATAATTCGCTCGTTGTAGTCGTCTCGTTCAATCGGCTCAAATGCATTTGGAATTTCAAAAACAAAAGAAATGTAGAAGACATTAAAATACGGTTTAATCGTTACAAATTTCAAACGACCAACAGGCGTTGTAATTTGACAGACTTCTTTTGTTCTTGGAAGCTTTACGAAGCAGATGTCGTCTTGTTTTTTAACAACACATTCTTGATTAGACAAACTGGCCGTGCACATACCGCCAGGCTTCTTGTAACCCGGTAGGCGCGGCGCGCCTGTAAAGGCTTGTTTATTCTTTGCGTATGCTTTGCAGCTTTTGCAATAGCCTTTCATGTCCTGCACGGCTTGCTTAATTGTCTGCTGTGCTGTATGCCGCGGCAAATGTTGTGCGAAATAGTCCACATTCTTGTTGTCATATAACAGTCTGTTCAACATACCGTATGGCAAAAACCATTTCTTTGCCGTTGGCATACGATAGGACGGATTGCAGTTTGTGAAATCTTTTAATTCATTTAAGACTTCTTGCTCGTTTAAAGTGATTGATTGTGGCAAACACTCCAACTTCTGCAATCCGGTCATTGTCTGCCGCATACGAAACAAGACGGCATTGTACAGATTGTTTGTTGCATGACAAACATCAGAACAATATGTATATAACGGATGCGTGTCTTTAATTTCTACCCGTAGAGTTTTATACATTCAGTTGGCTCCTTTCTGCGATTTTGATAATTGCTTATTTTATGCTATAATTATAGCATAATTAAACGATTAAATCAAATCAGTTGGAGGCAACGAATGGACACTTCTTATTATACAAACAAACATAGTTGTTATTTGTTACAATATCATTTAGTACTTGTAACAAAATATCGTCATCCCGTATTGACCGGTGAGATTAAAGATTTTTTGCTGTCTTATACCGAACAATATTTTACCGACAGAAACCTTGATCTGCTTGAAGTCAATACAGATGACGATCATATTCATATTTTGTTTGAAGCACCGCCACAAATAAGGCTTTCAGATTTTGTAAATGCTTACAAGTCTGCATCATCCAGAATGATCAGAAAACAGTTTTCTGATCAGTTGCAAGACTATTATTGGAAGCCTTATTTTTGGAGCTTGTCTTATTTCATTGGTTCTGCCAGTGAAAAGTCAACTGCTGTCATTGCAGAGTATATTAAAAACCAATAACGGCGCATTCATCCACGTCTGAGCTGTTGTTTAGGCGTGGTGTTCTGTGCAAAATATTAAAAGTGTGTTATAATTATTCTATAAGTGTATTCTAAAAATGCTTATAAACTTATATTAAAAAAATAACATCAAACAAAAAGAGTCATTGTATTGCGCAGTGGCTCTTTTCTTATTTTAAGGAGGAAATTTTTATGAATCAAAAAACATATGGCTTCAGCCTGCGTGATTATTTGGATCTGCCGAGCATTAAGAAGGAGCAGATGGATTGGGACTACTTTGATGCTTTGCATCAGGTATATGCCACAACACAAAGCAACTCTGAAAAAGACGAGTGTTTTGAGATTATGTTGCGTCTCTTGATGCACTTTTTCACCAAGACTGCCTTGTCTTATCAGGACTCTCTTGGTGCGGCTGTAGATCTTGAGGATATGGATGCAGTCATCGCCGAAACTTTCTATCGTTGCTGTGTAAGATTCGACAATGCAAAGAACTCCAGCTTTGGCAACTATGTTAAAGCTTCCATTAAGCGTCAGCTGTGGAAGGAATTCAGACATTCCTTGCCGGTGCATGTAAATGCACGAGATAAAATGCCTCGTCGAGATGACGAAGAATGTCCTATTAAGACTGTGGCTATTTTGTCTGAGGAGGAAGCTCTGGAAAATGGGGTAAGTTCGGCAGCAGTCAATTTTATTGATGCTGAAGTTACAAAGGCTCTGGCGCCAAATTACTCCACTTATCTGACGGATGTAGCCTCTGCTATTGAAGCCAGAGAGTATTCGGACAAACTCTTTCGTAGGGTTTTGTCCGTGGAAAATGGAGACCAGCTGCTGGCGGTTTGCGGCATCTCTTATGATAAGGCAAACGATATGTTTCTGTACGGGCCGAAAAAAACACGTGATCGTGTTGCACTTGACTGTGGACAGAAAAAGAATGCAGTTGCATACCAAATCAAAAAGGCATGTGCTGCTATTCGTGAGCGGTATCCTGAGTTGTTGGATGAATGGGTTGCTTAATTGCAACCCTGCTTTTGAAAGGAGAAAATTATGATTGCAAAAGATTATAAGGCGTTTATGAATGTTATCAGAGACGTCGAGAATAGTTCAGAGTTTCGGGTACTCAATTTGAACGACTGGGCATTTCAGAGTTTGAACGGCGACATTGATGCCGAAGCTGTCTTGACCAATCGGTTTGGCGAAAAGCTGCAGCTTAACGCATACAAAATGTACATGCAGCGTATTGGTCTTGACTGCCCGTCTTTAATTGAGGGTGCGTTTGTCAAGAACCACAGAGAGCACCTTGAAGATTTAATCAATAGCGTGATTGAATCTAACGAATACAGCGATAGAGAGCCGTTTTTGTCAATGGCTTATCTGCATGGCGATAATATTGTCGCCTGTCATTCCAAAGACTATCGGCCTCTGGAAATTTCGGAGTTGATTGAGCAGTTGAAAGAGAGTCTGGAGAAGCGTTACGAAAAAGTAGAGTTTTTCGACGGCTCTTACTGCGACGATTTCACCATCGTGGATTTCGTTATCCGAGATCGTCAAGTTATCCGTGCTCTGGAGCACGTTGTATCTGGCGGTGCGAAGTATTACGATGCTGCGCTGAGTGTGCGACTTGTGACCTCAAACCTTGGTTTGAGTGGGGCTAACCTGTATCCGCTGTTTCTTTTTAAGACTACACCGGAACAAACTGCTTATTCTATTCTTCCTGCAACAGAAAAGCGAATCGTTCTGGAACATAAGGGCGATGCCAATATTGAAAAGTTTGCAAAAAACTGTGAAAAGATGTTCGGACTGATTGAGTTTCTTCCGCAGAATATTGCAGCTTTGAACGGGATGATCGTGCATTATCCTACACATTGCTTAATCAATGTTGCAGAAAAGGTAGGCATTCCGGCCAAATATGTAAAGCCTGTTGCAGAAGATGTGGCGTTCTTGTATCAGGGATGTGAACCGACTGCAAAAGAGATTTATATGTATTTGGCACAGGTGATCGATGCTCCGACCAATGCAGTTGAACGAATGCAGATCACCGAGAAGGTTGGCAGAGGCATTCGTTTGATGCGTGAACACTTGGATGAGGTGGATATTCCCAAAATCAAGTGGAAGCGCTTAGGCGTTCTTTGCGATGAGGGTCAGGATTTAATTCCTGACTCTGATGAGCAGTTTAGTCTGTTTCAGGAGGTCGCATAATGCTTTTGCCGCGCACGCTGCAATTAGAAAGTTCTACAATCCATGACGGCGTAATTAACGCCGTTGTGGATTCGGATAATCCAATGAAGGACTTTCAGCTTCCAGCTGTTGAAAAGTTGGATCTAATCACGGACAACGATAATTTGCTCACACTAGTTGATATTGATCTAAATCATGACAAAGTGGAAAGTTACGCCGTTTCTCCGTATGGGAGATATGTATATCAACTTTCTGTGTTTGAGCAAATGCAAATTTTAGAGGAAACAAGGAGATTTTATGACTATAGAGCTTTACAAAACACCTCGGCAGCCTGATAGAATCATCGACTGTGATGCAATCAATCGCATCTGCGATGGTATTTTTACAATGCCGGGTGCTTTAGATAATAACAAGGCAGAAATGCTCATTGACAAGCTGACTTATGCCACCGAGGATAAAACAATTATTCCTGCGTTACAGGAAATCAAGCCCATGATTCAAAAGGGAAACTACAAAACGGCAGCTGCTCTTGCGAATGATGTATGGCTTATCTATCGCCGTGGTGGTATTGGTGGTTCGGATGCTTCTTCTATTATGGGCAACTCTAAATGGAGAACCGCACTGGAACTGTACTATGACAAGATCGGCGAAAAGCCGAACGAAGTCATAGACGAAGGGCGTCAGTATATTTTTGATTTTGGTCATGCCATGGAAGCTTTTGTAGCCGAGCATTATCAAAAGGTGTTTATGGAGAAGTATAAGGCTGCAACGGAGCTTGCATTTTCTTTGCATTACGGTGAAGACATTCGCATTGCCCATTGCAGAGTATATCGGGATACATGGATGTATAAGAGTCCGGAACACCCGTTTATGCGAGCAGACTTGGACTTCAAGATCGATTTTACCTTTGACAATGGCAAAACTGTAACGGGTATCTTTGAATGCAAGACTACCTCGCCGTTTACAATTCGTGATGGTTGGGAAGCTGGTCCGCCAAAGTACTATGAAGTACAGACACGACATTATATGGCCGTGATGGATGTTCCGTTTGCAATCATTGCTTGCGCTGCTGACAACTCTGCCGCCAATTATTATTGTCATCCGATTTTTAGAGATGCCAAAACGGAAGCGGATCTTATTGAAAAAGAAGAAGCATTCTGGGATTGCGTACAGAATAAAACGCCTCCGTATGAAATCGGTGTGAATAATCTGGCCGTTCTTCTGGAAAAATCCGATGAAGTGGATAATGGTAATGTTGTCACGGATCAGTCGCCTGAAATCGCTGATATGCTCCAGCGTTATGCTGCTATTGAAGATGAGGTAAAGTTGTACAAAGATTTTATCAAAGATCTTGACAGCAAAAAGTCCGTTGTATTATCAGACATCTTGACGTATATGACGGCAAGTGATACACTGAAGCTAGTAAGTGAACTGGATGGGCTTGAGTATAACATCTCCGTAAACGAGAAGTGTAGCAATGCGGTGGACTGGAAAAAGTTTGCAAAAGCACTTGCAAAAGCGCATCCGGTGTTAGCACAGGAAATTGAAGATACGCAGAAAGCGTGCCTGAAAGATCCGAAACCTAAAAAAGTGCTGACGATCAAAGCTACCGCGAAGAAAGTGCAGAAGGGGGCTTAATTTGGCGTTTTCAAACGAGAAAGTATTGCTGTTTTTGGCAGCAAACGCAGATCGTAACGATAAGCTGTTTATCGACTACGAGGAAATTATTCATCCGACCAATACGGATGTAGCTTTATTACATGTTGCAATGAACATGCTTTTGGCACAGCTGGCTGATTTGTATTTGGATCCGGATGAAAATCCAAGTCCGCAATTTTATCGAGACAGAATAACATATATTTGGAATGACAACAAAAAGTTGTTTCCAAATGTCCATAGTGTTGGCGAATTGACAGATGCTGATATTGATAAAATATTCAGCAAGATGGCAGTTCTGTTTGGGTAACAAACAAATAATTTAATCAAAAGAGAAGCTTCGGCTTCTCTTTTTTTGATTGTTTTAAAAAAATCGAAAAAAAATTGAAAGTTTTTAAAAATTTTTGAAAAGTGAAAGAAAAATTTGAAATTTTTCAAAAAATAATGAAAAATTTGGTGTTTTTGTTGAAAAGTGTTATAATTAAATTAAGATAAAGTTATACAATATAAATCAGAATGAAAATGCACGCTATAGTGCAATAAATATTATTCCAAAAGACGAGTTCTTTTGACTCCGGTTCGACGCGCTTGGTCGATAGGGAGGATCTCTTCAACAGATGACAGAAATCAAGTTGCGCAATGTTTAGAGCATATAAGACACAGCTGATCGATTTCGCATTTTCTTGAAGATAAATTCTTTTACACCGGAGTTAACTGTTCGTTTTCTCCGGTGTTTTTATATTTTTTTTAAAAAATATTTTAGCCATCGTTTGATGGCACATTGTAACAGGAGGAAATTATTGTGACGAAAGAACTTAAATCCGTTTACCTGGAGGCCCTGCATGAGCAAATCCGGGAATGGTCCGAAAAAGTTAAAGCCCTACGAGAGGAGGCTAATGCTGAGTCTAACACCGGGTGTACCTGGTCGATGACCCAATTGGGCCAGGCTATGCAGCAACTGACCGTGTTGGAAAATGCGGCAGCTGAGCTGGCTACGGCTTAACCCCCTCTCGAAAATGAATAAAAGACAGTCCGTTTGGGCTGTCTTTTTTCTTTTTGTCTCTTTTGTGGTATTAATAGTTAGTGCGACAATCTGTGTTTGCCATTCGCCACCGATATTTTTTCGGTAGCAAACATTTGTTAAATTTAGCCGCAAATTTCAAAACCAAGAGGGGAGAGCTTTTTAATGTCTGCAACAAAGTTGGTTAATATTGCCTGCATTTGCGTTGCTGTCTCTGCATTAGCATTGTTCTGCGTTTTTGCATGCTACTGTTCAAAATATGACACCTCTATTGTACCGTATATCAGGGAGGCGTTTCATCTGCATTGAATCGAATTAAAAAGACAATTAGTATTATTCTGATTGTTGCTGGTGTGGCTTTGCTGGGGTCGCAGGCGTATTTATACTTACAAGATAAAGAAAGCGTTAACAAAGAAAATCAATCATTTGTGTTGCAGGATGAATTAACCCAAGAAGAAACAGACGGTAACGAAAATGCGCTTGCGGGTTATTCTAAAACAACGAGCAAGCAGCGCAAAGAACAGCCATTTGTTTTGGACTGGAGTGCAATAAAAAACGAAAATGCCGATGTAATTGCTTGGATCAGAATCCCCGGCACCAATGTGAATTACCCGATTCTACGAGATACTGATGAAGAAAAATATCTTCGACACAATCTTTATGGTAATTACACCAGATGTGGATCAATATTCACAAGCGAAATTAACAAGCATCCGTTCTCGGATTTCAACACAATCATCTATGGACATAATCTGAATAATGGTCTAATGTTTTCTGATCTTAAAAAGTACGCGCAAACGAACTTTTACAATCATCATAAAACGATCTATGTGTTCTTTCCGGATGAATCGGTTAAGAAATATCGGGTTGTAGCTATGCGAACAGCCTATGACGGCGATAGGGATGTGTACAACACTTACGGTACGTCTTTTTACAGCTATGAAGCAGCTGTCAACAACGGAAACAAAATTGCCGATGCAGAGATCTACACGGCAAAACAAATTAAAAGTATGATTACATTATCGACATGTACAAACACATCAAAGGACAAACGATACATTGTGTTTGCGGTCGAGGTTTAGGGAGGATTTAATTTTGAAATTACTTGCGAAGAGAATCAGTAAACTGGACTTGATTAACAATGTTGAAGAAGGGGCAAATATGAATGCAAAGATTGATGTGTCATTTCGCTTATTGCCTCTAAAAGAAGAAAAAAACAGAAGCTTTGGCGAGATCCAGCTATCAATGACAGATACGAATGATGAAAATGACTATCCGTTCAAATTAGATATAGATTGCAGAGGAATCTTAGAATATGTTCCGGGCGAAAACGTGGATAAGCAGGCGTTCGAATGCTTGTTTACATATCTAAAAGAATATGTATCGGACTTTTTTGTTGGCCTTGGCTACCCGCCTTTAGAGCTCCCGGACATCAAACTGGAAAAGAATGCGCGCCAAATTCCAGACGATAGCACATTTTTCATCAACTAATGTCCTGTATTTTTTCTCAAGAACATTTTGTGGTATAATTTCATTGTAATAACCAAACAGTATTCTTTTCAGGCGGCAGGAGATTCACATTCTGTCGCTATTTTTTTCTTTTAAAGGGGGAATTTTGTGAGATCGAACAAACTAATTAAGCGTGGACTTGCGGTTTTCTTATCTGCACTAACTATGCTTTCTTCTTTGTCTGCTTTTCCAATGGCAGCTTCTGCTGCATCTGTGGATAAGGTAAAAGATAAGGAGGAGGTTGGTGCAAATCTGAACCGAGATGCGTCGTTGAACAAGTACTTATTTGCTTATTTCTTAGGCGAACAGGATACTTATGTGCGTCTGGCTGTGTCGGATGACGGCTACAATTTTGAGGCATTAAACGGAAACCAGCCATTGTTGAACACGCGGGCTGATGACGCGACAGCAATCGCATTTAATGGAAAAACTGGTATGCCATGTTCTGGTGGTGCCCGCGATCCATATATCATTCGTAAAATCAACGGAGATGGTTTCTGGATCGTGGCAACTGATCTGGACACTTCCGTCGGAAAGACCCCTGATGGTAGTGGCGGAAATACCTATAATAACAGTAAGTTGCTGATTTGGGATGTAAAAGACATCACTAATGTCGCCAATGTAAAACCGTGGGCTGTAGACACATCTGGCTGGTTTGGTGAGACATATTATGGCAAAGACACTAAATCAGGTTTGAAATGGAAAACCAACGATTATTACAATCACGAAGGTGTTAATGTAAACTATTGTGCTTGGGCGCCAGAAGTCATCTGGGATACAGACAAAAATATGTATATGATCTACTGGTCAAACGGCTATTACGATGATCTACGTATTTATTACGCCTACACAAATGATTTCAAGACATATTACAAAGCTGATGGTACAGAATTAAACGGCACAAATGGCGCAGAACCTGAGATTTTGTACGATCCTGGTGTAAAGAGCATTGATGGTGATATTACTTACGATAAAGCCAGCGGCAAATATTATATGTTCTTCAAAAAAGAAGCTGAAGGACAACTCTATATCGTAACCGCAGATCACGCAAGTGGTCCTTACTCAAACGAACGCAAATTTGTTGACAATAATGTAACCGGCGTTGCAAGTGGCGGCAATGGTATTGGTATGGAAGGTCCGGAAGTATATCAGCTGCTAAACGGAGACTACATTTTCTTTGCTGATGTTTACACAAGTAATAACTCTATGTTCCAGTTCTATACCAATAGTGATTTGTCAAAAATCAGCGGAGAAGATTATTGTGGTGATAAGATGGTTATGAACCATTTGAAACCACGACACGCTGGTATGGCGTACATTACGACCGACGAATATAATTCCTTGAAAAACACATATGGCGTCGCACGATTCGATTCTTCGGGTATTGAACAAGGCGAGAATATCAATGATCATCTGGTGGCGCAGTATTTTACCACAACAGATGTAACGCAAGATGCTACGGGTAATGGCAACACACTGTCAAATCATGGTGCCACTTATGAATCAAAGACATACAACGACCAGATAGTTTCTACTGTTAAGACAACAAAAACGGATGGTAGTTATCTGGACTTCAGCACAGCAAACTTGAAATCCGGTGGCAAGGCGGCAAACTTTAATGTGAATGATGGTGTAACTCTTTCTTGGAACTCATATTCGGAAAACGATAACAATGAGTTGTATCATTGGGTTTTTGGCGTGCTTGGAAATGGAGTGCAAAAGGGAACGTTTACTGGTGAGGCGAAGGATAATGCTAATAGTAATTACTTAGGCTTCTGCGCCAATAACGTATACACGGTGTCCGGTGGTGGATATTATGTTGCAACCTATCAGGCTGATACAAATATGGATGGTGCGTGGCATAAATATGTTATGACACTGACAAAAAATTGTATTGTCATCTACAAAGATAACAAACTATATCAGGCTATCTATGCACAAAACTGTACAGCAAATGACCATAACGGAAAAGCGACGCCGCATTATGTCAACTCCATTACAAACAGTTGGGTAACAGACTTGTTCACAAATGGAACATTGTTGATTGGTGGATCTGCTTATGCTGACGATGGTACATTTACGGGCAATATTTATGACTTCCGTATTTACAACAAGGCAATTACTAATGCAGATGTTGCTAGATCAACTGCTTTAATGAACACACAGAGTGCTGACGAGGCGTTAAACAGCTTCGAGAAGATGATGAACTCAGGCACGATCTATATGAATATGGCGCCTGCTTATGATGCTTATGTGGCACTAAAAAAAGCAAACGATGTCTACAAGTATGGTTTGCCTGGTACGTTGTCAGAAACAGAACTTGAAAATTATAAAGCCGACCTGGCTGTAGCTGTTGCAAATATGACAAAATACAGTGCCGCAGCTGTCAAACAGCAATACGCAGATGCCTACACTGCATTCAAAGTAACAGATCAGAATAATCTATATTCTGGATATACGTCTCAGGTTGCTTCAATCGGGTTGCTGTTTGCCGATACAGAACAAGCAAGCAATGAAATGGGAAGTTCCGTAGGATCATTCAAATCAGAAGACTCTGAGTTGAATATGTATTACTCAACAAATGTGCTCATGTATACAGGAGTTTCAGGCGATACACCTCGTTTCCCTGTTGCCTTTAGCTTTAAGTATGGGTTAAATAAATGGAACACTAAGCGTTGGGTTTACACTGTATATCCTGTTGCAGATGCAAGCAAGAAGACCACCGACAGTACAGAATTTCGTTTGAATATGATCAATAACAGCGGCGAACATACAAACTGTTGGTATGGTTATACAACTAAATTGAATTATGCATATCTGCTAGGCAATACAGATACGAGATATGTTGTTGCCGGTGAAAGCACAAACGCACATAACCACTACAGTGATGTCAGTGAAACAGGATATGTTTCACCTTATGATGCAAACACTGAGTATTTTGCTTCTGGTATTGAGTATATTGGCACTCCAACAAAGACATTGGAGGACTACACAATTGCCTGGGCCGCCCAAACAGGCGATAAGAGAAAGCCTGCGGATGCTACTAGTAAGTGGGTTGGTTCCGGCACTGCAACAGCACATACCTATGTTATCAATTATAAAAAGGTTATGGACGCGCTCGAGGCGAACAAACATAAGCTGACAGATGTTGATATTAAGAATTTCAGAGAAGGTGGCTTAAAGGCTCTCTATCAGACGTTTGATGATATCACAGGACTGGATCTGTCTATTAGCAAAAAGAGCGAAATCCAATCTGTGGCAGATAATATTGATGCAGCTATCAACGAAATCAATACATTTGAGATGAATACCTTCCAGAAAGACTCTACGCAGTATCAGGCCATGCGTGATCAAATGGATAAATATGCGGAAATTGAAAATTCCGACCTTTACACAGATGAGTCCAAGGCCGAATATAAGAAAATTTACGAAGCATCTCAGGGTATTATGACTGATTTGCTGAAAAACGGATATGTTGAAGACGCAAAATGTCAAACCAACGCAGACGCAATGGCAACTGTCCTAAATGAAAAGCTGGATGTATCTTCACTGACTCGTGCAATTGACAAAAAAGATTCAATTCAAATCTCAAATGGGGACCAGCAACAATATACGCTTAGTTCTTATGTGGATGGAAAACAATTTCTGACACAGGAGAGATCAGTAAGAGATGATTTGTCAAAATTGGGCAAATACGACACAGAGCCCAAAGAATATGTTTCAATTGATGGGTCAACCGGGACTTATGCTTGTCCAACCACCGGTATGTCAAATCGTGATCTTTTGGATGATGAAATTGAGAAAGTGAATGCTCTGGCATATTCTTCCGTTTCAGGTGACGACTATTATGCGACTTACGATGCTTGTATGCTGGTATACAATAGTCAGGATCGCAATGCATTTACTGACGATTATCTCAACTCAAGTGACTCTGTATTTGTGCTTGGAGATTTGAATGGTACTTCCTCAAAGGCACCGCAATATGATAGCGCAAATGCAAATATGAAAGATACCGCTTATGTGCAGTATCAAGGACAGATCTACAAGAACTCTTCTAATGTAGATGCGATTACGACCAAAGTCTTAACAGCGCTGAATAGTGCAAACACGGATACGTCAACGAAGAGACGTACTTACACGGTTACGTTCGAGGTCTATAAGAACGACCAACTGATTGAAACTGTAAAGAACAAAGAGGTTCACTATTATGGTGACATTGTTCATTTGGACGCTTCAAACTACGTTGACGGCAACACATGCTACAAGTGGGAAGTGACATCAAAGGCCGATAACACAACCAAGAACGTGTCAAATGCGTCTAACACCTACGATGTACGCATTCAGAGCGACTCTGTGATCCGTGCATATTGTACAGAGAAAGCAACGGACGCTGCACAGGTCAACGTCCAGATCAACTCTCTATACGGAGACACAGTGTACAATATGAACTTAAGTAAAGACAGCAATGTAATGTTTGCAGATAAGGCCATTATCATCAATGGCGTAACTTATGCTCTTCCTAAGGTTCCGTTCTATACATTCAAGGGTTGGACGGTTAATTGGAAAAATTATGCTGTTGGTGACACAACAACACTCGCAAGTCTTACAAGCAGCGGGTCTGTAACATTTATCGCAAACTTTGAGGCAAACAAAGATGCCAATCAAATCAAGTTGGATGACCAGATCGTTTATGAGAGCGCTGCTTTTGACCAGAAGGTAAAAGTTTCATCACCCGGTGCATATGCAATCCTTGTTAAAGACAACGGCAAATATTATGTTGCTGCATATGGTGACACTTACGAATTCTTTGCCTATCAAAACATGGATTTCTATACGCTGACGAGTGAGAATGGTGCTTACAAGATCAACGGTCAAACTGCAGATCTGTCAAGCGATATGAAGTTCACACTGGATCACAAGTTACCGATGGTCTACACGACGGGACTTGTGACGGGGGAGAATAACGAAAAGTACACCGCGATGAGCCTGTTTTCAGTAGACCCTGCAGTAACCATTACGGAAGTTGGTACATTGTACACTTCCAGTGCGGATTTAGCAACGGATGAAAATATGACATTCGGTAAAGCTGGTGTCAAATATCTTAAGTCCAAACAACAAACTGCAGTTGGAAATCAGTATTCTTTAACGGTTGCCACTGCAAAAGACAAATACGCAGACGGCAAAATGCTTTACATGCGTGGATATGTAAAATATTCATACCAGTATGTAGATGCAGACGGTCGTACCTGCACAGTACAGTGCATCACATACAGCGATATTGTATCCGATGTTAATGCATTTTAAACAAAAAAAAGGAGCGCCTGAGTCATCGGGCGCTCTTGCATATTTTATCTTTTTGACGCTTGGCCGCCGCACGCTCGTGACTTTAGTCGTGAGTTAGGTAGCCTTTGTCGATTAAATCAAACAATTTTCTAAAAATTTCATTCGTTTCAGTAATTTGCGGTATTAATAGTTAGACCACTTTAGAAAGGAGGCTGCTTGTGAAGATCAATACTTCATACAAAGTAAAGATTTACGGCCATAAGAGGGTCTTTAAAACGACTGTTGAGCTATATAGACAAGCAGTCGATTTTCTGATTGGTGTCTGTCTAAACGAATGGAACGATATTGTTAAGATTGAAAGCTTAATGCAACGAAAATCATTTGTTGAAAAATTGGTGCACAAAACAAAAGATCGTCCATTCGTGAAGTATGACTTCGACAGTCCATTTTATAAGTTTCCAAACTATTTACGAAGAGCCGCCATTGCAAAAGCAATTGGCGATGTCTCTTCGTATAAAAGCAATTGCGCAAACTGGACTGTCGAGAAGAATGGTAATCCACCTTCTGAGCCGAAAGCCGGTTATACATTCCCATGTCTATATAAAGATGATTGTTTTATTCGTATAGATAACTATACGGTAAAAATCAAAGTCTTTGTTAGAAACACATGGGATTGGGTGACTCTAAGGCTTAAGAAAAGTGATGTGGATTACATTCTTCACCATTGCGCGATGCGCAAAGCGTTAAGTCCAACGCTTCGCCGTCGTGGTAAGGAATGGTTTTTGGATTTCAGTTTTCAAGAGAAAGTTGATTTGAGTGATACCGAAGCATTAGAACGGCGAATCGTTGCTGTCGATCTGGGTGTAAATACACCCGCAACGATCAGCGTCATGCAAGCAGATGGCACTATTTTAGACAGAAAGTTTTACAAGCTGTCTAAAGAACAAGACTCTCTGCTGCATGCGCTGAATCGGATAAAGAAGGCACAACAAAATCGCTGTTTGTCCACACCCAGACTGTGGGCAAAGGTCAAAGGCGTCAATAAAGACATCTCTGTGAAAACGGCACAGTACATTGTAGATACAGCTGTTCTGTACGATGCGGATGTCATTGTCTTTGAACATTTGAATGTTCGAGGCAAGAAAAAAGGATCTAAAAAACAAAGACTGCACCATTGGCGCAGTCAAGAGATTCAACGCATCGTAACAGACAAAGCCCACAGACTGGGCATCCGCATCAGTCGTATTAACCCATACGGCACAAGCCGTTATGCATACGACGGAAGCGGACAAGTCCTGCGTGGTAAAGAAGCTGATCTGCCGACTTACGAGCTGTGCAAATTCCAGACCGGAAAAACTTACAACTGTGATTTGTCCGCTTCGTATAACATCGGAGCGCGATACTTCATCAGAAAAATCTTAAAATCCTTGTCTGCGAAGGCAAGGTTGCAAGTGGAGGCAAAAGTTCCTGCACTTTGTAAGAGAAGCACCTGTACGCTTGCTGATTTAATTAACCTTTATGCGGCTGTGGTTGGCGTGCCATCCACTTGCTGAGTTTAGGCTGTAGAGTCAGTAGCGCAGTCCGATGTTCTAAAGACATTGGAAACGACAAAAAGTCACGTGGAAGCGCGCGACTTCAGTCGTGTGAGGCTTCACAAATCGTGGTATTAATAAGTAGAGCATCACGCTACTATAATATTGGAGGAATCAATTTTGAATAAGAAAGAATATTCGCCGCCTGAAATTGTTATTGAACATTTTAATACGCACACTGTAATTCATACCAGCGGCGGCATCGGAGAGGGCGGTGAAGTTGTTGACGAATTCTAAGACGAAACGAATCGGGGCATTTGTGCTTTCCGTTTTATCCGTTCTATTTTTGTTGTTGCCAAGTTTTTCTGCTTTTGCTTCTGTCAGAAGTCCGGAAACCACGGCACCTTATCATCAGGTAAATGCTCCAACAGTCAATGGTAATCGGACGAATGAAGTATCTTATGACATAGATGAAAAGAACAACAAAGTTACATTCTATTATAACGGCGAGGATGAAGTGTCCGGATGGGCTTTTGTTGATAAAAATGGCAATTCTTACACTTTGGACGACCTGAAGGATAAGCTGACGGTTATCAGTATGGATGGCAACACCTTGGTGGTATCATTCAAGGACTGGAAGTATTTTGAAGCCCCGGATGGAATGACATTAAATGTACAAACGAAATCCGAGCATTCCACAGCGCCGTCTACTACAAAACCCATTGTGAAAGACAATTCTGACACGTCTCCTGCAACAGGATCGGAACAGGATATTAGTGCACGAGCCGCCATTATTGCAACAGTTGTGGCCGCACTGAGTGGGGTTGTGTTTATCGTTCTAACAAAAAAATACGACTAAGCGTCACAATATTGAGAGAGCCGATTTTGGCTCTCTCTTTTTTTCTAAATTTCGGGGTATTAATAGATGAGGCATTAGCCAAATTTCGTGTTAGGGAGGATGTTGATTTTTGAGAGACAGAGATTCAAAAACAAATTTTGAAAAAGACAAAAAGAAAAAATCAAGGTTGATAAAGGAAATTGTTGCGTTCTTAATTGCAGCGGTCGTTGTGTGGGCCGGATTTTCAGGCTTTGAATATTATCTTACACATGACGATAGCCGAAAGGTTGCTTATGAGGACTTTATGTATCAGGTAGATCAGGGCAATATTGAGAAAGTCATTGTAGACAAACAGTCCTCTAGAATCACTTGGTGCAAGGGCAACGATGTGTTAACAACCAAATTTACAACTTATCCAGGTTCTGATGATTTTATTGAAAGACTGCTAAGCAAAGGCGTTGATGTGCGAGTCAATAGTATAAAGGATTCTTCTGGCATCTTTTCACTGGTCGGGACCATTGCGATGATTGGGGCAATTTATTTTATTTACTCCAAGCAAATAAATGTCGGAGAAGGGTTTGAAACAATAAATGGTAAGGAAAGCACAACCACATTCGATGATGTTGCCGGTATGTCTGAAATTAAAAGTGACCTGCTGTTTATTGCGGAGATGATGAAAAATCCAGAATATGAAAAGAGCGGTGCCAAAATTCCAAAGGGTATTTTGCTTGAGGGGCCTCCGGGCAACGGTAAAACTCTAATTGCTCGTGCATTTGCAGGGGAAACAGGTGTTAACTTTATTGCAGCGAATGCGTGTGATTTTAGTAATAAATTTGTCGGGGTAGGTCCACTTCGTGTTAATCAGCTGTTTAAAGAAGCAAGAGAATGTGCCCCTTGCGTAGTCTTTATCGATGAAATTGATGCAGTCGGATCAAAGCGTACAGATGGAGGGGATTCTGCCAGCAAAGAGTTTAATACCATTCTGACGGCCATTCTGAATCAAATGGACGGATTTTCTTCGAGAGATGGAGTACTTGTGTTGGCAGCCACAAACCGTGCGGACTCTCTGGACCCTGCTTTGCTTCGCCCGGGTAGATTTGATCGAAAACTGATTATAACTTTTCCGGATAAAATGACGAGAAGAGAATTGCTTAAGTTTGCCACAAAGGACGTTGAAGTGGACGATGAAATAAACTTCGACAGACTGGCTGGCAAAACACACGGCTTTAGTTGCTCAGAAATCACAGCTATGGTTAATGAGGCCGTCATCAATTCTGTAAAGAACAAGCGCAGCGCTGTCATGCAAAAGGACTTTGAAACGGCCATTTTGGAGTCTCAGCTCAAAGGTCACATCAAAAAAAATTATGAGCAAAGTGATCGTGAACGTCAGATTGTTGCATATCACGAAGCCGGACATGCTATTGTATCTTACTATAATGGTGGTGTAGGCGTGTCGGCAATCACAATTCGCCCAACTACCTCAGGAGCCGGTGGTTTTACAATTACAGATGAACGAACAGAGGATCTTGCGCCGATCAAAGATATGTACAATCGAATTGTTATGTGTTACGGTGGTCGAGCTGCAGAGATCTCTCTGCTTGGTGGCATCGATATGGCAACAACAGGTGCTGCACAAGATATCAAGGTAGCTACAGAGCTGGCAAAAGAATACATTGCCAATCGTGAAGGTGTTGATTTCTCTCAATGCGGTGAAATTGGCGAAAAAATGCTGATTGAAGACGTGAGAGCGCTGTTGCGCAAATGTGACACAAAGGCAAGAGAAATCGTAATTACCAACTGGCATAAAGTAGACGCGGTGGCGAAAGAACTTTTGAAGTGCGATGAATTGTCAAGAGATGAATTTTTGACAATTATCAATGGCGACACAACTGGTAACGCATCTGCCGCTTAACTACGTGCTTTGTTTCATGGTATAATTGTTATGTCAGGACAGCTGGTTGCCAATAGCAACCGGCTGTTTTTATATCTCAAAAAGGGGGAAAGAATATGTCTAAATTGGAAAAAGTCATCGTTGGGCTGGTAATTGTCCTAAATGCGTTTTTAGTTGGCTATATTTGTTTGCATTTTGGTGCTTTCTTTGCTGCACTGGCCTGGTACTGCATCTTGGCATTAACCATGGGGATACTTGCAGGTGTGATTGGCATTGTTGTGCTCATACTCAGCGCACTTGGTGTGACATTCAAAATTGCTTGGCGATTTTGGGTGTGCTTGTTAATGGTTATAACCATTTGCGTATTACCAATTATTATTTTGTAAGGAGAATGTATGTCTAAAATTACGCTTTTACAAGGAGATTGCTTGAAACTTCTTCCTACATTGCCAAAACACTCCGTGGATATGGTACTTTGTGACCTGCCTTATGGCACAACTGCTTGTACATGGGACAGAGTGGTTCCAATGGGGGATTATGTAGTTGAAGAGATAAATGGGGAGCCGAAGCAGTTGGAGTTTGATGTGTTCCTGAAATACGCTGTAGAATCGCTTAGAATAACCGACTTACAGCAAGTCGTTAACTATTTTGAACTGAATAAAAAACAGGGCTTGTGGAGCCTGTATAGGCGCATAGTGAAGTCTAACGGTGCTATTTGTTTGTTCGGGCAAGAACCATTCTCATCCTATCTAAGAACAACCAACTTACAAAACTATCGGTATGATATATACTGGGAAAAAGAACGGCTGACAAATGTGCAGCAGGTGCGGCGCAGAGTTGGAAAAACAGTAGAGCCAATCAGTGTGTTCTACGCACAACAGCCGACATATAATCCACAAATGCAGGTTTACGATGGGCCAAAGCGAAAAAATTCAGTCAAAAATGGAAAGCTTGGCGTATTGACTGACTTGAGTAACAAGAAGGTAAAGCCGTATATTGATAACGGCTTGCGTTATCCGACTCAAGTCTGGAAATACTCGCGTGAATTCTTAAAAGAAGATCATTTTGCAACGCAAAAGCCTTTGGCATTATGTGAAGACCTTATTCGAACATTTACAAATCCCGGAGATGTTGTTTTAGACAACACAATGGGATGGGGGACTACAGGTCGTGCTTGTGTGAGAACAGAACGGGACTTCATCGGAATTGAGCTTAATGCCAATCATTTCCAAATGGCAAAAGAAAAGATCTTAACAGAACAGCAAGCCAAACGACAAATGCAGGCAGCGTAACGATACCTGACAGAAATTAACAATCTTCGGGCTGAACATATTGTTCCAGGTCCATCTTTAGGCGGGGAGATTCCCCGCCATTATTTTTTTTGCCTGCTTTGCATTTTGTTTCACAAAATTTTTGCTAAGAAATGCAGTGAATAGTTGCAACTTATTTGAATTCGTGGTATTAATAAGTAGAGAATGCGAAACGTTTCACAGAAATGTTTCAACAAAGAAAGTTGGTTGCAAATTATGAATACGACAATAATGAAGAAAGGTTTGGCTGTACTTTTGGCGGTGCTGATGCTGTTTACGTCTGTACCTATTACTGCGTTTGCGGCCAGTGCACCCAAAGCACCGTCTATCAGTGTATCGACAGGTGACTCTGCGTTGACTGTGTCTTGGAAGAAGGTAAAAGGCGCGACCGGTTATAAGGTCTACTACACCACCGACTCCAAATTTAAAAAGGGCATTAAGTCCGTTTCAACGAAGTCTACAAAGAAGACAGTCTCTAAATTGAGCACATGCAAAAAATATTACGTGCGTGTAAAATCATATAAGACTGTCAAGAAGAGAAAGAAAACAAAGCAGTTGTTGTCTAAGTATAGCAACACGGTGTCTTTAACCACAAACGTGCGTCCGTCTCGCATTAGCTCCGTATCTGGAGGAGAGGCTACTGTAGCTGTTAAGTGCACATCTGCCTCGAAGGTTTCCGGGTATCAGGTGCAGTATGCAACGAATTCAAAGTTCAGTGGCTCGAAATACTGGAACAGCACTAGCCCTACAACGACAATTAAAAAACTTGGCGGCAAAGGTGGCACTGCGCAGAAGTATTATGTACGCGTGCGGACATACAAGACCTACAAACACAAGAATTACTACTCCAATTGGTCCGGTTCAAAATCAGTATCAACCAAAAAAGTGACATATCCAAATACGCCTTTGGTTGAGGATGCGTCAGCAGGTTTGAACTTTATGACTGTAAAGTTCCTGCCTTATGGCAACATTACTGGCTTTCGTGTTCAGATTGCAACAGATAACCAGTTTAAGAAGATCGTAAAGACGACCTCTACTGTATCCAATGCTTCTGTTACCATTTCTGGACTGTCTGAAAACACGGTCTATTATTTTAGAGTGTGCAGTGTGCGTAATCTAAACGGGGTGGAATATATTGGTTCTTGGAAGGTGCCGAAGGATAATATCTTGAAAACAGAGTCCTCTGTGGCAAAGGACGCACCGTCCAATATCCAGTTGCAGTTGTCTAATGAAAATAAGACTTGTACGGCGTCTTGGAGTGCTTTGTCCGGCAGTTATGACAGCGTTAAGTATGTTCTGCAGTACAGTACCAGCCAGGCTTTCCCGAATGAGTCCTATGCGACCAAAACCGTAAGCACGACTTCTACTTCTTGCTACTTTCCAACAGCTTACAACTTCAACTATTATGTGCGCGTAAAGGCTGTTGTGACAAAAAGCGGAATAACCTATGAGTCTCCTTGGAGTGGTACAAAGATTATTACGGCTTTGAATCCTTACGCGGTAGAAAAGGCTCCGGATATCAGCAACACAAATGTAGACCTGAATTCGTTCTCTGTAACCTGGAGTACGGTGTCGAATGCAACTGACTATCAGGTGCAATATTCAAAAGCAAGTGACTTCAGCAACGCAATTTTGGCCAATACTGCAAACTTGTCTTATACTGCTTTGAAGCTACATGAAAATACTACGTACTATGTTCGTGTTCGCGGTTTCAACAGTAAGGGTGTCTCCAATGTTTATGGACCTTGGAGCACAACAAAGACTGTAAAAACAAAGCAGTTTGTGGTGAATGAGGGCGTTAAAATCCAGTATTCTGATGATGATTGGCTTTACGGGAATAAGCCGTTTGCTTACGGATTTGCAAAAATTGATTTTGAAGTACCCGAAAGCAAGCATGATGCTGTTTATGCTGAATATCTTAAGAATGTTCGTAAGGTATATGCAGAAACTGGAATTACAGCAGACATGAACGATGTTGAAAAATTCTTGGCAATCTCAAAGTGGTTTGAGTGCAATGTCTCGTTTGATAAAACGGATCCGAACCAGTTTGCTTATGAAATGCTAAGATCTGGTAAGGGCGTATGTGATAGCTTTGCTCAACTTTTTTCTGATTTGTGTTACTTCGCTGGCGTACCGTGTGTTTATGTCGCAAGTCACAACTCCAATCACGCTTGGAATTTTATTAAACTACAAGGGTACTGGTATGGGACGGACATGACCTATGGTGATGGTTTCCCTGCAATTGCTGTATCAAATAGCTATGTTTCAATCTATTCCGAAGAATTTCAAAATGATGTCAAGGGACAAATCACTTATCTGGTACCAATGCGTCTTGGCAAACAAAGCGGTGATCAAACAATTGAAAAATACTATTACAATACTGGTGTTTGTATGCCTGTAGCGGATAGTGCAACACGCAAACAGACGGTTGGTCCGTTAGTTTGGGATGCGTTTTATCGAGTAGCCAAAATTAAAACTCCAAGTAGAAAGACAAGTGTATACGCAACATACGACACGCAAGAAATCACTTACACACCCGTAGCTGGTGGTAGCAACGGCAATTGGTTGTACTAATTCCGTATATAAGTAAAGCCTCCTTTGCTATTAAGCATTGGAGGCTTTTTGTTATTAGAAATTTATGTTATAATTTAGGCGAGGCAAGCTTTCGCATTACAATACAATCTCCTCATTGTACCGTACAAATACGGATGAATAATTTTAATTGTTTGCTTTTGACTTATTGCGCAGCTTGCAAAGAACTAAGTAAACCCTTTTAAATAGGGTGTTAAGTTCGTGCAAACATAGATAAATGAGTAGCAAGTATGCTAAGTATTTGTCCATGGCACTCACCTCCAATCTAAAATTTTTCAACTTTAGTATTGGAAATGCGAAGTCTCTGCTATCTCCTTAACGCAGCACAGAACACCTGTGCTACATACGTGTTTGCAGTTCTACAAACCAGAGAAACTTGCCTCGTTTTTCATTATAGAAGTCTAACGCGTTTCTGTCAATGCATTTTTCATTTTGTTGGAAACGTGTTATAATTATCATATAGTTAAATTCTGGCCATTGAGCTACAGTTATATCAATATAGCTGTAGCTCTTTTTATTTTTTAAAGAAGGGGGATTGATTTCCGTGAAAGAAAACGTGGTCAAAGTTTGCAAAAAATCACTGGCAGCATTTTTAGCTGCGTTGATGTTGTGTGCAACCGGTTCTGTTTGCTCACCAATCGTTGCTGAAGCTGTAACCAGCAGTTCGTCGTCTTGGCACAGCTTGCACCGTTTTACAGTGAGTGGAAAGGATGCATTTTGCATTCACTTCAATGGCGTTGCGTCAGGTAAAACAATTACATTTAAAACAGACAGTACGGCTAAAAAGTATTATAAAAACCTGGGCTCAAGCAAGCAGACCAAAATTAATAAGATTTTGACTGCTGCAAATGAGTTGGGGTATCTTAACAATTCTTCAAACGCCAAGTATTTTGCCATTCAGCGTTGCATCTGGAAAGTAACAGACGGCAATGTTGCTGAAAGTAAGAATACGGATAACATGAAGAAATTCCGTAGGGATACACAGCCGTATTTTGATAAGCTGCAAAAGGCTTATCCAAGTATTGATGTTTCTGCAAAACCTAATATTTCAACCATTACCTTAAACAGTGAAAAGAACTATGTTGGCACAGGGACAGATAAAAACAAAGTACTGTCCGACTGGAAGATCAAGAGCACTGGGGACAGTAATCTACGCGCAACGATTACTGGAAACAAATTAATTGTAGATGGCTCTGACACTAAAGACTTTAGTGGAACAAAAACAATTAAACTGGCGAGAAATAAGCCTGTATTCAGCGTTGGTGAGTCACAGGTTGGACGCTTCAACGATCAAGAGGCAATTATGACCGCCGGTGCATATAAGACTCCAACGTCGAATGTTCAGGTAAAATCTAAACGCACTTTTGCGCCATTAGATCCTGAGTATGCACAAATCGTCATTAAGAAAATTGACGATAACAGTAATCCAATTTCCGGCGTAAAGTTTATCGTAAAATACAGAGATCCAGAAGACGAAAGTGATATAAAACAAATTCCGATTTATACTGATACTTCCGGTATTGCAAAAACAGCTGATGTAACAGAGGATTCCTCAAGACGTCTATCTGTCTGGAAAGATCCTGACGACCACTCCAAAGGCAAAATTCAATATTCGGTCCAAGAGGCGGAATATAATGATGATGCCTATGTGCCGAATAATAAAGTTGAAGGCGTATCAGGTATTACATTGAGTGCGAATGAGGTTCGTTATGTTTCAAATATCGGTATGCAGCATTGGGTAAACACCGAAAAGCGCGGAGATGTAAAAATCGTCAAGAGTGTTGAAACAGCAGATGGTTCTTACAAAGACGGCGCAGAATTTAAGTTCCGTTTGAGCGGTACTTCCTTGTCGGGCAAACCTGTAGAGTATGAGTCAACAACAAATGAAAAAGGTGTAGCCTACTTCTGTAATGTGCCTGTTGGGTCTTACAAAGTCACAGAAGTGCAAAAGGACGCCTACATTCCGGTAGACGCACAAGATGTGGATATTGAATGGGATGGCATTGCCTCGAAGCAGGAGTTTTCTACTGATGAAAAAGACTTTCAAGAGTCAAAGACATTGAAGTATTTTCTGGCAGAAGACTCTGACGATGAAAATACGGATTTGGACATTAGTGGAGCTGAAGAAGGGGACGCTGAAGACTCTGAAGTAGAAGATTCCGGTTACACGGGTGATACAGCTGAATATGTGGCTGCAAATGTGTATCAGTTTAAAAACCACTATAAGCGCGGTGATCTCAAAATTGAAAAAGACGCCGAGTATGTGAAAGACGGTACGCTGGATATTGAAACCACAAAAGGCGAAGGCTTTCAGTTTGAAGTTTCAAGCAAGGCAGCAAACAATGTGACAGGCACAGACTTGAGTTATACAGTTGAAACAGACGAAGACGGTGTGGCTTATCTGAATAATATCCCTGTCGGAACCTATAAAATCACCGAATCATCTGAACAAGCTCAATATATCAAGCTGAATACTGTAACAGTAACGGTCAAGTATGACGGTGAAGCTTCTTATGATACAAAGGGTTTTGATACATTCAATCCTGACGAAACAGCATTTAGTTCTGATAATGGTTACACGCTATCAGTAACAAATAAATACATCGTTGGATCTGTTAAAGGTATCAAGGTGAACCAGGACGGTAAACCTCTTGAGGGCGTTTTGTTTGGGCTTTTCAAAGCTGATAATGAACAGACATCATATACTGAGAAAAGCGCTTTAAAGACCGTTACAACGGCTCAGGATGGCTCTTTTGAGATCAAGAATATTCCATATGGAGAATACAAACTGGTTGAACTAAAAGCCAAAGAGGGCTATGTCTTAACCTCTGAGCCAATTGATGTCAACATCACAGAAAACGGTCAAGTCGTTGAGTTAACAGTTAAAAACAACATTGTAACAGGGAAAATTCAAATTACCAAAACAGATGTAGCAACAGGAAAGACCATTCCAAATTGTCAAATTGAAATTCTGGACGCTGAAAAGAATGTCATTAAGCGCGGTACAACAGATGCAAATGGTAAGGTTGAATTCACTTTGACTTATGGAACTTACTACTATAGAGAGTTCAAAGCTCCCGAAGGGTATGTTCTGGACACAACACCACATATGTTCAAGATTTCCAAAGACGGACAAATCATCAAAGCTATCATGACAAATGAAGCTGAGAAGAAGAAAATCGTTAAGAAAAAAGAACACAAAAAGGTGGAAACGGGTTCAAATTCCGTTTGGCTCATTGCGACCGGCGCTGTATGTCTAATTGCTGGCGCTGCGTATTTAATCATTTCTCGTAAGAAAGACAAGAAAACAAGCAAATAACATTTAGAAGCGCGGCTTTGCTGCGCTTCTTTCTTTAGAAAAGAGAGGTAGAATAATGGTGGATGATAAAACACATGTATATTCCAGCCCGTTCAAGCGGCGGGACGACAAAGATACGCTAAACATTGTGTATCGAGCTTTGCAAGAAAAGGGCTATGATCCGAAACGCCAAATTATTGGGTATTTGCTTTCGGAGGATCCAACATACATAACCAATCATAACAATGCAAGAGCACTGATCAACAAAGTCGATCGGTATGAACTACTGGAAGAAATGCTGGAAAATTATTTATCTTAGAGTGCGCATAAACCGTGACAAAATGTCACGGTTTTTTTTGTTTTTCTTGTTCTGCAGTATTAATAGATAGGGTCGATTATCTGTTACATTCGGCTAAATTAAAAAAAGATTGGAGCGTTTGTATGCCATTAGAAATTGAAAACGAAGACAAGAAAAAAGTATTAGAAAAGACGTTGGCAAGTATCACAAAGAACTTTGGCGATGGTTCCATTGTACGACTTGGAGACTCTCCGAAGGACTTTCCTAATTTACCGACCGGAATTTTGCCTCTTGACCTGGCTATCGGTATTGGTGGTCTACCGAAGGGTAGAATTGTTGAGATTTATGGTCCGGAAGCAGCCGGTAAAACGCTGATTACCTTGCAGGCGATTGCAGAGACGCAAAAAAATGGTGGAGTTTGTGCGTTCATCGATGCAGAGCATGCTCTTAATGTAAAATTCGCAAAGAATGTTGGTGTTGATGTAGATGCGTTGCTGTTGTCTCAACCGGACTTCGGAGAACAGGCTCTGGAAATTGCTGAACAGTTGGTTCGCAGCGGTTGTATAGACTTGCTTGTTGTGGATTCTGTGGCAGCACTTGTACCAAAGGCGGAAATTGAGGGCGAGATGGGGGACCAGACCATTGGTCTGCAGGCAAGACTGATGAGTCAGGCTATGCGAAAGCTGACGGCCGCTGTTGCAAAAACAAACACCTGTATTGTCTTCATCAACCAGCTTCGAGAGAAAGTTGGAGTTATGTATGGTTCCAATGAGACAACGACAGGCGGTCGAGCATTGAAGTTTTATGCATCTTTAAGACTGGATGTCAGAAGAATTCAGCAGATTAAAAATGCAGACGGTGTTGTTGGTAATAAGATCCGTGTTAAGGTCGTCAAAAACAAAATGGCTGCGCCATTTAAAGAGGCTGAATTTGATTTGATTTTTGCAGAGGGCGTATGCAACGAAGGCTGTATTTTGGATATGGCAGTAAAACTCGGAATCGTAGAAAAGAGCGGAGCCTGGCTTTCTTATGGCAACGGAAAGTTGCATTGTCAGGGAAGAGAAAAGGCTATTGCTTTCCTAAAAGAAAATGAGGACATCAAAAACGAACTATCAGATCACGTTAAGCAAGGGGCTGTTTGACCCATTTTGTAAAATGTGGCATAATTTAAGTGTAAATATATAATATGTCTTCGTATGAAGACACTAAACGTGTTTTTTTTAGAAAGTCACCCGGTGAGGTCGTATGACACAATCACCAAATGGGTGGCTTTTTTAATATATATTATTTTAAGTCCTCAATTGAGGCGATTTCAGGAGGTAAAAATGAAATTTTTCGACAGAACGGTGGTCGCAATGATTAAGACCACAAACAAGATCCAGGCAAAAATCGATGCCAAACGCGCACAGCGTGATGAGCGTAAGGCTAAGCAAGCCAAGGAGCGCACTCCAAAAATGGAGATGCAGCGAACCAAAAAACTCATTGTTACCGCTTGTGTAGCAATGTGTATTGTTGGCGGTTTGGGCTATGCCTTGGCACCGACATCTCCCAGTGCGGAGACGAAGGCACCCTCTGATGTCGCAGAGAGCACCTCGATTACAGAGGAAGCGTATGCAGCAACTGAGGAGACTGCCGAGCCTGAAACCACAACCGAGCAGACAACTGTTCGGGAAGTGGTAGCGGAGCCTGAAGCTGTAACAGTCGTTAAGACGGTTTACAAGAAGGCACCGACGGCGGAAGTTACGCCTTCTGTGGCTACTGCGCGTAAGACTAAAAAGTCTACTACGCGGAAGGCCGTAAAGAAGGTTACGACAACCGCGAAGACCACTACTGTCAAAGTGGTAAAAAAGGAGGAAAAGACCACATCGCCCAAGATGGTGCATGTAGAAGGCTATTGCGTTTGTGATGTCAACTACAACTTTATTGGTCTTTATCAGACTTCCGAAGAGGCAATGAAAGCGTCACCTAGTGACGGCAGAATTTTCTACATGAGTAACGTGGAATACAATGCCAACACAACGACGCTGGCACAGGCCATGCAGCACGAGTTAGTGCTGTACAAATAATAACAAAAGCAGGACTTCGGTCCTGCTTTTTTCTTTCTTTTTTTTGATTCAAAACTGGTCGAATTCGACCAGTTTAAAAAAATGCTTTGTGAGCGCTCGACAAAACTGCCCTGATGTGTACTATATTTTGTCGGTTCGGGCAGGTATGTTATAATTATTGAGAACAAAATCCAACAAAAAAACCGGGCAAAGCCCGGCCAACAGAGCGATATATTTAGCCCTGTTTTCTCTCCTTACTCTTTTTTGAGACGATTTTGCTCGCCACAAATTTCACCAATCTGACAGCCAAGTCTATATACGCCGGTAAAATTGTAATAAACTCAACCGGGTGGTCAGTTGCAAATCGGCAAATCTCCTTGCTACAATACACAATTAAGTAAAGAACAAGCCTGAAGAGCGTGGGAGATACCTCCTTTCATCGAGAGATTAGGACTTTTGTCCAATCCGTAAAAGACTACTTGTCCACTCTCAAAAGAGGCGCATTCATTATATTTGCTTTTGGTGATTTTGTCAATCACAGAGGCTGTTTCAGCCTCTTTTTTCTTTTTCAAAAAACGCAGTATTAATAGATAAGGGGTGATAAATTGGCTGATCGAAAACTTGTAAAATTAACAATTCCGGGCACGCCTTTTGGCAAACAGCGTCCAAAATTCACTTCTCGTGGAAAATTTTGTAAAGCTGTTACACCGGAGAAGACCGTTAACTACGAGACACTTGTAAAACTGTTGTATAATGAGAAATACGGAGAATTGAGCTTTGAAGCGGATGAGCCGCTCAAAATCACCATTCGTGCATATATGCAAATTCCGTCCAGCAAATCAAATAAACAAAAAGAACTGATGCGTCAGGGCGTTTTACGACCAACAAAGAAACCCGATTGGGATAATATCGGGAAGATCATCGGGGACGCATTAAATGCCATTGCGTATCCGGATGATAAACAAATTGTAGAATCTCATATCGTAAAGTTTTTTGACGAAAACCCGAGAGTTGAGATTGAAATTGAAAACATTGATCCGCCACAAGTGGCGGCGTAAGTATTGCCAAAGGAGGAAAAATAATGGCAAAAGTAGATTTCGTAAGTTTGGATGTATATTTCAAAATTAAAGACCCCAAAGACGCAAATGACGACCTTTATGCGTCCGTGTCGGTCAGCGATGTGTCAAATATCAACGAATTGACAGGAACACAGATCGCAGACGATCTTCTCCATTCTGTGCAAAATTTCGTCGAATCTGTCGGTGCTTCCATGAAAGATGTAGTTGTTATTTCTCGAAACGAATACGATGTTGCAACTGCAAGTGATGGGTTGGAAGTTGCCGACTCGTCAGAAAATGACGAGTGGAGCGATTTGTATCGAGATTTTTACAACGCTTAAGCTGCTACGCTAATAGTAAAAGGAGATTTTCAAGATGTTGTATATATTACCGTTCTTTTTAGCTGGCATTGTAATTCTTGTTGTGGGTATTGTTTTTCTTTGCCAGGACTCCGACTGGGCCATCCTACTTGTAGTGCTTGCGGTGCCAATTGTAATGATCGCTGGTTTAGTAGATGCTTATCGTTCGGATGTGTCTAAATATATTGATATTCAGCCACAGGATGCCGAAAGTGTGTCGGCAGTATTAGTACCTTTGGATACTAAGAAATCCAATAAATCGTACTTTACTACAGATGATGATAAAATCACATTCTGGATTGAAGACAAAGGCTCAAAGGAAATGAAATGTCAAACTGCCTCTATTGATAATGTGGTAGTTAAATATTGTGGGACAAAAGAAACCCCACATGTAGAAACTACACCATCTAAATGCGTGCTGACAAATAAACCTAATTTTTGGACATCAGCCACTGTGGACTGGGAATTATTGCACAAATACAATGTAGGTGATGCGGTTTGTGATGAATCAGAAATCACATGTGTTTTATATGTGCCAGAAGGCTCTTCCATGAATGCAGTAAATTCAGTATCAAAATAAGGAGGACGTGTTTTGCTTATTGTAAATTTCTTTGGCGCGCCTGGTGCCGGTAAGTCAACAGGTGCAGCTTATGTATTCAGCCGCTTAAAAATGGCAGGTGTTCGCTGTGAACTGGCAACTGAGTTTGCAAAAGATGCTGTTTGGGAAAATAACCAAGAAGTTTTGCGCAATCAGATTAAAATTCTTGGTGAACAATACTTCAAAATTACTCGGTGCGAGGGTAAGGTTGATGTTCTCGTAACAGACTCTCCACTTATCAATAGCTATTATTACAATTCCGACCGCTCTTTGGGCGATGGGTTCAAACAATTGGTCTTTGATTTGTTTGGCAAATACGAGAATATGAATTTCTTCATCAATCGAACAAAGCCTTATGTTCAAGAGGGTAGAGTTCAGGACGAAGAAGAAAGCAATATTGTCGGAGAAGAACTAAAAGATACAATGCTTGCCACGGGAATTCCATTTGAGGAATACAATGGCGACATTGAAGATTACGACAAAATCACGCAGAGAGTATTGTCTGTGATGCGCAATAGGGGACTGATTACGAAAGAAATTGCTGCCCTCGATCCGTTTGCAGATCGTTGCGAAAAGAACACTGAGGATGTTTCATGTGATTCGTTTGAAGTAATTAAGAAACCTACACATGGCGGTGTGTCTATTTATACGGACGGCGCTTGTTCCGGAAACCCCGGACCCGGCGGTTGGGGTGCTGTCATTATTTGCGATGGTGTTGAGCACGAACTGAGCGGTTCAAATTCAAGCACAACCAACAACCGCATGGAGCTTACTGCTGTAATTTCTGCGTTGCAGGCTATTGAACCGCAAGACAATATTAACTTGATGTCTGATTCAAAATATGTATGCTCAGCCATCAATAATGGCTGGCTGGATAATTGGGTTAAGAATGGTTGGAAAACCGCAAGTAAGAAGCCGGTGCTTAACAAAGACTTGTGGGAAGAACTACTTGTACTTTTACGAGACCGTAAGGTTGATTTCAGTTGGGTTAAAGGACATCACGGGAATAAGTACAACGAACGATGCGATGCGTTGGCAACATCCGCCATTGGCTGAGTCATTCGATACTTAACAGCAATATAGTTAGCTGCCAGAATTCTTAGATCTTGAAAATGCTGGCAGCTATTTTTTTTGATAGGGGGTGTAGTAATGTCAACGTATGTAATGTCGGATATTCACGGCTGCTTTGATGAATTCATGCAAATGCTGGATTTAATCCATTTTAGTTCTACCGATGAATTGTATGTGCTGGGCGATGTTATCGATCGTGGTCCGGAACCGATTAAATGTTTGCAATACTGTATGGATGCAGAAAATATTCACTTGTTGCTTGGAAATCACGAATATATGATGCGATGTGCTTATGAGTTGGGTGAAAAGCGGTTGTGGTACGAAAATGGTGGCCGCGTCACACAACGACGGTTTTGTGCCTTGCCGCCCACTGAACGAAATATGTTATATATATATCTTACTAAGCGGCCTTGTTTTGCTCAACTCAAAGTAAATAATCACGAGTATGTTTTGGTTCATGCGGGGCTAACAAAAACTTGGTATTCTTCTGACACTCTTGCAGATGTACTTCTGAGGAGCAAAGACGATGAGAGTGTTATCTGGCAACGAAGTGAGTTCGAAACCGTGAATACGATGTTATCTTTGTTTCCGGACAAGACGCTGATTCATGGGCACACGCCTCTGGTAGATGGTGTTTGTGAACAGACAGCGAATGTACTTAATATCGACTGTGCATGTGTTTTTGGTCATAATCTTGCTTGTGTCAGATTAGAAGATCAAAAGGTGTATTATGTTTCTAAATCTAAAAATTAAGGCCACCGTTTGGTGGCCTTTTCTCTTGCACTTTCGGATCTTATTTGCTATACTATTTGTCGAATAATTTCGAAAGTGTGGCAATCTGATGATCAAAATTGTGAAAGAATACGATTGGAATTATGTGCTGGATAGTGGGATAGTGCTAACTCCGCAAGACTGGACAGGGGAATGCTATACAGTAGATAACAAACAATACTTTCCAGTCTTTAGATGTTATCCTGGAGATTACCACGAATTGAAGATTGTTGGTTTTGAGTTGTCTGATTTTCTGGCGAAAAAACATTCAGATATCAGTTGGTTTTGTGATTAACTAAATTTTGTCTGTACGTTGAAATGTGTTATAATTCTCTTGTGAATTGGCAAAAAAGAAAGGCGCCTAACGCTGCGCCAAAGAATCTTAGTTCTTTTTCTCCTTGCTTAATTTCATGAGCGTTACAATCTGAGTAATTGCGCCGATCCACGACGGGATTAGCGTAGCAATTATCACCCAGTTTTTGCAAACAAACTCAAAAATCTCCTTTCTCAAAATATGCGTTAGAATGGAAAGGAATGGCACAGGAGCATGTCACCACCTTTCAAATTGTATTTGGACTTTTGTCCGTCCTTAAAAACAATCGTCTAAACAGTGGCAACGACTCCATAATAACAAGTTTGTAAAATTTTGTCAATTCATTAAAGGCCCATAATGGGCCTTTCTTTTTTGTGCGCTTTCTTGTTTGTGGTATAATTATTATAAAGTCATATTTGAGCAGTTATCTTTTTTTTGAGATAGCTGCTTTTTTGTTTCATCAATAAACATTAAAATAGCGAAAGGAGAAAATTATGACTGAAAAAGAGTATCTTGGGTTGGTTACAAAGTGTAACCAGGCTGCTGATGCATATTATAATGAAGATGATCCGATTATGACGGATTATGATTATGATATGATGATGCAGAAGATCAAGAAGTATGAGAGAGAAAATCCGGACAAGATTGCCTCGCAGAGTATGACACAAAAAGTGTCAAATTCTGCGGGTAAATCCACATTTGAAAAGGTGCAACATGTAGTTCCGATGTTGTCTTTGGAGGATGTGTTCAATAAAGATGATATTGAAGCGTTTGTCCGTTCTTTTCCAAACAACACTGCGTTTTGTGTTGAAGAAAAAATCGACGGCTTATCTATGTCTGTTACCTATGTCAAAGGCGACCTTGTTCGGGCTGAAACACGCGGAGATGGCTATATTGGTGAAGATGTCACCGAAAATGCCAAACATATCTCCGGCATTCCTGTGCATTTGCCGACTGGAACTCGAGGCGGCACGATTCCGGAGGTCCTGGAAGTGCGTTGTGAAGTCTATCTGCCGGTGAAGGATTTTGAAAGAATTAACGGAGCGCGTGAAGAGAATGGATTAAAGCTGTATAAAAACCCTCGTAATGCAGCTGCCGGTCTTTTACGCACGCACAATGTTGCAGAAATGAAAGACGCTGGACTTTCTGCTTTTGCGTTTAATGTGCAACGTGCTGAGTTCGTAGAGAAAGATTACTTCGATATTCGCGGATATGCAAATTCACTCACTTCTTCTCACCACCTTGGTCTGACGTGTTTAATGGAATGGGGCTTCAAAGTCGTAAGAAGTTCTTTCTGCTCTTCGTCTTATAATTCCAGGACTGCAACTATGAGTGATGTGGTTGTTCTTGTACATGCGGCTATCGATGACATTGAAAAACGGCGTGGAAAGTTACCTTATTGGATAGACGGAGCTGTGGTGAAGTTGGATAGTATTAAGTTGCGCAACACTTTGGGCAATACGGCGAAGTGTCCTCGCTGGGCAAAGGCGTATAAGTACCCGCCGGATGAGCGTCAAACAAAAATTCTGGACATCGTTTTACAGACTGGTAGAACAGGTCGCATTACACCCGTTGCTGTATTCAGTCCTGTAAATCTGGCTGGGACAACAGTAAATCGTGCCACACTGCACAACCAGGCAATTATTGACAAACTAGGCATCGATATTGGCGATGAAGTGATTGTTCGAAAAGCTGCTGAAATTATTCCGGAGATTGTTGCAGTTGTAAAGAAGAAAGACGAGAAGGCTTATAAGATTTCCGATCATGTCTGCCCGTCTTGCGGTGGGCCGCTTGTGTCTGACGATCTTGGCGATTCTTGGGTATGTAAAAACGCAGGTTGTCCCGCACAACTGTCTCGCTATGTTGAATTCTTTGCATCAAAAAGTTGTATGGATATTGATGGCCTTGGGCCAGCTCTTATTGACACATTCATCAAAAAAGGATGGATTAATCGAGCAAGCGATATCTACCGTTTAAGCAGTCATTATGATGAACTGGTGGAAATGGACGGCTTCGGTGTAAAAGCAGCAGATAAGCTGTTAAAGAATATTGAAGCATCCAAAACGCGCGATATTGATTGCTTGATTAAGTCTCTTGGCATTCCAGGCGTTGGCAAACATATTGGCAAGATTCTCGCTCGAAACTATCCCGATATGTACGCCATTGAAACATTAAGTGTTGATGAGTTAATGTCCTATGACGGAATTGGCGAAATTTCCGCAAATGCGATCCGTGATTTCTTTGCGAATTACGACACGTTGGCATCTGCAAGACAGCTTTATGGTCCTGGTCCTTACGGGGTCGGCCTGAATGCTGTATCTCTGTCGTTTTCAGATAATAAGAAGTCTGCTGGTAAATTAGACGGAATGACCTTCGTCATTACCGGGACATTACCCTCAATGAAGCGCTCAGAGGCACAAAAAGCCATTGAGGATCTTGGAGGTAAAGTGAGTGGCTCTGTATCTAAAAAGACGAATTTTGTCCTTGCAGGCGATAATGCAGGAAGCAAACTAACAAAGGCTGAAAGTCTCGGCATTAAAATTATCGACGAGGCGAAATTCAAAAAAATGATTGCATAATTTTACAAGAGAAGCTCGAATGAGCTTCTCTTTTTTGTAATAGTAAAGGTATCGGAGGACCAATATGTCAAATTGGAAGGAATTCATTTATAACACAGATTTTTCAAAGCCAAATCTTGCCGAAATTCAAGCGCAGCTTAATCAAGCCACGAAAGGCTGCAATATATATCCACCACAAGAACAAATTTTTTCAGCGTTTGACAAAACGCCATTGGATCAGGTTCGTGTAGTTATTTTAGGACAAGATCCGTATCACGAGGCCAATCAGGCAAATGGATTGGCATTTTCCGTTAATTCAGGAACAAAGATACCTCCTTCATTGCGAAATATTTTCAAAGAATTGAAAGACGATTTTGGTAGGGACCTGCGAACAAACACTGATTTGTCAGATTGGGCAGAGCAGGGCGTGTTATTGCTAAATACCTCGTTGACTGTTATCGAGGGACAGGCCAACTCTATGGCAAGATTATGGGAGCCGTTCACAGACGCAATTATTCAACTTCTAAATAAACAAGAACATCCAATTGTGTTTGTGTTGTGGGGAAATAATGCCAGAAAAAAGAAGTCAATCATCGATGTGTCTCGGCATTATGTCATTGAGTCTGCACATCCAAGCCCGCTATCAGCAAATCGAGGCTTCTTTGGCAGTAAACCATTCAGCAAAACTAATCAAATTCTTAAACGACTTGGCGAAAATGAAATTTGCTGGGCGTAGATTCTTCTTGCAGATGAGATGCCTTTGTGCTACAATGTGGCTTAGGAGATTTTGCCATGAGATATTTTTCCAGCCCAACAATCACAACTGAAAATTATATTGTTGGCAAGGCCGTTATCAATGGCCAATTGGAGACGGTTCTGCTGTCTGACAATGGTGAAAAAATACTCCAGTATGCATTTCGCTCGTCGTCATTTGAGCCTACGGAAGCAACACTCGTTAAAACAATAGTTGTAACCTCTGTTTTCGATGCAGCACTACAACAATTCATGGATCTTAAGTATTGAGAGAAGCTTCGGCTTCTCTCTTTTTTCTTATTATGATATAATTAAACTGTAAAGTGGTATTCTCTGACCTTCAGAGAGTAAGTTTTACAAAGATAAATATTATTTAGTTAAGAGTCATCGTGTTAAAACGGTGGCTCTATTTTTTTAGGAGGTTTTATGTTCAAATTAGATGATTTGAAAACTGGAGATCGAGTTGTTCTCAGAGATGGACGCTTTATGGTCGTTCTCAAAAATACAGCCGTCGGGAATGTTATCAGTAGTTTTGACGGCGGTTCGTTTATGGCATTAGGCAGCTATACGCAGTCACTCAAGGTTAAGAGAATTGACTCTCGTGAACCAGAGGAGAACGATAGAGATATTGTTAAGGTAATGCGTCCCTGTATGCCTGCACATCTGCTTTTGCCGTATTCTCCAACAACGATTACGGTGTATGAAGAAATGGTGTCAGAGGCAGCCACAGAGCGTGTAAAGGAGGCTTCGTGATGGTTTGGATTATTCTATTTGCAATCGCGTTTAGTTATTTCTGGACGTTCTCGATGGCGCGCGCAGCATCTAAGAGAAGCAGATCCGAAGAATACTGGGAGGGTCAGCTACCCACGACTAAAGTCGTGGACTTGCAACAAAAGTTGTAAGCCCCTGCACTTAAGTCGATGTCAGTCAATTCGTTGACTGACTCGCTGATTAGCCTAAGTATCATTGCTGATACTACGTTATCTTAGAATCTATAGGTACCAGTGGGTGTAGTTCCAAGCCCACTGCTCTACGGTTGGTAGTTAAATAGTCCTAATGGGTTGTGGACAGTGCTGCCAACATTAAACCTAAGAATAACATGGGCGATGGAGCCGTGCAGTGGGCGACTTTGGTCGTGGTGCTGCACCACAGACGACTGCTTGCAGTTGTCTGCATTATCTGTTAAGTCAGATCAAAAACACTATAGAAAGGATTGCATATCAGATGGTATATGTGCTCAATGTAAATGGTGTTCCGCTGATGCCAACTGATAGGCATGGTAAGGTTAGACGATTGCTTAAGTCCAAACAGGCGAGAGTGGTCAAAAGAACACCGTTTACAATACAGCTGCTGTATGATACACCAACATGTGTACAACCCTTAACTTTGGGTGTCGATGCCGGATCAAAGCATATTGGCTTGTCTGTAAGTTCAGAAAACAAAGAGGTTTATGCAGGTCAGATTGAACCTCGGCAAGATGTATCGAAAAAGTTAGATGAACGTCGGCAGTATAGAAGAAGTCGAAGAAATCGACTGCGCTATCGAAAGCCGAGATTCAATAACCGAACGGCATCGAAGCCAAAGGGCTGGATCGCACCGTCTATTGCGTGCAAAATCGAATCTCATGTGGCCGTCATTGGCCAGTTGCATCAAATTCTACCAATTACAGAAATCGTTGTAGAAGTAGCCGATTTTGACACGCAAAAGATACTTAACCCCGACATTCAGGGTAAAGAGTATCAGACAGGCCCGCTGTCCAACAGTAATCTGCGGCAATATACATTTGCCAGAGATGGCTATACCTGCCAGTGGTGTAAAGGCAAATCAAAAAATAAGATTTTGCATGTCCACCACTGGAACTATTGGCGTGGAGATCATACAGATAAACCGTCCAGCGTGATTACGCTGTGTGATGTTTGCAATGACAGCAAAAATCACAAGAAAGATGGTTTTCTGTATGGCTGGGAGCCGAAGATCACGAACAATCTGAAAGACGCAGCGTTCATGAATATCTCACGCTGGGCGCTTTATAACAGATTGAAAGAAATATATCCAAATTTCAGATTGACATACGGATATATTACCAAAGTGGTGCGAAGCGACCACGGACTTGAGAAGTCTCATGTCAATGACGCTTTATGTATTGCAAACCATCCGAATGCAACGCGTTTGCTGTATTGTTATCTGATCAAGAAGAACAGAGTGCACAATCGCCAATTACATAAAGCGAACAAGCTAAAAGGTGGCAGGCTTAAATTAAACCAAGCACCACATTTGGTGAAAGGCTATCGTCTAAACGACATAGTTAAGTGTAACGGGCAGAACTATGTCATCACTGCTAGAAGAAGAACTGGCTATTTTCAGTTAAAGAATTTTATAACCGGTGAAAAATTGCCATCTGTCAGTTACAAGAAATTAGAACTGCTTGAAAAAGCAAAAAACTATACTACAGAAAGGATTGCAAGGAATTAGGAAAGCAATTCCTCCCACGGTTAAAACCGTGGGCTTCCTTGCCTTGATTTTTATGATAGTATTGCAAAATGTTATTCTAACATTAGCAACAACAAAGCGAAGCACTAATCATGACGTAAGCTTTTGGGTTTGTACCTTGCGAGATGTAAAAAGTGGTAAAGAAATGCAGTTTGGCGGCTATTTTGAGGGCCCGCTCTCACGGCAGGCAGTAATGAACTGTGCGTTGATTGAGTCAGTACAAAAACTCAAAAAGCCGGTGAATATCACGGTTTGCACCTCTCAAGGTCATGGTACTCGGTATTTCGAAGAAGCCATGAAAGACAATTGCAGCAAGCGCCATAAGTTCGTATTTGAGAAAGCCGCAGACATGAAAACGCTCAAGGAGTATTTATCGGAGAGTGTTAAGGTGTTCGCTGAATCTGATCAAGCACCGGACTTAACGCTAATTTCCCATAACGACTTCGATGAAGTTGCTTAACTTAACAAAAAGCCACATTTATTTGTGGCTTTTTCTTTTTTCTGCAAATGGGGTATTAATAAGTAGAATTAAGTTTTACATGTGCAAACATTTTTCAACAAACGAAAAACAACAAATATAACGAATGTTTGCATTGGTATCGATAAGGAGAAAATAATATGGCCGATAAAATTGAAACGGATCAGAATAAAAAGAGTATTAAAATGGTTGAAAAGACCTTTGCCAGAGAATTGAATTATATCGAAGACGTAAAAATCAGAGCCTACGCAGTAGAAATGCTGCGACTGGCTCCCGGCTATTTTTATTCCGCACCAAGCAGTTCCAGCGGAAAATATCATCCGGCCTATGAAAACACAAAAGGTGGTCTGGTACTGCACGTTAAGGCAGTAGTTTACTTCTTAATGCAGTTTTATGTGTTGGATATGGTGGAATTCACACCCAGAGAAAAAGATCTGCTAATCGTAGCTGCATTACTTCACGATGTAAAACGAAACGGTAACAACCCGCGCTGTGAATACACCCAGTTTGATCACCCAGTTATCGCCGCCGATTTTATTCGAGAATATGCGAACTGTGGGATTATTTTTCCTGATGATGCCGAGTTTATCGCAAAAGCCGTAGAATCTCATATGGGGCAGTGGAATACACGCGGGAAGAAAGAACTCCCGCTGCCAAAGACATCTGCACAGAAACTGCTGCATATCTGTGATTATTTGGCTAGTCGTCCCGATGTTGACTTGAGCAAATATCTTTTTGACGGTGATGAGGTTCCGTCTGTATCAGAAGTTAAAGAAACGAAGCTCACCTTTGGTAAGTACAAGGGCTTAACATATCAGCAGGCATTCGAACAAGATCCGGGCTATGTTCACTGGATCTATCGTAAGAATTTGGAGCTGAAGGAGAATGGTGAGAGAACATTTATCCCCATTCAAATGCTTAAGAGTATCGAGACCATTTTGTGTGAGGGAGAAATCAAGCCTGCAAAAGCCGGCTAATGGTTTCTGTTTTTCATCAAAAGATGGTAAAATTATTGTTAGAAACGCAATACAGATTTAGAAAGAAGGCAGCCTTTTGAGGTTGCCTTTTCCTGTATGTGTTTTCAAATATTGTAAGGGAGGTTGATAACATCAAGATTATCAAAAGAAATGGATCTGAAGCTGAGTTTGATGTTGAAAAAATCAAGATTGCCATCCGCAAGGCATCAGATGCCACTGAACAAGAGACACTCACGGATCAGCAAATTGATGATATTGCTGAATTTGTAGAGTTCAAGGTTCACAAATTAGGCCGATCTCCGAATGTAGAAGAAATCCAGAATGTGGTTGAAAAGCAGATTATGGCCCAGGGCGCTTTTGATATTGCAAAGAATTATATCGAATACAGATATAAGCATTCTTTAGCGAGAAAGGCGAACTCGACAGATGACGCTATTTTGTCGCTTTTGGATTGCAAAAACGAAGAGATCAAGCAAGAAAACAGTAATAAGAACCCAACCGTGAATTCTGTACAAAGAGATTACATGGCCGGTGAAGTCTCAAAAGACATTACCAAACGAATATTGTTGGATCCGGATATTGTAGAAGCGCATGAGCAAGGAATCATTCACGTACACGATACGGATTACTTCGCTCAACACATGCACAACTGCTTTGTTCGATCAACAAGATTTATGACTTCTGAAGGCGTTAAATCCTTCAAAGACTTCGAAGACGGTGACGTGGTTATTGTTTTGGACAAGGATGGCGTCCAAAGACAGGCAATCGTTCACTGCTACGGAAAACAAAAAATGAATCAAGTCAGATTTTTCCGAGATGGATTTTTCGGTGCTGCCGAATACAAAACGATTGTTTGCACGCCAAACCATCGTTGGATTTTATCTGATGGAACTGTGACAACAAATTTGAAAGAAGACGACGCTCTTTATACGCCCAAAGGCGTATGCCAGTCTGCTTGGAAGGTTGTTTCTATTAAGCCTTATAAAACCACAACGCTACACATTGAGCCGAAAATTGAAGCATGGTGTGTAGAAGAGCCGATCACGCATTCGTTCACATTGGAGGACGGAATGCCAACCGGTAACTGCGATCTGGTGAATCTGGAAGATATGCTCCAAAACGGGACTGTGATTAGTGGAACAATGATTGAAAAGCCCCACAGCTTTTCGACGGCTTGCAATATTACAACCCAAATTATCGCTCAAGTAGGTTCAAATCAATTTGGTGGTCAAACAATCACATTATCTCATTTGGTGCCATTTGTTGATATCAGCCGAAAACGAATTCAAAAGCAGGTAAACAAGGAGCAGCAATTCATCAAAGAAAAGCTGTCCGACGAAGAAAAACAAAAAATTGTTGAATCACGATTGGTTGAAGAGATCAATCGTGGCATTCAGATGATCCAATATCAATTGATAACGTTATCTACAACCAACGGCCAAGCACCATTTGTGTCAGTTTTTATGTATCTTAACGAGGTGAAAACTGAACAAGAAAAACACGATTTAGCGTTATTGATTGAAGAAATGTTAAAACAGCGCATTCAAGGCGTAAAAAATCAAAAGGGAGTATATATCTCCCCGGCATTTCCGAAACTTTTGTATGTGCTGGAGGAAGACAACATTCATGAAGATTCAAAATACTGGTATTTGACTGAATTGGCTGCAAAATGTTCAGCAAAGCGGCTAACTCCAGATTATATCAGCGAAAAGAAAATGAAAGAAATTAAGGTTGATGAAAATGGAAACGGGCAGTGCCTGCCGTGCATGGGATGTCGGTCATTCCTGTCTCCATACATTAACCCTGAAACAAAACAACCAAAATATTACGGAAGATTTAACGAAGGTGTAGTAACCATCAACTTAGTTGATGTTGCCTGTTCTTCACATGGCGACCTACAGACTTTCTGGAAGCTTTTTGATGAACGCCTGGAATTGTGTAAACGCGCTTTGTTAATACGTCACAAAAGACTTCTTGGAACAACATCTGATGTAGCTCCTATTTTGTGGCAACACGGAGCGCTCGCACGATTAAAACCGGGTGAAAAAATTGATAAGCTCCTATTTGACGGCTATGCAACTATCTCTTTGGGATACGCAGGACTTTATGAGTGCACAAAGTATATGACCGGAAAGTCACATACGGATGAGGCGGTTGGAAAGCCTTTTGCACTTCAAGTAATGCAACACATGAATGACAAATGTGAAGAATGGAAAACAAAATATGGACTCGGCTTCAGTGTATATGGGACTCCGTTGGAGAGTACTACTTACACATTTGCAAAGTGCTTGCAAAAGAGGTTCGGTAAAATCCCGGATGTTACGGACCATAACTACATAACAAATAGCTATCATGTAAATGTCAGAGAGAAAATCGACGCATTTACGAAGTTAAAATTTGAAGGCGAATTTCAAAAGCTGTCAAATGGCGGATGTGTCAGTTATGTTGAGGTCCCAAATATGCAGCATAATATTCCGGCAGTTCTTCAGGTGATTAAATTCATCTACGACAATATTATGTACGCAGAATTGAATACAAAAAGCGATTACTGCCAGCGCTGTGGATATGACGGAGAAATCCAGATTGTGAACAAAGATAATAAACTTGTGTGGCGTTGCCCTAATTGTGGTAATGAAGATCAAAACACAATGAATGTCACACGCAGAACATGTGGTAAACAAACCGATATAGCCACATTATCAAACAATAGAAATTCAGGGGAAGTCCACTCTTATAACAAGATAGATTATCCTGAGCCAAGTCAAAACAAAAACAAGCAATGTGATGTATGTGGAAGACACTTGCTGCACGCGATTGGACATTACGGACAGCATTTGTGTAATAAGCACTATAATCAAATTAAAAAATACGGGAAGCCCTTAGATACAAGTCCAAGAACCATCTATGATCTAAATGAGATTACGGTTGTTGGCGATGTTGCGTATATCGACCTGTATGATAAGTCATACAATGTGGTCGCGCAAGCAATTATTGACGCCGATGATGTAGATAAGGTGCGTTTTACAAAATGGAGACTAAAAAGTGGCGGCCTATATGTTGTAAATTGCTCAAAACATTCTGGCTCGACTGTTTTCTTACACAGACGCATCTTAAACACAAATGAATTTGTGGATCACATAAATGGTAATCCATTGGATAACAGAAAATCCAATCTACGCATTGTGACAAAATCACAAAACCAGATGAATGTGAATTACAAAGGCGTATCACTTACAAAAAACGGTAAATTCTATGCGCATATCAAAATCAACCAAAGAATGATAAACCTGGGGGTATACATCGACGAGTGCGATGCACTTTACGCCAGATGGTTTGCCGAAACAGTTCTCTTTTGTGAATATCGTTTTCCAAAACCGGAGCCAAAATTGCCGGAGAGAAGAAAGACGGAAATTCGAGAATATGTTTCCAATCGTATTAAAAAGTATCATCATAACATTGCTGCTTAAGTTTTGAAAGGTGCAGAGACTATAATTATTGGTGTTGCTCAACCAGAACAAATGGAGAGAACATAAGGTATAGTCCAAACCCTTTTAATAATCATAATATCGGGAAACCGAGGGTATTGATTTGTATATCGGAACACAATACTGGAATCAAGGCAGAACGCAAGAGATCAAAGATCGAGTTCTGCATTTATAACAAGTAAGGAGAGAGGCCATACGGTCTCTCTCTTTCTTTTAGAGAGGTGAATATCATCAAAAAATCAAGTGAAATTTTGTATACAAAGGGCAAGAATGACGAGTGTTATACATTGCCTTATGGCGTAGAACCGATCATTAAGTACATACCCAAAGACGCTGTAGTGTGGTGCCCGTTTGATAAGGAAAACTCGGAATTTGTGCAACAGATTGTTGCAAACGGCAATAAGGTCATTTGTTCGCACATCGACAACGGACAAGACTTCTACTCTTTTGAACCGGACGAACATTGGGATGTGATAGTATCTAATCCTCCGTTCACAGGCAAAAAGAAAATCTTCGAGCGAGCCTTGGATCTGGGAAAACCGTTTGCGCTGATTTGCTCTGCAACGTGGTTTAACGACGCGGCTCCTGTACAAATCTTTTTAGAACGCAACAGAGAAATGCAAATTCTTATGTTCGACTATAGAATGCGGTTTCTAAACAACGGCGTTATCGATAACAAAATCAACTTCAAAAGCGTATATTTGTGTTGCGATTTTCTGCCTGTCAAATCATTTTAGAGCACCTGGATGTGCCTAAAACGCAGATAAAGGTTGCATAATTTCTCTTTTTCACTAAATGTTGATATAATTTTAGTGATTAACAAAGGAGGTTGATCATTTTGAACTTTAAGAAGATTTTTGCAGTAGCTCTAAGCGCCGTTATGGCTTTTGGTTCGAGCTCTGTAGCCTATGCTGCAACAGATTCAACGCAGGCATTGAAAAACGCATATGCAGCAGCTGAAACGACAAATACGAATTCAAACAAAACAAGCTTTATCAATGTGTCTGCAACGGAGCAGTATACAATGTTGCATATCGTACCGGAAGTTTCCGGGTTTGTGCAGTATTATATGTACATCAGTTCCACAAATGCAAAAGCGAATGTAAAGCTGATCAAAGACTTCGATCCGGCTACAGGAAAGTATCAGACCATTCGTGACCAGAGCATTAACACTTCAACAGGGGATATGGATGTTGAAAGTGCTGCATATATGACAAAGGGCATTAGCTATTATTTGTTGCTTACCGAGCAAATGGCAAACATTACGCTATTACCGGAATATGCAGAACATTCTGTGTCTCTGTACCCACACAATCACACTTATAAAGCCCATACTGCCAAGAATGGAAGATATGACGAGTGTACGATGTGTAAACACCGCAGAACATACACAAAGATCAAATCCGTAAGTGTTTCCACCAGAAAATACACATACAACGGTAAGGTCAAGAAGCCGCGTGTCATTGTGAAGGACGCAAAAGGGAAAACGGTAAGTTCAAAGTATTACACCGTCAAATATCCTTCCGGCAGAAAGAATGTTGGACGATATGATATCTCCGTTAAAATGAAGGGATATCCGTATTACGGCTCTTATAAGACAAAATTTTACATTATGCCAACCGGCACTTCCGTAAAATCTGTGTCAGGTAGCCGCAAAGCACTTACTGTTAAGTGGAAAAAGAAGAAAGCCCAAGTGACAGGGTATCAAATTCAGTATTCTACTGCCAAGAATTTCAAAAGTGCAAAGACAGTGACCGTTGGTAAGAAGAGTACAACCAGTAAGAAAATCAAGAAGCTCAAAGCAAAGAAAAAATATTATGTTCGAGTTCGGACCTACAAAAAAGCAAAAGTGAACGGTAAAACCAAGACTTTTTATTCTGGCTGGTCCAAAGCGAAGAGTATAAAAACAAAATAATTTGAACTTTCAGGGCTTTGGGAAACCAGGGCCCTTTTTCAATAATGAAACAAAGCGAGGTGTTTATTTATGCTGACATATTATGGAGTCGATGTGACTCGAAAAGAATTAGACGATATTGAAAAAAATACAGACAGAATTCAGCGTCTTTTACCGGTGCATGAAGACGTAGTGGTGAACATAACGCCGTGTAAACTGGAAAATTCTGGTATAGATGGTGTGGCTGCTAAAGTCTCTTGTGCATACAGGGGATATAAAGTTATTGGGGAAGGCATGGGATCTGAAAAGAGAATTGCCGTGCGTTTGGCCTGTGATGATGTTATTCGCAAAATCAGAAAGATTAAGACCAGGCTTAATAATGCGGTATCTATGCAGAGTGTTGTGTTTCCGATCCCACCAAAGCCGGAGGTTAAGCACGACAACGCAAAGACGCCATATGATCAAAAAGTACATATTACCGATAAAGTTCTGCCCGTTGAGCGGATGTGTACAGACGCCGCTATTGATCGGCTGCAAGGGGAAGGATTTGCCTTTTTTGTATATCTCAATGATGAGGACACGGTTTGTCTTGTTACACGAAACGCAAATGGCGGTTTTACAAACTTTGAGGTCTGCTAATGGCAAGTGCAAGACCTTATCAACAACAACTGGAACGTGCTGCTCTTGAAGATAGCATTCGTTCGTTTAGCCAAACAAAAACGAATCGTGTAGCAGTTAAAGTTGTGACACAAAACAAACAAAAGCATACAAAGAAAACGCCGGTATACACAAAACGGCAGGTCTTGTCTTCCACATTAGCGATATTCATTATTTTCGTGTGTCTGTCAGTTGGTGTCTTTGTAAAAGCACAAATTAGCGCCAAGACAGCTGAACTTGCATCGCTAACGCAGGAAACTAATGTTTTGGTCGATCAAAATGAAACATCAAAGAATATTCTTTTGAGTAGAATAGATGGTAAGAACTTCGACGAATATGTGCAGTCTGTTCTTGGTATGCAAAAAAGAACCGGCACAAAAATCAGATATATCAATGTTCAGGAAAAACTAAAGGAGCGAGAAAAGAATGCCGAAAAGCAAAACAACAAAAGAACAAATTAAAAAGCAAAAGAACGCAATTCCTAAAAAGTCTTTCTATCTCATGAATTTGATGGAAATTATTTTCTTCCTATCAGCACTGCTTGCATTGCTGTATGTGCGCGGCTCTGGGCAGTTTGTTTATATGATTGATGCCCTTTGCCTGTTTGGAGTGGGCCTTGTGTTTTTGATTGCTGAAATCGTATTGCGCATTAGAACGCGTTATTACGATTTTTACATTGGTGGAAAACGAATCGTTTATGATAAAAAGCACACGAATGATACAGTCCTTTACGAAAAACACAAAAAATTCTATGAGTATGTTATCAAGGAAGATGATGTGACTCAAATTAAGAACTTTGGTTTGTTCAAGATCATTTATGGCAAAGTAGAAGAAAAGACGATGCTTGGTAGAGAGGTGGAATTTAAAAACACGAAAGACAAGCTGATTGTTCCATATTGGGCAGACAGAGGGCAGATTAAAGCTTCTGGGTTGACCAACAAAGCCTAACATTTCTGCTCTTATTTTGTTTGTGGTACAATTAAATTAGAGTTATAAGTGTGTTGCAGTCATTCCTTTTTGGATTGGCTGCTTTTTTTGTTGTAACTTTAAAAATATCATTATACAAAAAGGAGATTTTTTAATGAAAATTGAAATTACGAAAGAAGAACTGAAAAGAGTCGTAGCTGTATGTGCACCGATGGTAGCTCATACGTCCTCAACTCCGATTGTAGAGTGTGTGTTGATTTCCGCTTCATCTGATGAGGCAAAGATGTTCGCATACGACTTTACAAACTCCGTTTCCTGTAATATGGATGCTCGAATTATTGCACCTGGCGAATTGGTGTTGCCTGCAAAAATGCTGATGGATATTTTAAGCAATGTGGGCGATAGCATCATTTGCTTAGAAGTGGTTGGTTCGAATTGTATGTTCCGATCCGGGTCTTGTTCTTATGAACTTCCGTTGACGGATGCATCCTTATTCCCTGAAATGCCGAGTGTGCAAGACATGAATGCATTACCTTGGGTGGAGATTGACTTGCAGGATTTCAAAAGCGCCTATAAAAAGGTTGCTCCTTGCTGTGCTTCCGGTACTAATGCTGCGGTTTCAGGTGTCCATATTGAGACCGGTGGCAAGGATGTTCAAGTGGTTGGCTGCGATGGATATCGTGTCAGCATTGCAAAACTTGCTGGGAACTGTAGCGAACCGTTGTGTTTCACGTTGGACAAAACTGTTGCACGCGCAATAGCGTCTGTGATTGGCGACAAAGTACGAATTTATGTTGGAAGGCGCTACAATGTCGCTTGTATTGACGAAATTCAGTATATCGCACGAACTTTTTCGGACGCCTTTATTGATTATAAACGGGCAATGGCGTATGACATTGCTGAAACTGTAACCGTGTCGAAGAAGAATTTAGAGCAGGCCATTAAGTCTGCTTTGCCTATCGTAGACAATGCAGCCAAAACACCGCTTAAGCTAACATTTGGTGACAAACTGGTTGTACAGTCTTATTCTGCACGTGGCCATGTAAAAACGTCTTGTGCCCTGGATGATAGATCCGGAAACAACGAACCAATTGAAATCGGCGTTAACAGCCGTTTTTTACTTGACAGTATCGCAGCATGTGATACTGACAACCTACAGATTGGTCTGAAAAACTCGATTTCACCGATTCGTGTACAAGATGAAAACACAGATGTAATGGTTCTGCCGATGCGCTTGCGCAAGGCCGCCTAAATAATTAAAACATCCCCGACATCTTTGTCGGGGATGCGTATTTAGAGAAAGGAGAAAAAATATGCAAGTCAATTTTTCAACAACTACGGATTCATTTGTGATCGACAATGTGGAGCCAGGAGATGTGTTTAAGGTAATTGCGAACCGCATTGCGCAACTGCAAGCACCGGATACAGTAACCATCAACACGCCTATTGGCAACGCTCGTTTTCAGTTAATTCCTGGCGGCGGTGCATTCTTTGTCCGAGAAGAATATAACGATATTTCCATACCGGACAACGAGACGCTTGGAACTGTATATTTGGTTATGGTTAATCCGGAACATAACAATTATAAGTTCTACAAACTCGAGGATTGTGGTGGCGGACAAGTCTTGGCTACATATGGCCGCATCGGAGCTTCAAGTAGCGAGGTGTTTGGTGAGCGTACACATTATTATCCAAAACATATGTACTACATCAAGCTCGCTGAAAAGCTTGCAAAGGGTTATAAGGATATGTCTGACGTCTATCTTGCAGAGGACACAAAAGACGCATCAGAGTCCTCTGAAAAGACGACAAATAGCGTTGACGGCAACAGCCCTGCAGTGAAGCTTTATAACACGCTGAAGGCGTATTCTCGACACGTAATTCGTGAGTCATGTATTTCATCCAATGTAACAAAGTCTATGGTTGAAAAAACTCGGGAATTGCTGTCTGAATTGTACGCAATCACGGACGATGTAGATAAATTCAACACGCAGCTCCTGAAGATTTTGGAGGTCTCACCGCGACGCGTCTACAAGGTAAGCGACCTACTCGCAAAAGGTGTATCTGATTTTGAGAACATCGTCAATCGAGAGGACTCTCTTTTGATGGCAATGGAAGCTGTGGTCGGATCTGCATCTGACAAGTCACACAAGGCCAAAATCGATGGGTTTGATATGTTGGGCGTTAAGGTACATTACGCAACCGAAAAGCAGCGAGAAGAAGTCTTGAAGCATCTTAATGACGCGCTTCGACCGAAAGTTCGCAATATTTATCGAGTGATTGCAAAAGAACAGAAAGAGCGGTTTAATAAATATCTTGAAGATAACCATATCCGAAAGGTAAAGCAGCTCTGGCACGGCAGCAGAAATGAAAATTGGCTGTCAATTGTGAGCAATGGGCTTATGCTGAGACCAAATGCTGTAATCACCGGTAAAATGTTCGGTGACGGAATTTATTTTGCTCCCAGTCCGTCGAAATCATGGGGATATACATCCTCTTATGGTAGCTACTGGGCTCGTGGCACTTCTGATACCGCATTTATGGGGTTGTATGCTTGTGCGATTGGTACACCTTTGGATGTGACTTGCGCACACAGATATGACCAAACATATTTGAAATCAATCGGAAAGAACTGCGTTCACGCACACGCCGGAACACAACTTCGTAATGACGAGATCGTATTTTATGATGAAGCGGCAATTCTGCTCAATTATATCGTAGAATTCGATGCTTAATTTTAACAAAAGGAGAGGCTTATGTCTCTCCTTTTTCTTTGTCTTTTGTGAAATCTGAATTTAGACAAAACTGTGTGGTTGTGTCTAATATTGATTGAAAATTGGACATTTTTGCTGCTTTTCTTATTTTTGCTGTATTAACTATTGGGCGCATTTTGTACTGCTTGATGATTCATTCTCGGATAACAATCAGTTAATCATCGCATTGTGTTATGATATTTTCAACTTTTAGAGTTTTCAAAGTATTAATAAGTACAAACATTCTATCATTTTTTTAGAAAGGAGAGCTCAGCTCTGACAAATCAAGAGATTTTTAATCAGGTAAAGTTATACTTTGATACGCTGCACGAGAGCAAGCAAGACGGTGGGCTCTTCGTGTTTGCAAATCAAAATCATCTTAGAAAGTACCAGTCAGGAGCAGTCGGTTCTTGTATCAACATGATTGCAAATGATCTCATAAGAGAGGAATGCTCTGTTTTTGCTACACTAAACTCGTATAATCCCGCTAAGGACGCTGTGTTGCGCACGCTGCGGTCTTTGTGGCGTGCGGACTGCATTATGGTCGATATTGATGCAGATGTTGAATTAGTGGGACGAGAGGAAGAACTTTACCGGGTCTTGTCTTGGTTATGGATTATCGATAAAAAACTGCCTGAACCGAATCTGGTTTCTTTTTCCGGTGGCGGCGGTATTCATCTGTACTTTACTTTTGGACATATCCCGGCATCTATGCATAAGTCATTGCGCTACTTGAAGCAGCTGATCAACAAACGAATTCAAGAATATCTCGATACTTGTGGGATTGTGCCGACCGCACATAAAGAGAACGGAACATTTGCTCATTACCGTGTAGATATGAAGACTGTGGATCCACAGCGATATGATCGTGTTCCGGGCAGCATAAATCCCAAAACCGGTCGCCGTTGTGTTTGCTTTAAAACCGGTGTCGAGCGCTATAGCTATCAGGACATTTTCACCTATTTTGATGAGCAAATCGAAATCAACCGCGCCAAGATGGCGGATTATAAAGAAAAGGCGAAATTATATAGCCGAAAAAATAAAGAGAAGTCTTGTAAGACCCAAAAAGGTAAAAAATATGGTGTAAGTACAAAGAACCGTGTACCAAACAGGCGGGTACAGGGCTTGTTTGCGCTGCAGAAAAACGGAAAGTCTTTCGATGGCTGTCGGGAGTTTGCTTGCCATATTATTGCAAGCTCTATGCGTTCCATGAACAAGCCTGTTGAAGAAATCGAAACGGCACTCAATACATTTAATGCTGGATTTGCAATGCCACTGACTTCTTGCGAACTTCAGGCAATTTTGCGGCAAAAGAACGTTTATCGTTTTACAAATAAGTATATTTCTGATGTTCTGGAATTAACTGCAGATGAAAAGAAACTAATGTTTGCTGCAAAGCGTCCCGGAAACAGAAAAGAAAGAACCTGGAATAATAAGGTTGCGATTGCAAAGGCTGCAATGCAGGGCATGACGGTTGTTCAGACGGCTGAACGGGTGGGTCTCAGTGTGTCCTGCGTTAAACACATGCGTGCCGCGATGCTCCGTGAGGGCGGATTTCTTTTCTGGTCTTTAAACTGTAACAAAAAGGCATTTGAAAAAGAAATAAAAAGACTAGTTGCTGAATTGCGTCAAGCTGCACTTCTGATTAAAAACAGTCCTGTGAGAGCAGGGCTTTCTCGTGCTGCTCAAAATTCTGATGCGCATCTTGCAAGTTTGTTAAAACAGGGGCTTCTTGCATTGTGTGCTGTTGGTTCGTTTTGTCAAGTATATAATATTCTCCGTAGGCATAACTCACCTAATGCACTACAGCATTATATAGCCATACACCCTAAGATCTGTGCGTCTGTATTAGATGCATTCTGTCAGCCATTTGCTATCTCTGCACAATTGTCTGACAGTGGTGCATCCGTAGACTCGAGCACTAAAGGGTGTCTTAAGTTATTTAGCAACGCAAACGATATGGTATCCGAAAGTGCGACGCATGGCTTAAACCGTGCTGCATAAGCAAACAAGAATTTGTCAGCAACAAATATACTTGGCGGTATTATACTTTGTGGTATAACTATGGAGAAAACCATAATCGTTTGTGTAAACAAGTGCATTGCTGTTTATGTTTTGCGCTTTCAGTCCGTTATCATGTATCACGGTGTTGAGATGCTTTCAAAATACCAGCAACGAAACTTGTTCTCCGATTATTGGGAAAATGAAATTTGAGAGGTGTAAAAATTGAAAAATATCGTTTCAACTAAAAAATGCATAGCGTTGGTGTTTCTGCTTATTTCGATGTGCTTTGTGTTCGCAGGATGTAGTCCTTCTTACGAAAAAATGACAGACAGTAAGCCTATGGACATGATTTCACTTGATAATGCCAGAGTGCAGTTGATCTCTTACGCAGGAAACAAATCAAAGGGTGTCTATGTATGCAAATTTACATTCAAGAATCAGTCGAAAGATAAAGCTGCATTCAAAGATGTGATAAAAGTGCAGGCATATCAAAAAGGAAAAAAATTGTCTTCCGTAAATAGTCTGACTACGACCAACTCTGAAGAAAAGAAAGTTGTCCCTAATGGTATGACGACGATTACATTGTTTCTTAGATACGATCCGGAAAACGGAAAGATAAAGCTTGATGTGTCTCCTAAGGAGGCTGAGTCTGACATTGTGTCCGGTTCTTTTTATTTGCCACTTGATGGTGTATTTGAGTACGCTGAATTAATTCAGCACGCATAATTTCTTGCAAAGACAAAAATGTGTTATAATTATTTCATACAGTTACACTGTGTAGATATATAGTAAAGTCAAAAAAACATTATTTTGCCCTTCAGTTCATTAGCCGATGAAACTGGAGGGCTCTATTTTTAAGGAGGATTAACGATGACAAACTATATGCGTATGACTGGCAAGTGCATTTCTTGTCCGGATTCTGTCCGTGGTATTTTGTTTGACCGTGTATGTACGGCTTTCATGTTTACGGGCAATGATAACCAGCACACTTGTGTGCAGATCATTGTTCAGGACGACAGTAATGTTAAGCTGCATGTCCCGAACTTTGAAAGCATCGAAACCAGGGATGATCTTGTGACCATCCATGCCGGTAACGGTACATACAAGTTCACACTGTGCTAATTGGCCGGTTGGCCTAATTTGCAGGGGAGTCATTGATGTGGCTTCCCTGTTTTTTTGTTATTTTAGCTGGCAATTGTCAGCATATTGTTATACTAAAGGAGATTTAATATATATGAGCACAAATATGTTTGATATGGTTGTTATTCCAGACGGAGTAATTATCACAAAATACAACGGCAACCGCAAGAAAGTTACAATTCCGGAAGAATTGGATGGATATCCTGTTGTCGCGATTGACAGAAATGCATTCCGTGGTACACTCGTGGAACACGTGGTTGGCAAAAGTATCAAGCGCATTGGAAAATATGCGTTTGCAGACACAAAAATGCTTAAAGAAGTTAATTTCCCGTTTTTGGAGAAAATTGACGACTTTGCATTTTCAAAATCTGCGCTGAAGCGCTTCTTCGTGGGACCACATGTATCCTGCATTTCTGTGCAGGCGTTTGTGGATTCTTGCATCGAACGCTACTTTGTGGCAGAGAATAACGAAATGTATCGAACAGAAGACGGCTCTTTGGCTTCCGGTGATATGCTGGTCCGTTTCAAAAGAGGATCTGCAAATGCCATGCTGAATGAGATCAAGATCATCGGTGCACACGCATTTGACGGTACAGAGGTTCTTAATATTTCTTGCCCGAATTTGACAATGATTGGCGCATACGCCTTCGCTTGGACAAAGTTGAAGTCTTTTTTGCTTCCGCCTCTGGTTAAGTATATCGGCGAGTATGCGTTCGCACATTCTGATTTGCAAAATGTATTTATTCCGTCATCCGTACAGGAAATTGGAAGATACGCATATGCAAATTGCTACTCTTTGAACAGCGTATATATTGGCGAGGGTTTGGAAGAGGTTCCCGGTTATTGCTTCTTTGGTGACAGACTTCTCAAACATGTGATTCTATCGTATGTAGAGAAGATCAACACAAATGCTTTTGCACATTGCAGAAGTCTCTGCGATATTGATTTGTCGCACGTGAAACAATTTGGTACCCATGCCTTCTTTCGTTCTGGACTTACAAATGTCGATCTTGTCAGCATGGAAGTAATCAAGAGTGGTGCATTTAAAGGCTGCAAACAAATCAACTCCATCACCCTTTCTTCAAAGTATTATGAAGATCGTTTTGATCTGTTTGAAAAATATTTTGACGTTGAGGAAGTTGCTGCTGACGACTGCGCTGCATTTGACGAAACGCCGTACATTCGGTACCATCGCTCACAAATCGGAATGGAAGAAATCGCTTAAATTTAACAAAAGAGAGCCAGGTGGCTCTCTTTTTTGTTTTGTCAAAAATCTGGTATAATTACGTTATAGGTTATTTCACACAAAAAAAGAGTCCGTCTATCGCATTAAGCGTTGGTCGGATTTTTTCATTTTTTAAATATAAAAGTATTAATAGATTGAGGAGGTGCTTTAAGTGTCAAACCTATATACGAGATACCACATGCACAGTTTTTTCTCATTGTTGGATAGCACGACGCCGTTCCAGCGTTATGTGGATCTTGTTGCTGCTGAAGGTGGCAAAGCAATTGCATTCACAGAGCATGGGAATCAGTGGTGTTGGATTGCTAAAAAAATGTATTGTGACAAGAAGGAAATTAAGTACATTCATGGAATGGAAGCCTACTTGACGCAAAGCGACAAATTTGAAAGAATTCGCGACAATTATCATGTCGTGTTGTTGGCAAAAAATCATGAAGGCGTGGAGGAAATCAATAGGTTGTTTTCTAAATCGTCTGAGAATTTCTATTTCAGACGACGAATTACATTTGAAGATTTTCTAAATATTTCGGACAATGTGATTACAACGTCCGCATGTCTTGGTGGTCCGTTGTGGCAAATTCCAAATACTATTCGCTCTTTGGAAGATAAAATTCAAAAAGAAGATGCTCTGATAGTCGCGTATAATGCGGAATACAACAAACTGATTGCCAGTAAGCAAACCAAAAAGACAGAGGCGAAACTTCAAAAACTAAATGAAACCATTCAGGAAAAGGAAGCTGCACTGAAGTTACTGGAAGAAAACATTCAGTATCTCAAGGATATGTATATTCCGCTCTTGAAAAAATTCGATTATCTTGAAGTACAGCATCACGTGAAGTCCGACGAGCAGAAAAAAGCTAACTTAATGCTTTGGAAATATGCTAAGAAGTATCACAAAGAGCTGATCGCTGGAACGGATACACATGCTGTTGACGATTATGGCGCTGAATGTCGTATCCTTCTGATGGAAAGTAAGCGAAAAACAGGCAATGTCGATTTTCTATCATATGAAGACGAATTTGATATGACCTGGAAAACTTACGACGAACTGGTTGCGGCTTATAAGGCCCAGGGTGTTCTGCCTGAAGATGTTTATATGCGTGCCATTGAAAACACCAATCGGATGGCCGATCAGGTTGAGGACTTTGAACTTGATAAGAGCTTTAAGTATAACGACATTCCCGGTGTGGACGATACAAAGCAGGCTTTGAAAGAACGAATCAATGAGCGATTTGTTCAGAAGAGACAGGCTGGAATTATTCCGGACAATATGGTACGAATTTATTTGGATCGTATCCGAGAAGAGTTCCGTGTATTGGATAAAATCGGTATGACTGGATTCATTTTGTTTATGTCAAATCTCATGACGTTTTGCCGAGAGAATAACATTCCGGTTTCTCCGTGTCGTGGATCTGTTGGTGGTTGTTTGGTTGCCTACATTGTAGACATCATTGACTTGGATCCGATTAAGCGGAAAACAGTATTTTCGCGGTTTGCGAACGAAGACAGAATTGAGCTTGGTGATTATTACATTTTGGTCACCCGCTGCAGTGATGCAGCGTAAAACAACTTGGTGAACCCGTATTTGCGGGGTGTGCTTGAATCAATAGATTTAAGTGCTAACGGTAGAAGTTAGATAAGACTGTCTTGGTGACATATCCAAGACCGGCTGCAAGAGCAGCTGTCCATAGACGAATACGCTTCGTAAGAGATGCTACGGTCCGGATACGGATAGCAGCGGATACCGTGCCAATCCCTAATGCAGGGAAGGTGTAACGACTATCGAAAACGACTCAGATTACAAACAGAAATGTTGAAAGATGTGCTCAAAAAAATAACATTGATCTGAAATGCAGCATTAGCTGTATGTCGCAAGTAGAGTACCACAAATCTGAAATGATTTGGTCACTAATTGTGTTTGGGGAAGTGCCAAGGTCTTTTTCAACTGGTAACAGGTTGTTAAAGAACAAGAGATAGTCTACTCCCACCGTTAAATCGGTGTTAAAGTATTGCGAAAGCAAGGGTGTAAAGGATAGATGTCGATATCTCGCCCGATCAACGTCAAATGGTGTATGACTACATCATTAACAGTTATCCGGAGAAGCAGACGGCTTATATTATCTCATTCGGGACAATTAAGGCGTTAGCTACCATTGACTCGTTGTGTCGTGCTTATGATATTCCGCTTGATGAGGCTGCTGAACTAAAATCCACGTTCAAAGAGAATAATGAGAAACTTATCAAGAAATTCCCAGAATTTTTTGAAGAAGTCAAAGAACAGTTGGGCTTTGGTTCTGATGCCGAGATTGAGCACATTCGTGCCTGGGGTGCGAAGAAAGACGCAACGGACGAAGAAATTCGTAATGTCATTGCTTATCATAAACAGAACACGCAGGCAGTTCGTGATAAATATCCGAATATTATTCGATATTATAATGGCTTGTTTGGCGTTCCGGTGTCCCAGGGTATTCATCCTGCAGGCATTATCGTTGCTCCATCAAGAGTAGACCTTTTCCGAGATTACGGTGTGTTTATGAATGATGGCAAACGTGTGTTGTCTATTGATATGGATGAGTGTCACGATGTGTCTTTGGTTAAGTACGACATTTTGGGCCTAAAGCAGATGCAGATTCTGCGATTAACTTGTGAAACTGCCGGTATACGCGTACCATTGTCTCACGAGATGGATTGGGAAGATCCGATTGTATGGAAACATATGATGGATTCTCCGATTGGAATTTTTCAATTTGAGGGTAGACATAATTGCTCTCATTAAACTCTGTGAACCTATAAAAATAGGGTGTGGTTTTAAACCGCTAACGGTATCAGCGAAATAAGACTTCCTGTTGAGAGTAAACCGATAACAGGACATAGACCATAGACGAATAAGCTGACTAAGAGACCCTAAGCCACCATCGTGGCGAGTTCAAGGGAATACCGTGCTGACTGATTGGTAAAGTTATAGCTTCAATCAGAGAGTGTACAGACTATCGAAAACACGGGCGCGAAAGAAATAGCGTGCTCGGAAGTGAGTAGAGTACGATCAAGGTGAAATTCCTTGGTTGGAAGTGCAGAGTAGTTGCTTTTGGTAACAGAAAGCAATGAAAGAGATAGTCGGGATTTGTAGAAATAAAAATGTAAAACGAATTATGCTTATAAATTACTGAGTGAATTTGGGCCGCATTGTGTCGATGACATGACACTTGTGAATGCAGCCTTAAGACCTTCCGGTGCATCTTATCGTGATAATTTGATTGCCGGAATTCCAAATAAAAATCCATCGAAAGAAATCGACGAGCTGCTGGCTGCCAATAATGGTTATCTTGTGTATCAAGAGGATATTATCCGCTTCTTGCAGGAAATCTGCGGATTGTCTGGTTCTGAAGCAGATAATATTCGTCGAGGTATTGCACACAAAGAAGAAAAACGTTTGCAGGAAGCAATGCCGAAAATACTTGAGGGATACTGTGAAAAATCCAGCCATCCAAGAGAGCAGGCAGAGCAGGAAGCTAAAACATTCATTCAGATTATCAAGGACGCTTCGTCTTATATGTTTGGACGCAACCACGCTACCGGTTATTCCATGGTTGGTTACAAGTGCGTATTCTTTCGGACCTATTTTCCGGCGGAGTTCATTATCGGTTATCTGAATGCGGCAAAGTCTAATGACGACATTGTGAAAGGTGACACGTTGGCGGATGAACTGGATATTTCATACTTGAACGATCCTGTAGTTAAGAAGCGCAAAGCTGAAATCATTTCCGCTTATTCTGGTCGTCATGTGACGGCTGACGATATTCCTGATATTCCGAGAAAAATTGTCGTATATCGTCCGACTTTTGGCAAATCAAAAGGTCGATACACATTTGATCCTGAGAATTACGCGATTTACAAGGGCGTTGGTTCTATCAAGGGCCTGAATGCAAGTGCTTCAGACGAGTTGTACGAATTGGCACAAAAGCCAGAATACAAGAATCTGGAGAATATGTCCGCCGCTGAAAAGCGCGTGGCGTTTTATCACTTAATTGTAGATTGCTTGCTCAACACCAGTATCAAAAAGAATAATTTGAAATCTTTAATCGAGTTGAACTTCTTTCACGAATTTGGCGGTGATGCAACGCTGCTGCGTATCTATGACACATTGGGTGTGTTGACAGGTGATTTTAAGTTTGCGACACTACACAATAAGTCTTTCAAGAAGGCTGAATTGCCGTTTTTGGATTTGGACTTAGATGTACTGATGTCTCTGCCACATAATGAAACAGAAAAAATGTTTCGCGGATTTGATATGGATCTGTATTTTACCAAAGTATTTTCTGCCTACAAAGACGAAAGTCTGCCGCTTAAACAGCGTTTGGAAACAGAGAAAGAGGCTACAGGCGGCACGTATTTGACACGCATCAACAGTCGTTCTCCGTATTATTACATTATGGAGATGAGAACCTATGATCGAAAGAACAACCCGTATTTTACATTATTCAATTTGAAGACCGGTTTAATTGAGCGGTGTTCTGTGTCGGATGCGCGCTACTATATTAACAACACCATTCAACAAGGCGATGTTATTACAAACTGCAAGTTTGAGAAGGTACGTAAAAAGAAAAAGGTCGATGGGCAATACATTGAGACGGATCAGTACAAAACAATTTTGAAGTCTTGGACAAAACCCAAGAAATTCAATTAGTTTTGCGTTTTGCTTCGTTTCTGCTATAATTTCTTTGTATAACTAAAAGAGGAGGCTTCGGCTTCCTCTTTTTCATTTTTAACATTATTTTTTTAAAGGAGGCTTTTATGCTAAACAAAACAACCAAGCGTGTTTTAGCATTACTTTTGAGTTTGCTGATTGTTTTCAGCATTCCAATGATGGCTTATGCTGCGACACCAAAACTACACTTAAATCTTAGTAAAGATAAGATTTATTCCGGCGTAACTTATGAAGTAAACGCCCGTGTTGACGGGCTCTCGGCTGATCAAGTTCTGGATGTAACATCAACAGCTTTTGACTGGAGCATCACAGAGGGTTCTTCAATTTTCAGTACGAATAATTATAAGTACGCCAAGGCTGCGGATGGCACTTATACAGCCAGCGAGACCGCTAAATTTACGGTTTCCGGTTCGGTGGGTGAAACAATAACCATTGAGGCTAAATATGGTTCTGACAGCGTTCTCGGCGATGTGAGCTTTTCTGTACTGCAACCGATCACGAATATTGATCTGACTTGCACTAATGAAAGTTCTGATGTGAAATTTATCAAGTCAGGCGATGAATCTGATGATGCGCTATATGTGAATGACAAGACTACAGCAAACTTCACGGCGGATGTGAAGCCGCTGCATCACGACGACTCTATCTTTGTGTCAGCAACTAAAGCGAGCACAGTAAGCATTAAGGGAACATCTTTTGAATTTACGCCTGGGAATAGCACAAAGGCAGCCGATTTGTCTTTCGATATGAAAGTGGCTCCGTCAAGCGGCTATAAGTACCAAAAGACAGTCAAAGTTACGCGCTGCGTACCGTTGACGAAATTTACATTGAGCAACGGCGTCGATACAATCAACTCATACAGTAAAACGAGTGGAAACGAAAAGTACGCTTCTATGAATGTTGTCCAGGATGAGAGTTTTTCTTTAACGGCTAAGAAGATTTCTCCGTCCTATTCAAATGACATTTTCAATTACAAACTGTATAATGTAGACTCGGCGTATAATATTATTGGTCCTGCAGACAGTTCTTATATGACTGTTGATAAATCCTACAATGTTTCACTGAATATTCATAATCCGGGTCTTTACCTGTTGGAGTGCGAAAACGCTTCTGCAGGCAACATATTAAGCAGAAACTTAAAAGCCGCTGTGTTCATTAACGTCACGGAGTCTAATCCTGCAACGAATATTGAATTGCGAAAGGTGGATACAGACGGCAATATTACAGCTGAAGAACTGCAAGATTTAGATTTATATCTAAATGTGAATTCGGCTACTTATGATTTGTCGCAAAGTATTGTAGTGCGTCCGGAGGGCTACACGGATTCGATTATTTATCTGACCGATAACGAAAAGGTTGCTACTGTTGATAGAACGACCGGACTGATTACAGCAGTTGGTAAGGGGGACACACGTATTTATGCTGTAAGTTCACGAAACACTTCTGTTGTGGCTAGTCTGGATGTGCATGTCTTTGTTGGTGTGAATGCAATCACAGGCATTCAAAAGAAGACAGCTACTTTACCGGCTGGACACAGTGAGCAGCTGACTGCGGTTGTAAACCCGTCACAACATGACGAGACCATAAGCTGGGCTTCTATGAATCCGAAGGCATTGACGGTTACACAAAATGGCTATGTTACGGCCAATCCGAATTATGATTTTGGTAATTCCGATGCCGTTCTGGTTGGCGTTACGGCGACATCACAGTTTGGCAAAACCTTTACGACATATATCCAAGTAGTGCCTGCGATTCGGGCCTCTAAAATTGACATTAAAGTCAGTAAGACGGCGGAATTACAAAAAGATGACTCTTATTTCGTATTTAGTGGAACTCCTTTCGATATTTCGGCAGTGGCAACATCCTCGTTTGGTGCGGTGTCAAATGATGAGTTAGTTTGGCGTGTGTCTTTAAGTGATGGTAGACTATATGATTTAGAGACGGCAACAGATATCTTCAGTAAGATCTCCAAAAATCCAGATGGCTCTTACACATTGACTCCGAAAATTTCGGACACGATAGCTATTCATTGTTATGCTGTGCTTGGAGGATCTGGTATTACGTCTAACAGCGTGTATCAAAGTGTTGCTGTCAGAGTGAGCGGGAAAGCTACAAAATTGGTGGCTATTAACCCGGACACAAAATACTCTACTACCTCTCTTGTAATGTCAGCAAATACAAGCGAGGACTTGCAGGTTTCTATGAGCCCTGCTACAGCTTACACAGACGACGCATTTACTTGTGAGTCTGATAATGATACGATTTGCACTGTCGTGAAAACCGGCGTGCAGTCTTTCCGTTTGACTTCTTCTGGTACAGCAGGCACAGCGAAGATTACACTTAAATCCAAGAGTGGAAGCAAGTCCACGGTTCTTAAAGTCACTGTAAATCGCAATATTGCATATGCCTCTGTTGTAGGGCTCGAGAATGAGTATGTTTATACCGGATCTCGCATTGAACCGTCACCTACTATTAAGGCAAATGGCTTGACTTTATATAAAAATGAAGATTATACATTGTCTTACAGCAATCAAACAAATGTAGGCATCGCAAAATTGACCATTACAGGCAAGGGGGATTTTGCCGGGTCAAAGCTTGATCTTTATTACAACATTGTACAAAAGGATCTGGGATCAGGTAAGCCGAGCGCAGATGTTTCTGCAACGGTACTTGGCACCTATACTTTGGGTACGAGTAAATCTGTTACCCCGAGGTTAACCGTTAAATATGGTAAGTTCACTCTTAAAGAGGGAACGGATTACAATATCGTTTGCCGCAATAACACAGCTGCCGGTACCGGAATTGCAACCGTAAATGGTATTGGCAATTATAGTGGTACATTTGATGTTGAGTTCACTATTAAAGACTCTATTTCTAACGCAGTTGTTAAAAACATTCCAAGTGTAACTTGCACTGGCAAAGCCTTGACGCCAGTGGTTCAGCTAACGTATCACGGTAGACGATTGACACAAGGCGTGGATTACAAGTTGAGTTATTACTCCAATGTAAGTGTCGGCCAGGGTAAGGTTACAATTTATGGTCTGGGTGTATTCTCCGGTACAGTCCAGGCATCATTCAACATTTTGCCAAAAGCTCCAAAAGGAGTGCGAATCGCTTCTGTGAGCGGTAATTCGATTCGTGTTAGTTGGACGAAAGATACAACTATGTCCGGTTATCAGATTTTGAATGCGAAGACAAATAAAATTGTGGCAACTGTAAAGGGAACACAAAACACTTATACAGTATCTCGTCTTGGCTATGGATCTCAGTATTCTTTCAAAGTTCGCGCTTACAAGGGCGTGGGTGGAAAAAATTATTACGGTGTATATTCTGGCACCGCGTCTGCTTATACGAAACCGAAAGGTACAAGTCTTAAGAAGCTGAAAGCTAAGTCAAAGGCATTTGCTGTTTATTGGAACAAACAAACATCCAAAACAAATGGGTATCAATTGCAGTACAGCACCAATAAGAGCTTTAAGAACGCCAAGACTTTGACTGTATCCAATACAAAGACAACTTCTAAAACGATTTCTAAGCTTTCAAAGAAAAAAGTGTACTATGTTCGTGTGCGCACATATAAGACAATAGGCAAAACGAAAATTTATAGTTCTTGGTCAGGCTGGAAGTCAGTTAAAACAAAATAATTCAAAAAAGGTCGCATTTTTTTGCGACCTTTTTTTGTTTTTTAAAAATTGCGGTATTAATAGATAGAAAGCCGCTATGGCTATTAAAATTTTTTTTTGCTTAAGTGAGGTGGTAGCTTGATTCTTCAGTTTGACAATGCGCAGGAATACAAAGATCCGGATAATGTAACGAGCGCCGGAATGGAAGAGAACTATGTTTCCGACATGGAGGATTCTACCCGCTATTATTTAACAACGATCGGTCAGGTTCCCGTGTGTGGGCCAGAAGAAGAGATTGAATGTACCATTCGTGCATTACGAGGCGATCAGCAGGCTAAAAACCGACTGGTCGAGTGCAATCTGCGAATGGTGGTTAGTGCTGCCAAGAAGTACATGGGCTGTGGATTGCCTCTTATTGATTTGATTCAGGAAGGCACAATTGGCCTTATTAAGGCGACAAATAAATTTGATTATCGGCTTGGGAATAAATTCTCAACTTACGCTACCTATTGGATTAAACAGGGAATTTCGAGAGCAGTTGCAAATTATGCTAAACTGATTCGTGTACCTGTCCATATGGTTGAAACCGTAAATAAGGTGCGAAAGGCTAAGAATAAGCTATATTTCAAATTTTGGCGGGAGCCGACGATTGAAGAAATTGCAGAGTATTTGGAGTTGCCTGTTCGCACGATTCAAAACGTATTCAAGACATATAAGGAAATCATTCCGTTGGAGCAGCCAATCAACGATGAGGATGATGGTGCAACGATCCAGGATTTTATTCCTGACGACTCCGTTAACCCAATCGATACAGCTGTGAATTCAGTGCTTCATGACGATCTGATGAAGATTTTGAAAGACACGCTGAATGAACGGGAACTTAATGTTATTATGATGCGTTTTGGTCTTGATAACGAAGACCGTGTTCCAAAGACATTGGACGAAGTTGGTGCAGAATATGATGTAACAAAGGAGCGCATTCGACAGATTGAGTATTCTGCATTTCAAAAGCTGTCTGAGTCTGATGCATGCAATGCGTTGCGCAATTATATCCAGGAGGAAAAATAATGGTATATTTAACGGGGGATACCCACGGGGATTTTCATAAGATTGTAGATTTCGTCGCACAGATCGGTGTAACCAAGGATGACTTAATCGTTATTCTTGGCGACGCAGGATTTAATTTTTTTGGCGATGTGAGAGATATCGTTTCGAAGGAGTTAGTTAACAGCCTTGGTGTGCCGGTGTTTTGTATTCACGGAAATCATGAGATGCGGCCTCGACACATTGGCACTTATCATCTTGTGCCATTTGCAGGTGCAATGGCTTATCAGGAGCCTGAATACAAGAATTTGTACTTTGGACTTGATGGTGCAGTATATAATTTGCAGGGAACACGCTGTTTGGTAATGGGCGGCGCTTATTCTGTGGATAAGTATGCTAGATTGTATCGTTATCTATCTTTTGTAGTTAGCAACGGTCAAGATCAGCCATTTTGTACGGTGGACGAAGCGTTTCATTTGGCTCCGAAAGTTGCGAGTTTTATAAAGACCAATCCTTCAAAGTCAGGCAAGAAGGATTATTTTGATGCCATTTGTAATCGCTTGCAGGACGAGATCCACTGGTGGAGCGATGAACAGCCCACCGGCCACGACTTGAGCGCTGCTGCACAACTGCTCTCTAGCGCTAATGCTAATTCGTCGGTTGATTGTATCTTGTCTCATACCTGTCCGGCGGATTATGTTCCTATAGAGGCATTTCTTGGCGGAATCAATCAGGCACTTGTTGACGATTCCACAGAGCAGGCGCTCCAAGAATTAAAAAATATTAAGCCGAACATTCCGTGGTATTGTGGACATTGGCACATCGATAAGAAAAGAGATAATGTGCGGTTTCTGATGGACGACTTTCTTTCGTTGGATGGCAAGCATTATCGATCCGATTTTGGGCATTCTGCCTGCCATAATCAAGTTTAAAGTTCATTTTGCACTGGAGGGGTTAGATGCAAATTAGAGAACAAGTAGGACAAGACAGCGTATATTGCTTTTTGATTTATGAACACCCGAAGAGTGGTGTAAAAACGTTGCTTTTTGAGGGAGTTGCCAATATTAGAGACAATATGCCTGTCTTTATACATCGATATGACTATTTAACTACATCACGCGGATTTAAGCGTTTGCGCAACTATTACGATATGGTTGAGAAGTTTGGGAAACTGCCTTGTCGGATCGTGGACTTAGACGGTGCTTTTGTGTCTGATGTGGTTTACGAGGACCAAAAAGAAATCCAGAAAACCTTTGAGCTCAAATCTTCGCGCAGCTTTAATCGGGCGTTTGCGGAAAAGGACATTATCGGAAGTGCTAAAATTATGACATCATCAAAAGCAGGCCGTCCCAGAAAAAACAAAAATTTGGCGGCGTGATTTTTGAATTCTGGTCGATTGTGTTATAATTTTTAAGAACATTTTTTAACTATATGCTTGCACTAAATTTGACGAAGGAGATTTCTGATTTCCTTCGTCTTTTTTTCGTGCAGAAAGGGGTAAATTTTGAAAAAAAGAAGACTTATTGGAATCATTGCACTAATCGTTGGTGTTGTTATTGCTGGTGGACTGCTAACCATTAACTTTTTGCAGACGAAGCAAACTACAACTGTTTATGCAACAAACACGACGGTAAACGCCGGTGCGCAGATTACGCAGGACATGATTACGGCGGAGAAAATTCAAATTGCTGACAAAAAGGACAATTATGTAACAGATCCGAAGGCGATTGTCGGCTGCTATGCAACTGTTGATCTGGTATCTGACGATATTATCACTGCTGGCAAGATCTCAAAAACCGCCATTTCTACAGATAACCAGTTTTTGTCCATTCCCAGCGGTCAACAGGCCATTTCTTTCAGCGTTTCAGGCGGTGCGGACTCTCTGTCCAACAAGTTACAGGTTGGAGATATTATCCGCATTTACAGCTATAACAAGCGTGCGGACAAGGTGAATTCTCCGGATACGTTGAAGTATGTACGTGTAGCGAATATCACGTCTTCTTCTTATAACGATGTAAAGGGCAACGGCAACAACGGTAAAGACTCCAGCAGCAGTTCAGATGATAGCTCTAAGACTTATTCAACGATTACCGTTATTGTTTACACCAAGCAAGTGAATGACATTATTCGCATTCAGAAATCCGATGGTGCTTATGTGACTTTGATTTCTCGTGGTAATGATAAAGTGGCCGATCAGCTTCTTAAAGAACAAGTAAAACTGTTGAAATAAGGAGGGGATCACTTGATTATTACGAATATTGGTTGCAGTGGCGCAGGCAAGTCTACTTTCAGCGCTTCTTTGGCTTCTGGCATTCAGCGTGGAAATTCCCGTTCGACAATTCTGCTTATCAATTTCGACGCCAATGTGCCCATGCATGCTATTTGGGAGCCAAAAAGAGAAATCAGCAAGATGTATTCCATTGGTACACTCTTTGAGAACGATCGGATCGATGAAAAAACGTTAACAAAGAGTATCGTAACGATGGAACATCATCCGAATATCGGAACTTTGGCATTTTGCATTGGTGACACGCCTTTGCTCTATAAAGATATCGAATACAAGCAGGTAATTGATATGCTGAAAGCTGCAGAACAGCTTGTAGATTATGTCATTGTAGATTGCAGTTGTGATTTGTTGGCAGATACAACTGTGGCAGCTATTGAAATGGCAAACTGCCTGAATGTGTTTTTGACACCGGATCCTATGGGTGTTGTTTATCTGAAGACGGCTCGTTTAATGTATGATGGCAAAAAGAAGTTCATGGTGGATAATACCAATTACTTCTTGACGCCTTGCAGATCTTTCAGCGCAACGCCAAATATTAAAGAGGCTCTTAAAATTAAAGCCTTTGAGTTGCCATATAGCAACGAAATTGCTGTTAAAAACTGCGAAGGCGATATTTTCGGTGCTTATCAACACGCGCCTCGTAGATATAAAAATGCCGTAAAAAAGATCTTAGCCTCTGTCGGAGGTAAGGTAGAAAAGAGTGTGGTGGACGAACAAACAGTCAAATCTGATAAGTCGCAAAAACGCAAGAAAGGAGAGAATGAGTAATGTCAGAAAAAGCAAGAGAACAGTTTTTAGAAGCGAATGAAGTCAAAGCAAAGGACTCTTATGACAATATTCTGGGTGTTGTACAGTCAAAAGTAAAAAGCGGATATTCTGAGCTAATTGCGAACAAGGACGCAGATGATGCAAAGGGGCAGTTGCTGACGGCCATTCAAAAGGTTTTGGTAGATGAGAATATCGGAGTTGAAGGCATCGACCCGATGGCACTTACCGAGCGCATCTATAACGATATGGCTGGTTCTTCGTTTCTACATAAATACATTTATGAAACCCCAGGCGTTGAGGAGGTTAACATTAACCGTTGGGATGATGTTACAATTACGCGTTCCGGCGGCAAACCGGAGAAAATTCCGGAAAGGTTTGCTTCTCCTCAACAGGCTGTAGATATTGTAAAACGTTTGCTGCAGACGCAGCACATCACAATCGATGATATGCGGCCCTCTGTGTTGTCGTATCTGTCCGAGGGTGTGCGTATCTGTGCAAATATTGCACCGGTTGTGTCAAAGGACGCAGCTGTATCTGCATCCATTCGTATCGTTAAGACAGAAGATGTAACGCTGGACACTATTGAACAGTTTGGAACAGCCACACACGAAATGTTGCAATTTCTTCGTCTTTGTGTGAAAGACCACGTATCCTGTTGCATCTCCGGTTCTGTAGGCGCAGGAAAGACGACAACATTGGCCGCTATGCTGGAACAGGCAAAATACACGGACCGTGTAATTACCATTGAAGAAGGTTCCCGTGAGTTCGCACTTCTGAAGCGTGATTCGCAAGGGAATATTATCAACAATGTGTTGTCAAAATTGACAAGAGACTCCGATAACCCGGATTTGATCATTGACCAAGAGGATTTGTTGGAACACTGCTTGCGTGAAAACCCAGACATCATGGGTATCGGCGAGATGCGTTCTGCCGAAGCCTATACCGTGGCAGAGGCGGCGCGTACCGGTACTGCAACATATACGACAACGCATGCTTCCAATGCTATTGATACTTACAAGCGTTTGATGGAATTGTCTTACAAGAAATATCCTATGGAGTTTAGCTTCTTGATGCGCCAAATGATTGATGCTTTTCCGATTATCGTACACCAGAAGCGTTTTCCGGACGGATCTCGTAGAATTATTGAAATTCTGGAAGGCGTGCGTTTTAACCCGGAAACAGAATCCGTTGAGGGCAACATGCTCTATAAATTCGTCGTGGAAGATAACGTCGAGGACGAAGATGGTAACATTACAGAAGTGCGTGGTCATTTTGAAAAGGTTCACAATATGAGCAAAAGCCTTTATGAACGTTTTCTGTCCAACGGTGCAACAACTACAAAATTGGCGGCATATATTGATCCGACTAAGACAAAGGAGGGGACCATGTAATGCCTGCATTGAATGTGCTGAATTATTTTACCTACGGGCTTGGCGCAATCTTGATTTTGGTTGGCCTGTTTTTGGTTTTTTACAAACCAAAAAACAGATCTCAAAAGCGAGAAATGCAGAAAGTTGTTTTGCACAATAACTTGTCTCTTAAGGATAAAATCGACATCATCAATGGTAAAAATAGCTTTGGTACAAACGCCATTAAGAACTATTTCTTTGATGTAAAATTGATTTTAGCTAAGATGAACAAGGTTGACGCATATCCAAAAATTAGATTGCTTGCTATCATTATTGCAATGGCGATTTTGATCGCGTGCTTTGCCATTGATAATCCATTAATTGCAATTGTTCTTGTGCCTGTTGGCTTCATTATTCCGTTCCAGTTAGTTAAGATCCGTTATCGGAAATACAACAAAAAGCTGGAAGAAGAACTGGAGACGGCGCTGTCTCTGATTACAATTTCTTATACGCGCACAACGAACTTACTGCAGTCGGTAAGTGAGTGTATGGACACCCTACCACCAACCGTTAAGCCTTATTTTGAAGACTTTTACTTTGAGGCAACATCGGTAAGCGCAAGTTTGGCAACGGCTCTTGTAAACTTAAAAACCAAGATTGAGAATCGAACATTTCAACAATGGGTAGATCGTGTGTTAGTGTGTCTAAACGATAGATCTTCTATTCCGTCCTTGCAGAACTATGTAAATGAATTTGCTGATAATCGTGCTATCCAGGATGAGTTGGACGCAGAAGTCTTTAGCTGTAAGGTTGAGATGTATATGATGATCGGTTTTGTGTTCTTTACACCCGTTCTTCTGTATTTCTTGCAGAAAGAGGCTGTTGGACATCTATTCCACGACACACCAGGTAAGATTGCAGTGTTTGTTGCGCTACTTTTGGTTGTTGTTGTGTTTTTTGCCGGTAATCATATCGCAAAGCCTGTTAAATTCCGCGGAAACAAAGATTAAGAGGAGGGGAGTAAGATTATGTTATCATATGTTTTATATGGCCTCTCCGGCGCTCTAATCGCATTTGGTATTTATATGCTGATGTTATATGTCTCAGCTATGCCAACGCAAAAGAGCGAGACTGTGGTGGCTGAAGTTAACAAACTGGACAATGTTCAAAGCCAGACCTTGATCAACAAGTTGCTGGGCGGTATTAGTAAATTATTTTTGCCGCTTGTTGAACTCAGTGATAGCACAAAATACCAAATTCAGGCAGCGCTGTCATATTTCAATTACAACGTAACACCTGAGCAGCATTTTTGTGATGCCTTGACGTCCGGAATTGTGGTAGCCATTTTGTGTCTGCCTTTTATGGCCATAAAGCCATGGGCTGGGCTCATCGGCTTGGTTCTCGGGGCTTTCATTTTCAAAAATGAGTTTAACGGACCTATTAAGAGAATGAAAATGGTACGCGAAGATATTGAATATGACGCTGCGTTGTTTTGTAAGTTTATATCTGATGCCCTTAAAGAGGAAAACAGAAATGTAATTGATATCTTGACCTCTTGTAAGGAAAGTGTGTCTACAAGCTTCAAAAACGAACTGGAACACACTTTGACAGACATGAAGACGGGCAACCAAGAACAGGCTCTGGTGGATATGAGCCGTCGTATTTCAACATCCACTATGACACAAATTACCGTAGGCTTACTTGGTATCGTTCGCGGCGATAATCAGACATTGTATTTTGAGATGCTATACGAAAAGCTTCACAAAGCGGAACTTACGCGTATTCGTAAGCAGAACAGTCTGAAACCTGGCAAGATCTCCAAGATCTCTATGCTGTTGATTTTGGCCGTTGTGGGATTGATTTTAACCGGCATGATTCTAACGCTGATGGAAGAATTCAAGAGCAACGGTGTGCTGTAAATATTCACTGAATTTTCACTGATAAATTTTTTTGATATTTTTTTAAAAAATAGGGCGAATTTTTCAAAATATGACTATACCCAATTATGAGGGAGCTAAAAACTCTGCTTCTTAATTGAATACGAGCCTCCCTTAGCAAACTTGGAAGGGAGGTAAAGATTCCAATGAAGAACAAAATGCTGCGGAAGGCCGCTGAGGCCAAGTCTGCTCTGATCTCCAAGGAGGCTGCTTCTCAGTCTACCGAGATCGTGGTTCTGATCCTGTTCGTTGTGATCATCGTTTTTGCTGTTGGTGCTCTGGTGAAGAGTAAGCTGACTGGTGAAGATGGTAACTCCGGTATTGCCGGTGGTGTGATGGACAAGGTTCAGGGTAAGGCTGACGCCGATCTGGCTAAGGCTTAATCGGACGTTCACTCCATTATAATTTAAAAAATAGCCGTTGGGATTCGTCCTGATGGCTATTTTCTTTTGTTTGGAGGTGTAACCTTGAAAGAGTATTTTTTGCGTAAATACGCCAATCTGAAGGCTACTGTGCTGAATAAAACCGCTATTGTACAAACCACCGAGCTGGTGCTCATTCTATTCGTGGCGGCTGTAATTGCTTTTGCCGTCGTTGCAATTATTATGAAGTCAATGGGGGATGGCGAAAGCGAAGATGGCGGAGGCATCCTTAAGAGTGCCAAAGATCGCTTTGACAAAGCACAGACCTAACATTATTTAAGACCGACTTTTCGTCGGTCTTTTTTTTGTTTGTCGTATATTTTTCATTGACAAATTCGTAATTGTGCTTTAAGATGTTGGACGAGGAGAGCGTGATACATCAGAAAGGACTTGTATTATGGCTAAAAAATACAATGGCGAATTATTTGCTGCAGCAAGCTTAATTATGAATGCGTATTCGGACGCTACAAAACAGGTTGCTGCAGAGTATGGTGTCACAACTTGCGAGTTGGATATCCTATCTTGCTTAATGCAGCAAGGAAAGCCTTTGTCGGTTAAGCACATTAGTGAGAGTGTTCACTATTCGAAAGGCATGATCAGCCGAAATGTAGAAAGCCTAAGAGTAAAAGGCTTGGTGAGCGTGGAACGCAATGTAGTAGACCGGCGCGCAGTTTGCGTTGCACTGACTGAAAAGGCAAACAATGTTGCCAAGGCTGCTGTCAAAGCTACAAATAATTTCTCTCATACGCTTTTTGTCGGAATCGACGAAGGAGAAAAAGATGCGCTGATATCTGTGTTGCAGAAGATGGTTGTCAATTTAGAGACAGAAGAGAAATAACAGAGAATATACAAAAACCACCGATTATTCGGTGGCTTTTGTATTTAGTAAGAGATAATCGTAATACGGCAAAGTTGACAATCCGTATCGTCTTTTCCATTCGCGCTCATGTAAGACCTTAACACCATTGGTATGATTTTTGTAATCATCAACGTATCGAACGACCTCACGTACAATTCGGTCAAGATTTTGTATAGTCTCCTTATACTCATCTTGATCGACAACTACTGGCGTATTGCCATCAATATAGTAATCGTTTTTAATCAACGCTATTTTTGTGTAGTCTAATCCGGATCTACATCTTCTCGATCTGTTTGAATTTTTAAAGTGATATGCATACTTATGTGAGATGTGAGACCGAAAAGGAATACATAAGAATAAGTCATCCATATAGTTCACAAGCAGACACGCATATGGGCGGTTTGGTTTCACGAGTATTTCCGGATATTGATTTATAGAATGGTCTTTGTAGAATTTTGATGATAAGTTATATATTTCAGCAACATAATCCATTTGTTATTCTCCATAAAAAAAGAAGGGAAGGTAGCCCTTCCCTTCAGGATAACTTCGTTCGGCCAGTTTTTATTTTACCGTCGTGTCAGTGCCGTCACACGACATCTTCACACGGTCAGTTTTTATTTTACCGACGAGTCAGAACCGTCACTCGTCTCATACTGAAGTTACCCTTACTACTATTATTGTAGTATAAGAACGCAATAATGTCAACTATTTTTTAATTCTTGTATATTTTCCTGATTTCTCTTGACATTCGTTTTACATTGTATTATTATAAAACGGAAAGAAAAGAGAAAGGTGATAATTTAGTAATTAACTGTCCTTTTCGGGGCGGTTTTTTTCATTTTAACGAAGATTTTGGAGGTGATAAATACATTACAACTAAATATCCTTGACATAATGTTTAATGTAGGATACAATTCTAATATATAGTTCTGCTATATAAATTGTATTTCTGTTAAATATCAAAGAGTCTACATGATACATTTGTTTAAAGTGTACGTGTGGGCTCTTTGTTGTTTATAATAAATCTCATAAATTATTGAAAGGATGGAAAACTTAATATGAAAAAACATTTAACACATTTCGTTTCAATTTTTCTCGCGCTGCTGATGATTGTTACATCATCTGTGGTTGCATATGCAAGTGAGCCAACGCAATTGAACGAACAAAACACTGTAGTAGATTTTCCGAATGGTCGAGAAATCTACAATGGCAAAACACATTGTCCTGATGTAAAAGTTGCGTATGTCGATGGTGAAACGAAGACGGAACTTCAGAAGGATAAGGATTTTACGGTTGTATATCCTGAAGCTGCTACCAATGCCGGTCAATACAGCCTTAAGATCCAGTTTACTGGTGATTATGCTGGAGAGATCGAAAAGGCATATACGGTAAATAAGGCTGATGGATTTGCAGTCAGTGATGTCCGTTTTGACGGGAAAGCACACAGTAATTATTTGTCCTATGCTTATACTGGAAGTGCGATCAAGCCGAAGGTGACAGTGTATTCCGCCGATCTTGGTTCCTATCTTGTAAACGGTAAAGATTATACTGTGTCCTATTCCAACAATCTCAATGTTGGCAAGGGCAAGGTCACTGTTCGTTTCCAGGGGAATTATCTGGGTTCTTATGGCAAAGAGTTTGACATTAAAAAGGCTTCTGCTTCTAAGTACTCTGTAGCCCTTTCAAAGACCTCTTTTGTATACAACGGCAAGACTCAAAAGCCGTCTGTTACTGTAAAGAATTCTAAGGGCAAGGTGCTAAAGAACGGTAGAGATTATACGGTATCTGTGCCGAAGGCAAAGAACATTGGTAAGTATACCGCCAAGGTTACTTTCAAGGGCAATTACTCCGGTTCTATCTCCAAGTCTTTTGCAATTGTTCCGAAGGGTACGGCCATTAAGAAAGTTTCTGCTTCTATGCAGGGTTTCGGTGTAACGTGGAAGAAGCAGACGAAAAAGACAACCGGCTATCAGGTCAAGTACAGTACAGACAAAGCATTTAAGAAAAATGTAAAGACTGTCACTGTTAAGGGCAACAAGAATGTCAAGAAGTCTTTTTCTAAGCTTGGTAATTACAAAACCTATTATGTGCGAGCCAGAGTGTACAGCACGGTAAAGCAGGGTGGCAAGAAGGTTAATCTGTATTCCGGTTGGTGCCAGGCTAAATCTGTAAAGACCAAGGGCGTTCCGGCTGTCAAGTTGAATTCTGTTAAGTCTGGTGAGTATGCATTTACTGCCAACTACAATAGAAACAGCGGTGTAACCGGCTACCAGGTTCAGTATGGCACAGCTTCCAACTTCAAGGGTGCTAAGACAATCACCAAGAAGAACACCAAGACCAAGGCTAAGACTTATTCTACTACTGTAAAGAATCTTTCCGGTGCTAAGAAGTACTATGTACGTGTTCGGACTTACAAGACCGTAAAAGTTGGCAAGAAAAAGGTGACTTATTATTCTAACTGGTCCACAGTAAAGGCTGTGACTACCAAGAAGGTAACGCCTGCTGCCGCTCCTACTGGCTTTAAGCTGTCTGCACCTAAGTATAAGAAGCTCAAGATGACTTGGAATGCAACAAAGGGTGCATCTGGTTATCAGGTACAGTATGAGGGTGCTGATGATCTCTCATCAAAGAAAGTTACAAAAGAGCAGTTTGTCAAGGACATGGATGGGTTCTTCAACGGCTGGAAGGCAAATGAGGTGAATAAGTGGGCAGGCAATGTATTTACTTCTAACACCTCTTATACAAAAACCAACTTGTATGCAAACACATATTATGTTGGTAGAGTTCGTTCTTACAAAACTGTCAATGGAAAGCGCGTATGTGTGAAACGTTCTGCTATAAGTCACAATTGTGATGAAAATGCAGGGGATTGATTTTTTAATGTTGTTAATGGTTGGTTTTTCGTTATTCGATTTTTTCAAAGGCTTTATTTTTTTTACATGGATAGTACAATAATCAACTGCCAATATGTATAATATCGCAACATATATTGCAACATTGTATGTGGTTTGCAATATGCTGGTTTTGTTCTTCTCCTTATGTATAAACTTTGAAAGATACCATTAAAAAATCAACCCAACTGTTGTTGTGAGTCCGGGAATGAGAAGGTTATGGTCCTTCGAAACCGACCGCTAATACTGCTGATAGCGATTTGTTCTTGCAGAAACAAATGGTTATAAGCCAGCAAAAGTCGCATGAAATTTGCCGTCGCACAAGAAATGTGCACGAAAGGCCCGTTGGGCTGCAAAGGATAGTGCGGGCGTCTATAAAATAGATATGGTTAGAATGTGCGCTGAGCGCACTGACGAATACTCGAATGTACGGGTCAATATTTCCGCCTGTAGAAATGCAGGAGCTGCTACGCAGCGTCAATCGGGGATGGGTAGCGATGTACACAGTGACAATCCTCGGTCAGCCCAATATGACCGTTCTTTTGAATGATTGACTGGCTCATAGAGTAGACCTAAGTCTATATGCAAAGATAATAACAACGGAACGTATAGAAAGGTATCCACTGAAATGTGAACCCACTGCAATGGGGATGTTCAGGAACCGTTGGGGAAACAAGTCGCCAAAACTTGAAGAAAGACGGTTTGGGATATATCTGAGTAGGGGCATGGTACCAATGAAGCGGTGATAATAAACCGTGGAGGGACGGCCCTAAGTCAAACAGATTCATTTTATCAAAAAAATATATAAAACATAAATCTTGTTTCACTTGAATTTGCATGTTTGATGGAGCGCCGTGTGCGGTGAAAGTCGCACGCACGGTGTGGGGCGGGGGAAAACCCAGAGAAAATATCAAAGGGTTACCTATCGTCATATTCAGCTTGGACCGATATTCAGATGGTGATGGTCCTGGAAGATACTTCAGAGAGCCTGACGGCTGCTCAAAAGCAAGAGGTCGTTGATAAAGCGATCATGCAATCTAATAACATTGCACGCAAATACGGATACAACAAGACTTTCAAGATCCGCGAGATCAAAGAAGGTACTGATGAATATAAAAAAGCAATTAAGTATCATGGCTATAAGAGTTTGAGTTCAAACCCGAAATCTGTTCTCTATTATAAGACATTTATTAATGATTGGAACAATTACAAAGATCCTGATAATTGCTGGCTTGTTTTTGATTTTATTGAATTGGGGAAAACCTCTATTTCCTATTGTTTTGTAGATAGAGGTGGATATACTGACCTCTGTATTGTGCGTGAATAAATTCTTTTTGACAGACCCTCCTTTTGGAGGGTCTTTTTTTGTTTGATGATATTAAATTAACAACAGTCATGATGTTTTTTCGACATAAATCGTAAATATTTTACGGCAAGCGAAAAATACTTCGTAAAATAGTTGCAATTGTTGGGCACTTAATGTTATAATTATAATAACAAGAATAATAATAACTTAGATACATAGGAGGCAAAGCAATGCTGACAAAAATCACGCTTGATAATTTTAAGTCATTCAAAAATAAAACCACTATTGATTTGACGAAAACAAATTATGCAATTTTGCCGCAGAATGTAGCAGATAACGGTGTCTTGAAAGGTTGCATCTTTGTTGGCCCTAATGCTTCTGGTAAATCTACGGTTATTCTGGCCGTAAAGTTGCTGCTTGATTTCCTGTTTCTGGAGAGAGGTCTGAATACAGGAATTTTTCCGTGTATGTTTGGAGATAATACGCGTTTCACTCTTTCCTATGAATTTTTGATTCAAGAGAAAAAGATAGTATATTATTTAAATGTAGACATCCAAAAAAATATAATTACTGAAAAACTTTGGCTGGATGGTGCGCTCATGCTTGATAGAATGGGTGTATCTGCTAAATCATTCATTGCTGAAAAAAACGGTGTAAGTTACAATGAAGATGACGTAGACAGAGATACACTGTTTTTGCGGACATTGTATTTTAATACCAAATTTACGTCCAACCCTGTTTTGAGCGCATGGATGGATTTCTTAAAAAGCTCTATTTATGTCAATATATTTGAAAGAAGAATAGTACCTTACGATAGAGTAAAATTATCACTGCCTTACTATCTAAGCAACGGAGGCTGTGAATCGATCAATCATTTTTTTGATGAATATAATTTCGAGCAAAGCATTGAGTATGATCACAGTAGTGAAGGTGGTAATGTTCGCTTTACGGTTAACGATGATGATGGCAAGTACATCTTCTTTAAGCGTAAAGGCTTTGATATACCAATTCCGTTTGTTGAAGAATCTCTTGGAAATCAAAATCTTTTGCGCATTCTCCCATCATTTCTTACTGTCATTCAAAACGGTGGAATGCTTTTGATTGATGAATTTTCAAGTGGTTTTCATAACGAACTTGAAAGCCTGCTTGTCCGATATTTTATGGAAAAATCAAGCAATGCACAAATGTTGTTTGTTTCTCATTCTACAAATTTGCTTAGTAATTCTATTCTTAGACCAGATCAGGAATATGCTGTAGATTTTCAGGGCGAAACCGGAAGTTCTATTAGACGATTTTCGTCGGAGCAACCAAGATCCGCACAAAATATAGAAAAAATGTATGTTAGCGGTGTCTTTGGCGGTCTCCCCAATTATAAAGAGGCTAATGATGAGACTAAATAAGGATAAGCATATAGGTAGAGTTCTTTTTATCGTAGAGGGGAGTCGAACTGAATTTTCGATTCTAAGGCAAATTTTTTGTAATATTCTTGGATATAGCTACGTTGAAAAGCGCAGAAATGAACAAGAGTGTTTTGTTAGCGGTAATGACCCTTACTCCAGAGTGGCTGTTATCAACACAAAAGAGAGCAATATACGTGATATTAGCTCAAATGAAGAATATGTAGATGATCTGTTTGATATGTTGCGTACACAGTACCAGTTTCCAGTTGAGCAGTCAGCTATATACTATCTATTCGATCGTGATCCAAGATCCAATAAAGATTCTACGTTAATTGAGTCGTATATTCAGTCTCTTTCTGATCCTTATGATAATACCGATTACAAACCGGGTCAGTTGCTTTTAAGTTATCCTAGCATAGAAAGTTACATAATTTCTAATTTCAGAGACACAACAGACTCTCTGAGATTTCTATTAGGTAAACATGCCAAAGCATACATCGGAAAAAACTCAGATATTCAAATTCATAACATTTCTGATTTTTCACTTCTAAAAGCGACAAAAGAGTTTTTAAGATTTTTAGAAGATGAACAAATTGTTTTTGATATCGATGATTTTTCGCAAGCCAGTTATAGCGCGTTTATCAAACAGGAAGACTATTATTCGTCTGGCGATGGATTTCGACTGTTTTCTATGCTGACTCTTGCTTTTTTGCAAATGGGCATGGTACGGTCGATACTGACGACAACAACTCAAAGATCAATGTCCATGTTGAAATTACTAATGAAATAACTCATAACCGTATTAACTCGTCTACGGAAATTGGCGGTTCAGTCAATGGACTGAACCAATATTGCGGAGCAGCAGACGATTGTCGTTCGAGAGACTTACCACAATTCGGGTCGAACAAATATTATGTAGCTTTGTACACCGAGTTAATAATTAAAAAAAGGGATGGTGATAAAATTGACTATAAATAATACTTTTAAGCAAAAACGCAAAAAAGTGCAAAATTTTAATTCAGGTAATGTGGACGGCGACATATACAACGGTATGTACATTCCAAAACGATTCAGGAATGCTGTACTTAAGCATTTGTTGCTTAACTATTCATCGAATTTTAACAATTTTTCGCCTCCGCTTCTTCTTGGTATACAAGGACCGATGGGGGAAGGAAAGTCGTTTATGATCAAGCAAATATGCCAGCACTATGATATTAATTGTATTTTAATTTCTGGTGCTGAATTGTGTGGCAAAAATGAAGGAGACTCGATCAAGAAACTTGATGACACATACAAGAATACAAGTGTTGAAGCTCATGTAAACAGAAACTTTCATTGTATCGTGATTGATGATTTTCACAAGAGCATAGCTGCTAGTGAACAACAAAATGTTAACAGGACCTCAAATTCAGACACTCTTGTTGGGAGACTTATGAACTTGGCTGATCATCCATATGTCGTCGATAATAGAATACCTATAATATTGACGGCGAACACTTTTGCAACTACATATTCTCCTTTGCTTAGAAACGGACGTATGGAGTTGTTTGAGTGGACCCCAAATATTAGTGAAAAAGAAGTGATCGTCTATCATATTTTTAAAAAGTATTATCCAGACATTAAATCCGATGTTATAAAGCAGTTGGTGTCTGAATATAAAGATTATTATGTGGCTTTTTTTCAATCCATAGCGCAAGACCTTTTTTGGAAAGACTGTTACTCTACAATCGACCATTTTTATGAGAAAAGAGAAAATTTGAATTTAGATAACATTACTGATTTCGTGAAAGATGGTATTTCGACAAATTGCGATTTAAGTCTTGACAATTTGTTGAGATTAGCTGACGAAAGAAGTAAAAATATACCAAAGAGATACGATTAAAGGACGGATTGATATGCCAGATATTAATATTGAACTCGCAAACAATATCCAAAATCAGGTCCGCATTAACGTCTTGTACAATGTTCTGAACGAATTGTGTTATGCGTTTAATTTTCCCGGATATATTTCTGAGGTATTGAAAAAAGGCATAGTGGATAAGCAAATTTTAAGTTCTGTGTATGCTGCTTATAAGGATCGCAGCGGTCGTGTTGTTGGGTTGATAAAATGTTCTATCGATTGGAAAAAATATTCGGTTTACACAGCTACATTAGATGGCAGGGAAATTGCAATAGACGAAAACAAGTCGCTGATAGAACAGTTTGCTGAATGGTCAACAACTCTCGCAAGCCATATAAAAACAATGCAGCGAGAGCTGGGCGTATCGCAGATAGATGTTTATATTCGATACATAGAGGAAATAAGCAATAACCCAAGTGCAAGAGATGAAGCAAATGCATTTTTGGGCTTTGAAAGGTGTACTGATGAATTGGAATATGATGACGAAAAGAATAGTGTTTTCCAGCACAGCATAACATGTGTAAGCAAAATGCTGCCTGAATTGACAATAGAGATCCAAAACATATAGTGTTTGTGCGTCTTTATGTCATTACTGTTTTCGCCGAAAACTGAAACATTTACATAAATTAATAACAGCATTCGTCATTTAACTGTGATTGAACAATTCTGTTTATCCTCCGATGTCCTTTTGGCTCAGAGGCTTTTTGCTTTTTTACATGTGGGGTATTAATATATTGAAGAATACATGCAAAGCAGAGGTTACAAATAAAATAACATGTGTTGGTATGATACTATTGATAGAATTGATGCACAAGCATTTCAAGAGCTCAGTCAATGAAAGACTTTGATATTGGAAATGGCCAATCAGGGAAAAGTTGCCATATTGTATATACTCTTTTCGAGTGAGGTGATATATATTTATACCATTCAAATTAATTTAGAAAGCGAAACATTTAATAATACGGAACATTACTTTTGGTGCATTTTAAAAAAAGAAAACAATGCTTTGCTCAATTGTGGTCATGGGTGGGCAAAAAGCATTGAATCAGCAGCATCAACAGCATATCAATTCTTTTGTTCCAATATTTCCAACGAAAGCAATCACATTCCGTTGTAGTTATCCCATCTCCAACGCAGAAATTCATGATAGTGATGCTGAAAGATAGTTTTCTCCGTCAGTTGAAGTGGCCAAACGAAGATGACCAATACGCTGCGTTTGGTAGTGGAAAGGAATGTTGCAGGCTAATTCGAGAGCGGTGTAACAAATCGAAGGCTGAAACTTTTTATGATGGAGAGATAACATCTTTGTGGAACAAACTCATCAAATTTCAACGAAATCATGGAACTTTTTGTTCTGCTGTATATAATTCTATCGTATTTGAAAGTAAAATCCCTAAAATAATCGCAGATGGAATTTCCAGACAGAACCCGAATGCATTCAACGATCAAACAATGTTGGGATTTTTGGATTTGCATCAATTTAGCGGCATTATTCTGAAATTGTGCAGTATATTTTTAGTAAACAAGACGTCAAGAGCGAAATAAGACTGTATTGGCAAGATTTTGCGGACATATATAGATATTACTGCGTTGCAAGCATAATCCAGGTGCTGTATAGTGATGTGGTGGACGATGAGCAAATCAAATTTTTGCAATATTTGGTAAAGCTGAAATTAGAAGCAAATCCGCCATTTTCTATACGCCCATGCCGCATTGCCATATGTTAAATGAGGGGAAATATGATAGTAATAGACGTCTAATGACTGAAAGCGATTTATTTCAAATTTATGAATCCGGAACATGTAGACCAATGTTTACCGCCATTTCCAAATCTCAATTTACATTCTCTTATAACAACGCAGTACAAAGCGAGTCAAACTTGTTTTGCAAAGCGGATTTGCGGCAAACAAGATTTTTGAACAGTGCTGACAAAAGTAACTTTGTATTTTCTGTGGAGGCTATTTATGGGTTCTAACCAAAGAAGATTAGTGGCATTTAAATTTAAAAAGTGCGAAAACTCCGCAATGAAGAGCGATTTTCAAGAAATAAGCAACGAAATATCAATAAGTATTGACAAAAAAACAGAAAAATCAATCAATAACCAGTTTTGCGTAAAAGTGTGTGTACAAGTAGGCGATCCCTTTCAGAAAAAAACGCCATTTTATGCATGAGCAGATTTGATATATGACGTTGAGTTACAATTATCTGATAATAATACGTCTACGAAGCCAAGTATACAAATCGAACCGTTTTTAGATAGAACGATTTCCGTGCTTAATCCTATTATTGGTCTAAGTACAGAATCTGTATTTGGTGTTGCTTATAAGTTACCAACCGTAGAATCATTCCTCAATGCTGGTACGTCAAATTATCAAAGCAATACTTCAGAGAACACCAATAGAAGTTGATGTAATATTTATATTAGTCAAATGTTCAAGCAATATTCAATACTTGCAGCGCAGGCATAATGCTTGCGCTTTTTTCCTTTTTGTGGAGAGTGTGTTATAATTTACTATATATGAATTTTTTTGAAAGGAGCACCAAGGGGTGTTCCTTTTCTTTTTTCACATTCAATCTATTGTTATCCGTAAGGGGGAGGTCAAATGAAAAAATCTATTCCAAAAAGAATTTTATCTGTGTTCTTGGCATTGCTAATGTTCTTTACGACATTTCCAGTCGGAGCCATTCAGGCATTTGCCAACGTAGCATCCGGACAGATTACCATTTCAAATGGTAAGAAATACAAAGTTGCCTGGAACTACAACTATGGTAAGAATGAGAATGGTAAAATTCGTATTCCGGAATACAGTAGAGAAATTGCCGGAAACAAAGCCGGTGCCGGTACAACCAATCTTTTGAGAAAGTATGTTTCATCAGATTTGTCCGGTAGTGAAAAGAATGCTGGAAAAGATGAAGTGCCGATTTTCCGTCTTTCCAGATCTTACGGTTATACCAGTGATGAGAGCGGAGCCAGTGCTGTAACGACGATCAATGTTGACCCGAAGCAAATTGATAAATTTACATCTGCAGCACGAGCTGATGGTGTAAAGGTTTCGCAAAGAGGTGCAAAGCGTGTCTATTATGTTCTGAATAACGGCTTTAAACAATTCACTACAAACTCCGGCGATCAGTTTTACCGTGAGCAGTTGTATTTTATTGCTACACAGTGTATTCTGTGGGAGCTGGATGAGGGCAAGCGCGTTGGCTTCGGAAATGATACAAAGTGGACGGATGTGCGTTCTAAATCGTATAAGGCTAACGCAAAGAATAAAGAGCGCAGTCAGGATATCGTTGGGTCCTACAGCAAGAGCATTGACGCTTCTTATCGTTACTATTGGCATGACTTCTATTACACTGTAAAGAATAAGTATTTCAATAATGTAAAAGATTGTCCTGATTACTATAACGAAATTTTGGAAGCTGCAGAGATGCAAATGTATGGTCAGCAGTTCCAGTATAAGAGTGGAAGTCAATGGCGTAATTTCAGCGATTTGGGTAGTAATGATTATACGCAGATGGCTTGGAATGACAGCAAAAAGCGTTATGAATCTACTTACTATGTTTCCAAAAAGTTTTTGGGTACTGAGTATGGCAAGTATGATCCAAATAAGATTGTGCTTCCTATCAGAAACAGTGATGGCTCAGTATTTACCACCACATTTACCGGTGATGTTAAAGTCTATTCGCAAGCAACTACACAGTCTAAGGTAATTTGTAATGTGGATAGTGCTATGCGTAATAACATGGTTACGTCGAAGGGCGGTAATAGACGAGGACTGACTGTGCTGGGCAAAACCAGAAATGGCAAGTTTTACTGTGTGTACTTTGGTGATGAAAAGAATAAAAAGGGCTCTTACTATGGCTATGTCCCCGTAAGCTCTGCTAAACTGAAAACAAAACCTGCAGAACCGTTTATGAAGGTAGAGGTGAGCGGTAATAAGCTGACATTCTATACATCACGCCGGTCCAATGTGTCTGTCAATTTGGCTTGGCATATGAATGCACCTGATATTTATAACAAAGCAACGTATTTCCAGGGCAAAGATAAAACTGCAGGTGTTAAGGGCTATATTTGTGGTGGTCGTTATAACACCGTGCGTGTGCTGTTTAATTTAAAGACCGTGGCGCATAAGGCTTATTTAAAATGTTCTGAAGATGGAGCAACCTTAAAAACGATTGCTGTGGCACATGGTGAGACGGTTTCCGGAAGCTACTTCAATGACCAAGAAAAGACGCATCCTCAAAAGCACAACAACTACAAATATACTTACAGCTATAAACATTGGAGCGCGTCAAAGAATGGCTCAAAAATGACCAATCCGGCGCCAAGTCAGAAAAAGATTTATGGCGATACCACATTCTGGATGTGTCTGGATAAGAAAGAGAACGCAAAGGGCAGAGCAGTTTATTACTGCGGTTTGTGCGGAGCACAACTGTATGATACTTCAACCAGTAAAAATGACAGAGAACATTACGCCGGAGAAAAGTACACTATTCCAACCGGTTCAAAACATGTGTGCTCTGTCAACGATGGAGAGATTACATACAATGGCAAGACCATTGATGTTGGAGATTATTCGATCACATTCCAAGGCTGGGGTCAAGACAGCAACGCAAATGCTAAGCTGGCTACCGGTACATTGAATGATAGTTTGAGCGTGTTAAGCAACCATAAGGCCGGTTCTCAGACAACTGTGCCAAGCAGCACGCAAAAGTATTATGCAAAATACACACTCAAGCTGACGAACGAGAATAAAGTTTTATTTAAGTGTTCCATTGATGAAAATGAGATTGCGTTGCTGCGTGGTGCACCAGGCTCTACACAGGGTCCGGTTCCGTCTGGTGAATCCCATAAAGATTCCAGCAATTTAAGTGATTTGCAATACAAAGGTCATCCGCTGAGTGATTATAAAATTACATTCAGCTATTGGGGAACAAATCCTGATTATACAGTGAATGACAAGTCGGATAATGCTTCATTGACTGTCGGCAATGACATTACGATGCCAAGTGCTAAAGTGACAGTGTATTATGCAAAGTACACATTCACGCTGCAGTCTACGGTAAACTTTGTTTGTGCACTGTGCGGCGAAACAATCAGTTCAACAACTGCTAACGTTGGACAGACGATCAATGCGCCTTCAGTAAAGGGGCATAATTGTACGGGCACAGCTGCAATAGCTGGGCTGAACGGTGATTTGGAAGATCTGAACAGAACATTCAAAGGCTGGGGCGCTACGGCAGATAACTATGATTATGCGAAAGATCAGGTAACGACGATCAAGACGCCTGCTGAAGGTGAAGTAACCTATTATGCGCAGTGGCAGCTGCAAAACAATATTTCAGCAGCCGGTTCTTTGTCCGGAATCGATGATTTGCTAAATGCCATCAGTAATTATGAGTCCAATTATAAAGATGTAACAATTGATCCAAGTGATGATCAGGCAGTGGCAGCTGCGGCTGATGCAAAAGAAGCTGCAGATGAGGCACAAAAGAAAATCTCCAAATGGGTAAGCGTATCAGATAACTGGACGCTTCAAGAGGGGAGCAACAAGGCGATTAAGCCTTCCGGACAGGCAGGAGCTTCAACTGACTACGAAAATTCTGTAGAAACAGATATGTATGTAACGGACAATAACTCATTGGGCAAGGTGGTTACGGTTTCTATTCCAAAATCAACCGGCTTTAAGATTGTGAGCATTGTTGTAGACGATGGTGCAGTAAACAAAGACGGCAGCCCTGTTGGTTCCAGAACACTTTATCCACAAAACAGTGAGCAGTTCTATAAAATGTCATTCAATACGAATGTTGCATCTTTGAAGGCTTCTGACATTCATGTCACATTTGCTCCGGTTAGTGATTCCAAAGTCATCCTGAACTATGTAGCATTGACGGACAGCTTTGATTACAATAGTTCTTCTATCTATGAAGACAACGCTATTGTATCATCGAAGGTTCTGGATTGGGACGCAGCTAAAGCGTTTACATTTAAAGACGGTTATTATGAAGATACCGTTGAACAGACGGACGCTGACGGCAATACAACAACGACTACAGAAAACGTTCCATATTTCAAAGAATCTGTAGAATATGGTGGAAGTAAATGCGATTATGTTGGTGCTTATGGTTACATAGATGTGTTTGGTAACTACCAACATAAAGAAGTGGCAGGGGAGCCTGATTTTACTGTTGATGAAATGCACGGCACTCTGAATGTGTATCTGTATTATATGCCTAAGGGCGATGGTAAAGGCGGTATTGAGTACAATTTGTTTGCTCGCGGAGACGAAGCTGTTGAGGCTTTAAATCTGCTTAAAACCGGCTCTCAGCTGCTTTTGTATCGATCCAAGTCACTTTCTTCGCTGCCGGTCAATGCGGATGAATTGTTTGACAACATCAATGAAAAGTGTGGTTCAAAGTTCTCTGATTATTTGACGGCTCAAAATAACTACGCTTGGAAGTGCTCGTGCGGTAGTATTGTAGAGAATGCTTCTATTTGTCCAGACTGCGGTAAGTCTATCGACGACCAGGGCAGTGTCCCCGAGTTTTGGGTTGTTCCGGAGGCATGGCAATGTTCAAAGTGCGGAACTACAAATAGTGGTTTTGAATGCGATGGAGAAACATGCACGAGTACCTATATGCAACAAACGGCTTCGTCCAAGACTTGGAAGTGCTCTACCTGCGGCCATTCTAACTCTACGCTGACTTGTCAAGGTTCAACGTATGATGTGGAATTAGTTAAAGACATTACGGCTAATGTGAGTGAGAGTCGAGCAAATGTCAATGCATTTAAAGAGTATCCGTATGCTTGTGAGGGGCATGAAGGGGATAGCCCATATACTGGCGGTTCTGTTTCCCTGATTCGTTGCTCTAAGTGTCATAAGTGGTTTTCTGGTGGACTAGGAGTGAGTAACGGGAGACATACATCTACGGCATATGTTGGTTCTCCACACATCGGCTATTCAAAGATTAGTCTTGCTTTGTGTGGTGGCGGTGGAACAGCAGATCAGTCGGATACCGCCTATGTTCGCACCGGTGGTTCTTTGATTAGTTCAACAATTGCAACAGGCTGGCAATGCTCTGTGTGTGGAACGAAACATCCAGCCGGAAGGGCTTATTGTGGACACAGCATTTATCCGAATTATGTAACTGTGTCACTCCCTGCAAATAGTTTGACTTCTGGATATTACTATTATTTTGTCATTAAAGATAACAAATCTGATCGCTATTACTACAATGACGAGGTAACTGGTGGCAGTGTGCGTTATACAAATAACCACCTGGTGTATAACGCCGAAGCATATTATGGAGATCAGTTAAATCAGATCAAAGTATATGATAACTCAACGTTTAATTCCAGAACGCCTGTTGCTGGCGCGCGCGTGATGGTTTTGTCTGAAAGCAAGTATAAAGAATTAGTAGGACTTAAGTCTGCAGATGATCTTACCTGGACTTGTTATGGCTGTTCTTACAAGGAATGTCCGTCATGCAAAGAAAAAAACGCCTATGATGCCATCGTGTGTGCGAATTGTGGAGCGTGGTTGTCTGATATTCCGACATATAAAACGAATCCGTATAATACGGATTTCTGCAGTGAATGTAACGAGCCTCGAAGTGACCCCGATTTTCAGATCTTAAAAACCGACGAGAATGGGGCTGTAATATTTTATGGTGACGCAGATACATACAAGTTCTTTATTATGCCTGAAGACTTTACTGTGTCTGATGTAACTAAAAACATCAAGGACTATAATGAAATCCATCTCAACTATTACACTTATGAAGAGGCGTTTAAAACAACGCCAAAGGCTTTTGGAACTGTTTCTGAAAAGAGTGTTGTCTCGTCTTTAGAAGAGTTTAAAAACGCAAATACGGCAGGGCAAAAATCTATAGTTGGAAAAACATATTTAACTGAGGTTGAGCTATGTGCTAAAGAGCGTATTGATTTGAGACTGCACACACTGGATAAATCAGCTAACTTAAATCCAGAATACAAACAAGGTGATCCTGTTGAGAATGTCTCAATGAACGTTTATAAGATGGATTCTCTAGGCGTTTATCAATCCATCGAAAGGGATAAGGTTCTCAATACTTCTAAGGATTTTGATTTTTATTCAGACAATGGAACTTATTTGAATTATTCTTATTATCCGGCTGAGCCAGGAACATATAAATTTGAGTTCTTCTTTGTAGATAAGAATGGCGAGAAGCAAAAGGTGTGGACGACTCGTTCAGGATCGGTATCCTTCAAGGAGAATGTGCAAGAAATTAAGTACACAGGCAAGTATGCTAAGCTTGATTATTATTTGAAAAAACAGACTTATGCAGACGATAAAACTGTGACAACCTTTTTTGATTCGGTGGATCGGTCCTATAATGAAAGCGGTGTTTCATTTTATGATAATGACAACATTGTGTATTCTTTGTACACAAAGAATGAAAAGGACGAACTTGTCCCATATACGACTCTTGATCTTAATAAAATTGGAATTTTAGCCGAATTGTCCCAAAAAGTAAGCACATTAAACGCCCAAAAAGAGACAGATGCTAAGAACTTTAGCAAAAATAGTCATCCATCTTTCAATAAGTCATACACGTATCATGACGATGCTACAAATGATAATTTCACGATCACCGTGGACTATCAAGACTATGAATTCTTTGCATCTAAGGCTATGGAATTCGCGAACAGATGGGGCGAATGTCACAACCCATATTCTCCGATTACAGAGAAAAATGTGACGAATGCAGCAGATGCGTTGGCAGCAATTTCCAATATTACTCCAATTAAGAAGTATTATATTTCAATTACAACCAAATCGCCTGAGGATTTGTACTATTCTGTGTCTTGTGATGGATTCACTTCCGATGAGTCTTCAACAGTATTTAAGGTTGATTCAAAGTCTCTTGCAAATTATGAATACTCCGCTGATACAGAGGGCACGATAGACGGATATAATGCACTTTCTGATTTTACTGTGCTCAATTTTGCGAATGGTAATGATGTGCTCTTAAATATTGGCAAAGGTGATCAGACACAATCGAGCCAGCTTAATGGTATTCTTACAACATCTAATGGCTTGCCGATTATCGGTTACGATGGTGTTGAGTATAGTAAATTGTTTGACCAATTTATGCTACGGGGCAGCGGCAATTCCACGATCGCATTGAAAGATCACATAAACGAAGATCAAATCAATTCTTTACAGAGTGTTCTTGAGAACGACATGATGGCCTATGGCGTAATGCTGGAATATTATCCGACGGGCAAGCCTGTCGCAGCCGATGCTGAACGAGCCTGGGACGCTGACGGTATGGACAGCACACAGAATAAGTATTCTGTAATTAAGTCACAGTATAACAAGTCAAAGACCGGTGTGATATACAAAGGTAGCGTATTCGATTATGCCAATAAGACAGTCTTGTATTTTGGTGACAGTGCAGAAGGCGCAACACCCGGTGCGTTATATAATATGCTTTGCGACTTTGCTGTTCGTCACCAGGCAGCTGACAGAGATGGTTATGTAGTCTTGAAAGTGTTGTGTTCTGAGGCTACCATTGATATTTACGCTACAGATTTAGCTACAAAATACAGCATTAAAAACAGTCTGCAATCGACAAACCCGGTTGTTGCTAATCCTTTTATAAAGAGTAGTAATCTATTTATAGATGGAATTCCGTCAGAGTTTGTTGGTATTTCGGCTGTTGAGTTTAAAGAAGATAAGTTGAAGACGAAAGTTACCAATATAGATAATCTTGCAACTGCTCAGGTTACAAACCGAGAGGACGCTCAAAACGCAACCGCTCGTGTAACTCTGGATAATACGCTTCAGTATTTGAATTTGTATACAAGCAAAATTACAACACCACTAGCGGTGCTAAAGGACTATAATGTTTCTCCAGATGGTAATGCTACTGTTATTAACGAGGATAACGATCTCCTGACGGATGCAGATGGCTATATCTATACCCTAAACGCAAACTGCTCTTTAGATGCCACCACAAAGGATGTTGGTAAGTCAAACTTCATTTATGTCGGATATAAGTTTGAAGATAATGACGGCAGTAATCCGGCTTATCCAAAGAATACACATCCATACAAGATGAGTGTACGTCTTTTGTCATCTGTGGATAAAACCCTCGAAAATGATGACCGTAGACTGTTTGGCTTGTTTGGAACATCAACTCGCGTGACACCAAATGGAACAACTGCGAACAACATTTTTACATTTAAGAGTGATGTCCAAGGTTCCAAGCCTCTTGGTTATGAAACCGTAGAACATTATACAGCCGAAATGGATCTAAAAACTTATCAGATAAAGACCAGCATCCAGAATGGTACAATTACCAAAACGGTGACTGGACTGCGTGCTGGTAATTACAAAAATATCGCGGGTGCTGACTCTGTTGTTACATTTACGCCGGATCCTGGTTATCAGATTACTTCTGTTAAAATTGATGGAAAGGAATTAAATTCTGGCGAAAAGTTAACAGGCGCACAATTAGTGTGGACGGGTGACAACAAAAGCGGTAAAATTTCAATTCCCGGAACTTTGAGTGCTAACCATACGGTTGATGTTGTTTGTACAAGAACATACACTATTACAACAAGCATCACGAACGGCACAATCACAGATACAATTACCAAAATTAAGTATGGCGAAACAAAAACCATTGAGTTTACGCCAAATGACGGATTTATGGTAAATAAGATTGTGATTGATAAAGGACTCGACACTGAAAAAACAATCAGTGACGTTTATAAGTACTGGAGTGGTGGTAGCTATACCTTTGAAAATATTACTGCAGACCACTCATTTGACGTTGAGTGTACGGCTGGCATAGTCGTCAACACCTATCTGTCAAAAGAAGCATATGAAACCGCTGGTGGCTCTACGGATCCGATTGACCCATTAAAGAGACAGGTGGATCTATTGCCGTATGCAATCCCAGACAGTGCTGTAAAAGAGAAAAATGTTAGCTCCGACACAATGACGGAATTAGAGTTTGCGAAAATGCTGTACGGACCGGAAACAAATCGCGATACGATCGATGAAAACTCTTGGGCAGCACAGTTTGGAGAGGTCTTTGCAATGAGTCCAGAAGAACAAATTGAAAACATGGGATTTGCTGTTTCAAGCGGAGTACAAGCAAACACAAAGCTTTCTTCTTACTATAACAAAGAAGATTTTCCATTTGTATTTAGCTATTACTTCCCGAAAGAGCTTTTAGATTCTCTGACAGCGTATTATTTGGAACCATCAACAATGTGGTTTGGGTGTGGGCCAAGTGGTACAGCAAATTTAAAGTATCAATTGTGCTATGAAGCACCAAGACATAAAGATTCAGATAATAAGCACATCGGTTTGTTTGGTGGGGTTCCGACAGACGGAAGTAAAGGTGCTACTTACAATGTCGGTTGTTATGTCAATGAAAAGTATCTGCCCGTGGATGTTAAATTCCAATATCCAAATGCAAAGTATTCATATGGCACGGATGTTGTAACGTCCTTTATAGTGGATAACCGCAGCACGAAAAACTTTACCGATCAAAATGCTTTGAATGCGACTGGTGGTCTGTATGCTAAATTGTATAATTTAAACACAGGAGAGTGGCAGTATGAAGCCATTGAAAATGTGGAAGTCAAATACGATAAGAAATTGATTGGTCGATACAACTGTCAGTACGCCGCCAGAACTGCTGTGGTGCCAGCTGAAAAGAACAATCTGATTTATTATACTGTTCGAACGCCTGCTGTTAGTTCGATCGATAGATCTTATGGTAATCTGGGGTATAAATTTTATGGAATCATACCGTGGATTCAGCTACGTTATAATGACGAGGAGAATGGACAGTTTGTGTATTGTGACTCGGGGCTGCAAGATAAAAACCTTGTGCAGCTAAACGATCTTGACGATACCAGTTTCACAAATTATGAAGGTTATAACCTGAATGGTGGAGATGGATATTCTTATAAAGATCCGACAAATGACAAGCCGTATGCGAACACGACTTCATGGCAGGAATACACCTGCGAAAATGGAGTGTTTAAACTGCATACTTACACAGCAAGACTTGGCTTCCAAGAAAATCTGTTAAAACCGCTGGCATCTACCGGTGCAGGCAGTGCTCAGAACCCAAGCAAAAAAGTCGAAAACAATAACGACGAGAATTACTGGGAAACCAAAAGCGGTTACAGTCTTGAGAGTCGAGTGACAGCGAACTTAACGCCACAGCGTAAAAAGGATCCTGCTTTACCAAATGGTAGTTGCGTAAATGCGCAATCTGCATTGGCGTATTACCCAGAGTACAATTACCAAACAATAAATGGTAAATACTCAGCGTTGTATGCGATGTATGGATTCAAATCGGCTCCAACTAACAGAAAGTATTTTGGACCTTATGCATCATTACGTCCTACTGGTGCCAACACGAACGAAAACCCATATTGGTTTAAGTTTATGGAATATGAGGATGAGGACAGCAACGCACGTTCACTGCACCATGTCCCGGTATGGTATCCAAACGATACGGACTACAAGATCCAGGTTCGTGTTGCTGATTGCTGGACGCCAAGTGGTATGTTAAGCTATATTGGTGATTCAAACGCCGTAAAGATCAACGGAAGCCTGTTTGACGACTTCAAGACACGTGAGACTTCTCCGTGATAAAAACATAGACAGGGGCGCTGAATGCGCCCCTGTGGAGGGTATTATGAAACAAAAAGAGAAAAAAGACCGCAGCATCATTGACACAGACGCGGATGATGTTGTGGATCAGCCACAAGGTGATAAACGAAAAAATAAAATCATCGTCGTTGTGATTATCGTGATCTGTATCGTATCCGTTATTTTGGGCATTTTGTTTGCACATAAATCTGACACAGATGTCGATTTAACCACTCAACCGGAAGCGTCCGGGTGGAGTGAAGAATATACTGCAAATAACTACACCGAAGATACGGCTAAATATCCGGATCACGAATTACGAGGCGTGACGCTGAAATAGCAAAGAAGACTGTCCGAGAGGGCAGTCTTTTTTAGTTTGTATTACAGTATATTATATTTTGCCGTGGAAAGCAAATGTGTTATAATTTTCATACACAGAGACGCTCCTTTGTTTTACTTGAATTGGTTCTTCGGAAGGGAGGAACTTCTCCAATGAAGCGTCGGATGCTACGTCAATCATCGAAGTACGCCTGTAGCCCACACTCCAAGAAAAGCAAACCGAGACTAAGCAAGGCTTTACTTTCTCTCTTTGTGTAAACTTTGAGCATACTGAGTACGACGAACACAACTCCACTAGCTACAAGCAGCAAGACGATAACGGCCTTCCCTAACCGCAACAAAGTTGAATTGTCAAGCATTCTAACGCTCCTTTCCTGAGCGTCTCTGGGGACTTCCGTCCAATAGCATTTTAGAACACATATTCCGTGTTGTCAATACAAAAGCCGCCTTTGCAATCTGCATCGGCGGCTTTCTTTGTGATGTAAACTATATTTTAGAGACACTGACAATTATGTTATAATTATTGACGAAGATGCCTCAAGAAGGGCGGTTGTGATCCAATGAGGAACAAGATACTCCACTTTGCTATTTAGGCGTTAATCGTCGCCGTATAGGTCGATGCCTGTTTTCGTGTGAAATATGCCAATTGTGACAAATTAGAATTTTGTTAAACCACATTTAAAATTAATCACAATCACACCTCTTTGAATATTCTTGTTTATTAATGCCATCTTTAGCAAAAAAAGAAAAAGCACCCTATAAGAGTGCTTTTTCTTATTTAAAATAAAGTTTTTTACAAAATTCTTCATATTTCAAAGGCTTGCCATCTTTATTTTTCTCCTTTAAAATGAATTTTTCCTTTTTTATCAAGAGTGAGTCTTACTTCGACTTTAGCTTGCCCATTTTTTGATGAAGGCTTTAACAATCCTGAAAATCTATTCACAGCGTTTTCAATACAAATGATTTTTTGTACTGTTTGCCAAGCCTCATTTGTAAGAACAACTTCGCCGCAAAGTGGACATCCTCTTCCAACCCAATCAGGGTATTCGTTCAGTTGGATCGAAGGGTCCGCCCAATTACAGTTGGGGTTATCACATTTTAAACCGCTAATATGTGCGTTCATGAATTTTTCTTTCATTGTTTTGTTTCCTTTCCGCCTCGCAATAACGAGGGCTTTTTATCTTTTTATTTTTTTGAATTAACAAAAAAGAGGCAGATACCCGCCTACACGAATAACTGCCTCGTTTGTATTAACTTATTAATTTAATTATAACATATTTTTAGCAATAAAGAAAAAGCACCCACAAAGGATGCATTTATTTGCTTTTTAATTACATCGGTAAAAAACTCCAAAACTATATTAGTTAAAGAGTTTGTTTTTACCTTTTGCTTAAAATGAATGTAGTTTGGCAAGTTTTTCTTTTTGTGTTATAATTATCCATAGGTCAACAATGGCGGTCAGTGACTGCTTTCATTTAACTTAATATTTTTTTGAAAGGAGTACGCGAGTATTCCTTTTTTTCTTTTGTCAGGAGGTTTTTTATGTTAGCCACAGTTCGGCTTTTAGGCATTCCCATTACTTGTTATCCCGCTTTTATCATCTGTCTTTGTTTGGTGACTAAAATCATTCGTATATTTTTGAATAAATACAGTAAAAAGCAAAGTGAAGAAAAGGCTGTTAGAGACGAGAAGATCGCACAGCTTCAAAAAGAAGCAGGCGGGGACAGAAATGTGCTCTCTGATAAGATTTACGAATACTACAAGGAATCCAATTACAATCCATATTTAACATTTCTATCCAAAGTGGCATTAATCATTATTGACTTTGCTATTGTGGCAGTAATGGTTACAACATTTAAGCCCATTTCTAATTTTCATGTGGTTGAAAAGGACACGGCAACTACCATTACACAAATATATATGGAAAAAGAAGAAAAGTCCACACCATACACGGAAATTCGTGTGTTAAAGGATCTGGAAAAGTATGAGTCGGACTTTGAAAAGGGCGGAGTACCTAAAGCGGACATTCAAAAGCTTTATGATTTAAGAGAGTCTTTTTCTTTGGGCTCATTAAAAACCTATTTGGTACCACCGGTAAAGGATAATCCTCAGTTGATGTCTATCCCCACATTGGCTATGGTTTTGTATGTCTTACAATACATTATTGGGTTGTGGCAGAGCATTGAAAAAATGCGATTAAGCTTTAAGAAACTCAAACCGGCGGGTAAGGCTATGATGTTAACGCAGCCAATTTTGAACACGGCATTTTTGGCGTTGACTGCAACGATTGTGTTTAATACGCCAATCGTGATTAGTTTCTATTTTATCGTAACTTACACATGGAACCTGATTAGCACTATCGTACAGTTGATCAAGACCAGGAAGACAGCAAAGAGTGCCAAAATTGCTGCAATCAATAGTGCAAACGAAACGCTAAAACAAAAACAGGAGGGAAAAGCTTGAAACAAAAAATTACTATGAGAAGCAAGGGGCCGAGCAAACAACTGCCGAAGTCACTGCAAGATACCAAACCGCATAATCTAACGATTTATTACTGCTTGAAGGATAATCAGGAAGTAAATGTAAAACCAATGATTATGTTCGCAAAGATGAAGGATAATAGGCTGAAAAATATCAATATTTTGGATATTTCAGAGGTCACAAAGAAAAGCTATGCGAAAAGGACGTACTGTATATTAATGAAATGCGACTCCAATCAATATGTTGTCTTTAAGCATTATTTTGAGGAGGCAATGAGGAAATACATCGTTGGTACCTTGGAGCCAACCCAGGAAGCTATTGAGCGTTACGCAAAGTAACGGTAATATTCACAAGTAGTCAATCAGGAGGGCCGTCTGTACGGTTCTCCTTTATTTTTTCAAAGGTAGGTAAAAATTTTATGGTAAACGGATACAATTTGGCAAATGTGGTCAATACAAAGGCGTATACGTCCGCGAAAAGCGTTGACGTGACGGCGATGGCCGCTCGTGATCATGAAGTTGGCAAAGCTTCACAAGAGTTGATTGCGGTATGTTATCGACAGTGTAAAGTGAAAAGCAAAATTCAAGCAGCAATGAAAAACGCATATTTGCCATACTGTTCGGTGGATGATTTTAATTCTCTATATTTTGTAACAATACAGAAATGTGTGAGCAATTATCGTGAGCCGGATGGTCCGTTTTTGAATTATTTAAACAAAGCCCTGGATATCGTGTTTAAGAATGAAAAAAAATCCGGATTTTTAAAAGTGACGGGTAACATTCCCAAAGAACGACGCGATGAGATGAAATCAGTTCCCGTTCAGAACTATGTGCTGGGTCGAAAGAGCAAAGACCATAACGAAACAGAGCAGGAAATAATGAATAAGACTTTGCTGCATGATGTGGCTGCTATTGATGATGGGGAGCTGCTGTTATATAAGTTTTCAGATCCGGATAAAGTGAAATCGGATAAAGCCGTCGGCGTAAAATACGGGTTGTCTGAAAAGCAAGTGAGAACGCGTATTGAAAAAGTTGTTCAGGCGTTCAAAAAAAAGAGTCCAACTTTCTTTACAGATTATTACTACGACACAGACAATGCCGATACAAATATTTGTTTGCAAGTAGCTTAGAAAGAGGTGGTTTACTATATTGACACAAATCAAGCAGAAACTAAAAGAGAAAAGGGCTTTTGCTCAATCAACGGATTTTATAATTTTCTTCTCGATTGCAGTTATCTTGGTGGTTATTCTCATTGAATTAACTATCAACGTGTTCTCCATTTACACCATGAACATCGTGGCAAATAATGTTGCCAGAACTGTGTCGGTGTGTGGCGAAATCGATAATGCAAAAAGCGAAGAAATTTATGACACTGCAGCAAAACAGCTTGGCAAACGGATCGAGACGGGTTCTCTGGAGATTCGCTTTCACACAGAGTCTGAGAATACAAGTTATTATCATTATGATGACTTGCTGCTAACAAGTGACTCCAAAGCCGGGCAATATGGTGTAAACCTGGGCGATGAATTTACTGTACACACTTCAGCACAGGTGGTCTTGTTCCATGTGGGCGGCAAGGCCGTAAAAACAACGCTGTCGGCCACTTCTTCCGGCGTTGGTGAAGTTTACTTCAAGTCGGAGTAAGGGGGCTGTATTATGCAATCTACTCTAAAAAACAAGCGTGCATCCATTATTGGCGGAAGCGCAATTTGCGTTATGATCATTCTCGTGGCATTTACAATGATTCAAGTTGTATATATGCTTAACACGCATTATACTGTGACGCGCGCATTTGAACATTCTCTTACAATGTTAGAAACAACACTGCAAAGAGAAACATATGACTCACTCTCTGATTTCCAGAGCGGGTCGTATCAGGGCGATCTTGAGGCAAAGCTGGAAGAGCAGGGGACAACACTTAAGAACAAATATCTGTATTTTCTCGAGAAGAACCCGAACTTTAAAACGGATGAAGAGAACAATCAGCTTGTTGGCAACGGGTTCACAATTAGTTTTGATGACATTAACATCAAGTCCGTTACCAAAGATGCAACAGATCATAGCTTTAAGGTTGACTTTACTGTAACGGCAAAGATCTCATACACAACTAAATTGGCATTGGCCGACAAGCCAACAAAAATTTCAACCGGAAAAATTGATTTTACTTCCAGTTACGAATTTGTACAGAATGTTGGAGAAGATTCCAATAATGTATCTGGAAACACTGGCGGGTATGCTGACCAGGGAAACTAAAAAATAGGAGGAATTTAATTTTGACAGTCATGTTTCATACCGGCGCGGTTGGGGTGATTTATTTCATTCTGACTCTCGGCCTTTTAGGATATCTGACATATTTATCAGTTGTTGACATCAAGAAGCATCAGCTTGAATATTGGCAGACTGGGTGTTTGTATCCACTTGCAATCGTGAATGTGGTATTATGTGCTTTAGCTGAAAATACGTATTTGCGTTCCGTTCACGCTGCAGAGATCCCGTGGAAACAGTATTTAATCAATCACGGATTGACGGGTCTGATTGTATTTGTCTTTATTCTGGCTTTGGCTATGATTAAAATCAAGGGCAAGAATGCAATCGGTGGCGCTGATATTTGGGTGTTCGCTGCTGTGTCTTTAGTGACAGGGTTTACATATTTGCCATACATGCTAATCGGAACCTGCGTTTCGTATCTTCTGTACGCGCTTATTTATCGAATCAGAAAGAAAGAAAAACTAAAAATGGCGGCGTTCGTTCCGTTTATTTCGATTGGTATTCTTTTCGCGCTGGTGCTCAGTATGGTATAACTATATCGGAAGGATGTGGTTATCTTGAAAAGAGTATTGACATTTTTGCTATGTGTGGCTTTAATTGTTGGAATTGGTCTTGCGTGTAGAAATTTACACGAAGCCAAACCCGTGGAATCAACCACTGTCACCGCGACTGTTTCACAGCAAACATCGCAGAATTCTGCACAAACAGAAAAAGCGACAGTTGTGCGCGTGGTGGATGGAGACACACTGGTGACCAGCAACGCTTCAGGCCAAGAGCAAAAGGTTAGACTCATTGGCGTGAACACGCCGGAGTCCGTAAGCAACAGTGAATCAAAGAATTGTGCTGAGGGGAAAGAAGCTTCGGCTTATACGAAATCCGTACTGACACCGGGAAAGACGGTGTATTTGGAATATGATGCAGGACGAACAGACAAATACGGCAGAACGCTTGCTTATGTGTGGCTTGACAATTCGACGAACACAACATCACTTAACGAGTTGAGCAGTCATATGTTCAACGCAATGTTGTTGGCAAAAGGGTTCGCAAACACAATGGAAATTGAACCGAATGTCAAATATGCCTTGTCTTTCGAAATAATTAAACAACAAGCACAAAACAATCAAGTCGGGTTTTGGTCACACGAACAAAACTTCGTTTGGTAAAGGGGGATACATATATGCGAAAACAAGTACAGACGATTGTTGCAATGTTCGCTGTTCTTTGTGTGCTTTTGAGTACAACACCGGCATTTGCCGGAGTTATTTTCCCACATGAGAACGCTGCAGACACAGCAATCGAAATCAAGGCTCCGGCTACATACAGCTATATTATGTGCCGTGGCAATGACAGAAAGGGCAATTACTTCACGGACTCGGAAAAGTGGTTTAAATTTAAACCCGCTAAATCCGGGTGGTACAGTCTTCGCCTTTCAACAACAAACACGAACAGAACTTTGTCCTTGGTAATCTTTGAAGAAAAGAATGGACAGCCTGCTTCAGAAGCGATTGGCTCCAATATCTCAAGTAATGGTGCTAACTGCGCTGCGTATCTAAGTTATGAACTTTCGACAGCCAAGAACTACTATGTTTACTGCATCAGTTCTGTGTATGATTACAAGGTTGAACCCAAGGCGTCTACTGTTCAACACACATTAAACATTGCAGCTCATCAGCATGTCTTTATGTACAATGAGTCCTCTGACGGACGAAGTATCAATGAGACTTGTGCGGCGGCTGGCTGTGATTACGTCAAGAGCTACGGTAAAATTGCACAAGCCTATTGTTCAACGACACAATATGTTTATGACGGAAAAGCAAAAACACCAAAGGTCGTTGTTAAGGACAACCGAGGGGCAGTCGTGAGTTCAAATTACTACACGATAAAATATTCTGCGGGAAGAACTAAAGTTGGCAACTATTTAGCAACAGTAAGCTTTAAGCGGCCATATGCGAAATATACCGGTAACGATCACAAAACGACTAAGAAGACCAGCGACATTAACTGTACATTTAAGGTGCTTCCACGTGCGGATAAAATTGTACTTAGCCAGACTGTGTACGGCTATAGTGGCAAAACAAAGAACCCATCCGTAACGGTTAAGGACAACTTCGGCAATACCGTATCATCTTCATATTATAAAGTAACGATGCCGTCGGGCAGAATGAATGTTGGGACTTACACAGTCAAGGTTACATTTAAGTCGCCATATAGCGGTACAAAATCAACAACATTTGTCATTAATCCGATTGGGACATCTTTAAGTTCTGTGACCGCTGCAAGTAAGGGCTTTACAGCAAAATGGGCAAAGAAGGCAGTGCAGGTTACGGGCTATCAACTTCAGTATGCACTACGCAGCGATTTCAAAGATGCAAAGACAAAAACATACAGTGGTTGCTCAACAGTTTCCGGGAAAGTAACCGGTCTTTCAGCAAAGAAAAAATACTATGTGCGTGTTAGATCGTACAAGAATGCTGGAGGAAAAAACTATTATAGCGTTTGGTCTTCCACGAAAAGTGTAACAACCAAATAATCTAAAAATTTCTCTCGTATGCAAAAGTGTGGTATATTTTTAGTATCGCGCAATGCGTGCGGGAGATTTATTTTTTGTAGGAGTGATGCAAGTTTTGGACAAGGTTTGGCTCTGCGTTTTGTTGTTTTCGTTGCTAATCGAAGTTGTCACTGTTCAGCTAATCAGCATTTGGTTTTGTGTTGGAGCGGCTGTAGCATTAATTGCCAGTTGGTGTGGCATACAGTCATCGGTACAAATCATTTTGTTTGTGGCTGTATCAGGTCTTTGTTTGGCGTTCATATATCCGCCGATAGCGAAATCCATTAAGAAACGAACGCAAAACCTAAACGCAAATCGCATCATCGGAGAATCTGGTATTGTGTCTGAAGACATTGTTGCAAACGATGGAATAGGACAAATTAAAGTTCTGGGAGAGATCTGGAGTGCGAAACCGGAAGATCCGGAGGTCAAATACATCAGGGCCGGAACGCCTATTGAGGTCGTATCAATAGAAGGCGTTAAGGCTGTCATTAAAATTACTGAGAAGGAGTAAAAAGACATGAAATATGCTATTGCTATTGTTGTGGTGGCGTTGATTGCCATTGCTATTGCTAAAAACATTCGAATTGTCCCGCAGTCGTTTGCTTATGTGATTGAACGGCTGGGTGTGTACAGTACAACCTGGCAGACTGGGTTGCACATTAAGATTCCGTTTATCGAACGGGTTGCTAAGAAAATCTCTTTGAAGGAGCAGGTTGTGGATTTTGAGCCACAGGCTGTTATTACAAAGGACAACGTAACCATTCAGATTGACACAGTGGTGTTTTATCAAATCACCGATCCGAAGCTGTACTCCTACGGCGTAGAAAATCCGATTATTGCTATTGAGAATCTGTCAGCTACGACATTGAGAAACATCATCGGCGAGTTGGAACTGGATAACACCTTGACATCCAGAGACACGATCAATGCTAAAATCAGAGTTATCTTGGATGAGGCTACTGATGCCTGGGGTATCAAGGTGAACCGCGTAGAGCTTAAGAACATTATTCCACCAAGAGAAATTCAAAACGCGATGGAAAAGCAGATGAAGGCCGAACGTGAGCGTCGTGAGTCCATTCTTCGCGCAGAAGGCGAAAAACAAAGTAAGATTTTGGTTGCAGAAGGGCATAAAGAATCAAAGATTTTGGAGGCGGAGGCTGACAAACAGTCCGCTATTCTTCATGCAGAGGCTGTTAAAGAGGCAAAGATTAGAGAAGCTGAAGGTGAGGCCGCTGCAATCGAGACCGTGCAAAAGGCATCTGCAGATGCAATTCGTCTGTTAAACGAAGCAAATGCAAACGATGCGGTGCTGAAACTTAAAGCCTTGGAAGCATTTGCAAAAGTAGCAGATGGCCAGGCGACAAAAATTATTATTCCTTCCGAAATTCAGGGCATGGCTGGTTTAGCGGAAGGTGTTGTGGAGACGATTAAGAAGTAAGAAGGGTTGAGGAGCGTCATTTTGGCGCTCCTTTTTTATGCTATGAAAAAGAATAATATTCAACATTTATCACAGACAAAGAAAAAGACACCGCTTGACTATGCAATCCGGATTATGTGGATTGGAGCATTGTGTGCTTTGATTTTTGCGCTGGTTTCCATTGCGTCCGGACTACCCAAACTGGTTAGCCTATCTAAAAACTATAACACCGAGTCAGTAAGATATGAACAAGCGCTCAAAGAAGAGCAAAAATATGCTGAATATTCCAAAAAAGAAATTAAAGACTTTGCAGAACAAAAGGCGTATGAAGATGGCTATTGCTGCCCAGATGAGTATATTTTTTTTGATGTTTCTTAAAGATTTTTTGTCTTTTTTTGTTTTTGAGGTATTAATAGTTAGAAAAAACATTAAAGAATCGAGGTTAAAAAATATCTTTTTTCGCTGTATTTTCTAATCAAAAAACAGCGCAAACGAGTATTTAACAAAAAGCTATGAAAGAAAAATTCATTCAGAAAATTAACGAAAATGGTTCCGTTATTCGTGTGTTTGTTACTACGATTGTATTGACCGCTATTTTGTTTGGCTGTTTTCTGGCCAATGTAAGCGTTCCGTCTGGATCGATGGATCCGACAATCAAGGTCGGTGATCGCCTGATTGCAAATCGTATCGCCTATTCCGGCGACAAGAATGTAAAGCGCAATGATATTATCATTTTTCGTTATCCGGACAATGAAAAGAAAAAATTTACCAAGCGTGTAGTTGGTATGCCCGGAGAAGTCATTTCTGAAATTAACGGGACTTTATATGTGAATGGAAAAGCAAAAACAGAGTCCTATGTTGTAAACGATCATTCCAGCACTTGTGGTCCTTACTATGTACCCAAAGCAGGGGATAAAGTTCGGATTGTTGACGGTGAAAAAGACAAAGAGGGGAATTGGATTAGCGGTCAGTGCTACATTGGTGTCTATTGTGTCGGTGATGTAGAGACGGTTAAGCAGTATGATGCAGACAAAATGTTGGACGGCGGAGAGCCTGGTTTTCTGGAAACCTATTGTGAAAAGAAGGACAACGACTACTATGTGAAGGCTGATTGCTACTTCTGCATGGGCGATAACCGAAACAACAGCTTGGATTCTCGCTACTGGGCCAATCATTATGTTGTCAAGGAGAAAATCGTCGGAAAGGTTTTTTGTGATGTAACTGCAGGCTTCAAGAAGCTGTAAGTTTCACATTGAACAAAACTTCACTCACAAATGCAAAAATGGTATAATTTTAATAACGGTTTTTGACCGAATTCTATAGTAAAGGTTGGTAATAATGGCAGAAAACAATTCCGGTGTGCCGGTACTCGATGATGCAGTCTTTGACATGACAAACAGTGAGAATTTGCACGCTGAGGTTAGTGAAATTTTAAATAAAAACGTCATCACAGAGGACGATGTGGAGAGGTATCAAATGAATAAAGATTCTTCTGTGAGTGTGGGCGAATTCTGTAATTTGCTTAATTCACTTTTAGCTGATGATGAAGACAAGTTTAAGCCTGAAGAGGTAGCGGAAGAGTTGCTTAAAGACGAGCCTGAAGCATAATCAATTTTGTTCATTTCGTTGAGTATGTTATAATTATTTTGTAACAAATTTAACGAAAGGGGGCAGTCTCGTGGGAAAACATCCGTGGTTCTTTGCAATTATTGTTTTGGTGCTTGCAGGTCTCATTATTGGCGTTTCTGCAACTGATATGTGGCAGTATATTATCGACTTCTGTAAAGTTGGTATTGATCTGTTCGTGCAGTGGCTTAACGAGATCATTCGTGCATTGCGTGATTCTATTACATCCGTTACCGGTACGAAAGCGACAGCATGTATGCAGGGCTTGTTTTTCTTGAGTTAATCTATGGGAGACAGTTATATGGTTGACATCTGGTCAACGAAAAGATATGTCAGAAATGATTTACACGAGTTTAAGCCCTCCTTAAATGAACAAAAAAGATGTACATCTATTGACGGGCTTGATGAGTCGATGGAGCGACAGGTTGAAAAATACTGTAAGCGCCATCATTTGCGATATAGTTTAGTTAATCAAGCATTCACAAGAGGTTCATCTTATAGACGAACCTTTTTTTCATGCAATAAAGGCATAGAAGGACATTACTTCTGTGCGTACTGTGGACGTCTTTTGCCAAAAGCCCAGGTCACAGTAGATCATATTGTTCCCATTGCGCCTGTAAAAAGCAGCAAATTTAAACAATGGTTGCTTAAAAGGGCTGGGATTGAAAACATCAACTGCGAAAAGAATTTAGCTGCAGCTTGTCGAGCTTGCAATTCGCGTAAGGGAACGAGTAGTGGTGCGTATTCAATTGCTGGGTGGATTGGAAAAGTGCAGTGGCTTTGGATAGTCCGGCATTTCTTGCGTTTTGGTACATTAAGTCTTATTCTTTTTTGTCTTTTTTCCTTAATTTTTTAGTATTTTTGAAATGTGTGGTATTAATAGATGTGAGGTGGTTAATTGAACTGCAGAGAATATCTTGAATTGGCCCCTGAACGTCTTTTGGAAGAACTTGAAAAAGACTTTGTGTATGACGTTCCCTTCGGGGTGGAAAGTCCGGACGATTTGTCGTTGGTTGCGACTTATCTCTCAACGACTACAAACCAATATTCCTTTTTGATGCAACTGTCCGCGCTTGCGACTGTTCAAAAGCGTCTTTGTGCAAGAGATGGTGACAAACAAAGAAAGGAAGACGCCATTGATAAAATTTATGTTATCGACAAAATTGTCAGTGCCGTTAAATTACGATACGACACTCTGTCTCGTATGGTAACGATTAAGCAAGAGATCGATAGAGAACTCAATATGGATAGAAAACTTTAATACAGCCGCTTCTGCGGCTTATATACCGGGATAATGCAGCGGTTAGCAGGTTGGCCTCATACGCCAACAGTCGTGGGTTCGAATCCCACTCCCGGGCCCAAAGCCTGGCACGGGCAAATGTGCAACAATATTTGTCAAAAGAGGTATAAACATTGATTGAAAAAGATTTTGAAACATTGACTGAAATGAAGCCAGCCGATAAGGCAAAGGCGTTTGATTTAATCGTTAACGCCTGCAAGAATAAAGAGCATGTAGATCCAGACGTTGAGGGCATCTTGAAGTGGTGCACGATGTGGTTTGGAGACTAATCGTCTCATTTGGCTTATAGCCATTACGCTAACAACATCTGTGTGCGTTTATGCACTGCGTGTTTCGAGTAGACAGTGGGTTTTATGGTTAAGTAGGATTATCATTTTACTGATAACTGCTATCGTAATACTCAAAGGTTTGAATTATTTTTGAGTGAGGTAAAAAGATGAAATATTTTTCAGAATTGACTAAAGAACTATATGACACTGAAGAGCAGCTAAAAACAGCTGAGAACGCTTTACAGGACAGAGAGAATGTTCGCAGAGAAAAAGAGAATGAGATTGTCTCTGCGGTTGAGTCTCTGCGCCAGTGCAAGCAGTTGGTAGAAAAGAAGCAAGAATTGCTCAATACTCTTGTGCAAAATTATGTCAAAGAATATAACGCCTTGCCGCATGATCGCGACGGCAAGGACATTGCTGAGGTGCGGCGGGAATACATTCCGATGCCTGATTTGCATCATTTTTTGGAGTGTATTTTGCCCTGAAATCCAAGCGCCTTCATAGGCGCATAAATGCTGGATTAGTTCACCTGGTAGAACGTCGGCTTTGTAACCCGAAGGTAATCTGTTCGAGTCAGATATCCAGCACCACTTATGCAGATATGGTGTTCAATGGTCAGCATCCCGGTCTTCCAAACCGGTGGTGGGGGTTCAAATCCCCTTATCTGCTCCACTTTGGATTTTTTCATTGCACCTTGGCCGGTTTTCAACGCGATCAAAACTTTCGTTGTTGAGCCGGTCATTTTTTTGTTTTTTTTGTAATTTGTGGTATTAATAGATGTAACCAATATGTGCGCATAGCTCAGTTGGTAGAGCAGTGGGCTTTTAATCCATTGGTCCGGGGTTCGAGTCCCCGTGCGCGCACCAATTTATGTCATTCGTGCCGTTAGCTTAGTGGTTAGAGCAGTAGACTCATAATCTAAAGGTCCAGAGTTCAATTCTCTGACGGCGCACCATTATTATTCATTTGCTCGATTGGCGGAATTTGGCAGACGCGCCAGATTTAGGATCTGGTATCGAAAGATGTAAGAGTTCGAATCTCTTATCGAGCACCATATGGCTCCGTAGTTCAAAAGAGTAGAGCGCCAGCCTGTCACGCTGGAGGTTGCCAGTTCGAGCCTGGTCGGAGTCGCCATGTAACAAGGTAACTTAGGAGTTCCTGCATAAGAGGGGTGATTTACCTCTCCCAATGTTCTTATAACAGATCGATATCGGTCTGCCGCATATGTGGGGCGTTGTGATAATTGGTAGTCGTGCGGTCTTGAAAACCGTTGGGTGTAACAGCCTTCAGGGTTCGAGTCCCTGACGCCCCGCCACTTTTTCATGTAAATACTGGATTGGCGGAATTTGGCAGACGCGACGGATTCAAAATCCGTTGATTTTATCGTAAGGGTTCAAGTCCCTTATCCAGTACCAATTTGCGAGTTCCGGACTCGCCTCGTTCGGTATTGCCGAGATAGCAGTACGAGAAGCATTGCGCACCTCCGCCCGATTTTGGGTGTGTGTCCCAGTCAATGAAAAACCTGCTCTTATATGGCGATGTAGTCTAATCGGCAAAACACGAGACTTTGACTCTTGCATTCTGGGTTCGATCCCCGGCATCGCTTCCATATGCCCCCATAGTCTAATCTGGATAAAACAGGGGACTTCTAATCCCCAATTCGGAGTTCAAATCTTCGTAGGGGCACCATATACACCGCTTTAGTTCAAAGGACAGAACACAGGGCTACGGACCTTGTAATGCGGGTTCAAATCCTGCAGGCGGTGCCAATATGCAGACAAAATCAGATCGTTTTTTTTTGCTGTGGTCGAGCACATATTTCACGGCAAATCTGATCTGTCTGCATGTATTTTGTCATCTGGATATAGCTTAGTTTGGTAAAGCGCCGGATTTGGGATCCGGAGACCGCAGGTTCGAATCCTGTTGTCCAGACCATTATGCGCCGTTAGCTCAGTCGGTAGAGCAACAGACTCTTAATCTGGAGGTCTTGGGTTCGAACCCCAAACGGCGCACCATTTTGGCGATGTGGGTGAGTGGTTGAAACCGGCGCACTGCTAACGCGTTAGTCGTAAGGCTCGAAGGTTCGAATCCTTCCATCGCCGCCAAAAATTATAAGGAGGGTATGTCCAATGTTTTGTACCGGTTCAGGAAATTCAATACAGCTTACAGAAATTCCAGATGCTATCTTGGCTTATTACCGGCGTAATAAAGCACAAACAGATCAAATCAGTATCATTGTCGGCACTGATAGTCAAAATTTCAATAATACAAAAATGGTATCTGTTATTGCAGTTATTGCCCATGGACATGGAGGTATCTTCTTTTATGAAATTTCTCGTGAGAACTTGATCCAAAATGTAAAACTCAAATTGCAAACTGAAACTGCTGCCAGCTTAACTTTAGCTGGGGAACTGGTAGACATGTTTGAGGGTAAGGCAATATATAGAGAGATGTTTGCAGAATGTCCATTGTCAATTCATATTGATGCTGGAAATTCGGTTAACGGGAAAACAAAGGATCTTATTCCTGGGCTGGTAAGTTGGATCCGCTCTTGCGGCTACAATGTTGAAACCAAGCCAAATTCATTTGTGGCCAGTACAATTGCGGATCGGATTACCAAATAATGATGATAAACGCAAAAAGCCACGCTGAATGGCGTGCACGGCTATCAGGTGTGGCTATTCATATGTGCTGATATGGCGGAATCGGCAGACGCTGTGGACTTAAAATCCACTGGCCGTAGGGCCGTGAGGGTTCAAGTCCCTCTATCAGCACCAATATATGCGTCGATATTCCGTAAACGGTAGCGGTCCTGACTGTAAATCAGGTGTCCTCGGACTCAGCAGGTTCGACTCCTGCTCGGCGCACCATAAGGGTAGAAGTTGTTTTGTATGTTTAGCCCTGCTCTATGTTATAGTTGCAAAATCAAAACATACGTATTTTCACATGTGGTTTCTGGTGTAACGGTAGCACGCTTGTTTGTGGTACAAGTAATCTGGGTTCGACTCCCGGGATTCCACCCAAACATACAGGGGCGTAAAGATAACAGGAAATCGCCTGGTCTCCAAAACCATGGTACGAGTGTTCAAGTCGCTCCGCCCCTGCCAACATTCCCACGTAGTTCAATCGGTAGAGCGCCTGACTGTTAATCAGGAAGTTGTCAGTTCAAGTCTGGCCGTGGGAGCCATATATTTGCGGGTGTACCGAAGAGGTTAACGGCGTGGGCTGCAAACCCATTCTTCATCAGTTCGAATCTGATCACCTGCTCCATTTGGACGCATAGTGTAATAGGCTAACATGGCGGTCTCTCTAACCGCAGAATCTGAGTTCGAATCTCAGTGCGTTCACCATTTTCGGTCGCATCGGCAAGCGGTCTAAGCCGCAGGTCTTTCTAACCTGTATCGTGGGTTCGAATCCCACTGCGATCACCATGCGAAATTAGCTCAATTGGCAGAGCAACGGCTCGATAAGCCGTAGGTTGTAGGTTCAAGTCCTGCATTTCGCACCATATGCCACGGTAGCTCAGCAGGTAGAGCGTCGGTCTGAAGAACCGAGCGTCGCTGGTTCGACTCCAGCCTGTGGCACCACTCATTTCGCTGGATTAGCTCATCGGGTAGAGCGCTGCCTTCGTAACGCAGAGGTGTTCGGTTCAAGTCCGAGATCCAGCACCATTTGGGAATATAGCTCAGCTGGGAGAGCACCTGCCTTACAAGCAGGAGGTCGTAGGTTCGAGACCTACTATTCCCACCATTTCGGTAAGATTCTCATTTGGGGGCATAGCTCAACTGGGAGAGCATCTGCTTTGCAAGCAGAAGGTCGAGGGTTCGAGTCCCTCTGCTTCCACCAATTTTTCATGAGCCGGAGGTTTGTTTTGAAGTTGACACAGAAGAAAATCGTTTCAATCATTTTAGTTGTTGCAATCGTCCTTGCATCTGTAGCTGGCGGTATTTATTACGGCGTAACCGGGGGCGTGCATGGTACACCGGAAAAGCAGCAAACCCTGCTTAGTAACAAATCATTTGTGATGAAGCCACAAAAGGGTACAGAAGGCTCTGACATTTATCTTACTTTTTCCGATGATGGCTCAGTTGCATATGCAGATGACGCAACCTATTCAACTAATAAGGTAACAGGGGTGTATGCAGTATACACGGGCGACGACATTGCCAAGTTGTATAAAGAAAACAAATCCACAGATGGATTATCTTATAGCGACATCAAAACAGTTAAAGAAGCAGTGGATTCCATGGTAGATGCGCAGTTGGCAAAAGACTCGGCACATGTCGTTTATTTGCAGTTGTCCAATCTAAAAGATGAGACTGGAAAGAACATTGAAAATCGTATTTTCATGGGTGTATCCGATGGTATGGATGGATATTCATTGGAAGAAATGAGCACCAGATCTTATTACCAAATGTCGATTTCTTAATTTGAAGCAAGTATGGCATAATTATAATGTAATTTAATTTAGGAAGAGAGGACTTTTGTCCTCTCTTTTCCCGTTTAGGAGGTTTTAGTATCAAAACATTAGTAATTGCTGAAAAGACGAACGCTGCCAAAGCGCTTGTAAAAGGGCTTTATAAAGAGAATTTTAAATTTGTTGAGCCTGGAAAGAAATACAAACCACCGCAAAGCAAGGCTGGCTATTTTGAGTCGGATAATGTGATTGTAACCTATGCGCGCGGACATATTCTGAGACTCAAAACAATTGAAGAATATTTAGGGCTGCCTGCAAGTCCTCGAAATTATGATTGCTTGCCGTATGTACCAGATCAGTTTGAACAAACAGTCAGCGATGATGACTGGTGTAAATCACAAATTGCAATTATTGAAAAGCTGTTGAAGCGCAAAGATGTCGGACAGGTGGTGCATTTTGGCGATCCGGATAATGAGGGAGAATTGATTGTAAGGGAAATTTTGTCATATTTCGGATATGCAAAACCCGTAAAGAGACTTTGGTGTAATTCAATGATCCCCGATGTTATTGCGGACGCTTACTATAACCTGGAAGATGACAAGAAATACACAAGTATGTATTATCAAGCAATGGCCAGACAACAGTTTGACTTTGCCTGGGGCATTAATATTTCTCGATTTTTGACTAAAAAATCTGGGATCAATTTTCCGGCTGGACGTGTGTTGGTGCCGATCGTCAAGTGTGTTTATGATAGAGATTTGGCTATCCAAAATTTTAAATCAACTAAAAGTTATGGCATAGACGCGCTGCTACAGAAGGGCGATTGGAAAACTAAAATTACGACATCAAAACCGGCCATATCTATGCCTGAGGACCAAAAGACAGTTGTTGAAAAAATATGCGCACAACTGGCGGCTGCAGATAAAATGGTTGAGAAGATAGAAACAAAAGAGAAGTCTTTAACGCCTAAGCGTCTATACTGCCTATCGTCCTTTCAGAGCGATTTCTTTAAGAAATACGGGTACACACTTGACCAAGGTCTGCAAACGATTCAAAAACTATATGAGAAGGGATTTGTGACATATCCGAGAACTTCAGTTGAATATTTAAGTTCAAAAGAAATGCGTGCAATGGAGTTTATTATTGCCAAGCTTGTTGCATCCGGATACAACCTTCAATTTCACGAAAAGAAAAGTGTCTTTGATGACAGCAAATGTGTTGGAGGCCATACTGCTCTGACCATCACCAAGCAAATTCCGACAAAAGAAGAGTTGGATGCAATGGACGAGGACGAACAAAAGGCTTATGCGTTAATTTTTAATCGAACCATGAGCAATTTCTCTCGCAACGCGAAGATTAGAGAAACACATCTATATATAAAAGCAGGGGAATATCAATTTCATGTTGTCGGTAATGAATTGCTTGATAAAGGCTTTATGGAATTTGAACCGAGAAGTATTAAAGACCCCCTACCTGCATTTTCTGTCGGGGAAAAGGTAAATATGTCCTTTGCTGTGGCTGAACGAGAGAGCACACCGCCTCCAAAAATCACGCCACCTGCGTTATTGGATTTCTTAAAGAACCCGTATGCGGATGAAATTAAAACATTAAACAAAGAAGACGATGAAGAATATTACAAACTTCTGAAAGAAGGCGCAACACTCGGTACAGAGTCTACAACGGCTACTATAGTAAAAAACGCACAAAAGTATGGATATATTACCTTGAAGGGAAAAAGTTATTCAATTCAAGAAAAAGGTGTAGCACTTATCCAGCTCTTAGACGCATTCGGTATTAACCTTTATAAAGAAAAGAACATTGAGATGAACAAAACGATTGTTGCGATTGGCAATCGTACATACACGCTCGACGAAAATAAGCGTGAGATGAAAAAAGAACTTGATGCGATTTTCTCGCGTATTGCCAATGTGCAAATTACGGTTAATCAAGATGATGCGAAAGTTGTTGGGAAATGTCCTCGTTGTGGGTGTGATGTAGTCGAACGCAACAAGTCTTTTCAATGTTCAAATAAAGATTGTGAGTTTTACATTTACAAAGAGGATAAGTTTTTTGCAAGGTTTGGGCGTAAAATCACAGCCTCTACCGCCAAGTCGTTGTTAAAAAAAGGCGAGGTCCAACTCAACAAGTGTAAATCTAAAACCGGAAAAGAGTATTCTATTATCATTCATGTAGATTACAGCGGAAAGTATCCCAATTACACGACCAGCTTCCCGCCTACCAAATATAGAAAGAAGGAGTAGTTTTGAAAAAGACAAAATTTGCAGAAGAAAAATCAAAGGGAAGCAAGTTACTTTCGGTTGTTATCATTGTGCTTTTGGTTTCTCTGGCGATTTTTGCCGTATCATTCGGTGAGTCGCATTTATCGTCGAAATCAGACAAGCAAGTATCGGTTGGGCAGTTGGACGCTTCAAGTGAGCCAATGGTTGAGCAAACTAAACTGTATCGTGAATACAATGGTGATGGATTTATCTTGTCTCTCACAGAACAAGGCGACTATGTTTTGGTTGGCAATGACGCAACCTATCAATTCACGGGTAAATATGTTGTTAAGCGCGGACAAGAAGCAATACAAGCGGTTGGCGAAGATACAATTAAGAAAGCGGGTTTGAATCCAAAGAAAATCAATACGAACAACTTGTATGCAGTCAGTTGTAATTATAATGAGCATTACTTCAAAGGCGGAACAGAATATTATAATGGTAAAATTCAAAATGCTGATGATAGTGCTTTTTATTTCTTAATCTACTTCAAGCAATCTCAGAATCAAGACTTCGTGTCCGCCGTACACTATCTTGGTGATATTGCTACGGTTAAATTTGAAAATTCGTTTTTCTAAGAAAAGGGGGAGGTATTTATGGCGAATGACAAGCAATCACAGCGAAGCAACAAATACAATGGCAATAAGAATGTCGTAATCATTGGCATTGTCGTTGGTGTTTTAATGGTAGCGATCCTCGGAACGTTATTCATTAAGACAAACAATAATAAAAGCATCAAAATTGACTACGATACTTATACAACGGTGACGGCAAAGCCTGGTCAAGAATACACCACAAAAGATAAGGACGGCAATCTTTATTATATTAAATCCGATGGCATGTATTGTGATACAGATTACGGTCAAATCAAGGTAGAATACCATAAGCCGCTCAATAAGTTCAACACATATTCGTACACAAACGAAGCTTTAACCGTAACAACATTTGACATCAATAAAGACGGTACTTATACTTATACCGTATATTACACAACCGGATGTCGAGATGTGTTCACAGGGAAATACGATATTGCAGTTGGCGTGAATAACGCATTTAAAGCGCTGAATATCAAAGATAAGCAGGAATTCACAGATGCCTTTTTTGTGGATTCTGGTGCTATTGATCCGAATAATTTAGTTGTGCTTACAATGAACAAGAAGTCGCTGACTTCTTATGATGAAAACGGCAAAGTCACAGCAAAAATCGACGACATTCTGCATCATCATGTAGACGGAGAAGATAATGAAACAGAAACAAGCGCGGTAAGAAGTTCTGTAAGTTTACAAGACGAGTCCATCTTGGAACAATTCGTTATCTATTTGACCGGAACAAACGACAATATGAATGCCGTTGCATATTCTACAACCAATCGGTTGATCTACAATCAAACAGGAATTAACGGAGAGTTGAGTGTTACACCGTTGAGTAAGGGGGCACAAGATGCACAGTAAAAAAGAAAACGCCTCAGAGACTCAATCGATTCAATCTCAGTTTGAAAACTTGCATGGGAAATACAATAAAAACGATTTTGACGGACGTTTGTCATTGCGGTGCTGGTTGTACTTGGGTGGCGCCTTCATGCTCACTATTGCTGGGATTGTAATTTCAGTAACGACCAAAAACTATTACTATTTGATCTTATTTGGCGTTGCTGTTGCTTACTGCATCTGGCAGTTCGCAACATTGCATTTGGCGATGAAAAAGAGCGAGATTGCCTATGCGGAAATGATTTGTCTAGGCTCTAAACGCTCTCATATCGGATACGGAATTACAAACAGCAGAATTTATCGATTCAAAATCACAAATCTCTCTGTACCAGACGAGTGTGTGCTGCTCACAAAAACTGTGTCGGAAAATGACAGTGAAAACGCAAACGACAAAATTGATTTGCAGTTTGCTTACGATTTTAAATGGCGGTCATTAAGCAAAAAGACGCGAGACGCCACGATGAAATACGTCGAAGGTCAGCCGTGTGTCGCCATGTTCCATTTTCGCCACAGCGGTCCGGTTGTGTTTAATAACGCATCGTTAATTTCCGTTCTCCCGGTTGATGTTGATCAGGTTTCTCCTGAGGCAAAACAATATATTCGGGATTTGCATGATGTCTCTTGCTTTGACGAAAAATAGCTTAAAACGGCGCGCATTGTTGCGCCGTTTTCTCTTTTGGTAAAATCGTGATATAATTATAGTGTTATACTTATTTCTTGCAGTTATCTCTTTGATGGGATGGCTGCTTTTTTTGTCATTAAAGTATAAACTTAATTTTTTTTTAGGAGGAAATTTTTATGAATAACGAAGAACTTGATATTTTCTACAAGGTACGCAAGAATTTCGCAATAGAGGACGCAGTTCGCGCCATTGAGGAGTATGCTGACGATACTGTTGCGGATCAGATTGACCCTGCAGAGGTTGCAGATGAGTTTCTGGAAAATCACGACTGTAATATTGCTGATAACTATCAGTATCAGGAAATTGTCGAGCGCATGAGCCGAGAACTCATGGCATAATCTGTTTTTTGTTTTAACATCAAAGAAAGGAGGTTGCTGTGGGGTCTAAAGAAGTTTCTGCCACATTCTTGATTGAATACATCAATAAAAGAAAAAATGTGGTTATCGGAACAACGCTCAAGTTAAAAGAGCGTGTCTATCTATTCGGTGATTTACCAGATACACAGGGTGTAGCAATTAACGCTATTGGGTCATACACAGAGGATCGTAAGGGCTTCAATGTGTCGTCTTGGACGTATGAGAGACTGGCACAAGACGATGTGTTCGTTTCTTATGCGCGCACATTTCCGGGAATTGGAAAAATTAAAGCGTTAAAAATTCTGGCTGAATACGGGGCAGATTATGGCGTTTTTTCTGATTTAGGGATAATGCAAAGATACTCCGCTTCTCACGCAGCAGAAATCGTCGAGATAGCCAACAAACAACAAACAGCGAATGGTAAAGGTGCATTTATTAAACGACTTGCAGGTTTTGGCGTAATTAAAAAGGCCAAAATTCACAAGATCGCTTCGGCTTTTGACGAATGTGAGTTCTTTTCCAATCCGTTTGCAGCCATTTATACAGCCGGAATCAATTTACCCTTTAGAGTATGTAATTCGATTGTGCTGCAGATGCAATCCGATAAACCGGAGTTGCTCAATCTTGACGATAGAATATTTTATGGCGTCGAGTATACGCTGCAACAGCTGCTCTCAAGGGGTCACACCTATGTAAATGCGCAAGTGCTGCTTGAAAAGTCAATTGCGACACTTAATGATGGCGTGGTAGACGATGCTTACTTAGTGGACGCTGCGTGTATAAAAGGATATATGAACTTGCTTAATAAGAAGCATAAGATCAAGGCCGAAAAAGGCAAAGATGAATTGAGGATCTACGATGCTTTTTATTACGATTGTGAAAAATTCATTGCCGAAGAACTGCATCGCAAACTTGTAAGCAATTTTAAAAAAATCAGTCTGGAAAAAATCCAGGCTGAACTTGACTTGTTCGATTCAAAGTCAGCGTTCAAACTGGCAGATAGCCAAAGGCTTGCCGTTGAAACAGTTGTGAATAACCCAGTAGCCATTATTACGGGCTCTGCCGGTACAGGTAAAACAACGGTGTTGAACGCAACAATTCAGACACTGGAACATTTGGGCCGTTCAAAGATTGTTCTTGCAGCTCCTACTGGTCGTGCGGCAAGACGAATGTCAGAAGCTACATCAAGAGAGGCTTCAACATTACACTCACTGCTGCACCTTGGAATTGAAGATGAGGACACTGAAGCAGTCGATGTTTATATGGATGATGAAAAAATAGATGCAGATGCTGTGTTTATTGATGAAACATCCATGTGCGACATTAGCATTGTTTATAGACTGCTGCAGAAGCTCAAACCTTCCTGTCGTCTGTACTTTATTGGAGACCCAAACCAGCTGGAAAGCGTCGGCTCCGGTAATGTACTTTCAGATATGATTGAGTCCTACTGCGTGCCCGTTGTCAAATTAAAATTCATTTACAGACAGGCTAAAGACTCTAATATTATAATGAATGCTGATCGCATTCTTCACGGACGCCAGAATTTAAGTACCGGTGAAGACTTCTTCATTGTTCAAGAGACAGACACGGAAAAAATTGCCAAGCTGGTCGCTGGTATTTACCAAATGGAAGTTCGCAAGGTAGGCAACCTTTTAGAGGTTCAGTGTATCTGCCCAATGCGCATTAAGGGAGAGTTGGCCACGAATCAGCTGAATAAGATCGTTCAAGACAAATTAAATCCCGGAAATTCTGCCGGTTGCTTTCGAGCAAACGGATTTGTCTTCAAGCGCGGAGACAAAGTGATTTGTTCTAAGAACACAAAGACGGTTCGAAATGGGGATATTGGAATCGTAACGGAATCGCGCAACAACACTTTGGTGTGTGATTTTGAAACGGGCGAGGAGCATTTCACTGTGGATGATGCCATCGATCTTGGAATTGGCCTTGCGTATTGTATTACTGTACATAAATCACAGGGTAGTGAATTTCAGACTGTGATTATGCCGGTGTCGCAGGAAAATCAAAGCATGCTACGACGTAATTTGTTTTACACTGCAGTAACAAGAGCGAGAAAGAAAATGTATCTTGTCGGTGATCCTGAACAAATTTCTAAAACTATTGCAAACAATCGTACATCCAAAAGGAATGGATTGCTAATGCAGAGAATAAGAAAAGAGTTTTGTGCATGATAATAGAAGTCAGCGTCCATTTTGGATGCTGACTTTTTTCTTTTTTTCTAAAAATTGGGGTATTAATAGTTGGGTGATATAGTGGACAAAAACAAAGTGGAGAGCACAAGCGAACAATTGTTCGACGCTTTATACAATAAATACATGCGTCTGATCTACTCGGTAGTTACGCGACGAATTAATGGCAGGGAAGATGTTGAGGATTGTCTGCAGGATATATTTCTGTATCTTATAAAACATATTGACGCCATGGAATCTGTTGAGTCGGAGTCAACCAAAAATTATGTAGCGACTGTTGCAAACGGGTTTGCAATTACATACTATCATCGAGTAAGTAGACAAAGTAGCCAAAACATCTCACTGGATATATGTGCAGAGATTGCGGAAATGCCAAACGAGAACGGTGGCGAACTAAGTGATATTATCAAGCGCTTACCGGAATTAGATCGCGTTTTCGTATATCTGTCTTACATTTACGGTTATACAAGCAAAGAAATCGGAGCGATGTATGGACTGAAGAGTAGTTATGTGCGCAAAAGATTACAAATCGCAAAAAAGAATATGAGAGAGGAGTTAAAACATTGAAAGATGAAGATGTTCGGAAGTCTGCAATCATCGCACAATATGATGAAGTTAAACGCCAAAAACAATCAAAAAAGCCAATTCCATACGGAACATATGAACATTTGCATAGCGCTATTTTCAATCAAACAAAGCCAAATAGTGTAAAAAAGCATTTTGTTACAAAACGCATCGTCGCTATTGCAATTGCTATCATCCTAATTGCAGGAGCGTTTGTTTCTTGTATCGCGTTCGTTCCTGAAGGCAAAAATCTTATTACGCGCAGCACCTTGTCAAACATTCTAATTTTCAGTTCAGATACAAAAGGCGACAGCGTTGGCGAAATTCAGATAGAATATGTGCCCAATGGATTTGTATGCGATCATAAAACAAACACGTCGTCAATGATCAGCAGACATTATGTTTGTGATAACGATGAGTGGTTCCAGGTTGAAAAATGCCGTAAAAGAGTAAATGTTTCTATTGATTTAGAAGGATATAAAGAAATTGAGAACACAGGGTCACGTATTGTTTTAGAAAGTACAACACAACCACAAACTATGCGAATTGTAGAGTATAAAAATGATTATATCTACATTATTACCGGTACAGTTAGCGCTCATATAGATCAGGATATAATGTGCAAGATTGCCGATGGTGTTCAATAATTTCACAATCATTACAAGATAACAGATATTATATTATGAAAACGGAGGATTTGAAGTGAAAAAAATCGTTTCTTTTTTAGTTGCATTGTTCATTATGTTAACAAGCGTGGTAAATCTAACGGCATACGCCGGAGAATCTGGAGCTGCTGATAATTCAGACATTGAACAGCGCTTTGTACATATCAGCTCACACGCTGAGTCGTTAGATAAATCCGGCATTACCGCCACATGTTTCGCAAGCGTCAGCGCCAAATCGAGATGCAAAATTACAATTAACATGTATTTGCAGAAGAAAGAGGGTACAACTTACGTTACAAAGCGTGACTGGACCGCGACTGGAACCGGAACGAGTCTTTCAATCGAGAAAAAGCCCGTTATTGATATTGCGGGGAAGTACCGATTGTATGTTCACTATCAGGTCGGCAATGAGCAATATTCGGCTGTTGCTTATTAACCGAGGCATTCATAAAGAACCGTTTTGCCACAGCGGGGATTGTCAGCTATGAAAGAGATTATGTTCTTAAAGTGGCAACCATAAGTTATCTGTCTACACACTATTTATCTATGAATGCGTTCCTGTTTTCCTGGGACAGGGCAATGTCTTTGTCCCAGTTCGTTTTGAGGTTTTTTATGATTTTAAATGTAAGTAACAATACTGATTTAGTTCGTTTTTACAACGGCTGGTTGCAAAAAAGGTTTGACGATGGCTATTTTGCGGTTGAAACAGAGAAATTAAACAATATCTACGAATTGAGTCCCAAAAATTTTGAATTGGTTGTTTTTCAAACAAAAGATCCGCATAATCTCTTTGAAGATTTTGAGTATCTGGATAGGCTTGGATATCAATCCGTAGCAATGGTCACGTTGACGCCATATAAGGCAGAGGTGGAACCGGGGCTTAATAAGAAACAAGTTTTAGAAGATCTGGTATTACTGGGTAAGAAATATCCGCACCGTGTCGTCTGGAAGTATTCTCCGATTATCATCAATAATGAATATAGCGAGAAATATCATCTCAAGAAATTCGATAGTTTGTGTCAAAAGCTATCCGGTGCGGTTAGGGCGTGCATCGTTGAATTTGTTGAACCATTTGAGCAACCGATACATGCTTGTCTGTATTCTGCTGTTGTTGATATAGGCGCAAAAACAAAAATGCTTTCTAAAATGCAAGAAATAGCAAAAAAATATCAAATTACAGTTTACGCGAAAGGCACAAAGAATTCGGTTGTAAAGCTTATGCGCAGCATTCTGTGTCACAGTGGTGTTTCAAAGGACGCAAACATTGATGTTTTTGATATGGGTTTGCCAAATACTTGCAAGGGAATGTGTCAATACTGCTTCGTAGGCGGCAATAAGTTTGTTGGCAAGCATACTGATTGTATCGTTTCTTCTCCAATTATGATTGGTGAAGTGAACAAAACAAAAAAGCATATTAAACGCAAAATTGCGCGCTTGACATAACTGTTTTGCTGTGGTATAACTTAAATATAAGGTTATATATGAAATTGAGTCACCGACTCTTCTTATGTTATTTTTTTGCATTTGAAGGGCCGGTTTTTTTTGTTTTGTATATGATTTATTTTTTTAAGTAAGGAGAAACAAATATGGCAAAAAAGAAGACGGAACAATTAGTGCTGACAAGAAAAGTCTCTGGTTTTAACCCGGTTGACTATCTCGAGACCGGTACCCAAATCGGGACAGACGAGTTCGGTCAGGAAATTACCAAAAAGGTAAAGTATCTTCCTGCCTGGGCACGTCAGCTGTGGTTTAATCTCTATGTAGAAGAGACAAAGAAAGTCATGTCATTGACGACGGAACTGCAAAAGTTCAGTAACAACATGATTATTCAGAAGGCCACTTTGACGGAGGTATTGTTCCCCGGAACAGAAAATCAGATGATGTTCCCCGTAGCAACGGGGCAGGCAAGTGCTTACCAGGATTCTGACCCGTCTGCTTTGGAAAGATGTGAGACCATTGCAAAGGCCCGCTGCTTGGGCTCTGCAGGGTTTTCTATTCGGGAAGAGCAGATGTTTGACGAGGGAGAAAAGCCCGTTGACGGGCCTCTCATTGACCGTCGGAGTGCGGTAAAAGCAGATTCTGATGTAAAGCCCAAAACTTCGAGAAAGAAGAAAACAGACAAGCCCCAAAAAGAGGAAGTTCAAGAAGTGCCTGTAGTCGATGAGGCACAGCCAGAGCATCTGTTTCCGCCTGTGGTAGAGGATGATGAAAGCGAGCCCGACACAACGGATGTTATTTTGTCTAATGACGAAAAGCACCTTGAGAAGTGTCTGATGGCAAACTTTCCTTACGGCTCGTTTAGGGGACAAAATGTTATCGATGTTATCGACAACCCTGGATTCATCACTTTCGTTAAGAAAATGAAAGGCAGAGACTATAAGAACAACTTAGTCAGCGATGATTTGACGCTGAATGAGCTGATTGCAACTCTGTGCCGCTATCTGGATGACCCGACGCCTGATGATCGAGCGACTATTCTTGACACAATCAAGAGAATGCGCTCCATTTAAGAAAGCGTTTGAAAAATAAGAAAGGAGAAAATGAGCTTATGCAGTTCAAGGATAACAAAGAAGACATCGAATATCTCAAGCAGAATGTGTCTATCCAGACATACGCCGAGGATATGGTCGGGATTACGGAGTGGAAGCAAGTTGGGCGTTCTTATGTAACACCCAAGATTGAGTTTGCAGCTCCGGACTCTAATGATATGTCTTCGTTAGTGATTGACCTGCAAGCCAATTGCTTTTGGCGTAACTCAGGCAAAGGCAGAAATCCGCACGGAAGTATCATCGATTTTATTATGAATACGGAAGATGTGGATTTCAGTCAGGCAGTAAAGATCTTAATCGATTACGGAAATCGCTTTTTGGCAGGCATTCCGGATCGGAATGAATTTGCCGCTGCTGCAAAATCCAAAAGACAAAATTCATTGCGTAATGTTAGCAGAGAGTTTAAACTGCCTCTGCGCCATCCTTGCGACGATCCACACACTGGTTATAAACGGCTGTTTGCATATCTGGTTGGGTTTCGAAAGATTACACCGCATGTTTACGACTACTTTATTGATAACAATTATATGTATCAGGACCTTACCGGTAAGTGCATATATGTGTCTTACAATGAAGACGGCGTTCCTGTATTTGGCTGTGTTCGAGATACCAACTGGAACGAGCGTATTACTTACGGTGTGACCGGCAGCGATGCAGATCATGCATTCTACATTAACAATCATTCAAATAAAATGGTTGTTACGGAAGCTGTGATTGACGCAATGGCATATATGTCATTGTTTGATCTGAATGGTGATGATTTCGCCAAATTCAACTACCTGGCACTTACCGGGTGCTCCAAATACAAGTGCATCAAGTATTGGCTGGAAAAGGATCCGTCTATTGAAACCATTTATCTTGCCTTGGATAATGACAAGGCCGGAGAAAATGCAAGAACGCACACAAAGAAGATGTTGAGTGATATGCATTGGGATGGAAAAATTGTTGATGTACGTGCCGAACACGGGAAAGACATCAACGACGAGCTCAAGTATGTCGTTGCACAAAAGGGGGAAGTAGATGATAACCAACAGCTTAAAGCTGGATAGTTATTTGATTGGTATCAATCGTTCCTACAAAGACAATGGTAAATATATCTGCTTTTACACGCAGACACATTTGCCTGTGGTTATCGATAAAGCAAAGATTACCGATCAAATTCTTTTAGACTGCGCACGATTTGCCTATAACGGTGACATTTCGTCCATTCGAAATTCTCGCGATTTGTTTGGTAAAATCAATTGCGTAGTGATGGTTGGCGATACCGCCAAGCGTTTTCTAAAGGACGCTTAAAAATTGAATAAAGAAGTCTCATTTGAGGCTTCTTTTGTTTTGCAAAAAAAATCAAGGAGAGATAAGTTATGCGTATTAAAAGAAATGATGGCAAATTCCAAATGTATGTAATCAGTGCTGTTGATATTCAAAGAATCGAAGGCTGCACATATTCTCAAGCTTGTTGTAAAATGAAAAAATATGATTATTTTTACATCAATTCCCGCCGCTATATTCTGGCGAGTGATTACTTTACAAATGGCTATCTGGTAAGTGAAGCAATGTACTATTCGCACTTGGGGGAAGGCGTTGACACAAAAGTCATTAAAATACGCCCTGCAATGTACACGGTTGAGGATATTATGGACATTTTCAGCGTAGGGAGACCTAAGGCCGAGAAAATTATGGATGTTATACCCGGTGCTTTTATGCTTGACAACGTTCGGTATGTGTACGATAGGGACTTTGTTGATTGGCTGGAAAGCCTGCCCAATAAACACTTGAATGTTGCATAATTTGTCTCGTTTACAAAAATGTGTTATAATTATGACGTTATAAGTTATAACAAAAAATAAATTGCTTTTAAGACGGTCATCCTGGTGGTGCCCGTCTTTTCATATTATTTAGGAGACAAAATGGCATTAAGAAAACTTAAAACACCCATTGAAGAATTGAGAGAGCAATATCGGCCTCTGCTTGATTCTTATGTTTGTCAGTGTTTATCTGATGGCTTTGATCGGTATGTTGTCTTGTCCTATAAGGATGACATTATGCTGAAAGATGCACCATCGCAGTACGATGTTGTGTTGGCAAAGATCGTGCTGACGTATCGTGACAAACAGCTGAAGGCAAAAGTCGTTGAGCATGACGATCCATATCAGATTGTTCAACGCATCAAATACAAGGACAACGAAGGTATTAAAAACAAATACATGTTCTTGTATCTACCCCTGAAGGAAGAATACACCTTGAATTTCCCAAACAACAAAGTGCGTTTTAACTCATTTGAAAAACTGAATGAAAAGTTTAAAAAATTTGAGTTTGCGCCGAAATATGACAGGGATTATTATTTAGGTGTTTCTTAATATATAAATATAATTGATTGCCAGAAAGGAGAATTATTATGGCAAATAAAGAAAATCGAGGCAGAGATCTTGCCCACATTATGATTACTGGTCGGCTTGTAGCAGACGCAGAGGTTCGTACCGGCAAGTCCGGAAAGGAGTTCGCGACCTATACGGTTGCCTGCCAGCCTTATAACAAGGACAAGGCTAACTTTTTCGACTGTATGCAGAGCGGTGCTCTGGGCTGGTTGAAAAAGGGCATGTCAGTCACTGTAACCGGTACTCCCGATTTCAGTGAATTTACGGACAAAGAGGGCCATCAGCGCCGGAACTTCCGTGTGCTGGTCAACGGTTTGACTGCCTTCGGTGGTCAGAACGGCGGTGGCGCTTCCAAGCCCGCTGCTAAGCCTGAGCCTGCATCCGAAGATGTGGGTGAAGAGGTGGACGAGGACGACGATCTGCCCTTCTAAACTGTAACAAAAAGAGACGCATAAGCGTCTCTTTTTTTGTTTTGATTTCGTTTTGTGTTATAATTATGGTGTTAATTATATTCTGCGCATTTGCACAGAATTTATAGTTATAAAAAAAATAAACATTAAAAACAAAAAGAGTCGTCAGTTCTTTGCTGATGGCTTTTTTTATTAAGGAGGAAATTTATTATGGCAAGCAACAGAACAAACAGAACGAAATGGAATCGAGCGGCATTGACTGCAGCAAATGAGCTTCCTACTAATCTCGGTGGGGCAAACAATGTCGTAAATTTGATTAATTACTTTTTCAATTTAATCGGCGACAAAAAACTTAGTGTTATTATTGCTGAATCTGACCAAGGCGCTGTGGCCGTCGAACTGCAATACGCCTATAAGTCTCGGGTAGTCACTGGCTGCTGGTATCAAGGCGAAATTTACTTTGATAGACGGACTATTAGTGGCGAGTCAGCAGTTGATGCAATGTTTATTGTCATTGCGTCTTGTATGACGGAAACTGCATCTACAGTTGACAGGGAAAAAATTGAGCAAAGGATTGTTAATCTTGAAGATAGCAATTCCAGAATGGTTCCTTGGCGTCCGCTTTCGTTAAGCGGACCTGTTTTGCCGGCGTTTTTGAACAACTTAACGCCTCTTGTGACTTTGTGTGCCAATGGAGTTTCGTACCCATATACGGTGAACGGTCTCGGCATTTCTGCAAAGGCGTTGCCGATGGATGCGAAGCAGACTGTCAATTCAGTACCTGCATTTAACGAACGAGACTGGACTATCAGACAGGAAAATTCCTACAACAAGTTTGAGAAGGAACGTATTGCTTCCAATCAGCTTGTCGAAGGCTATGTTCCTACAAACAACGATAAACTGTTTGTGTCTCGTCTGTATAATGGCATTCAAAAGATGGGGAAAGCACCTGCTTTCTTCTTTTATGGACCTGCCGGAACTGGTAAGTCTGAAATGGGTAAATATTTCAGCAAGATGACCGGAATACCGTATACTTTCATTTGTTGTTCTGCGATGACAAACGAAAGTGATCTGCGTGGTAAGCCTAACAAAATTGCTTCTAACGGAGCACTTGTTAAGTTCTTTCAGCGGGCAATTAAAAGCCTGTGGAAAAAGGACGTTGATGTGACTGGCATCGATAACGATGAGATTCAGTATTCCTTAACGGAACTGGTATTGGCTTGTCGTTACGGCTGGATAATTGAAATCCAGGAGCCCTCTCTGATTATCAACGCCGGTACGCTCGGCTTTTTGAATTGCGTATTGGACTCCAATCGCACTTTGATCTTGCCGAATGGTGCACAGGTACCCATTCATCCGAACACCACATTCATTTTTACAACGAACGTGGATTACGAAGGATGCAACCCCTTTAACCTGTCCCTACTGTCTCGTGTCGCTTATGTCAAAAAAATCGATGCACCGACAGTTTCTGAACAGATTGACCGTGTGATGTCTGTTACCGGATATCAGGGCGATAGGGAAGATGTGGCCAAGGTTATTCACGCCATTGGCGAGTTACAGGAAATCATCCGCGATCAAAGCATTACGCAGGGCATTGCGGATATTCGTGGGGCAATTGATTGTATTAATGACTACCAGTTCAATGGTGGGACTTTACGACAGTCTGCTGCCCTTACAATTGAAAATAAGACCTCTTTGGAGGATGGTTATGCTGAAATTATCAGCGATAAGCTTGACTCTATTTTGGGTCTTAATTAAGGAGAAATTCATGAATAAAAAAGAACTGCGAGAGTTTGTGAAAGAAAACACTTCTCTCAAGGAAATAGTCAAGGCATCTGGTTTTCGGTCAGTCCTACAAGGGCTGGCCAATTCCAGTTTGAACTATTATGGTTTCAAATCTGTACCGATTCGTACAGACTTTGCTCCTGACGGCGATGTTGCCTGGATTTCCGACAAAGAGTGCTACATCAATTTGGACTCTGTGTTGGATGAAGGTCTGAACTTTGTAGAGCGAAAAAAGCTTGCTCTTGGCAAGCTGACACACGAAGTGTTTGGCCATGGGCTGCACACAGATTTCGCTAGAGCTGCGGAGCTGCAAAAGAAAACAGCTTTTCCATATGACGAATATTTTGACGGCTTTCAGCAAGCCGATGAAGTAAAGAAATCTTACGGGATTTCCAAAACGCTATTTGATAAGCTGTTTTTTGAGATTGCAAACATTGTTGAGGACCCGGTGATTGAGTATCTTGCTGTACAAAAGTACCCTGGATTTGCTTCCTATGTAGATGCTTTGACAGAACGTCTGCGGCAACATATTTCAGCAGAAACGCCTCAAAGCAAAGATATTAATGCATTGCTTAATTTGCTTCTTTGCCAGGCAAGAGGTTGCTTTTCGGATGAAAGTCTGAAGTTGTATCCGGAATTAAAGGATACGCAGCCTTTGTTTGCTGTGGAGTTGATGCCAAATTATGAGGATCGTCTTCATGTTGTTGGAAAAATTATGCAGATCTTGTGGAAGTATTTTTATGAATACTTTGAGCAAGCTGATAAAATCCAGCAGGCACTCAATATGTTGTCTCAATTTGCAGATGACAATGCAATCTCTGATGACCAGAGTGAGATGAATGAGCAAGAGGATGGACAAGGACAATCGCGTTCTACAATGGTTGGTCAAGCCAATCAGAGACAGAGTGCTCAGTCAAGCCAATCTTCTTCTGACAATTCAAGCAAGGACAATCAGAGTGGCTCCGAAGGCTCTCAGAATGACTCAGAAGGCAGTAAGGCTGAACAGCCTAGCACTGACTCGCAAAACAAAGGAAACGGCGCTGAAAGCGCTTCTACGGGCTCTTCAAATGATGAATCTGGCGAAAATGATACTGACGGCAAAAATGCCGTCGGTTCCCAAAACAAGCAACAAAAAAGTTCTGAAAATAAAAATCAGAAGGCAGACGGCCAGAGCCAACAGAATGAAGAAACAGATAAAAGCAAACAAGCGATGCTTGACCCTGCTTTTAGTAAAAAACTGCAGGATATTTTTGCAAAAGCCGAAAACGAAGCAAACAAATCTTCTGAATCAGTTTTGAATAAGATCTTTGCCGAACAAAACCTGGAAGATCTAAATCGACAATATGAAAACCAGGAATTCGGTAGATTTATCAAAGATGGCAGAGTAGCAAATCTGTCACACAGTATTCGCAGAGATTTTGAGACTGATGTAAATGCTTATAATGCAATTTTCACATCAAAAGAGAAGGCGATTGCGAAGACGTTAGCCAAAAAAGTCCTAAAAGTTCTCAAGGAACGTCGAAAAGGGAATATCTACTATGAACAAGATGAGGGCATTATGTTGGATGTCAATGCGTATGCGTCCGGTTCAGAGAGAGTATTTATGGATATCACCGCACCGACAAAACGTCCGCTGTGTGCTGTCGAAATCATGGTTGATGAATCTGGCAGTATGGACGGAGATCGTGAGAAAGCAGCAAGACTAGCAGCAATGTGTCTGGAGGCGTTTTGCAGAGAGCTGAAAATTCCATTTGGAGTTTACGGTCACTGTGAGTACGAAAGTGTTATGATTAACGAGTATCTGAAGATGGATGACGTCAAGAACAACATCAATGCTTCAAAACTTGTGTCTATGAAAGCACATAATGCTTGTAATCATGATGGCTATGGACTTCGTTTTGGCATTTCTAAGCTAGTTAAGCGGCCAGAAACACAAAAGTTTTTATTCGTATTGTCAGATGGGCGTCCGAATGGCACCGGTTACGGCCATACACAAATGGTCCACGATATGGAATATTTGAATAAAATATGTAAAAAATCACATATTGCAATTATTCCTATCGCTATTGGCGACGATTTTTATAATCTGCAAGCCATTTATGGCAAAGAACTTGTAGACGGTCGAGATCTACAAAAACTGCCGACAGAAATAGCGAGAATCTTGCTGGCAAAAATAAAAAAGCTTTTATAACAAAAAGGTGACAGAGAAATCTGTCGCCTTTTTTCTGTTCATTTGTAAAATTTGTCCGAAATTCACAAAAGTGTTATAATTATTTTAACAAGGAGAATGCAGCTGCCATAACTGGCACGAAATGCGTTCTCCTTCTTTTTATTTTTTGTGTCTTGTGTTCACAGAACAAAAAATACACAAGACACTTAAAACAATCCAATACGATGAAAGGAGGATTTCGATGCCGGAACACAAAAACGAATACAGTTCGCCGGAAATGATGATCAATGTAAGCGACCTTCTCAAGAAAGACTCACATGGTAATATGTGCATTCCGTATCAGGTAGACATTCGTTTGTTTAATGGGAAGGAGCTGAAGGCATTTGCGAAGGTGACTTATGGACACATTGTAATCAATGATATTTGTATTCTTCAGCGCTTTGGTAGAATTACGATTGTATATCCATCAAAGAGACTAAGCAAGCGTAATGGTAAAGACGTATTTGTAAGCGTTGCTTTCCCAAATAGCCCTGAAGCTTCAAAAGAATTGAATCGGGGTATTATGCAAGCGTACAAGATTGCTTGTCAAAAAGATACAGATGAGCGCATCTCTTCGATTCCGCAGGCTGCGTAAGTCAATTACCACAGACTGACCGTAAAGCAGTCAGTCTGGGCTTGTGAGTAATCGCAAGTCCATAGTTGATTAGTCTAAGCACTTCGAGTGCTACGTTATGTTTTAATGGCAGCCTCGGCTGCCAAATAGGTACCAAGGGGTGCTCCACAAGCCCCTTGCACTACGGTGTATTGTTAAAAATCTCTGATGTGGTCGGAGACGTGCAGTACACAACAAACAATTCATAACATTGACGATGTGGGTTTACCACAGACCGGGCCTTTGGCTCCGTCTGTGTGCTGGTCATTCCAGATCAAATTTATTGAAAAATCGAACAACACGGCGGGAGTGGTACAGTTATCAGATGTGCCTTCCCGCTTTTTTTCTTAGAAAGGGGTGATGAATTTGTGACACAAAAATCGAAAAATATTCTCTTAGGAACAATCTTTTCTCTGATATTCCTTGGAATTTTCCTTTGTTTTCCGAGCATGGCTTACGCTGCCAAAGCACCATCAGTAACACAAGCCGCAGGTATGGCTGAAGTAAAAAATATTATTGGCCAAATCTCTCCTTGGTTTAATTCACTATGTGTGCTTGCGACAGGCTTCTCACTTATTCAAGTGATGGTAAGTCGAGATCAAAAGGTTGTGTCCGGTGCTTTGAAATTTATAACAACAATCTTTGCTGTATTTGTAATTTTCAACTTATCCGGAGCTATCATTCAGTTTGTCGGTCAGGCTGTGCCAAATCACTCCTATACCTATTCAAATGCCAAAGATCCGAGTATTGGCGGATTCAGCAGTGGCTTGTTCAAAGATGGGAAAACTAAATAAGCAAAGATGCGGAATATATCCGCTTCATAATAATCAACAAAATACTTACAAAACACTACGAAAGGGGGATTACGTATTATGTTGACAAAAAAGAATACGCTTCAAAACAAAAACAGCAAAAAGCTAAGCAAGTGCATCTCCGCTATGGCTGCTTTTGCTGTAACAAGTGCAATGGCAGTTCAAGCGTTTGCAGCTACTGGCTTAAGCGACGCAATTTTGAATGTCATCAAGAGCCTTGGTACATTGCTTAACACAGTGTTCACACCACTTTGTGTTCTGGTACTTGGCTGGTCAATTGTGACAATCATGATTGGTAAATCTCCAAAGTCTGCAGATGAAGGAATTAGCTGGGCCAAACGTGCTGTTGGATGCTTTGTCGTGTTTTTCATGATTGGCTCTATCTTGACATATGGTGTCAGCTTGTTCGCCGGAACGCAATACGATTTCGGTGCGGCTAAAGCAGCAGACATTATGAGTTTTGCTCAATTATTCTAAACCATTAAAGAGTTAATTCATCAAGGGGCTTAATTCATTTAAGCCCCTTATTTTTTAGAAACGGAGGTGAATACACAAATGGTTGGAAGTAGTCTAATCACAAGCATACTTAGCGATGTAATCTGGGCATTGTTGTCTGGTCTGCTGCAGCTTGTTCTCTCACTGTTAAACACAATGGGCGAATTTTTTATGAAACCATTTAACTTTTCTACCAATATGTTTGTGTCTATGTTTGGGGCAACATTCCTGAATCAGCTTAACACCATTATTACAACGGCTGGTTTATCTATTTCTATTTTGCTTTTAATTTTCGGCCTATTGCGCGTGTATAGCGGAAGATTAAATGATGATATTCCGAACCCTTATGCGTTGGTGGGTAAGTTTATTATTGCTATTTTTTGTAACTACTGGTTAGCAACCGCAATCACAGACTATATTTTTCCATTTGCTCAATCTTTCTTTAACAAGGTGCTTAACCTTCAACTCCCGCTATCAAAAGTGAGCGGAACTGACTTGTTAAATAAGTTGACAGATGGAACTCTTGGTTCTTTTTCTAATTTTGTCATTTCTACGAATGGCACATTTAAGTCGATTGAAGCTTTGTTCGGAGTGCTTCTATTTTTGATCTGCGTTATAGCGGCAACAATCAACTTATTCAAGCTGGTTGCTGAAAATGCAGAACGGTATTTCACGATCAACTTATTGGTACTAAGTGCGCCACTTGCGTCAGCGACTATCGTATCTGAAAAAAGCATCCAAATTTTCAAAAACTGGTTCAATTTGATGATTTCAAATGTTTTGACCATCATATTCAATCTTGTTGGTTATAAGTTGTGTCTGCTTGCGTTCAGCAACTGCTTTTCTGCATGGGGTCGTTCTACAGGCGACTTGTCAACAGATGCTGGTACAAAAATCTTGTCTCTGATTTCTCTTATTGCTATCAGCAAGATGGCTCAACGGTTAGATCAGCTATTGGCACAAATCGTGTTTAAGGTTAATCCGATCCAAAACAGAAGTTTCCTGATGAGCAGTCTTGGCGTAATGAAGAGTTTAGAGACTGGCTCAAAGCTACTTACTGGAAAAAGTCTGCATAGCCTTGTTACTACCCCATTCAATAGAGGCGGCGGTGCTGGTAAATCTGCATCTGGTGGAGCTTCAACTGGCGAAACGCCATCAGGTTCAAATGCAAATCCTTTAAGTGGCATTTCTGGTGCTTCAGACACGCCGGTTGCAGGCAAGAAAAACAACACAATTAATGCAGATGCACCAATTAAACAAGGGGTTAAACTTGGAGAAAATACACTTGGCATGCTCGACAAAAATAAATTTGACCGCAATATGGATGGCTCCCTGGCCGGACTTCCAAACTACGAAACAGACAAAGATGGTTCTATCGATGCGTCTCAGGTTATGGACGCTCTGTCTAACAATGGACGCATTACGCCTGCTCAAGCATCCGGCGTTATGAGTGATGTGCAAAAGACACTCAAAAAGGGAAATGCGGTTGTTGGCTTCAATAGTGGTAGACCAGTTATTGCGAAAGTGGACGGTCATCGTGCATCAGGTGCAATCTCACCAGAAGCTGTGGCTGTTAACTACAATAGAACACACGGTGGTTTACAAAAGGGCGATAATCCAAACGTCGGAACATTTACATTTACAGGGAATACTGCAGCGGACGCAACAAAGGCTGCAACGACTTATGCGAAAGAAAATGGTGTTGTGCTCACTAGTATGAATACGGCTTACAATTCTGCAGGAGCTGTTGGCTCTTACTCATTCCGTAGCATGACAGCAGACGACTTGAATCGCAAAGGTTCAAAGTTTGTTGATCCTGGATTCTCGTCAAGAGGACAATACGAAGAAAATGAGTAATAAGCCAAACTAGGCAGAAGAAGGGAGGTTTAGGAATTGGCAAACGAAGAATTTGAAACCAATCAGCAAAGCACTAATCTTGGCAATGAAACAGGAATAGAACAAAACAATTCCTATTCCACTAACAGTAATCAAAACAAACAATCTACAAAACAGCCGGTGGGGAACATGCCGTCCCCATCGGCTAATGCAACTGGACCGGATCTCAAAGGCGCAGCTGATAAAATGAAGTCAGCTTCAAGTGCGTTCTCAGGAAGTACACAAAACAACAGTGATAAAAATCGCCAACCAAACGGAGACCCAACCAGGCAACCTTTTGACAATCAAAATAAGTCACAAGATTCAAATCCGTCCAATGCATCAGACTCTAAAAACGAGCAGCAAAAAGACAATCGAAAAGCGGCAGAAAATGCAAAGAGTGGTGACGCGGGCTCAGGTGGTTCCGGTGGTGCTGGTGGTGCTGCAGATGCAGTCGGGATTGCCAATGCTGCACGCGGAGCTGCTCAAGACACTGCGCATCTCTATCAAGATAATGGTAAAAGCGACATTGAGAATACCGCCGGTGACATAAAGGATGTTGCTGTTGGTGCCGGTAAGGTTGCAGCAAAAGCCTTAGCAGACGACTATGCGGGTGCCGTTAAAGACGGAGTTCGCATTATACCTGCAATTCTTAGAATCGTTTTGCCGATTTTATTTCTTCTTTGCGCTATGATTGTGCTATTTTTAAGCACTCCGGCGATGATTTGGAATAATATTAACAAAAGCTATTCTGATTGGACCTTAAAACAGGCAACAGTGGCCATAGACGATGCTGTATCCGATGCAGCCTGGAGCACTGTTAATCATATGAAGAAAGATTTAGGCAATAGCAAGGTTATTCCAAATTTTGATACTCTGTGTAACTCGTATTATGACGAAGAACACTTCGGTGGATCCGGATATGCCTACCAAATTGATGGCGGTGGAGAGTTTAGTATTGGAGTAGACATGGACGGCTATACGGGAGCGAATTTAAACGATGCGGTATTTCGTTATGTAGATCCTGATAACAACTGTGTAGAAGTCGTTTATAAAAATGCTTATTCCGGAAGCGGATCTTCAACATATGACTATACCTACTCAGAGATTATTAACGCGTTTGTTAAATACCGTGAGAAGCTGATTGAAGAAAATGGCGTTGTATCTGTATTCACTGAGGGATTAGATGCTGTAAAGCGATACATAAAAACAGGCGGGAAATCTGTTTTTATCGATGTTGGCAGGGTCGTGAGTAAGGTTTGGAATAGCACGGCGTCAAGATTCAATATGACTCAAGTTGCAGATAATTTTGCAAAAATGGAATCCGATCTTGAAAGCGTGGATGCCAATATGGCCAGTTGGGGTCTTACAGACACATCTGCGCTTTATTACTACATGCACCAGTCGGACGTGGCAGATAAAATGTATGATTATTCCTACCAAGTGGGAAGCGACAAGATAAATGTTGGCAGAAATTTGATTTCTAATATTGACAAAGCATATTTGAGCGATACGACAGAGGGGGATACGAATTACCACTCCATTAAACGCATTATTGTTAATGTATCGGTATTTGCAAACGACGATAATAAAAATGAGCAGCTGAAGAATGCTGACGGAACTACGAGTTCACGCTTTGTTCAAAAGATCTTCAACCTGACTGATAAAGAAATGGAAGAAGTGGCCGGAAAAACTCTTATTTCTGATGCCATTATAGAAGCAGCAACAAACACGCCAGAATATGAAAAAGGCGATGAGAAATACGATCCGTATTGTAAAATGACGCCAGCACACACGGTTTATGTACAGCTTTGTGGCGGCGAGAGTCTATTGAGCCAATTAGAAGGCGATGGACTTCTTACCGGAAACCTGACCGAAGCAACTGCACGACGTTATGTAGCAGTTATGGCAAAAAGCTATGTCGGTAATCCGACGCTATCTAACCGAAAGGGCGTATTCGTCACTGACGATATGTTCGAAAACATGATGAATGGCAGCGTAAAGAGCATTTATGCCACAAAAGACTCTGCCGGAAATGTAATTAAATACAACGAAGAGACCTTTACAAAAGGCGAGTTGGCCAAAGGCGAAGATGGTTTATTTGTAACGTGCATCTACCAAAAGGCTTTATCCAATTCTAAAGTAAAGCTGAGAGAGTATCTGTTTCCTGGACAGTATAGCACAAAGAACGGAAAAACAAATCAGAATTTCAAGATGATTGCCGGAGAGGAGTATTATGAATATTACAGACACAATCTCTCCAAAGATAAGGCAGTCCAGGCCAAAGTAAAAAACAGCTACCACGCATTGATTAAAGAATCAAAGCCGTACAAAGAAGGTTGGAAAAACGCATTTAATAAAAACAGTAGTACGCACATCAAGCAAGGCGATATGCTGTTTATGAATGCGGCATTCTATTGGACAGCTGGAGAGCAGGGAAATGAGCTTGGAGAAAAACTTAAGAATTATCCAAACATCGCAATGGCGTCTCTGTTCGGCCAAAAGAATAATAAAAATTACGACGCTGCCTTTGCCAAATATAGTAATCACAACTGGGCATATCAGGTTGGCATTGTAACAGGTGTTAATTTGACAAACAAAACAATCAATGTGGCTATTTATAATTATGACGATGAGCCATTCAAAGCAAATCTGACGGATTATAAAGACTACAAAGATTGGTCTGTAACGAGAAATATTCGCGGATCAAACTTTACCGTGACCAATGTACGAATTGATGCCAAAACCGGAACCGTAACGCCTATCGATAAGACTTTATCCCACTATTATCATTTGTACTCTGTAACCGGATATGCGCAACCTGACTATCAGTCATTTGTTGATGCTTACAATGCTGCGTATCAAGAGCAATTGGAGTCCATGTCCTCAAGCATTGATACATATAGCACATCTGGTGTGCTTGGATGGCCTACAAAGAGCCATAAGATTACAACCGGATTCTACGGTTACGCAAACCATAATGGCGTTGATTTTGCCGTTCCCGTTGGCACAAAGGTATTTGCCGCAGCTGATGGCGTTGTTGCCGAGTCAACATATACAACATCAGGCGGTTCTGCAGGAAACGGCTTGAAAGCGCCAAATGGTCTGGCATATAGAAGCTTCGGTGAACATATTTATATTCGAAGCGGAAATGTAACGACACAATATTGCCATCTATCCAAAAGAATTGCAAAAAAAGGCCAAAAGGTTACAAGGGGGCAACTTATCGGGTACTCTGGTAATACAGGTAACTCAACTGGTCCTCACTTGCATTTTGGCTATTTGGTGAATGGTTCGTACAAAGACCCATCAAAACTCTTTACTACAACTGTAAAACACACTTACAAAGGCCGCACCTATTCTCCCGGAACATCATACAAGATCACCGCAACACACTATTGCGCTTGTGCTATCTGCAACGGAACGGGCGGAACCGGAACGACGGCCAGTGGTAAAAAGATACGAAATGGTATGTCGGATCCGCATTACATTGCTTGCAACTGGCTACCATTAGGGACGAAAATCAGTGTCAAGATCGGCAATAAGACAACAGTGTATACGGTGGCAGACAGAGGCGGTAGTGATTTTGATATTGCCCCCACAGGCAACAATCGTGGACGCATTGATATTTTCACACCAGGCGGACACTCAGAGTGCTACCGGATCGGCAGAGAGGACGGAACCCTGCAAATTCTTTCTTGGGGTAATGGATAATATTTCCTGAATTTCCCGATATTACCAGGTCAATAATGCTTCGGTGTTATTGACCTGTTTTTTTGACTATGTTATAATTATTGAGAAGATGAAATCAAAGAAGTCCTCAAAAGAATGCCTGCGTAAATGGAAACACACTTAAAGAATCCGTCGGAATGATGGGTATGCGTAAGTTGTATCTTTTTTTGGATTTTTTTGAAAATATGAACTGAATAGATGCACAGATAGGCAAATGTGCAATTTAAGGAGAACTATCATCTGATAGTTCTCTTTTTATTTTTTTTTCAAAGGAGTGATGGAACATATGGAAGACGGATATTTTATTCCTAAAAATTACGAAGATAATATGATCACCGGCTCGGGTCGCAGTATGCGCAACGTAGTCGAAGCCGTTATTTTCTTTGCGATTTTCGTATTGATTTTTGGCTTTTTGCCAATCTCTGTCAAGGCGAGAATCGTCTTGATTATTCTTTTCGGAGGCCCGGCTGCATTTTTTGGGTTCTTTGGAATTCATAAGTGCTCAGTTACAGAATATGTGCTTCTATGGTTGCACTTTAAGTCGCAGCCAAAAGAATACAAACGAGAAGAGCTCTTCATTGACGAAGACGAACTCGAAGCTAGCATGAGAAATGTACTTTCTGATGTTCAACAAACAAAACAAACAAATCAAGAATAAGAGAGGTATGATTATGAAAATTGATGACAAAGACAAGAAGAACACTCGTCAAAATGGCGAAAACGGATTTACCAAAGAGAAGTTCAAAGAATTTTGGCAAGACAAGCGTACACGTTGGATTGGCATTGCATTTGTTGTAATGCTCGCGCTGACAATTGCTAATTTCGTTGTTCAAGGCGCAATTCATTGACGCCCATAGGTTAAATTCGCAAAAGGTTATCCTGATTCGGCAGTACGAGCTTTTGCGCGTGCTGCCTTTTTTAGTAGGGGGTGTTTATCATTACAGCAACAAATGACTTCATCAATATTTATAAGATGCTCGATGAAGTAATCGTTACAACAGACAATAGATATTTGACCATTCTCGAAATCGACCCGATCAACTTCTCGTACAAAAGCGTCGATGAAAAGAGAAAAATAATTCGCGCTTTTGCCGCATACTCAAAGATCCTTCCTGTACGCTTTCGCATTAAGGTGACATCAAGACGCGCTAACGTAGATCATTACATCGCAAATCTGCAAAAGGAGTTTCAGAATGAAGCGGACAACAAGTATATTGGTGAGTATCAAAAAGAGTATGTTAACTTGGTCCGCAACTTGGGGAACAGAGAGGGAATTGAAAGACATTTCTACTTAATTCTCGAGTTTACGGAGACTGAAAACATGCCGGTTAATAATGAATACGATATTGTTGACTATCTACGTCGTGCCAGACAGACAGCAACGCAGTATCTGCGTGGATGCGGTAACGAAACAGTTCGCCACGAAAACGAGGCGGAATGGGCCGTAGAGACCGTTTATCGCATTGCTAATCGCAACGGAGACCTGGGAGAAATGTGGTATCGTATTCACGAAAGTAAACCCGGTGTTCTTAAGTATTACAATAACGACGAAGAAAAAATGGTAGAGGCAAAAGGATATTACAACGATATTTGCTCGCCAAAAGATATCGAAATTCATCGCGATTATGCGGTCGTAGACGGCGTTTATTACACGTTTTTACTTATTCCTGGATCCGATTACCCTGAGTATGTTTCCGGCGCCTGGATGGACTTCCTGTTCAATTTCTGTGAGGGTGTAGATGTTGATGTATTCGTTGAAAAAAAGCCAACTACGACAATGAAGTCTAGAGTTCGGCAAAAGGCTCGCATCAACACTGCTCGACTCAACCATAGCAACGCTGAAGGAGACAACAAAGACGAACTTGTGAACTCAATTCAAGCTTCAAATTACATAAAGAACGCTTTGAGCGGGGGAGAGGAGTTTTTCTACGTTGGTACACTGATTACCATTTCTGACGAAAATCCGGATGTTTTGTTGTACAAGCAGGGGCAGCTTCGTGAGAAGTTGAGCACAATCGATATTGCCGCTATGGAGATGCCGTATCGTGTTGAAGAGTGCTTGCAATCGACGATGATCGCCGGTACATTACCTGAAAAACTTTGGAAAAAAGCAAAGCGTAATATGACAACAACTGGGTTTGCTTCTATCTATCCATTTACTTCCTTCGAGGTATCTGATGATGACGGCATACTACTTGGCATTAGCCAAGACAACAACTCCATGGTTGTTTCTGATAATTTCAATACAAAGAAATATGCAAATGCAAATATGGTGCTTCTTGGCACTTCCGGTGCAGGCAAGACATTTACACTTCAAACAATTTGTATGCGATACAGATTAAAAGGTGTACAGGTCTTCTCAATCATTCCGGAAAAGGGAGAAGAGTTCCTTTCCTCAACTGTTGCACTTGGAGGATCATATATCAACATTTCCAGCGGTTCAGTCAATACGATTAACATTATGGAAATTCGCCCAACAATTAACTTTGAAGAGGCCGATGAAATCATTGAAGAGAATGATGATTTGAGCGCTTATATGTTCAGAGGACGCCGCCGCCCGGTTGTATTGCTTAATCAAAAGATTGAAAACTTATCCACATTTTTCTCTCTGATTCTGTCAGATATGTCCCTTGAAGAGCGTCAGCTTTTGGACGAGGCCATCATCAACACGTATGCCTTAAAAGGGATTACAAAGGATAATAAGAGCCTTTTGGATCACTATGAGACGCGTATGATTGACGGAAAAGAGACCAGATATCCGGTGTTTAAAGAGATGCCAATTCTCGAAGATCTCTACAATGAGCTGATAAAAAACGAGCGGACAACTAGACTTGCAAACATCCTTAATCGGTACGTGCATGGCTCTGCATCAGTCTTTAACGGACAAACAAATGTGGATTTGGACAACAAATACATCGTTATGGACGTGACGGATTTGAGTGATGAATTAAAGCCTGTCGGAATGTATGTGGCTTTGGAATACATCTGGGACAAGGTTCGTGAAGACAAAACGCAAAAGAAGATTATTGCCATTGATGAGGCTTGGAAGCTAATCAGCGAGAATGAATTAACAGCAAAATTCATCAAGAAAATATTCAAAACAATCCGCGGATATGGTGGTGCAGCTATCGCGGCAACGCAGGACATTAAGGACTTCTTTGCACTTGATAATGGCGCATACGGCGAAGCAATCATTAACAACTCCAAAATCAAGCTGCTGCTTCGATTGGAGAAGAAAGAGGCTGACACAATTCAAAGAATTTTCGATCTATCTGATGGCGAAAAGGAAACAATCATGGCATTCGGTCGCGGACAGATTCTTGTCAAATCAAATTCAAACACGTTTGCCATTGACTATAAAGCATCAAAATACGAAACGCTTTTGGTAACGACGGATCGTGAATTGTTGAAGAAAATTCAAAACGGTGAAGAAATTTCCGCTGCTGATTTGGCAGCATAATTTATAATTTTCAGATAATTTTTCCGGTACAAGGGAAGGAGAATAAGAAGAGAATTGTACCTTGTTATCTTTAAATTAAGAACTTATTTTCAATAGACAACAGGAGGTAAATTTATGAAGTTTAATGAAATCTATCAACGTGCAGCGTCCCTGGTTGACGCTGCATCAATTGTGCGCACAGAGCAATTAGAACGAATGTTTGATGTCAATCATGTCGATGCTCAAACTGCACAGAATGTTTTACGCACACTTTCCATTCGTCGAGATGCTTATTTTGACTCAACGAAAAAGTATTTGACATCAACAAAAGGTTACAGTTATTCGCACCTTACGCCTACTTTAGACAAGGCGATTTGGCTCTTCGTAAATCTAAGTGATCGCTTTAACTGGTGTAATTTTCAGCCAAAATATCCGAGCATTGCATACTTTTACGGTGTGAAAAACGATCATGCAGAAGATCTTTCTGTGTTCTATATCCCTGAAAACGATGAGCATATTCAGTCCAGAATGATCGAAACAAACTATGGTGGAATGCAATCAAAGATTCCTACGGCATTGGTTTTTCCATCAGAAAATGGACTCGATAAGATCCAATTGTCAGACGATTTCGATATCAAAACTGTAGCCATTATTGATGGCTTGGGTAATGTTCAAATTCAATCATAAAGGCAAAATCAATGGCAAGAGGAGAGTAAATAATGAATGATAATCAGAGTTTTAGCACGTCAATTTTAAGCAAAACGAATCGACTTCTAAGTCTGGAACAAGATTTTATTACCAGCAATTCTGGCAATCCAAAACAACTTTGGGATATGAATTCGCTGGCCGAAACGCTCGCATATAACATAAGAAAATATGCAATCCTGCACACACCAAACGATATGCAAAGCGCATCTGAGTTCCAGCATTTGACGACTTCAAAGTATGTCAAAGCGCAAAGAATAAACGAAAGATTACTTGCGTTTGTATTGCCGCCGTTGCTGAATTTTAGGATCACGGGCAAGGGAAAAGATGGTAATACATATGAGCGTACAGCCTCTTATTTTTCATCTGTTATAAAAGAAAGCTTAAGACGCTTTGCAGTGCAAAACGGGATCAAGCCCGCCAACAACAAATGTATGTTTTTGATTTACAACTTGGTTGATCAGAATACACCAAAACACTATATCCCCGACACGGACAACCGAGAATATCACGAGTTAATCAATGTGTTTAAGGAACTCTTTGTGCCAGATGATTCGTATGAATACGCGTCTTATTATCTGGACACGATTCCGATTGACGGACCGGATCAGACTATGGTGTTTTGTGTCTTGAAAGAGGACTTTATCGACAATGTGTCCGCTATTCGAGAGTGCTTATCTGGTGTAAGCGACATCCACATTACAAATCAAGAAATGGCCTAAAACAGGTCAAAAACCTCAAAAAATAAAAATTTGTGTGTTTTTGACCATTATCACAACGGAAAAAATTGCGTAAAATCAAGATTTTTTCGATTTTTCAATCCGGAGAATTCAAAAGCCTCCGGGTGTAGTGCCAAAAACCAGTATGACGGACTGGAGGGGGTGAAGTCATAACAAAAACGAAGAACATAAGCGAGAAACAAAGGCTGATCCTGATGTTGACATACAGTGATTACATCTTGCCGTTGGCTGTGTTGTATAATATGCCAAGAACATTCAGCGACAGTAATATCAAGTTCAAACTCATTCCTCGGCTGATAAAAGCCAACCTCATAAAGAGACAAAGAATAGGGTACAACAAAAATTTCAGTCACAATCAAGAACAAAAGGGAAAAGCGTTATATGACACAGTAGTCCTAACAAAAGAAGGGGTACAATATCTCGCTTGTACCAATCTTATAAACGAAGAAATGAAACTGTTGCGTGAGCATTATAAAAAGCAAATTGCAACACGAAACGAACAAACAGAAGAAAGACTGAAACGGACCGTGCTCTGTGACTCAATGTTTGACGTAGAATTCGCATTGCAAATCATCCAAAAGCAAGTAAGACTAAAAGACAGAACAAAAAAAGAAATTCAGTCAGATCTTTTAACAAATGCGTCCTTTAGGTACTTGCCAGCGATTGAATTCAAACGCCGAAATGGGAACCTGGACGAAACGAGGAAAGTGGGAACCGTCTATGACTTTACGACACGAAATGGGTTGGTACTCAGTGCGTCGAAATTCTTGGGGTTGCTTGACGGCGAACACAAAACTTTTCCAGTTTATTTTACAGCATACAAAAACCTCAATTTGCACGAAAAGAACGAACAGGTACTTTTGAGCAAACTCTCTGTAGGTACTGGCTCGGTCTGTGCAGACTGCGTGTACGTCTACCAGTCGGTGGACAAAATTAAGCAGCTGGTGGAACGAGACGATATTATGCCAGAGTGGCAGCAAATCCATAACATCATCGACGTCATGGACTATCAACGTATCTATCTTTTGCCATACGGTAGGAACTCCACAGAGTTTAGGCACCTAAATCTGCTGATGTCACTACAGGTAAAGGATTTGCGAGACTATTGGAATGCAACGGACTGTATGGAGTACCACGCGTACATTTTTGCAGTACCCTATGTGAACGAAGCAAAAAAGACATTACAGGACGTTTTTATTTCCATCAGCGACGAGTATAACAACATCATTGGGTACCTGCCGGAAGTTAGGCACTTGCGCAAGGTACTTAGGTACTACAAAGAAAATACAAATGCAAAGCCACTGAACATTGTGTGTGATGCGAGTCAGGAGAAATTTTATGAAGAAGTATTTTCGCAAATCAAAGAACAGGGAAAACTGTATTTCTCGTTTTACAAATTCAACTTTGAAAAGAACGGGGAGGTTGAAATGTGAAAGAAAAGATCGAAAGCATAAAGAGATGGGTAAGAGCCCACCCGTGGCAGAGCGTCTTGCTTGTTTTAGGAACTACATACGTGTCGGGGTTGCTGTCGCTTGCGATTAAAACAATCGTTCTACTGCCAAAGGTGTTAAATAAAGAAATAACGTCACCATTCACGTGGAACCCGCTGAAGGTCTATCAGGAACTTTTTACAACAGGACGTGGGTACCTGTGCCTGTTGCTGGTCATTCTCATATTCTGGGCAGTCAAACGCTTCATTGTTGACCCACGGAATAAGAAAGAACGAGGAAAAGCAGATCAGCGCGGATTTCGAGTGCTGACAGAACAAGGTACTTATGGCACAAGTGAACTCATCTTTGACCCTACAGAACTTGGGGATGTGCTGGACGTAAAGCCAGTTGGAGAGACAGAGGGCGTTATTCTCGGGAAACCACTTTCCGTAGATACTTCTGATATTAAGGAAGACACTCCGGCAAGCGTTAAAGCAAAGATACCTGTCATTTCGCTTTGTTCGGACGCCGAGTATAAGAAAAAGGGCAAAGTCAGGAACTGGAAAATTGATAGTATCGTAAACAACAAACTAAACCATCACATTGCAGTGTTTGGCGCGTCAGGTACTTTGAAATCCAGAGCGTTGGCTCGTAACCTGATTATGCAGGCATCAGTTCGCGGGGAAAGCATTATCATTACAGACCCCAAAGGAGAACTCTATGAAGATTGTGCTCCACTCTTGAGAGAGAAGGGGTATGACGTAAAGATGTTCAACCTGAATGAGCAAAAGAACAGCGACAGTTGGAATTGCCTTGCGGAACTTTTGGATGAAGACGGAAATGTAGACAGCACGGACGCAAAGATTTTTGCAGATACTATCGTAATGAATGCAACCGGCGAGCAGGATTATTGGTCCGACAACGCAAGAAACCTGTTAAAGGCTGTATGTTTGTATGTTATGAATGAATATCCGGAAGAGAATCAGAATATGGGTTCGGTCTACGATATCATTTCCTCTAAAACGCCACAAGAGATCGACAGAATGTTTGATGTGTTGCCAGAGAATAGCGTAGCACGCAGAGCCTACAATATCTTCCGTGTCTGTACGGACCAAGTAAAGGGACAAATTCTAAACGGCCTTGGCATTATGCTGGATGTGTTTCAGGACGACCAAATTCGTAACATTACATCATCAAAAGAGATTAATATGACGAAGCCGGTAACTGAAAAGTGTGCATACTTCTGCATCACCTCTGATCAGCATAAAGTGTTCGACTTTATTGCAGTTTTGTTTTACGCAATGCTGTTTATCAAGCTTGTGCGTAAGGCTGACAGACTAAAGCATACGAAGAATGCAATTCCTGTAAACCTAATTCTGGATGAATTTCCCAATATAGGCCAAATTCCAGATTTTTGTAAGAAGATTTCAACCGTTCGATCACGTAATTTGAATATTGTTGTTATCTTTCAGAACATCACGCAAATGCAAAACCGTTATCCGAATGGGCAGTGGGAAGAAATTCTCGGTAACTGCGACGCAACTGTGTTTTTGGGGTGTACCGATGAAACAACAGCCAAGTATATTTCGGACAAAACGGGCATAGCAACAATTGAAGTGGAGACGCAAAACTCAAAATACGACCGAACTATTCAAGTGTTCAACCAAAGCACATCTTATAACGAAGTTCGTTCATCAGGACAAAGAAAGGTTCTAAATTCTGACGAAGTGCTGCGTTTAAAGAATACAGAAGAACTCATCTTCTTGCGCGGTCAAAAAGCATTGAAGGCGAAGAAATTCGACTATACGTTGCATCCGCTCAGTGAAAAGTTGATTCCCGAAGAAGTGGAAAAACACATTCCAGATTGGAAAAAGAAACAGCAGGCTCTTGAACTTCAAAAAGAGATGCTAAGAAAGCAGCGTGAAGAAGAAGAGAAACGCCGTCAAAAGGAAGAGCTTGATAAGATCAAGCAAGAGGCACAAAAAGAGAAAGACGAGCAAGAACGGAGTATGGATAATATATTCAGCCAAAACAATCCGTTTTTGCAAAATGTACAAATTCCGCCAAAGCCAACTAAGGCGGCATAACAAATTAAACTTTTAAGTAAAGGGGTAGAAAAATGGCTTATAAACACACAGACCAAATTCAATTAGACGAAGAATATCAGAATGTCGAGACCTATAAAAAACTCGATCAGTCAAGAACAGAGGGCAAGATTTTGCGCACGCAAATCGTGGGCGTTGTACCAAATACGACACCTGGCATCACACACGCAAGTCAGAAATACTATGCGTTGGGTGCATTTGATGGATATCAGGTGTTAATTCCCGGGTCGCTTATGGGGCTTGATATTGAAAATGCCGTTGACAAGGCCGGTAATCCGGTCAGCGAAAACAATAAGGCTAAAATGTATCAGGCTTACATCAGAGCGATGATTGGTGCCGAGATTGACTTTGTTGTCTACAAGGACGAGAGAAGCATCAACGCAGCCAATAAAATGGTTGTTGGCGACCGTATCACAGCAATGCAGAAAAAGCAGCAGTCTAACTTTTTCAAGAGCGATAAGGACGGGAAATCAAAAGTTGAACGTGCTTTTGAGGCCGGTGAATCTGTTATCGCACGAGTGATTTCCATTGCAAAAAGCATCGTAATCGTAGAAGTATATGGCTACGTGGCAAAAATCATTGCCAAAGAGGTGTCTTGGCGGTATACAGAGGACCTGAGAGACGTTGTGTACATCGGCGAACAGTTGCATGTTAAGTTTTTAACTTTGGACATTGACAAAGAGAATAAGACTATAAATGCAACACTGTCAATTAAAGCAGCCCAGCCGAATGTAATGCGTGAGAATATGAAGAAGTACCGTAAAGACTCCATTCTCAAGGGTAAAGTCTCCGGTGTTAAGGATGGCGGCTACTTTGTGCAGATTGGCGACCATATCAGCGGTATTGACGTGTATTGCCGGAAAATCAACTGTATTGATCTGCCGAGAGAAGGGGATATTGTTTCCGTTCGTCTGTACACCTTCGACGAAGAGCACGCGCGGGTGTTTGGGTCTATCGAGGCTGTGATTGAGAAGAAATACAGAAACTTTGCAGCCTAACGCATAACACCTTAAGAAGATATTCTTAAATCGTACAAACAACATACATAGAGCAGCAGGTGTGAAAGCACTTGCTGTTTTCTTTTTGTATGCTCATGTGTCATCATTTTAGAATTCTTTTGCATTATGGTATAATTAAAACAAATACAAAACAAAAAAAATAACTTCAACCGAAAGGATTAGAGTAATGCAAATTTGTAATCAGTGCCACAAAGAAGTGGCAGACGGTATGTACGAGTGTCCGTATTGCGGTTCTCGGGCGTTATCCGGACTTATGGGGGACGTAAAAACAACATCAGTTGCAGAGGGCACAAATATTGCAGTAAGTGATAATGATGAACCTTTTGCAGATGCAAAAACGGGTGAGTGGGAGAAGCCCGACGTTGACGGGAGCGACATTCCGCAGCATTATGCAAATGACAACGCAAGCAAAGATAAGGAAGAAATCAACATTGCTTTGCTTATTCTCTCCATCTGCTTTCCCATTGTTGGCTTTGTTGTTTTCTTTGTAGATAAGAAATCAAAGCCAAGAACAGCAAAAGTGTGCGGTATAGCAGCACTTGTGACATTTATCGTTGCCTTTGCAGTCCAAACACTCGTTGGATAGTCCATCATATTGCACAAAATAGTTTAACTTTTTTATGCAACTTTTGGTTTCAAACAAAACCTGTTAAAATTAAATACAGAAAACATTGGGATTTAGGAGCGGATTTTGCAGTCCGTTCCTTTTCTTTTGCAAAAACGAAAAAATAAGGGGGTATAGCTTTGCAGCGAAAAGTAATTTCTGCACTACTTGCCGGTGTTGTTGTTTTACAAGCAGCAATGGTTGTTCCTGTGATCGCGCAGGCACAAGAAAAGCCGACAAAAATTAGCACAGTAACAACAAAAAATGTAACACAAACATCCATCACGTATGTCTGGCAAACCGATTTAAAAGTATCTGGGTATAAAATCGACCGCTATCAAAATAAGAAGTGGGTCACAGTGAAGAATATTACAGACCCAAAAGTTGGTTCTTGGAAAATGACAGGTCTGAAATCCGGTACAGTTTACAAAGTAAGACTGTATAAGTACATCAAAACAAAGGGTAGATACACTTATGGAGAACCGGTGGTCTATACAACCGCAACAAATCCGCCTCCTGTTAAAAACGTTAAAATCCAAACAGGTAAGACGACTGCAGACGTAAGTTGGAGTCGCCCTTCGAACTGTAAGGGGTACGCGATAATGTTTTATGCTGGGTCCGGTAAAAACGCAAAGCAAATTAAACTAAATGACGGTTGTTTGAACGGGCTATATCTTGGCAGTCTAAAGCGCAAGACAAAATACACGATCAAAATTCAAGCCATACGCACCAAACGGATAGACGGAAAGACATATTTCTTCTATTCTGATTGGGCAACAAAAACGTTTAAGACAAAATAAGGGGGAAATAGAAATTGGTAAAACAAATCGGCAGTGTTCTGCTGGCTGCTTTAATGGCCGGACAAGTGGCAGTGTTGCCGTATAACGTAATTGCTGCAGAACCGACAAAAACAGCAGTGCAAATTAACCCAACCGTAAAGAGTAACATGTATCTTTATGGTGGAAAAATGTATTTGACGCCCGGTAAGGAATTATACGAGCAATACAGAGATAATCTGGTACAGCGCAATACTTCATTTACATTGAATGTAGCACTCAATCAGCAGTACGGAGGCTATAAAAACTTTAATCTGCTTTATGAAGATCTGCTTTTTAATGCAATTGACGATCAGCTGTCTGTGAGTTCCACTGATGGAGATTATTTGAAATATCAGTTAAATCAAACCACAGGTAGCGTAAAGATGGTTCGATGCGAGGGCAGATATTACGGACAATTTGCAATCAAAGCAGATTATAAAGACACAGCGAAAGAAGAACAGCAAGTTAAATCTGCTGTTAACTCGTTCGTGAAGTCGCTTAAGGCTAAACATTTGTCTGATTATGACAATTTGAAAGCGATCCACGATTACGTGTTAAAAATCAACACCTATGATTACGATGCAGCAAAAAACCATAATCGGTCATACGCATATTCAGCTGCAGGTCCGTTCGTTTATCACAAATCTGTATGCCAGGGTTATGCTTTAGCTATTCATCGCCTGAACGAAGAGATGGGATATAACGACAGAATCGTTAATTCCGATACTCACGCCTGGAATATCGTTAAGTTAAACGGCAAATATTACAACATTGATGCTACTTGGGACGATACCTATAACGACGCCGGGCAAACAAACAATAAATACCGCTACTTTTTGAAGAGCGATAGAGATATGTGCGACACCAAAACGGCGAAAGAGATGCATACCAGAACAGAAGTATTTACTGGTGGCTACTTTGCAAAGACATACGGTAACAATATGAGCACCAAGTCTTATTCAAAGTCTTCAATAGCAAAAGCGAATGTAAAGCTGTCATCCACAAGCTACGAATACAATAACAAATCGAAAACACCTGGCGTAACAGTTAAGCTGGGCAAGACAACTCTGCGGAAAGACAAAGACTACAAAGTGTCTTATTCCAACAATAAAAAGATTGGCACCGCAAACGTCGTCATTACCGGAATTGGCAATTTCAGTGGTAAAATCACAAAGACGTTTACAATTCGTCCGTCGGACGGTGAGTTTACAATGTCTAAAATGCCATTCAAGGCCGGAAATGGTTGTGCGACTGTGTATTGGCTACGAGATAAAAATGTCACCGGCTACATTGTCGAAAAGAAATCCGGCGGAAAGTGGAAGGCAGTAAAGACCATTACCAATAACAAAACAGTCAGCTATAAGATCAAGGGCGTTGCAACCGGTGGCCAAGCCACAGTACGCATCAAAAAATACAAGACCGTAAACGGCAAAAAGTATTACGGAGATCCGTTATATATGACCGGCGGTACATATCCAAAGACTGCAGCCTTTTCATCTGTAAGTGCAGGAAAGGGAACAGCAAACATTAAGTGGAAAAAGACATCTGCATTTAGTGGTGTTGAAATTAAATATGGCTACGGCAACAGCTTTAAGACCATCAAATCTGACAGCAATCAAATCTATGGCGTCAAGTTGTCCGGTTTGAAGCGTCACAAAAAATATACCGTAAAAATTCGTCAATACAACCTGGTAAAGAACGGTTCCTCTTGGAGCTATCTTTATTCCGGTTGGACAACCAAAACATTTAAAACAAAATAACAAAAGCTGTTTTTTGCACCTATACGAGCAGTAATTAGAACAAAAGAGCCAGTACAAAACTGGCTCTTTTTTCTTTTTTTATAAATTGTAGTATTAATAATGCAGGAGGCTAATTATGTTTATCGAATATAAGAATATAATCGAACTCTTGTCGATTTCAAAAGTCAAATTGCCTAAAGAACCGGATCAAGAAGATATTGTTAAGTTTGTTCCGAGAAAATATATTGATTTTACGCATCCGCAAGGTGCAACTTTCGAGAATGTCGGTAATGAAGTTTGTATGTGTTTGCATCTCAATGATTACAAAGAGGGAAAAACAACTACACATATAACATATTTCGTAGGACATTGTATTGACAAAATCACGAACAAAAAAGTGAATGTAATGTGGTTTGGTCAAGCGTATATGCGCCCGATTTTGTATCGAATGAGCGGTCATCCTATTCATGTATGCGGAACATTACATTACGATGAAAAGTTCAGAACGTTTTCGTTGCAAAATCCAAAAATCACAACCGAAAGTAAAAATGAAGCCTTGACTATCTTGCCGGTATATACCGGTATAGCTGAAAAAGACTACGATAATTTCAGAGAAGTGTTGACAAAATGCGTCAATGAATATGAGTTTCGAGATTGGATTCCTGAACACATCCGAAAAGAATGTAATTTAATGACTTTAGAAGAAGCATACAAAGAAGTTCATTTCCCGACCAATTTCAAAAGATTAAAAAGAGCTTTAACTACCTTGGATTTTGAAAAGCTTTTGAAGTTTTCAATCAAACTTGCAAAACAAGATAATAAAAATTGTTCTAAAACGAATTTTATTCCTACTGACTTTAGAATTATAAAAGAAATCGCTGCAAGATTGCCATTTGAACTTACTAATGACCAAAAGCAGACAATAAACTCAATTCTTTCCAATATGAAAAAAAGGAAGTGTGAAACTGCCTTAATTCAGGGTGATGTCGGATCTGGTAAAACAATTGTGGCAATTATGATTATGGTTGCAATGGCCAAATCGCATTATCAGTCTGTGTTGGTTACCCCTACATCGGTACTTGCAGAACAACATTTTCAAGACATAAAAGAATTGTGTGAGCCGTTTGGTTTGAGAATAGCCTTGTTAACTTCTAATATAAAGGCTTCACAAAGAAAAAAGATAATACAAGACATAAATAATGGCAGTTATGATATTATTGTCGGAACACACAGCGTGTTAAACGACAGCATTGAATATAATAATTTGGCATTGATTATTACGGACGAAGAACATAAGTTTGGCGTCTCGCAAAGAGAAAAATTAAGAAACAAGACTCTTGGTGAAGTCCATTCGCTCTCAATGTCTGCCACACCTATCCCACGAACGCTTGCAACGACTTTTTATGGCAACTCGGTAAATGTATATACCATTAAAGAAAAGCCTCAAGGAAGGCTTCCTGTGACCACCAAAATTGAAAATGATTATGAAAATGCTTTTGGATTTTTAGATCAAGAAATTAAGAAAGGGCATCAGTGTTATGTTGTCGCACCAAAAATCGAAAGCGGTTCAGGAAAACAAAAGAATGTTTTGTCTGTAAAACAATTAACCGCAATGCTGGAAAAATATTTCGCCCAACATAATTCTTCTGTCGTGGTTGAATCATTAACCGGTAAAACAAAGGCAGAAGAAAAAACTGCGGTTTTAAAAGATTTTTGCAATAATAAGATTCAAATATTGGTTTCTACTACCGTGATAGAAGTGGGCGTCAATGTTCCAAATGCAACAGTGATTGCAATCTCAAATGCAGAAATGTTTGGCTTGGCTTCGCTGCATCAGTTAAGGGGCAGAGTAGGCAGAAGCAATTTGCAGTCTTATTGTTTGTTAATTTCTGATAAACAAGATAATCAAAGATTAAAAGCTTTGGTTGAGACCAATGACGGTTTTGAAATTGCAAAACAAGACTTAAAACAACGTGGATCCGGAGATTTAACAGGCGTTGCGCAGTCAGGTTTTACGGAAGAAATAGCAATTTTGCTAAACAACCCCAAAATGTTTGAGTTCACTCAAAAATATGCTGAAGATTTGAGTAGAATTCCTGTTTGAGTTTTTTATAAAAAAGCCGCACATTTTGTATGACCTTTTCTGTTTTTTTACAAAAGTGGTATTAATACAACGAAAGGTGTTAGAAAAAATAAATATCCGTATAGAACACGACAGAGAGGTGTTCGCCAGATTTGAAAAAATACAATACAATATTAGAAAATTTAGAATTAGGGGAATTTTGAATGCAAAATTATGCCAATTTGTCCGACAAATCCAAAGAATTAAAAGAATACCGAAGGGTTTATGTTAAAAAGAAAATCCGGGAACACGCTTTTGAGATTCGGCTATACCTGTCTATTGTCTTGCCTACTGTTGTGACGGCAATAGTTGGGTGTTGTCTTCACAAAGATTTCACTACAATATGTATGTATTGTGGTTTTATGGCACTTTTTATGATGATGATATGTTTATTCGCGGAGCTTATTTCAACAAAAATTGAAATTCACAAAAAAACACATCGTTTGCCACTTTCCCAAGAAGAATTAGAACAAAACGGAATTACTTCGCCTACAGATTATACTAATTTTCTAAATAAATATTTAGGAGTACTAAAATGTCCGAAGTATATTTTGGAATTAGTTAACATAAGTATTGCAAAATGCTTTCCTGAGTGTAGGGAAAGAATCGAATATGATGGATTACATTATATCTGCTCAAAACTTGAAACAGAATAAATAGCAATTTTGCTAAACAACCCTAAAATGTTTGAATTTACTCAAAAATATGCTAAGGAATTTGCTAAGAAAAGGAGCTAGTACAAAGCTGGCTCTTTTTTCTTTTTCATAAATTGTAGTATTAATAGACAGAAGATGCTAAATAGCGTTATACTTTAGAAAGGTCAACACACAATAGAGCCATTATGTCAAACAATCAGCATTCAGTAAGCAAATCCTACAAATCTGTCACAGAGATTAACAGGTCAAGAATTGAGAAGCTGTTAAAAAATCAGCACTTGCCATATCGAAAGATCTCTTCAGACAGTGTAATCATGTATATGGCGTCAGGCGTAGGCGTTGTGCTTCGAGACGAGACAGAGCTGCACACCGAGTTTATTGTTTCCATTAGCAAAGAAACCGGAAATGTCTGTATGAATTTTATTATCATCCCGGAAGTGAACCGAGAACAGATAAAAGAAATCCTTGTGGGTGTGAATGTGATTAACTCACTGATTATGGACCAGAAGCTTGTCTACGAGTTTAATGGAAATCAAGTGGTTTTAATTGATTCTCTGCATACCGCTTATGCTGAGGTTAATTATTCTTATTTGGAACATTGTTTTTCTGTAACATTGGAATCGCTTGTGCATGTAAAGTTGGCACTGGAAATGTTTCTTGCCGGGGAAATATCTGCTGATCAAATCCCGTATCTCTTGGCTCAAGAATAAGAAGGCTTTTCTGTGGTATAATTATGTTGCCAGAGGCTTTTTAGAGAGTCTTATGGTGTGTAGATAGCGCAAGGCCGAAATTGCGCGTGTAGACAGAGATTGAGCCAACAGTGGTTCAATGTTTCAGGTAAGACCTGGGAGAAAGAGCACCTGCAATTAAGCAGGCGCTCTTTTTCTGTATTTTTTCAAGAATATAGAGGTGGACAGTATGTTTAGAAAAATCAAAGCAAAATTTTTAGAAAATTTATATAATGATGATAATGTCATTAATGTTTGGAATGGTCAAGAATTTGCAATGTCTGGTTACGGAGAAAAAATCAAAGCTATAGGGTTCTTTAAGCAACTGTCCAAATCGCTAAAATATTCAAAACAGAGAGCAATAAAGGGTTATTGTGACAGAGATGTTTGGTCTATGTGTGATTTTTTGGAAGATTTGTTCCCGGCGATGCTTACGGAACTTAAAAATACTCGTCATGGTTCTCCGGTTGTGCTTGAAGATCTCGATGAGAATGGTAATGAAATGGACACTTGCCATGACAAGTGGGACAAAATTCTTGATAAAATGATTTTCTTATGGCGAGAGGCCAATGAGACAACGTGTTCAAAGAAAAATCGATATGAACAAGAATACCAAAACGCACAAGAAGAGTTCGAAAGAAAGTATGGAATTTTCGGAGAGAAGTTGCGTTCTGAAGAAGACATAGAGCACGAAAAGAATACAGGCTGTAGGATTATTTATGGATTAACTAAGGCTCCTGAATATCAAGAAATCTGGGATAAATACTCTCAAGAGCAGCGAGATATTGAGGTCTATCGTCGCGAATGTAAAGATCAAGCGTTCGATTTGATAAAAGAACATTTTTATGATTTATGGGATTGATCTTTTCTAAAGACAGCTTATACACGATAAGGTCTTGTGAGCCGTAATTGGCATTATATCTGAAATATGATATAATTATTTTATAAGTTAAATCAAGAACAGTCATCTTTTGCGATAGCTGTTCTTTTTTTGTACT